>Ga0070679_100001644_pt1 | contig 20131 bp, 20 predicted proteins | sample KBSC63BmetaG_FD_65652 | JGI IMG/M metagenome (GOLD analysis project Ga0070679, IMG submission 65652) | Corn rhizosphere microbial communities from Kellogg Biological Station, Michigan, USA - KBS C6-3B metaG | ecosystem: Host-associated > Plants > Roots > Rhizosphere | place: USA: Michigan... | reverse complement strand
GCCCGGGACGAGGTCGCGGCCTTCGCGCGTGCCTGGGAGGTGGATGCCGTGCCGGCCACGGTTGCGGCGGTGCACCTGCGCGCGGCGATCGGCGCGCTGGAGGAGTTGGTCGGACTCGTGGACGTGGAGGAAGTCCTGGACCGCGTGTTCGCGTCGTTCTGTGTGGGGAAATAGCACCCGCGCCCCGTTCTCCTGCTGGTGCGCTACGCGGTTATCGCGCCGGCGTCGCCGGAAGCGCAGAGCGCATCCGCGCTCGCGCGGATGGCCCAGGGGAAGCCGCGCTCCGCGATGGCGTTCCGGACCATGCGGCTCCCCAGATAGTAGCCGGCTCGCTCCGGGATGACGATGCGGTCCAGCCGGCGTGCGTTCTCGCTGGTGCCACCGGAGAGATAGCGCAGGCGGAGGCCCAGTCCGGCCGCATCGAGTTGTGGCGCGACGTGCCTGGCGATCACCGGCGCGAGTTCGCGGATGCGCGAGTACTGCCGACGGTGGTATCCGAAATACTCCCAGTCCGCGTGGCCCGGACTCACGGCGCGCGCCGTCTCGACCGCCAATCCCTCGTTCACGAGATGCTCACGGAGCGGCGCCTGATGTCCGGTATCCCAGTACGAGTAGTCGCCGCCCGCTTCGGCGACCAGTTCGCGCATGCAGCTCCGGCTCGTGGGCGACGTATAGCGCACCACGTGCGCGATCTCATGGGCGAGCCAGAGCGGAATCAGTTCCGGATCGAGGCCGAGTCCGCGGGAGCCCGGATTGGCGATCCCGGTGAAATGCTCGAGGCACACGAAGGCCATGCCATGCCCGCCGGCGACGAGTTCGCCGGCGTTCGCCGCGCCCACGCCCACCATGATGATGGTATCTGCCTCGCTGTCCATCTCGAGGAGCGCGGCGCAGCGCGCGGTGGTCTCACGCGCGAGCGCCGCGGTGTCCACGCGATCCAGCATGGCGCGGAGGTCATGCCGGTCGGCGTGCACGGCGCCGCGGACCACGTCGGCAAAATGCGGCGACTCGGGATCCACGACATAATTCCGCCAGTACGGCTCGAGGATTCGCCGATAGGTTTCGAAGTAGCGCCGATACGCGGCGACGGGATCAACGCTCTGGATGACGGTGAAGAAATCCGGAACGAGATCGATGCGCATGGATGCGGGGGCGGTGCAGGAGGGCGGCACACGACACGGCGGCGGGACGCGGGAACATAGCCGGGCCGGAGAAGCCGAACAAGATCGACATCGCTGCCGCCGCTGCCGCCGACACCGGCGCTCCCGAGCGCCGCGCGGGGTCAGCGTGTCCCGAACATCCGATCTCCTGCATCGCCCAGCCCTGGCAGAATGTATCCGTGCGCGTTGAGCTCACGATCCAGCGCCGCCGCGTAGATCCTCACGTCGGGATGCGCCGTGGCCATCCGTCGCACGCCTTCTGGCGCGGCCACGATGCACACGAGGCGAACGTCCCGGGCGCCGGCATGCTTGAGCGACGTGACCGCGGCAGCGGCGCTGCCGCCGGTGGCAAGCATGGGGTCGAGCACGAAGAAGTGTCGCTCGCGGGCGTCGCCCGGCACCTTGAAGTAGTAGTCCACCGGTGCCAGCGTCGCGTGATCGCGATACAGGCCGATGTGGCCCACGCGCGCCGACGGCACGAGGCGCAGCACTCCCTCCACCATGCCCAGTCCCGCGCGGAGCACGGGCACCAGCGTGAGCTTCTTTCCACTCACGCGCCAGCCCGCCGCCTGCTCGAGGGGCGTCTCCACCGTCACGCGCTCCAGCGGCAAATCGCTCGTGGCCTCATACGCCATGAGCATGGCGATCTCCTCGACCAGTTCCTTGAACAGCTTCGTGGGTGTGGCGCGGTCACGCAGGATGGCGATTTTGTGCTGCACCAGTGGGTGCCGTGAGATGAAGAGATTGTCGGTAGCCGGGGTGGTGTGCATGGCCGCAAAAGCTACTATCTTCGCTCGCATGAAAGAATATCAGGCCGTGGTGCTGCGCCTCACGCGCAGGAGCCAGGACGACGAGGACACGATTACCGATCTGCTCAACGAGCGCAGTCGGAGCGGGTGGGAGCCGGCGCTCATGTCGCAGGACGGCCAGCGGATGACGCTCGTCTTCCAGCGACAGTCCGCGGCGGAGTTTCAGGACTAGCGTGGAGCTTACCTTCATCGGTGCGGCTCGCGAGGTCACCGGATCGTGTCATCTCCTGCACGTCAATGGTCGCACGGTTGCGCTGGATTGCGGGCTCTTTCAGGGCCATCGCACCGAGGCACTCGACAAGAACCGAGCGCTCCCGCTCCCGGTGGACAAGCTGGATGCCCTCGTGCTCTCTCACGCGCACATCGACCACTGCGGGCGCCTTCCCTTGCTGGTCGCCCGGGGCTACGCCAACCGGATCTGGGCCACCGCGGCCACGCGCGATCTCACGGCGGTCATGCTCGCTGATTCCGCGCACATCCAGGAAAAGGACGCGGAGTTTCTCGCGCGCAAGCATCGCGACGCGGATCCGCCACTCTACACCATGCGCGATGCGGCGCGGGTGGCCGATCTCATGGTGGGCGTTCCCTATGCGCAGACATTCGATGTCGTGCCGGGCGTACGGGCGACGTACGTGGACGCCGGCCACATTCTGGGATCGGCCTCGGTGATTCTCGACTGCACCGAAGGGACGGACACGCGTCGCCTTGTCTTTTCGGGGGATATCGGGCGACGGGGCCTCCCGATCATTCGCGACCCCGTGCCGCCCGGCGGAGCGGGCGTGGTCATCATGGAGTCCACCTACGGGGACCGGGATCATGGCCCCATGGACGCGAGCCGCGCCACGCTGGCGCGCATCATTACGGAGGCCGCCGCGCGCGGGGGCAAGGTGCTCATCCCCGCGTTCGCCCTCGGCCGGACCCAGGAGGTCGTGTACGATCTGCACGCCATGCTCCGCACGGGGGAGATTCCGTCCATCCCGATCTTCATCGACAGTCCCTTGGCGACGGACGTGACGACGGTCTTCCAGATGCACCCCGAAGTGCGCGACCAGAGCGAGGACCTGGTGCAGGAGGTGCCACGGCTCTTCCGCTTCTCTCTGGCGCAGTACACGCGCGACGTCGCGGAATCCAAGGCGCTCAACAGCCGCCCCGGCCCCATGATCATCATCGCGGCGTCCGGGATGTGCGAGAGCGGGCGTATCCTGCATCATCTGGCGAACAATGCAGCCGATCCGCGCACGACGATCCTCATCGTGGGTTTTCAGGCGGAGCATACGCTCGGGCGGCGCATCGTGGAACGTCGCGAGACCATCCGGATTTTCGGCGAGGACGTGCCGTTGCGCGCGCGGGTCGAGGTGCTCGATGGCTATTCCGCGCACGCCGACCGGAATGAATTGCTCTGGTGGCTGGAGTCCGTGCGGGCGGCGTCCCCGAGGCTGCGACAGGTGTACCTGGTGCATGGCGAGCCCGGGGCGCAGGATGCGCTTGCCGCACTGCTCGCGCCCAAGGGGTACAGCGTGTCCTGCCCATCGCCGCACTTGCGCGTGCCGTTCTGAGAGACCGGGCATGACCGCGCCGAGCCCGTCCGGTAGTCACCGATCCCGCGCCGAAGCAGCAGAGCGGATCCTGCGCTCCGCGGTGCGCTGCATCGTGACATCCGGGGCGTCGGCGGTCACGATGCACGACGTGGCCGAAGAGGCGGGCGTGAGCAAGGGGCTCATTCATTACCACTTCCACGACAAGGCGACGCTGCTCGCACGGGCGGTGGAGTGGATGACGCGAATGGTCGTGGCCCGAGAGACCCGCGCACTCGCGGCGTCCACGCCGCGACATGCCATTGACGACCTGTGGACCTGGCTTGCCGCGGAGCTGGAGCGCGGGCACCTGCGCGTGCTGCTCGAGCTCGCGGAGTGGCGCGAGCCGCTCGTGGTGCGGGCCATCCAGGCGTCGGCCGCCACGCGTCGTGCGGCAGCCGTCGCATCCATCGAGCAGCTCTTCGCGCTGCTCGCCCTCAGGCCACGCATCCAGCCGGAGCTGCTGGCCGATGTGGTGGTGCCATTCATTGATGGACTGGCGGTGGCGACCCAGGTGGATCCCGGGTTCAACGCGCGCGCGGCGTTCGACGTGCTGTGGCTCTCCCTGCTGGGACTTGCCGAATGAGCGGGTGATGCGCACGACGCATGCCCGTGGTAGGTTCTGATTCATGAGGCGTCGCACGCACCGTCGCGTACGCATCGCCGGCGCGCTGGCGGCGCTGATCGTTCTGGCGTGGGTCGGCACCGTGATCGCCGTCCTCGTCGTGGGGCGGCGCGACGATGCGCGTTCGGCCGATGCGATAGTCGTCCTGGGCGCGGCACAGTACGAGGGGCGGCCATCCCCCGTGCTGCGGGCGCGACTCGATCACGTGCTCGAGCTCTGGCGGCGCGGCGTGGCGCCCGTGGTGATCGTGACCGGCGGCACGGGAGTCGGTGACACGACGAGCGAAGCCATGGTCAGCCGAAGGTATCTGCTGCAACGCGGGGTGCCGGACAGCGTGGTGATCATGGAGACACATGGGCTGACGACGATCCAGTCGTTGCGCGCCGTGTCGAGCATCGTGGCGGCACTGCCCGGGAGATCCGTCATTCTGGTGAGCGATCCCTTTCACATGCTTCGGCTTTCGATTCTGGCTCGGCATCTCGGACTGCGGCCCTTCACGTCGCCAACCAGGACGAGTCCCATTTCGGCCAGTGCCGGCGTTCACTGGAAGTACGTCCTATCCGAATCGGTGAAGGTGCCATTGACACTTCTGCTCGAACTGAGCGATAACTGAGACGTTACTGTCGCTATACTGGTGCTATACGACCTAATAACTTCGTCGGCCGCACCCATAGAGCATCGTACCACCAAGAGACGTCGCTGACGACTGGAACGCGCTTCTGGGGAATGGGATGACCAAACACCTGTCCGATCGGCTCTTGCGCCATTGGAAAGCCCTGATACATTGACGCCGCCTTACGGTTCTCAGTACCCATCTCCGTACTTTCCTGACGGCGGACTCATGCAAGTCCAAGTGCAGTCCGTAACGGCAGCATCCAGGCGCACGGACGTGCCGGTCGTGGCCGAGTCATGGTGTCCGCTTCGCGTGCGGTCATGGCTTGGCGACGCCGGACCGGCACGGCTGGTCGCACCGCGGCGTTCCGGCGTCCCGTGCAGAGGGCGCTAGCGAGTGGCCCGTCATCCGTGCCATGGGAGAGACGCCGCGATGTGGCTGTCGCGAACAGAGGTCCGTCGGACATCCTCTGGCATTCCACGATCGTGACGCGTACTCGTAGGCCATGCAGGATTTCTCGCATGATCTCATTCGGAGGGAATGATATGCCCGTCACTCGACTCGTCGCACTGGTTGCAGGAGTGATATTCGTGGCTGGCGCCGCTCCTGCGCAGGAGCAGGTTGCAACAACGAAGACGGCGATGCGCCCGCCGACATTCACGCCGGTGAGCAATGAAATGCTGCTTGGCGCGCGCAAGGTCGGCACGAACTGGCTCACCTTCGGCCGGGACTACACGAACCAGCGATGGTCCCCGCTTCGTCAGATCACCAGCGCAAACGTCCGCACGCTGCAGCTCAAATGGATCTACCAGACCGGCATCTCCCGGCTCGGGTCTTTCGAAACCAGCCCGGTGGTGGTCGATGGGGTGATGTACGTGACCACGCCCTACAACACTCTCATGGCGGTGGACGCGCGCAGCGGGCGCCAGATCTGGCGGTATGAGTACAAGCAGTCCATCGCGTCACCGATCTATTGCTGCGGTCCGAACAATCGCGGCGTGGCAATTTCCGGCAACACGGTCTACATGGCCACACTCGATGCGCACCTCGTCGCGCTGGATGCCAAGACCGGGAATGTGGCGTGGGACGTGCAGGTCGCGGACCCCGAAGCCGGCTATAGCGAGACGATGGCGCCGTTGATCATCGACAACATGGTGATCGTCGGCATCTCGGGAGCCGAATACGGCATTCGCGGATTCGTCCGGGCATACGACAAGAGCAACGGGAAGCAGATCTGGAATTTCTACACGCTTCCCGACAAGGGATGGGAAGGCACTTTCGCCACGCATACGAACGACGGCGACGATCTGAAGCGCGACATCGCGGCAGAAAAATCCGCGATGACCCAGTATGGCGACGCGTGGCAGCGTGGTGGTGGCTCGGTCTGGATGACGCCATCGTACGATCCGGATACGCACATGCTCTACTTCGCCGTGGGCAATCCGTCTCCGGATCTCGATGGGTCGGTGCGTCCCGGCGACAACCTCTACACGGAATCCATCGTCGCCATTGACGCCCAAACCGGTGAGTACAAGTGGCACTACCAGGAAGTGCCGCACGATGTGTGGGACTTCGATGCCACGAGCCCGACCGTGCTGGTCACGCTGAAGAATGGGAAAAAGGCGGTGGCGGAAGCGGGAAAGACTGCCTACGTGTACGTTCTGGATGCGGCGACGGGCAAGCTGATTCGCCGCTCTGACGAGTTCAACCGGCACGAGAATTATTTCGTCCAGCCCACGCCGGAAGGTGTGCGGATGCTGCCCGGTGCGAATGGCGGGTCGGAATGGTCGCCGCCCGCCGTGAATCCCACGCTCGGATACATGTACGTTCTGGGGCTGGAGCAGCCGATGAATTACATCACGCACAGCGCACCGCTGGAGAAGGGAAAACTCTGGCTGGGCTCTGCGTTCAAGGCGGTGCCGGGCGAACAGCAATACGGGACGTTCACGGCCATCGATCTGAATACCGGTAAGCGGGCATGGCAGGTGAAGACCGAGCAGCCGATGATCGGTGGCGCGCTCGCCACCGCGGGCAACGTCGTGTTCACGGGTGAGGGAGACGGACACTTCAATGCCTACGATGCACGCACGGGCAAGCAGCTGTGGACGTTCCAGGCGGGGGCAGGGTGCAATGCGCCGCCGGTAACGTATACGCTCGATGGCAAGCAGTACGTCGCGGTCGCGTGTGGCGGTAATTTCCAGCTCGGGTATCCTCTCGGTGACGCCGTGCTGGTGTTCGCGCTGCCAGGTGGCAAGTAGGAGCGCCGCCCGAGCGACGGCGGCTGCGGCGAGCGCAGTGCTGGTGGTTTGCGCTGCGTTTCTCGCGGGACACGGGGTGGCGCGCGCGACGCAGGAGCCGCGCCACCCGGCGCTGCTGACGGGCGCCGACTGGGCTGCGTTTGGCTCGAGGGGCAAGGAGGCGTACCTGACGGGGTTCATTGCGGGCGCGGCGGCGGAGCAGGTTCGCGCCAATGCCGCAACCAGCGGCCAGTCGAGTGACAGTAGCGCGGTTTCGACTGGCGCTGTCGCGAAGCTGCTGGCGGCCAGAGATCTCCGGTTCTCGTATGCGCCGTCGGTGTATGCGGCGCAGCTTGACGACTTCTACTGGTGGGAGAATCACAGAGCCGTTCCCATCGTGGATGCCATGATCAGCATCAACAGGCGGATGAAACAGCCCTAGTGAGCGGGTCCCGGGTTCCCGGCGCATCTGCGAGCAGGAGGTGGTGATCGTCGCGCAGTTCAATCGATTTTTTCGCGTCGCCGCGTGATGGCGGGTTCGCTACGCAGCGCCGCGTCGTTGGTCGTTGCGGTTTCCTCAGTCCTCAATTCAGTCTGGGAGAAGCAGCCATGAAACGATTCGCTCTCTGGTGCACTGCCTTGTCTCTCGCGGGCGCGGGCGCCCTCAAGGCTCAGGCGCTCACCATGCAGATGAGCAACGGCTGGGCGTTCACATTTTCCGGAAACGTGAACGCCTTCCTCATGTACACGGATGGGAAGGTGAAGGTAGCTGGCCCCATTAACGGTGGACTTGTTCCCGCAGAGCAGGTGAGTCGTATCCGGACGGGGTTGCTGCCCGGATTTGCGACGTTTGAAGCCAAGGGCAAGGAAGGAGGGTTGGACCTGGGCGTGCATTTCGGCTTCGCGCCACAGATCAACAGCAACAGCCTGCACGACAACTTTGGCGCCCAGATCGATTTCCGTCAGATGTACCTGACCGTTGGCGGCACCTGGGGCCAGATTCTCGCCGGCCGCGAGATCGGGCTGTTCGAGCGGCAGAACATCCTCACTGACATGACGCTCTTCGGCACGGGGGCCAGCGGAGGTGGACTGGGTGCCGGTGGGACGACACTCGGACGCATCGGATTCGGCTACATCTATCCAAACTTCAATGCACAGATCACGTACAGCACGCCGGCCGGCAAGCCTGCGCAACTGTCCATCGGTTTGTTCGATCCGAGCGTGGTCTGCGGCCCGGATCCGTGCGGCAGCGCCAGCGCCGCATCGTACCAGGGGACCAAGACGCCGCGCGTCGAAGCCGAAGCAACCTGGACGGGTGCCATGGGCACCGCCGCCGAGGGAGCGAGCGCGAACAAGATCATGCTCTGGGTGAACGGCATGATGCAGAATACCAAGCAGTCGGTCTCACCCGATGTCAGCCCGAATAACAGCATCACCTCGGCAGGCGCGGGCGGCGGCATCAAGCTCGACGTGTCCGGCTTCTCCCTGATGGGGTCCGGCTACTACGGCGACGGGGTTGGCACCACGCTCATGTTCGGCCAGTTGGACGGCAGCGCCGTGGATTTCATTGGCGGCAAGCGCAAGTCGTATGGCTACATCGGGCAGATCACGTTCACGCCGGCGGCGAGCAAGTGGACGGTGGGTGCGAGTTACGGCTCCAGCATGCTCAAGCAGACCGACGCCGAGATTGCTGCCGGTACGGCAGCAGACCTGGTGAAGGACAACTCGGCCTTTGACGGCATGCTCACGTTGCAATGGACCAAGGCACTCAAGTGGGTCGCCGAGTATACGTTCGCCCAGTCCAAGGCATTCTCTACGGCGAAGACGCAATCGAATCAGGTTTCCACAGGGTTGATGCTGACCTTCTGAGTGATCGGATTCCGAATGTGATGCCGCGGGCGTTCCCGTCAAGGGCCGTCCGCGGTGTTATTTCCCGTGAGGCGGGGTTGGCGTGCCGGACGAGCGGGAGGGGTAGCCACCGGATGGCACCGATGCTATTGAATGGTATTGGTCAACGATGGAACTCCAAGGTCCGGGGCGCCAACGCGGTACCGACGCGGCTGCAGGGGGTGTGGCACTTCTTGCTTGACACCAGATGAGCGCGCCTTCAGTTTCTGGACCGCGGGCCGAATCCGGGGCTGGGACGGCGACGATGCCGGGCGATGCATGAGCTCCGCTATCCGAATGGGTAGGGCCTTGTGGTATGATGCCGCACATGTTGCCGTGCTGGGATTTTCCAAAACAGTTGCCCCATATTCCATCGTCGTGGACGGGGCCTGGAGTCCGCGGGAAGAGAGTCATGACGGGCAGCCACGAGGCGCCCTGTCATTCGGGTAGGGATCGAGCGCGACGCTGCGCCGGCTGGATCACGTACAACGGGATGGCCGATCGACCGGTTTCAACTCACACGTCGAACGCTCGACAGGCAGGGTTGCAATGGTCTGCAGTGAGCGAAGTCCACCTCGTACCCGACGTGCCCTTCCGCCGCACGTTCGGTGACATCCGACGTGTTGCGGCGACAGGGCTGCGAAACGGCCTGGACGCGGTGTGGTCCTTACCGCGACCCTGCCCAATCCTTACTCTCCACTCAAGGGGCAGCATACTATGAATCGGTTCACCCGCGTTTCTTCCTGGGCAGCCATGATCGGAGCTCTCGCGGCAGGCGCCTCGAGCGTCGGCGCGCAGCAGCAACTGATCGAGGCGTCCAAGAACCCCAACCAGTGGGTCATGACGGGGCGCACCTATGATCTGCAGCGGCACAGCCCGCTCAAACAGATCACGACCGCCAACGTCAAGGATCTTCACGTGGCGTGGTCCTTCTCAACCGGCGTTCTGCGCGGACATGAAGGGAATCCGCTTGTGGTGGGTCATGTCATGTATCTCCACTCGGCGTTCCCGAACAAGGTGTACGCGCTGGACCTGGCAAAGGATGGCGCACCACAGATCTGGCAGTTCACGCCGGAACAGTCCGCCGACGCGATTCCAATCGCCTGTTGCGATGTCGTGAACCGCGGTCTGGCGTACAGCGCGAAGTACGATCGGCTGTACATCGAGCTGCTGGCCGGCGATCTGCTGGCGCTCGATGCGAAGACCGGCAAGCAAGTCTTCCGCGTGAACAACGCAGACTACAAGAAGGGCGAGACCATGACCAATGCACCGCTCGTCGTGGGTGACGTGGTCATCGCTGGCATTTCCGGCGGCGAGTTCGGTGTGCGCGGCAGCGTCACGGCCTACAGCGCCGCCGATGGAAAGCGCCTCTGGCGCGGCTACAGCACCGGGCCTGACAACGAGGTGCTGATCACTGACAAGACGCTCAAGTCTCCCTATCCCTCCGATCAGGGCAAGGATCTCGGCGTTTCGACGTGGCAGGGGGATCAGTGGCAGCGCGGTGGTGGCACGACGTGGGGTTGGTACTCCTATGATCCGGAGCTGAATCTGTTCTACTACGGTTCCGGCAACCCTGGCGTGTGGAACCCCGATCAGCGTCCTGGCGACAACAAGTGGTCGATGTCGCTGTGGGCGCGCAATCCGGAGACCGGCGAGGTTCACTGGGTCTATCAAATGACGCCGCACGATGCGTGGGATTATGACGGCGTCAACGAGAACGTGCTGTTCGATCATGGCGGACAGAAGCTGCTGGCGCACTTCGATCGCAACGGCTTCGGATACACGCTGGACCGGACCACCGGCAAAGTCATCGTAGCCAATCCCTACGGGCCGGTGAACTGGGCCTCGAAGATTGACCTAACGACGGGCCGGCCGGTCGAGAACCCGTCGAAGCGGACAAGTGCCAAGGGCAATACGGAAGGCATCTGCCCCGCGGCAATCGGCTTCAAGGATCAGCAGCCCTCGTCGTACGATCCGGACAACGGGCTGTTCTTCGTTCCGACCAACAACATCTGCATGGACTATGAGGGCGTCGAGGTGAAGTACTCGGCGGGCCAGCCCTACGTCGGCGCGATCGTGCGGATGTTTCCGGGCCCCGGCGGGAATCGCGGTGCGGTGATCGCCTGGGATCCCATCAAGGGCAAGATCGTCTGGAAGGACAACGAGAATCTGGCGGCGTACGGCGGCACGCTGAACACTGCCGGTGGCATCGTGTTCTACGGGACGATGGAAGGCTGGTTGAAGGCAGTTGATGCCAAGACCGGCAAGCTGCTGTGGAAGTTCAAGACGCCCTCCGGCATCATCGGGAATCCAATGACGTATGTCGGCCCTGACGGCCGTCAGTACGTCGCGATTCTCTCTGGTATCGGCGGCTGGGCGGGCATCGGCGTTGCGGCTGGTATTGGCGCCGAGGATCCGACGGCAGGGCTGGGCGCACTGGGTGCGTTCGGAGATGCTGGCAGCTACAGCACTCAGGGTGGCGTGCTGACCGTGTTCGCCCTGGACAAGGCGCCTGCGAAGTAGCAGCACATGGTACAGATCTGGTGCCGGAGCCGTTGGTCCGGCACCAGGTTTGCCCCTGAATCCTTCGTCTCGTTCCCCGGGCTTTTCCAGAAGGTCATCATGCGGTGGTCGTCGGTTCCCATTGTTGTACTCGTTGCAGGTCTTACCGTTTCTTCCTTCCCGCCACGCCTGCACGCTCAGGCGGACACAACAACGAATGAAGTTTCGCTGAGTGCGCTCCCGGCCGTGGACGCCTGGCGAACCATCCATGCGCTCCGCGTCTGCGGCGACCCGGACAACATGCCGTTCTCCGATTCACTGCGGCAGGGGTTCGAGGACAAGATCGCGGATGTCATCGCGAAAGCGCTCGGGGATTCCGTCACCTATGTCTGGTGGCCGCACCGGCGTGGATTCGTACGCAGTACGTTGAGCGCCCGGACGTGCGATGTGGTCATGGGATTGCCCACTGGCTACGATCCCGTTCTCGAGACCAAGCCGTACTATCGATCGACGTACTATGCGGTGTCGCGAGAGGATCGGCACATCATGATCTCCTCGCTCAACGATCCGGCGCTCAGGACGCTGCAGATCGGCGTCAGTCTCATTGGTGAAGACTACACGAATACTCCGCCCAGCGAAGCCCTGAGCGCGCGTGGGATCGTGAAGAACGTGCACGGCTACAGTTCCTTCTACGATCCGGAGAACAATCCGAACGACATCATGAATGCCGTCATCAGCGGCACGGTGGACGTTGCGCTGGTGTGGGGCCCGACCGCGGGTTATTACGCCAAGCTCTCCTCAGTGCCGCTGCGGCTCACAGCGTTACCCGACTCGGACAGTACCGGCATTCCGTTTGCCTATGATGTCGCGCTGGGAGTCCGCCACTCGGACCGCGAATTCCGTGACAAGCTGAATGAAATCCTGGAGCAGCAGCACGACGAGATTCAGCAGATCCTGCATGAGTTCAACGTGCCCATGCTTCCGATCACACCTCACTGACGACGCGGGCATAAGGGATCCGCGCCATTCACCTCAGGTCGGCCGAAACCATGAGAACCCGCCGCCGACGCACGAACGAAATATGACTGAGCCGATGACACCCTTCATGGGAACGCGCACGAATTTGCGGGACCGACTTGCCGGCATTGGATGCTTTGTGGCGTGCGTTGGCGGACTCGTTCTTCTCGGATGCAAACCGGACACATCGAGGCAGAGTACGGACTCGACGGCGGTCGTCGCCTCGACGGCGACCGGAGAGACGGCCAGTGCCATGGCCGCCCCGAAAGACTCCACCGCAGCGCCCAGTGCTCCAGTTTCGGATTCCTCGACGGCACGTGCGGTCGTACCAGCAGCGCCGGCGACCGCGGAATCTGCCGCGGCTCAGGGCGGCAGGACGAAACCGGCAGCCGCGACCAGGCATGCGCCTGCGACCGCGCCGCAGCACGCGATGACGAGCCCCGATTCGACGGCTGGCGCAACGTCCACACCCGCCACGTCGACGGCGACCGCCGCTCCGTCCAGAACGGATACCGGTGAAACGACCAAGACGGCTACGAGCGACACCACGAAGGTGACCCCGAGTCTGGCGGTGACCCAGCAGGTGTACGACGGGTGGAAGATGTTCAGCGTGTACTGTTATCGCTGCCACGGCGTCGATGCCATGGGGAGCGACATCGCGCCGAATCTGCGCCACTCGCTGGGGCCGGAAGGCGGGGTGACACACGCGATTTTTCTGCAGACGGTGACGAATGGGCGTCCCGGGACAGCCATGCCGTCGTGGAAGGTGCTGCTCGATACCACGCAGATGGAAAACATCTACGCCTATCTCAAGGCCCGGAGCTCTGGCGCGCTGCCGCCGGGACGGCCTCACGTGAAGAAATAGGTGGTCGCTGGCGGCTGCTTCCTGATCCACATCGTATCGAGCCATGGTTCACAGTCCGGTCCTGCTGATGCTTCTCACGGCGCTTGTGGGCTGGCGCACACCGGCCGCTGCGGGGCAGGCGGCCGGCGCCGATACCGACAGCGGTCGCACGCTGACGCGCGCGCAGGTGCTCGAGCGCCTGGCGCACGCGACCGAGCAGACGCCTGCGGACTTCAGCGGCGCGAATCTCTCCGGGCTGGATCTCTCGGGCGTGGACTTCAAGCGAGCCAATCTGACCGGCGCGCGACTCGTTCGCACGAACTGCACGCACGCGACGATGTTCGCCGTCACGCTCAACAAGGCCATCGCACACGACGCGGACTTCTCGCATGCGGTGCTCGACGTGGCGGTGATGCGGGGAGCTGACTTCGAACGCGCGAAGTTTCGGGACGCGAGCCTGTACGCCACCATCTTTATTGGTGCGGATCTGACGGATGCGGATCTTTCGGGCGCGCGAGTCATTGGCACATTCGAGAACGCCAAACTGGTGCGTGCGAGGTTCGTGGGCACGAACTTCGGCGCGGATCCCGGGAATCAGCCCATGGGCGTCATGTTCACGAATCTCACCGATGCCGATCTCACGGGTGCCGACCTCACCGATGCGAACCTTCGCAAGGCATCGCTGGTCCGCGCCAATCTCACCGGCGCCAACGTGACTGGCGCTGATGTCACGGGCGCGAATCTGGCCGCCGCCATCCTGACATCGATTCGAGGACGCGACAAGGTGAAGGGACTGGACAAGGCGAAGAACTATCAGCCGTAGGTGGTGGCTGGTGGCTGGTGGCTGGTGGCTGGTAGCTGGTCGGTGGATTATCCCAGCTTTGCCCACACCGAGGAGGGGTGGCGTGTCACGATCCAGCGGTCAACGCCCCACTGGCGACCGGCGCGGGTGAAGAGAAACGCGACCATCATGGAGAAGAGCATGACATGAAAGCCCTGTTGGCCCGAGCTCATGTGCTGTACCGCCATCCCGTAGAAAAACACCTCAATGAGTCCGCCAATCGAGCCGAGCACGGTGAGGAAGCCAAACGTGAGTGAAATGCCGACGGCGGCTTCGCCGAGTCCGGTCAGATGGCCAAAGACATGCGCGTTCGGGATGACGGTGTTAATCAGAAACTCGTGATACCACGCAATGGGATTGTCCGCGGCGTATTTCTCGAGGAGTTTGGGCATGACCGCGAGCCATCGCGAGTTCGCGGCAGGAACGGGCAGGAAGCCCCAGGCGAGGGCGATCGTCACTTTGGTGAACAGGCTCTTGATGAACCAGAGCCCCACGACCACGCGCAGCACGGCGATCCAGCGGGCTGGGGCAATCAGTGACGGAACGGAGTACACACTCCGGGACATGGCGCGGTCCTTCCGTGTTTGCGTGGCGGATCCCTTCATCACATCACCGTCCTCACATCAGGGTTTCGCGAGGCGCGCGCCAGACGCGGGCGCCCACGTTGTCGAAGGGACCGGTCAGGATCAGGCCGCCGTCCGCCATCACCCTCCTCGCCTCCGCGGCGAGCGCAGTGGCAGCGGCTTCATTCTCCACGATACCGTAAACCGCAGGGCCCCACGAGCTCTGACCGACTCCGGCCGCGCCGCAATCGCGCATTCGCGCAATCAGCGCGGCGCTTGCTCCTGGTGCGAAGTCTCCTCCCTGCGCGGGCGCGAACCAGCGGCCGTTGATGCATTGAATCTCGCTCAACGCGCGCCCGAACGTGACGCAGTCCTCCTCCACCAACGCGGGAAGCAGCGACAGCAGTACGAGACGCGCGACCTGCATGACATCCGATGCCGGCGGCACCGGAAGGCGCGCGAAGGCTGCTGATTCCGTTACGCCGCTCACGCCCGGGCTGCCTGGTGGAACCACGAGCACGCAGCGCCAGTGGGCCGGCATGGCCCATCGTGCCAGCAGCGGGGCGAGTACATCGCGCTCCGCACGCCGTCCGCCTTCCAGGATGAATCCGCCCAGGGAAAACACCCAGGTACCGATTGCGGAACGCTGCGCCCGTCCCGTGGCCCGCGCCAGCGAGGCTGCGTCGGGCGGCAGGTCGTACAGTTCCGCGAGCGCGCGCGCGACGGCCAACGCGAGCTGCGTGCCGCTGCCAAGCCCGCAATGTTCCGGCAGCATGCGCAGAATGCGGATGTTCGCGCCGCCACGCACGCCATGGTATTCAAGAAACGTACGCGCGAATGCGCGTGCGCGTTGGTGCGCCGGACCGCTGGCCTGCACCTGATCATCCCGCGTGACGAACACCAGTAGTGATGGGTCCGGCACTGCGGCACCGATCCCGCCATAGCGACGCCCCGTGGTGCCATGCGGATCGAGCATGCCGAAGTGCAACCGGGCCGGGGCCTGCACGAACACGCCGTCGTGCGCGTCCGCCATTACCGGCTCCCATCCGGCGCCGAGCGACCCGCCTCAAGCGCCTGCGTGATGTGTCCGGTGAGCACCGCCATGGCTTCCTGCTCGCGCGGCCCGGCGGTCTTGTCCACGATGACCTGCATGCGACGCAGCTCGGTACGAATCTCATCCGGAGGGATGAGATGTGTCCGCGTGGCGAGGATCGCCGTCTCGAGCACGGCATGACGCGCGCGATTGAACCCGATGAATTCGCGGCGCACTCCGCGGTGTACGACCCGCGTCTCGATGCGAGAGCGTGGCGGCGAATCATCGATGTGCCGCACTTCAATTTCGCGCCATGAACACGCGGCGTCGAGCACAACGCCGCGCACCTGAACGGCGGGCTCCGCGGGAAACCGCGGATTCGAGATGGCGGCCAGCGCGAAGAGCAGGACATCGTCCGTGATATTGACGACGGCCACTCCCGTTTCACGAAGGTTGCGGAACGTCGTGGTCTCCAGAAACGGCTTCACGACGAGCGATTCCTCTCCCCACTCCACGCCCATGGGAGCGAAATTCACCGTGCCGTCCGCCGCCATGCTCGTCACGATGGACTCGATGATCACGACGCACACTCGCGCGCCACGAGAGCTACCAGCGCGTCCGTGAGATGCTTCGTCAACTCACCCGCCCTGCCGCGACCAATGTCGTGGCCGGACAGACGTACCAGCGGCGCGATCTCGCGCAGCGAGCTGGTACAGAACGCCTCGGCAGCGCCCGCAAGCTCGTGGACAGCGACGGGTCGCTGGTGGACGGACAGCCCTTCGTCGCGCGCCAGTTCGAGCACGGCCTCGCGGGTCACACCCGGCAGGATCCCACAGGACGGCGGTGGTGTGATGAGCTCGTGCCGGTTCACCAGGAAGACGTTGCTGCTCGTGGCTTCGGAGACATGATCGGCCGTGTCGAGAAAGATGGCTTCATTCACGCCGGCGGCCCGGGCTTCGGCGAGCGCGATGACGGACTCCGTGTACGCGAGCGTCTTGAACGCGCTGGTGACCGCGTGTTCATTGCGGCGACCGCGAGCAAGATGCGCCGACAACGCGGAGGGGGCCGCATCAGGGCGTGAATACGGCCGGATGCCGATCAGCGCCACGGGGTTTGGCTCGTCCGGCGGCGCGAGCCCCGGTGCGCCCACGCCGCGGGTGATTGTGAGGCGCACTGCCGCATTCAGGACATCTGCCGCACGAGCGTCGTTGATGGCTGCCATGATGGCCGCAGGCAGCTCGGCGGGCAGCGGAATGCGCAGGACACGGGCGCCCTGCATGAGCCGCGAGAGGTGCCGGTCCAGGCGGAAGATCACGCCGTTGTACATGCGCATGGTCTCGAACAGTCCGTCGGCGAGCAGACATCCGCGATCGAACGCGGAGAGATGGGGGCCCTCCGCCGACACGCGGCGTCCATTGATCCACAGCATGACGGTGGCGGGCGGCGCCGGAACGGCGGTGCGTGCGACGGGAGCCGATGCCTTCACCGGACGAGTTCCACAGGCGGTGGAGCGGGATGCGACTCCGCCGGCGCCGCGAACGCGAGATCGGCGCGATCAGGAAGGGACGCGGTGCGCGAGGCCGGACCATGCAGAAAGCGGTCGAGCATGCGGTAGCCGAACTCGGTGAGCGCCGACTCGGGGTGAAATTGCACGCCGGTGACCGGGTGCTCACGGTGTTCCACCGCCATGATCTCGCCGTCTTCGGCGGTGGCGGTGACGCGCAGGGCGGGTGGCAACGACGCCGGCGCGATGACGAGCGAGTGATAGCGGGTCGCAGTCAGAGGCGACGGCAGCCCGGCGAAGATACCGGCGCCATCGTGGTGAATGCGTGACGTCTTGCCATGCATCACGTGACGGGCGCGCACGATCTCCGCCCCGTACGCGGCGCCGATGCACTGGTGCCCGAGACAGACACCCAGGAGCGGAATCGATGCGCCAAAGCGACGGACGACCGCGGTGGAGATGCCCGCTTCCGCGGGCGAGCACGGACCGGGTGAGATGATGATGTGCGATGGCGCGAGCGCGGCGATGTCCTCGAGCGACAGGGCATCGTGCCGGAGCACGACAGGCTCGGCGCCCAGTTCGCGCACGTAGCGCGCCAGATTCCAGACGAACGAGTCGTAGTTGTCGATGAGCAGAATCATGTTGCTGGTCGCGCGCGTGTGGACGGGAGAGGCTGGACACCGGCAGGCCGCAAGGCCCCCAGAATCGCCCGGGCCTTGTCGAACGTCTCCCGGTATTCCTGCTCGGGATCGGAGTCGGCGACGATGCCACCCCCCACGCTAACATACATCCGGGTGCCGAGGGCGAGACAGGTGCGAATGACGATACTGGTATCCAGCGCGCCGCTGCGGCTCACATATCCGATGGTGCCGCAGTACACGCCACGCCGCGAGGGTTCGAGCTCGGCGATGATCTCCATGGCGCGCACCTTGGGCGCACCGGTAATGGAGCCGCCCGGGAAGGTGGCACAGAGAAGGTCGAAGGCATCGCGCTCCGGCTCCAGGTGCCCCGTGATGGTCGAGACCAGGTGGTGGACGCTGGAATAGTGCTCGATGGCGAATAATTCGGTGACGCGCACGGTACCCGGAGCGCACACGCGCGAGAGGTCGTTGCGCAGCAGATCCACGATCATGAGGTTTTCCGCGCGATCCTTGGCGCTCTCGGCGAGCGCGCGGCCGAGCGCGGCGTCGTGCGCCGGATAGATGCCACGGGGTCGCGTGCCCTTGATGGGCCGGGCTTCCACGGTGCCGTCCGGATCCAGCCGGAGGAATCGTTCGGGTGACGCGCTTGCAATGCGGACATCGCCGAAGTCGAGCCAGGCGGCGAACGGCGCGGGATTCATCGCGCGGAGCCGCTGGTAGCATGTCCAGGGCGGCTCGCAGAGCGGCACTTCGAGGCGCTGCGAGACGTTCGCCTGGAAGATATCGCCCGCAGTGATGTACTCCCGGACCCGCGCAACCGCGTCCAGGTAGCCCCGGTGCGTGAACGACGACCGCAGCTCGAGCGCGGCGGCGAATTCGCTGTCCTCCACGGCGTACGAGGGCGCGCCCGGCCCGGTGGAACGGGGAACCGGGAGCGCGTTCCATGGCGTGATGGATGGCGCCGAGGCGAGTCGCTTCCGAACCGCGGCGAGTCGATCCCGGGCCCGTGTGGCGCGCGCGGCCGTGTCGGATTCCGGGATGCCGGTGGAAATGATCCACGCGCGGCGCAGCGCGTGATCCCACGCGATCACCCAGTCGTACAGCCCGAAGACGACATCCGGGATGGCCAGGTCATCGTAGCGCGGCGCGGGCAGCTGCTCGAGGACTGCGCCCCAGTCGTATGCGATGTAGCCGGCGACGCCGCCCTGAAACGGCGGCAGCCCGGGGATCGGAGCGCACCGGTGTGGCGCGAGCAGCGCGCGCACCGCGTGCAGTGCGTGGCCACCGACGGCTGTCACCGCGCCGGAGGACTGGTCGACGCGCTCGACGTGAGTTCCCTTGCCGCGGATCACCACCGCGGGATCCGCCATCAGGAACGAGTAACGGCCCAGCCGTTCGGGATCGCGTGCACTGTCAAGCAGGATGAGACAGGGCAGTCCCTGCATGCACGCACTGCTGGTGACAGGGTCGGGCGCCGGGACCAGCTCCTCGACCAGGGGTGCACTCATGAGTCGCCAGGGCGCCGATCCGTCCGGCGTCTGGTACGCTCGGAACGCTGCGTGAGACGCACGTGCTCGGCCTTGACATCGTCGGGCGGGGTGAGATAGCCCCAGTTCAGTGAGCCTTCCTGGCGGTAGCTCTTGCCGAGCGTGATGGCGAGCTTCGCTTTCGCGAGCTCCTTGCCCAGATAGAAGGCGTGCGTGGCCTCACTCACGTCGAGCTGCGCAAAGATGTCCTGAATGTCGGTGCCGCGCACGAACCGGTCGCGATTGAGCACGGTGATCGTGTCGCGATCGGTGAAGATGCGATAGTTGGGATCGGTGATGCGCCGCTGCAGGTCACGAAGTTCCTCTTCGCTGTACTGCAGGATTTTCTCGTCGCGCAGCGTGACCAGCCGATCGTCGATGCGCTTGGGCACGACCTTGTTCGTGACCGCGAAGTGCATGAGGCGGCGCGCGATGTCCACCTCGCGCACGACCCCGTGCGCCCAGCCCACCACCTGCGTGGTTAGCACCGTACGCACGCCCAGCTCCTGGCAGATGCCGACGAGCAGGGCGTTCACGCCCGTGGTGTCCGCGGCGGTGAGCTCGGTGATGTTGCCGATCCCCATGAGCATCTCGGCATCGGGAAAGCGGCGGCGCACTTCCGCATACCGTTCGAGCGAGGCCGTGAAGCCGAAGCCGAGCGGCTCGATGATGGGGTCAATGAGGAAGGGGACGTTCCAGTCGCGCAGCGACCTGATACTGGGCTCCAGCGAATCGAGCGACGCGCCAAAGTCGGG
>Ga0070679_100001643_pt1 | contig 20136 bp, 13 predicted proteins | sample KBSC63BmetaG_FD_65652 | JGI IMG/M metagenome (GOLD analysis project Ga0070679, IMG submission 65652) | Corn rhizosphere microbial communities from Kellogg Biological Station, Michigan, USA - KBS C6-3B metaG | ecosystem: Host-associated > Plants > Roots > Rhizosphere | place: USA: Michigan... | reverse complement strand
GAGATGCCGGGGTCGTCGTCGACCAGTCCCTTCTCAAAGGCCTCAAGACTCTGATGAACAGCAGACGGCTCCAGGAAGATTTCGGTGGAACCGGCCCAGATCATCACCTGGCGGTCGGTCCTGGTCTTGAACTCCGCAATGTCGTTGCGGATCTGGTTGGCGAGATCACACTTGTTCTTGCCAACCTTCTGCACCTTGGGGTCAAGCCGCTTGACCCAGCGCTGATCGAACGCGGCAGGCATAGGCTCGATGCTCTGGAGAAACGGCTTCATGCTGTCGAGCTGGTCGCGGTCGAGCACGCCGGCGGTCTTCGCGGCGTCGTACAGATTGCCGCCAAAGATGTCCCAGCCGGTAAAGACGATGTCGTTGAGATCGGCGATAGGGGCAAAGTTTTTAATCAGCGGTGTGTTGTCGTCGGTGCGCTTGCCGAGGCGGATCGTTCCCATCTGGGTCATGGACCCGATGGGCTTGGCGAAGCCGCGACGAACGGCTTCGACACCGGCGATCAGCGTGGTCGCGACCGCTCCCATGCCGGGGATCATGATTCCAAGTTTTCCTGTGGCAGGCTTGATATCCGCCGCGTTCGGTGCGGCGGCTGCGGGTGATGACATTCGTTACGTACCCTTCTGTGGAGCGGATTTCCGTATAGCGGACACTCCAGTATTGCGCACTTGAAACCCGTGCACAAATGACTGACTGCGTTAGCGGTTACGCATTTTCAGCCCCTGTACGGTTCTTCCAGTGGGTCCAAATGAACCACACGATGGCGGCCAATAGCACCACTTCTACGCCAAGATGGAAGCGCTGAAAGATCGCCTTGAAGCGTGGATCTGTGTCCCATCTGTCGCCCAGCTTCATGCCTACGTAAGCGAGCGCGTAACACCACGGCCACGAGCCGATAAACGTATAGATGTGGAAGCGCAGTTGGTTCATCTTCGCGATGCCCGCGGGCAGAGCGATGAAGGTGCGGATGATGGGGAGCATGCGTCCGATGAGCACAGTGATCGAGCCGTATTTGGCGAAGAAGTGTTCCGCCCTGTCGAGGTCGCGCTTGCTGAGTAGGACGTAGCTTCCGTAGCGCTCGACCATCGGCCTTCCGCCCTTCGCGCCGATCCAATACGCAGGGATCGAACCGATATTCGAGGCCAGCGAAGCGACGGTCGCAAGGATGATCAACTGCAACTGCGTGTGCGCAAGAGCGTAGCCCGCGAGCGGCATGATGACTTCCGACGGAATCGGAATGCAGGCGGACTGGATGGCCATCAGCAGCGCGACGGAGAAGTAACCTCCACTGGCGATAAGGCTGACAAGAAGCGCGATAAGTTTCTCAGACATTCCGGTCAGTATATCGGGCGGATGTGAAGAAACGGCTTTGTTAGCATAGACACATGGCAGATTCCGCTACAGCAACACCCGTCGAGCCCGCAGCACCGAGTGGGCGTCCCGCATCGTCGTACGCCGCGCACGACCCGTCCAAGCCGCCCGTGAAGCGGCAGATTGTATGCTTCAGCTTCTACAAGGTGATGCCGGAATGGCGCCGCCTGCCCGCCGCAGAGAAGGACGCGCACAAGCAGGCGTTTGCCGATGTCCTGGACAAGTGGAATAAAGTCGGCGAGTTCCTCTCGCTGACGTATTCGACGATCGGCACACGCGGCGATGTGGACATGTGTGTGTGGTCGATCGGCTACGCCGTCGATGAGCTGAACCAGATGCGCAGCGAGCTGATGGCGACGCCGCTGGGAGGCTACCTGAGCACGCCGCATAACTTCCTGGCCATGACCAAACGCTCGCAGTACCAGATCGGCCGTGAGGATGAGAGCGAAGGCGAAGGCCGTGGAGCGATTCGCCCCGGTGGACAGAAGTACATTTTCATCTATCCGTTCTGGAAGACCCGTCCCTGGTATCTGCTATCGCTCGCGGAGCGCAAGCGCTTGATGGACGAGCATATTCGTGTCGGCTTGTCGTATCCACGCGTTAAGCTCAACACGACCTACAGCTTCGGCATCGACGACCAGGAGTTTGTCGTCGCGTTCGAGACCAACTTCCCGGATGACTTCGTCGACCTCGTGCAGCAGCTTCGCGAGACCGAGATCAGCATGTATACGCTGAAAGACTTCCCGATCTTCAGTTGCGTTCGGTTGAGCCCGATGGAAATGTTGAACCGGCTGGGGTAAACGCAATGGCGAGAGGTCCAGTGGGAACAGGCGGTGTCAATGCGCGGGGTCTGACGCCTCCGCAGCGGCTTCCTGCGGTCAAACGCAAGGCTGCCATCGAGGGCGTTGCGCCGGCAAAAGCTCGGGCCATCGCAGCGAAGGAACCCGTCGCTCCCAAGGTCAAGCGCGGCAAGACCGTCAAGCCGCTGGCGCCGGAGCGGGTCGCGGCGATCCTTGATGCGCTGCGGAAGACGTATCCCAATGTGGTCTGCGCGCTGATCCACCGCAATGCTTTTGAGCTGACCATTGCGACGATCCTCTCAGCGCAGACGACCGATGTCGGCGTGAACAAGGCGACCCCCGAGCTATTCAAGAGGTTTCCCACACCCAAGGCGCTGGCTTCGGCTTCCCTGTCGGAGATCGAGCCGCTCATCAAGACGACCGGCTTCTACCGGGCCAAGGCGAAGAACATCCAGGGCGCGGCACGTGTGCTTGTGGAAAAGTTCGGTGGCAAGGTTCCACAGACGGTGGAGGAGATGATCCAGCTACCCGGCGTGGCCCGTAAGACGGCCAATGTCGTGCTTGGATCATGGTTTGGAATTCCGTCGGGAGTAGTTGTCGATACCCATGTCCTGCGCCTGTCGCGACGGCTGGAACTGACCAAGAACACCGATCCGGTAAAGGTCGAATTGGATTTGCAGAAAGTAATCCCGCAGGACCGGTGGATCCAGTTTTCGCATGAGCTTATCCATCATGGGCGGCAGGTATGTATCGCCCGGAAGCCGCGATGTGTGGATTGCTCTCTGGAGAAGCTGTGTAATTCTGCGGATAAGACGTGGAGTTCGCACTAGGAACGGCATTTCTCTTTAAGTGCGGAAAATGCCTTAATGCCACTCCGAAGAAGTTCTGGTTTTGAAGGTGCGGGACTTCAGTCCCGCCGTAAATGCAGCAATAACCATGCGGCTTTAGCCGCTGAGGGGAATGCTGCTAATCAGGCCTTCCTTGAGGCAACAAGTTGGTTCGCAACCCTCTGCGCCTGCCAAGATTTTCCATCAAAACTTCAGCTAGTGAAGTGATATCGGCCTTGGGCGACTCAACTTGTGCTGGATATCCAAGGTCACGAAGCGTGGCCGAAGTGATCGGACCGATGGAGGCCAGGACAACAACGTCCTCCGACAGTGAGCGCGGGAGAGTGACATCCGCCGCTTCCAGCAATGCGAAGAGATTGCGCGCTGTGGAGGCGCTGGTGAAGGTGATCGCGTCGGGGTAGTTTACCGGATCGCTGAAAAGCCGTCGAATGGATTCGATGGATTCGGCCGGCACTACCGTCCGATACGCGGAAGCGACCGTGACGTCGGCTCCGGCAGCGCGGAGGGTTTCGGGCAGATGTTCACGGGCTTCCTCGGCTCGGATGAGAAGGAAGCGGGTGGGGGTGCCGTCGGGCTGCAGGACATGGGGCAGCAGCGCGTCGGCGAGGGACTCGGCTATCGCTTGGGGCGGAATCAGGTTGGCGGTGAAGCCGATGGTCGCTAGGGCCTTGGCTGTGGCGGAGCCGATCGCGGCGATATTGAGGCTGCCCGGCAGACGCCCCCCAGGGGCTAAAGCCCATTTGTCGGTGGCGCCCGGAATGGACGGGCTGAAGCCCGTCCCCTTCAAAACCGCAAGGCGGCGGTGGAAGGCGTCCACCGCGTTGGCGCTGGTGAAGAGGAGCCAATGGAAGCGGTCGAGGTGGTGGAGCGCGGCATCGAGCGGGGCGAAGGAGCTGGGCTCGGCGAGTTCGATGGCGGGTATGAGGATGGGTTCAGCGCCGAGGGCGCGCAGGCGGTCAGCGAGCGCCGAGGCCTGGTGGGGAGAGCGGGTGACGAGGATGCGGGGTAGTCGCAAGAGATTCGCAGTGTCCGAAAGTGCAGTCGCTCAGGTCAAGCATACGGCGTCAGAGGACTGACCGGATGTAGCCCCAGCAGCAAACATCGGTCAATCGTTGATATCCAACAACCACGTTTGCCCTACGAGATCTTTCCCGAAAGAACGATGTCGCTCTTCCCTCACGAGGCGAAAACCAGCGGCCTCATAAATTTTACGGGCCGAGGAAAGGACGTCGTTCGTCCATAGCGTCAGTTTGCGATACCCCAATTCCCTTGCCCGGTCGATGCAGGCGCGCACGAGCCGTGTGCCAACGCCTAATCCACGCGCCGCGGGCTCGACGTATAGAAGTCTGAGTTTTGCGGTCTGGGGATCCTCCGTTTTCATGAGGAACACTGAGCCGAGCACACGGCCGCCACTCTCTGCTATCCAGGCATCGTCGCGAAGGGGATCGAAGTGCTTCGCGAAGTCGCCGAGGATTTGAGCCACCAGCCCCTCGTAGGTCCAATCCCAACCGTACTCGCGGTGGTAGAGGACGGCCTGACGGTGGGTGATCCAACCCAGGTCCCCCACTTGGAGTGGTCGAAGATGCACGGGTTCCAGCGGAACTGTCGCGGTTTGAAGAACTTTCTCGATCTCCTGCATCGCCGCCGCCAGACGCTGCTGACCACGCTCGTCAAGAGGGGACAGGAGCGTCTCGATCTGCGCCTGCGTTCCGAGGTTCAGCTTCCGAAATGTCTTACGACCTGCGGGCGACAAAGCTAAAAGCTTGTGCTTGCCGTGGGCCGGACTGGTCCTGGTTCGAATCAGGCCGCTGGCTCGAAAACGAGCGACGATACGGCTGACGTGGGCCTTGTCCATGCCCAGGCTGCGCACGATGTCTGCTGCCGTCTGCTCTTTCAATTGCGCAAGTTCATAAAGCACCCTCGCTTCGGCGAGCGAAAGTTCGCTCGCAGGTAAGTGTTCCGCAAGCAGACCAATCTCGCGGGTATAGAAGCGGTTGAAACGACGCACCTGATCGACTGCAGACATTGCGTGGCTCCCATATCAGTGTTGTCAGATACAACATAGCGCAGCTTTTCAGGATTCGCAACTACGGGAGGGCGGCTTGCCGCTTACAATCATCTCCGGTCACCACTGAGGCGTGAATATGGATAAGCGCGAATTTTTGAAGGGGTCGGCCGCGATGGCGGCGGCGATGATGATGCCAACTTTTATCGAATCGGAAGGATTTGCAGAGGACTCCGTCCCGAGGACCAACTGGGCCGGCAACTTTCACTACTCAACCGATAAGGTGTTCCAGCCCGCGACCGTCGCTGAAGTCCAGGACGCCGTGCGTAGCGTCGATGGGGTCCGCGCGCTGGGGACACGCCACGCGTTCAATGGAATCGCCGATTCGAAGATCGCGCAGATTTCCACGCTGAAGCTGAAGGACGTGAAGCTGAACGCGGCGGAAAAGACCGTTACGGTGGGCGCGGGGATTCGCTACGGCGATCTCGCGACCATCATCGATGCCAAGGGATTTGCGCTGCACAACCTGGCTTCCCTGCCTCACATTTCGGTGGGCGGAGCATGTGCAACGGCAACCCACGGATCGGGTCTGGGAAATGGCAATCTTTCGACTGCGGTCAAGGCGATCCAGTTTGTCGCGGCTGACGGAAGCGTACATACTTTGTCCCGCGAGAAGGATGGAGACCGGTTTGCCGGGGCGGTCGTTGGTATCGGAGCACTTGGCGTTGTCACGGAGATGACGCTCGCCGTTGAGCCCCGCTTCGATATGACCCAGGTGGTGTACCAGGACCTTCCATTCAGCGAGCTCGAGCACCATTTTCACGACATCATGAGCGCGGGTTACAGTGTGTCGCTGTTTACCGACTGGCAGAGGGCCGTGGCCGGCGAAGTCTGGATCAAGCGACGGGTAGACCAGGGCGGAACGGCCGCTCCCGCTCCGCACTTCCACGGCGCAACGCTCGCCACCAAGAAGCTGCACCCGATCCTCGGCCATCCTGCGGAAGCCTGCACCGACCAGCTCAACATGGTCGGCCCCTGGTACGAGCGGCTGCCGCACTTCAAGCTCAACTTCACGCCGTCGAGCGGGCAGGAGTTGCAGACCGAGTTCTTCGTTCCTTTTGAGCGGGCTTACGAGGCAGTGCGCGCTGTCGAAACGCTGCGCGACAAGATTACGCCGCACCTCTTTATCACTGAGCTGCGCGCCATTGCTGCCGACGACCTTTGGATGGGCATGGCGTACAAGCGGCCGTCGCTGGCGATCCATTTCACATGGAAGCCGGAGACGGATGCGGTGATGGCCGTGCTTCCGGAGATCGAGGCCAAGCTGGCGCCGTTCCAGGCGCGTCCGCACTGGGCAAAGGTGTTCACAATGGATAGCCGGGCGATTGAGCCGCTGTATCCGCGGTTCAAGGATTTCCGGGCGCTGGTGCAGGAGTTCGATCCGAAGGGGAAATTCCGGAACCGGTTTATTCACGACCACGTCGACTTGGCGTGATGTCCGAACCTACCGGCCGGTGGGCCTCTCCTATGAAGCGTTTGGCGCTCCGGGCGAGCAGCAGATTCCTTCGCTGTGCTACGGAATGAAATGTTAGTGGCTTGCCGAAGGACCGCCGCCGACTTTGAAATTTCTCGTCAGCCACACCAGCGGCGCAGCGATAAGAGTGACGACGCCAATGATGTGAAAGCAGTCCATAAAGGCGAGCAAGCGGCTCTGCGCCCAGAGCTCGTTGTAGTAGTGGAGCGTCGCCGCCTTCATCGCGTCGACCTGTGAGTAGCCATGCACTTGCAGATATGCCGCGGTCTGATGGATGGCGCTTTGCAGCGGCGATGTGCTGGCCGTGAGATTGCCCCCGAGGCGCGACTGATGGAAGTTCTGGCGGCGTTCGGCCATGGTGGTGATGAAGGCGATTCCGAAGCTGCCGCCCCAGTTGCGGAAGAAGTTGGTGAGCGACGAGGCCTTGTTGTTCTGGTTCGGCTTCAGCTCTGAGTAGGTGAGGACCGAGAGCGGCACAAAGAAAAACGCATAGCCGAGCCCCTGTAGCGCGCGGGCCCAGGCGTAGTGGTTGTAGTCGGTTTGCAGGTTGAAGTGGCTGTAGTGGAGCATGGAGATGCCGACAACGATCACCGCTCCGAATAACAGGATGCGCGGATGCACGATGCGCCGCTGCACCAGCTGCGCCCCGACGGGCGCGAGCAGCGTGATCACAAAAGCTCCCGGCCCAAGGACAAGGCCGGCGTCGATTGCGCGATAGCTGTAGAGGGATTGCAATAACTGCGGGATCATCGTCGTTGACGCGAAGAGACCGAAGCCAAACACAAAGTAAAAAACGCAGGCGATGGCAAAGTTGCGCGTCTTCAGCAGCCGGAAGTCGATCACCGGGTCGGGCACGCGAAGCTCCCAAAAGATGGCGCCGAGGATGCAGCCGATGCCGATGGCGGCCATCCAGCAGATGAAGGTTGACCCAAACCAGTCGTCGATCTGGCCGCGGTCGAGCAGAATTTCAAGCGCGGCGGAGCCGACGGCGATGAGCGCAATGCCGAGGCTGTCCACGTTGAGTTGTCCATTGGTGCGGACGGTCTTGCGCTCTTCCGCAAACGCGGGTGGGTCGTGGACGAAGCGGTGGGTAAGGTACAGCGAAGCCAGGCCGATGGGGATGTTGATGAGGAAGACCCAGCGCCAGTTGTAGTTGTCCGTGATCCAGCCGCCAAGGACGGGGCCGATGGCCGGCGCGGTGACGATGGCAACCGTGTAAAGCGCGAAGGCCGAGGCGCGCTTGGCGGGCGGGAAAGCGTCGACGAGGATCGCCTGCTCGACTGGTGCGAGGCCCCCACCGCCGATGCCCTGCAGAACGCGAGCGACAAGCATGATGGCGAGCGTCGGAGCGATGCCACAGAGGAACGACGTCGCCGTGAACAGGACGACACAGGCCATGTAGTAATTCTTGCGACCGAAGACGCGCGAGAGCCACGCGCTCATGGGCAGAATGACGGCGTTGGCCACAAGGTAGGTGGTGAGGATCCAGGTGACTTCGTCGTACGAACGGCCGAGCCCGCCGGCGATGTATGGCAGCGAGACGTTGGCGATGGATGTATCGAGCAACTCCATAAAGGTGGCGATGGTCACGGTGAGAGCCACGATCCAGGGGTTGATGACGGGCCGCGATGGGGCGGAGACAACGCGTAACTCCGGACGGGGTTGCGGCGGTGCGGGGAGTTCGGCGACAGCGGCAGCGGCCATGAGATTCCTTCAGATTCGAATAAAGCGACCATTCGGTCTCTTTCTCCATCAGATGAGGAAGAAGAAGCGACCGATGCGTCTTTTTTTCGGTATGCTGTGGAACGCGAGGTATGGACGATGCGAAAGGGCGAGGCAACGCGGCAGAGGATCATTGAAGAAGCCGCGCCGATATTCAACCGGCAAGGCTTTGCGGGCTGCTCGATGCAGGACCTCATGCAGGCGACGGGGCTGGAGAAAGGCGGAATCTATCGCCATTTTGCCAACAAGGAAGAACTCGCCGCCGAGGCCTTTCGTTATGCCCTGGCGCGGACCGTAAAGGTGCGCACCGACCATCTGGCGGATATTCCCAACGCGGTAGAGAAGCTGCGCCGCGTGGTGAAGCTGTTTGTGGAGACACCATCGCCTACCCCGGGCGGCTGTCCTTTGATGAACACCGCGATTGAGGCCGACGACGGAAATCCGATGCTGCGGGAGCTGGCGCTCAACGGCATCAGGGATTGGAAGGCGCGGCTGGCGGACATCGTGGAAGCCGGTGTGAAGAACGGTGAGATTCTTGAGGGAACCGAACCCCGGCGCATTGCGAACACATTGATCGCAACGCTGGAGGGAGCGCTGATGATCAGCCGGCTGGAGGGCAACAAGACGGCACTGCAGGATGCGGATGCGACTCTACAGGTCGTGCTGGATGGGATCAGCGCACGATAGAGTAGCACCAACCGAAGACGAGCGTTTAACAAGTACGCGAAGAAAAGCGCCAGGTTTCGCCACGATATCCGTGGCCAACCTGGCGCTCTTCGCATTCTTTGCTTCAGTGTTTTTGTTAGTTAGGCAGCATCGCGCGGAATGACCCGGTGAAGGTCCCTCCGGTATAGGTGCCGGTCAGCTTCTCGACGACTCCTGCCCCGGATGTTCCAGCAGAACTCGGGAAGGTGATCGTCACGGATGCCGAGCCGCCGCCATGCGCGACTTCGCCGAACGCGGCCGGAATTGGTGTTCCGCTCGCTGCTCCCAACAATGCCGCCGTGAGTTGAACGTTCTGCGCGTTGCCTGTGCCGTTATTGACGACGGTGACGACTGCCTGATAACCACTCGCTGTCTTGCTCAACACGGCGGTAGTAACAAGCTGCTGTGTTCCGGCACTCACCACAATCACCTGCGTGACGGAAGTCGCTGCGTTGTAGTTGACGTTACCGGCCTGCGAAGCCGTAACCGAAACCGTTCCGGGGCCGGTGATCGTCAGTATGGAACCCGACACCGAACCTGGACCCGAGACAGTATAGGAAACCGGCAGAATGGAACTTGCCGAGCCGTTCAGCGTGTAAGGACCGGCCGAACCATAGATCCCCGAGGACGGAAGACCTGTAAACGTCAACGTCTGGTTAGCCTTGTTGATCGTCAACGTTCCCGTCTGCGTAGCTGTGTAGTTTGCGTTGTTTAAGGTCGCCGATACTGCATACGTTCCGGCATTGGTCGGCGCCGTCGTTGAAGGACCGTACGTCGTGCTGCCCGTGCCGGTATAGGTGATGGTTACCGTCGTGAGTGCAGCCGGCGTTGTTGTGGCTGTTACCGCCAGCGGCGAACCCGTATACGTCTGTACCGTGTTCGTCAGGGCGATCGTCGCCGTCGCCTTGCTTACCGTGATGGTCTGTGAGTTGGAGGTCGGCGCGGTGTAGCTGCTGTCAGTCAATTGAGCAGTGATGGTATGGGTGCCTGCCGCGAGGCTCTGCTGAAGCACGGCCTGGTAGAGACCATAACCGCCCGCTGCTGTCGAAATGAACGCCATGGAAACCGGCGAGCCGAGCTGTGTAGCACCATCAAAGAAGGTGATGGTGCCGGACGGAGGAGTACCGGAGATAGTGGTTCCCAGCACTGCGCTGAGACCAAAACTGTCCCCGTAGATACCCGCAGACTTGACGGTAAGCGCGATCGTCGTGGCAGCCGGATTGAAGGTTTGGCTGAACACAGGAGACACGCTGGAGCTGAACGTTGCGTTGCCGGCGTAGTAGGCGGTGATGCTGTGAACACCCGCCGGAAGGTTGACCGAAGCAGCCGGCCGGAAAGTAGCCGTGTGCGCGGAACCTACCGTGCCGGAGCCCAGCAGCGTGGTGCCGTCGTAGAAGTTGACCGTGCCGCTCGTGACCGTCGTGGGCGACATGGTGGCCGTGAAGGTCGGCCGTCCGCCAACCGCAGCCGGGTTGGTGTTAGAGGTAACCGTAACGCTGGTTGCTGTTCCACTTTGCACCGTTACAGTGACTGCGCCGGAGGTAACCGCATTGTAGTTGTTGTCTCCCGGCCAGCTTGCTGTGATGGAATTCGCACCGGCGGCAGTAATCGCCGTTGTGCTGAGGACCGCCCGGGCACCGAACGTGCTGGTCCCGTTCAATGTTGCCGTGCCCAGAACACTGGAGGTGGTCGTATCGGTAAACGTTACGGTACCGGTGGGAGACAAGGTTCTCGGGCCGGCGCCAGAGAGACCCGTAAGGGTGAAGGTCAACTGAACGGTAGCGCCTGCGGCATTAATATTCGTTGTCGACGTAGTGAGCGCGCCCGGGACTGTCGCGGGTGTAATGGTAACGGTGATGGGTGTCGCCGTCATCGAGTTGAAGCTGCCGTCACCCGAATAGGTGGCTCCAATGATGTGTGTTCCACCGGTCGGCGGAGCTACGTCCTGGAAGGTGTAGCCGCTCACGCAGGAGGTGGAAGCAATCGCACCCGACAGCGTATGCGCCACGCCGGTGGGGTTGAGAGGAGTTGTCGTCAAAGCGGCCGAGTTGTCGGTAATGGAGACCGTGCCCGTCGGTACGCCCTGTCCCGAACCGCCCGATACCGTGAAGTCGGTCCAGATATAGGACCCGTAGGTGAAGGTGGTTGCCGGCGTTTCAATGCAGGTTGTTCCGTTGAAGGCGTTCGCCTGGATTGTGACCCCTGCGGACTCCGCAGCGACCGTCACCGGCACAGGCGACGAAACGCTGGAAGCGAAGATGCCGTCGCCACTATAGCGCGCCGTCACGTAATACGTTCCTGCCGGCAGATTGGCTACGCTGACCGAATAATGGCCGCTGCCGTCGAGAGTGCCAAGAGAAACCTGGTTCTGGAAGCCGCCTGTGCTGGCATTCATGGGATCGCCAAGCGCTCCGCTGCTGACGATGAACGCTACATTGCCGGTAGGCGTGCCAGCGCCAGAGCCTGGCGCAACGATGCCGCTGACCGTTACTGCCTGACCATGCGTAATTCCCGTCGTCTGGGAAAGGTTCATTGAGGTCGTGGAGCTCCGAAAGGCAACCGTCGACCACAGATGCGCAAGGTTGGCTGCGTTGGGTGAGCCGAGACCAGTTGCCAGATCGTAGCCGGGCGCGGCGGTCCAGCCAATCTTGTTTGCGGCAGTGCAACCGGAATTGCCGCAAATCAAAATGTTGCCCGTCGTCACATCGTGGAACGCGCATTGCGAGTTCATGGACGCGCCGGAATTTGCGGCACAGTTCAAACCCGCCGTGTGTTGGTTATCCGCCAGCGCGTAGTACACGTAGTTGGGCAGTCCCTGCCGGCCGCCGTTGTATTGATCGATCAGCGCCTGCACACCAGCCATCGTAGGCGCAGCTACGGAAGTGCCGCCTACAATCCCAGCATCGGTGAGCGTACCTGTCGAACTGAGTTGGCAGACACCTTCGGCGCAGTACAGCGTACCATCATGCCCCGAGGCCGCGGCCATGGCCACGTCCGGAAGATAGCGATGAGGTCCGGAAACGAACGGACTCGATGGGCTGACAACAGCATTGTTGCCCACATAGGCAGGATCGGTAGCAGGCACGCCAAACCCATGCTGCCAGGACGGAGTGACGAAATAAGAGCTGATGCCGCCGCTGCCGGACCACAGGCCGGAAGCGCCACTGGCGCCGCTGCCCTTCGCTTCATTCCACGGAACCTCCGGAATGTACCCCAGCGCAGAGCTGAAGGGAGGCGTGGATGTAGCCGTCGTACCCCAGTAGGGGCCACCGGTGGTGTCGGCGAAGAGCGTGCCGCCAACGGCGACGTTATACGGAGAAGACGCGAGCAGGCTTACCGCATAACCCGTCGTCTCAAAAGTGTTGTTAGAGTCCTCGCAACCTGCAGGGCCGTTGTCACCCGAAGAAACAAAAACCGATTGTCCTTGCGCCGCCGCCTGCGCCCAGAGGTTGGAATAGAACGCCGCCTGTGCCGGGGTGAAGTCCGCTTCGCACTGTCCGTAGCTCTCGGAGATGACGTCCGTGAGGTTGTTCTGCACTGTGTACATTGCGGCAAGATCGACACCGTCCGTGGTGAGCGTCGCGCGCGAAGTAACAAATTTTACGGCTGCGCCCGGAGCGGCTCCGCCGGAAACTTCCACATCCAGATACGACTCACCGTCGTCGCCACCGACAAAGCCTGGGTCTTCGCCCGCTACGACAAAAGTCGGGTCATTGTCTTTGAGCTTGAAGAACGTGCGATAGATCTGAACGTCGGCCATATTGATGTCCGTGCGCCCGATGATGCCGATGGACACGCCGGTGCCGTCGTTGCCGGCAGTGAGAAGCGGATTGGTGTTGTAAACGGTAGCAAAGTCACCTGCTCCCAGATAGTGTGTGCTTCCACTCGTGTAGTCCGGCGTGCCTTTGTATGGTTTGCCTTCGTAAACTTTTCCGGTCTTGGGGGCAGCGTTGATTGTCGAGGTGTCGGCCATACTGGACTTCTTGAAGAAATCATGCAGCGTAGGCACGCCGGAGATAACTGGTTTCAGCGCCGCCGGCACGGAAATATCAGTTGAGTTCGCCACATGAATGGCTCCATGCACGTTATACCGGTGCATCTCGGTCTTGAAGGCAAATTCAACTTGTCCTACGTTGCCGCTGAACTGGATAAACCTTTTGCTCGGAGAAACATTTTCCACTGCGAAGCCCTGCTGGGTCAGCCAGCTTGTAACCTGCGCGATGTCCGCGTCGGCCACGCCAAACTGCGTGCCGAACTGCTCCGGCGTCATCCACTTGTGGAAGTTTGCATGTCCGCTGTCAAGCTGCTGGTCGAGTAACGATTGCAAAGCGTGGTTCTGCTCCGGGCTGGGCTGAAGCACCATCACCATGTGGTTCATGGCCGCACTTCCCGAAAGGCGGCCAAGGTCCGCGGCGTGACGCAAGGCAGGAACCATATGGCCACCAAGGGCCGCACGCTTCGCGTTATCGATCCTCTGCTGCACACGCGCAACAGGATGGGCTCCAATAGCCGTCTGCCCCCAGATCATTTGCGGCGCCGCCAGCAGCGCAAAAAGAAACATTGCGATGCCAGGCAAACTTCTGCCATAGGCAGATACAAGGTGCTTTAGTTGGGAGCAAGACTTTTCGGACAATGCGGGGACACACTTATGCATAGACATACCCTTTCAAAAGGCGGCAGAATTCGGATTTCAGAGGTTGCGATTAAACGTCACAACTTTGGATAGCCCGGTAGCGGAAACAATCAAGGTCGCAGGGCGACAAGCGACAGAAGGTCGCGAGTACTCAGAGAAACAACCAGCACATCGTGCCTGGTAAAAGGGCCCGCTCGGAGTGGCATGAAGTAACCATGCAACACAGCCAGGAAAGTGGGACGAAATGGCCCCCCGGTGTGACAGGAGTGCTGTATTCGGCCACGAATACCCGTTCGAGCAAATGTGAGCGTTAGCTTCCCGAAAAGTAACAGTACCCCGAAACCGTGTCAAGGATATTTTCCCGCTATGCCGTTCGATCAACGAAGGTGGGAGTGAAAATCAAAAGTGCGTCTTGTTTCGACTTACTCTAAATTGCGCTTGTTCGAATTTAGGGATATTGCAAGGCTGCAAATACGGCCGCCGCCGAATAGCTTTTTATAAGCCAGGCAATTGCTGCCGATGATTCTTCCAATAGAAAATCGTTATGTATAGCTGTTTTGGCAGCCCTTTCGATTACTGGCATCTTCGGCTTCGAGTTCCAGGATGTGAGCAAAACCCTAAGTAGAGTCTGCGCAAGCCTACAAATGTGCTGTTCGTCCTATTTTGCAGGGTGGAAGCAGATCGAGGCTTGTGCGGAGGTTACCTAAGTCGAAACTACCTTGGATGTCCTCTTGAGTGAGCCCTTCTTCAGCGACTTCACCAGCGTCTTCCAGTCGGCTTCTGTCTGATCCGCATAAGCTCGCGCGAAAGCCAGGATGGCGTTGTCGAAGCGGGATGAGTTACCAATATAAGCGGCAATAGCTACAGGGTCTCCGGCACGGGCATGGCCGCGGGCGAGGAGTTCGCCGCAGAGATCCGCGTAAGCGCAGAGGCTGTCCGGGTTGAGCGTGGAGAGATCAAGCGAGGCCTTGTGGTCGTTGAGCTGGCGAACGAGGTAGTCACGGCCGTCGATAGACGTGTAACCCAAAAACGGATCGGACGTGAGTTGCATGGCGCGCTGGCCGTCGGCGACGCGGTGTCCGTTGTGGGCGCGGCCGGAGGCGTTTTCAGGTAGATATGGGGCGTAGGCCGAAGCAGGCTCTTCTTTGAGCTGGAGAAAAAGTGGATCGGAGATCGGGCCTTTGAGGTCCCAGGTCGCCGAAGAACGATCTGGAGCTCCCGGCGCGTGCGAGGCGGCGAAGGCGGAGGCGGCGTTGCCTTCGAAGTAGATGCAGTAGTCGCGCAAGCCGACTGACCCGGTGCCGACGACTTTGAACGCGACATCGATGGGGTGGTACTGCGCGAGAAAGTGGCGACGCTCAGGAGCGAGCGTGCGGGCGTAGGGGATCAGGGAATCAAGCACGAGTTGGGCCTCGGCGCCGGTGACGCGCTGGAGGAGCGGCGGCTCCGACTTGAAGCGGCGCGGAGCGGGCGGTGCAGGGTGCGCGTGCTTTGTTTTCGTTACAGTCTGCGAGACGCCGGGTTCAGTAAGAGCTTCAAGCGAGCGCTGCGGTGTGGCGCGCTCGGCTGCCTTGAGGACAGCCACAACGGCCGCAACCTGGGCGATGCGATGTACCTGGAAGTGCGCGAGTTCCAGCACGGGCATGCTGGCAAAGTCGCGCATGGCCTTGCGGTAGCGCGCAGTGAAAGTAGCGATAGCGGCGTGGCGAGCGCGGCGGCGGATGCCGGAGTCGCGTCCGGCAACGATAAGGCTTGTAGCCAGTCGCTTGATGTCCCACTCAAAGGGCGCGCGGATGCTTTCGTCGAAGTCGTTGATGTCGAAGACCAGGCGGCCGTCGGGAGCGCCGTAGGCCCCGAGGTTGCGAACGTGGGCATCGCCGCAGATCTGCGTAACGATGCCGGTGCTGGGGTGCGCGGCGAGGTCGGCGGCCATGATGGGAACGGCTCCGCGGAAGAAGCCGAAGGGCGAGGCGGCCATGCGCTCATACTTAAGTTCGATGAGCTTGGGGATGCGGCCCTGCATCGATTGATGGAGGATCTCCAGCGGCTGGTGCGAGCACTGTTTGCGGTCGAACACGCAATGCGCGCTGCGGGCGAGCTGCTTGCGGGCATTGACGCCGAGAGCGTGGCGGTCGGCGCGGGTTAAGGTTGTCGTGGGCATGGTGTAGCTGTTCGATGTGAGAATGGGTGCGCGAGGTGCATGGCGCCTACCATCCGTTGGATTCCAGCAACTTCATCAGCTTACGTTTCGCTTTGTGCTTTTGGCGGATTTCCATCAGCACCGCGGTAAATTCCCCCGGGCGTCCAAGCTGTGTCTTCAACTTGTGAACCTCGCCCAGCATCTCGACCGCTTCGTGATACGCCGGATTCATCCCCAACAGAATTGTGGGCTCCACGTAACGCAGATAGACGTCAACGGCGTCGGCAGGATGGTCCTTCGACCGGTGCTTCGCCAACGCAAGCCAGAGTTCTTTGCTGCATCCGCCCTTCACCGCTTCCATCCACGCATCCTCAAACTTCTTCTCCCAAAGAAAAATGTGGACCAGGATGGAATGACCGTCGCGATAGTGCCACACGAGAGAGCGGCGTTGTTCCGGATTCTTGCTGGCAAGGGCTTCGCGCAGGAAATCCAGCGCCCATGTGCGCCAGTCTTCCCATAGAACGAGATGGTCTGCACTCTTCTTGAGGTTCTTGTACGTATCCAGGCTCGGCGCCGCTTCAAACTTCGCCCACGCAAGAACGATCGCCTCCTCGTGACGCCCTTTGGCGTGATACTCCGCGATGAGAAAGTCGTTGAGCCCGCCCGCATGCTCAGGAAACGCTGCCACTCCTCGTTCCGCCCATTGGATCGCTTCTTCCAGCCTTCCTGCGCCCTTATAGATTTCGGCGATCTTGAGGTAAGCGGCGGCGCTGCGGAGGTCTTTTTGCCTGATGGCAACCAGTGCATCGATATCGCCGGTGGCCTCGGCAAACCTCTCCATGATGTACCCGATGCGTGACCTGCGGCCAAAGCGGTCGGCAGTTTCTTCACCGGCGCTGAGGGGACGCACCTTCTCCCATTCGGCTTCGGCAAGTGCACGGTAGGCAGCGAACCCGGCTTCTCCAAGTACGTCCGAGTAGGTGCCGATCGCGTTATAGAAGATGTCCCATTCGCTTTCTATCTCCCAGTCGAAGAGAAACTTTGCGAGGGCCGCCGGCTCGGGCTTGGCTTGCCTGCAGGCGGTGCGATGTAACTCTTCGAATTGCCCAGCGACATCACCCAGGAGTCCATTGGAGTCGTCGACGCGATGAAATGCCTTTTCGAGCGCCTTGAGTGCGTGCTCGGCGAGTTCCCTGACCTCAGCAGCATGTCCGTCACCGATCAGCGGCCCCAGGGAATCAGCAACAGCCTTTATGCCGCGGGTATAGCTGCGCATCTCGGAGTATTCGACGAAACGCCGCCGCCCGATTGCGGCGTCGATGGCTTTACGGAAGGAATCGATCGCCCCGGTCTTCGATCCATCCTTTGAAGCCAGCAGTTGCAACCTGCGGGCAAGCGAGTCGTCCTTTTGGGCTGCGTCGAGGAGGATGTCGACCAGGATATTGTTTTCCTGTTTCAGCAGGTAAGCGCGAACTTCGGTGTCGCTCGTCGCATTTTCCGCGCCTATTCCACCGGATTTGCTGCGCTCCAGCCACGCTAATCCCGTCGCAACGCAGTGCTTGCAGAAGGTTCCCTCCATGCCGACAGGGCAATCGCAGCTGAATTCAAACGCAGCTCCTTCCATCCATAGCTTGACGTCATAGTCAAAGGTGCCCAGCACCGTGGCCGAGACCGATTCGCCTTTGCCTACGAGTCGAGTGACAACACCATCTTTGAAATATTTGTAGCCGCGCGCGTAGGAACGCTCGCCGGCCATTCGCACCAGGACAGGTTTCTCGAACAACGATAGGAGTGATGGTGTCACCGGATATCTTCCAACCTGAGTACCGAACGGATTATTTTCCATCATATGACTGGACCCGGGTGTGAAAATGGTTGCGAGGATTTCGTTATGGGCGCAGCAGAAGATTTGGCGGTGATCGCACGGCAGGAAGAACTGCTGCGTTGGGACGGGTTCGACGCGGACGTGGCGTGGCGCCTGGGCGGTGCGATGCGAGAGATGCTGGTCGAGCGCGGCGCCGGCGGGACAGTGGAGATCGAAGTCGCCGGGCAGGTGCTGTTTACGGCGGCGACGGTTGGCGCTACGCCTGGGCAGGCTGACTGGATTCGGCGGAAGCGAAACACGGTGCGGCGATTTGCGCGCAGCTCATACGCTGTAGGCCGCATGCTCGAACGCGACGGCGACACGATGGAGGCACGGCATGGCTTGACGCTTGCAGACTATGCAGCGCATGGTGGCGGATTTCCGATCTGGGTGCGGGGCGTAGGTGTGGTAGGCAGCGCAATCGTGTCGGGAATGCCGCAGCGGGATGACCATACTCTCGTCGTCGCGGCGATAGCGAAGGCACTGGGAGTGGAGGCTCCGGTGCTGGAGTAGAGCGTTTCCCTGTGGGTGTGTCCAGCGCCGCAACTTTCATGGGCGTTTTCGCAAAGAAAACGCCGCTGCACCCTGTTTCGGGAGCCTTGGCAACAGGGAAAACGCTCTAGCTACTGCCGCACAACGGCGTTGAACGGCAGAAACAAGGTAAACACCGTTCCACGATGCCTCGGTGACTGGCTGCTGCGCACCAACAGGCGGCCGTTGTGACGGTCGACGATTTCCTTGCTGACCCACAGGCCGAGGCCGGTCCCGGTAAGCCCCTTGGTGGTGAAGAACGGGTCGAAGAGCCTCTTGAGCGTCTGCGGCGTCATGCCATCGCCATTGTCGGCCAGGGTGAGGATGACGCCGCGCTGGCTGGTCTTCCAGTCTGTGCCCTGGCGAAGCCGCACCAGCAAACGACCTCCCCGTGGCATGGCGTCGATTGCGTTGCTGATAAGGTTCGAGATGACCTGACGGATCTCACCATCAAAAATGCGAATGGGGGCGGCCGCTCTGAAGCGGCGTTCGACCGTGACCCTGGCATTGGCGATGCGGCCCTGGAAGACGGAGAGGACGCTGTCAAGGACGTCCGGCATCCGGACCTCCTGCGGGCTGCTGGCTTGCTTGTGGAAGCGCAGCGTCTGGCTGACGATGGCGGAGACGCGACGCAGTTCCACATCGGCGGTATCGAGAAATCTGTTGGCTTCCTGCTGACTGTCGCTGTGGCGGGCGAGGAAGATGAGGTTGGTGACCGACTCCAGCGGGTTGTTGATCTCGTGCGCGATGGAACTGGCAAGGCGGCCCACGACCGCAAGCTTTTCACTCTGGATCAGTGCCTGCTCGGCCTTCTTTTGTTGCGTGATTTCCATGGAGGCCGCGGTGATGGCCTGGATATTGCCGTCCTGGCCGTAGACGGGAAAGTAGCTTACCGTCCAGTAACGGTGCGTTCCAGGATCGGTCGCGAGGGAGCCTTCGAGCGGAAAGTTGATGACAGGCTCGCCGTCACGGACCTGGTCGAAAAGTTCTCTAAGGCCTTCGATGGGCGCCATCTCGGTCAACGTGCGGCCGACGATCTGATCGGGTTTGAGGCCGAAGAAAGCGGCCTGACGATCGTTGAGACGCAGGTAGTGGTAATCGTCAAGGTCGAACAACGCCAGACCGATAGGAGCGGTGTCATAGATGGTCGCGAGTTCGGCGTGTTGGCGCTCGGCTTCATCGGTTTTGCGTTGCAGAGCCTCACGGCCAGCCTTCTCCTGCGTAATATCGCGGAAGAAGATCATGATGCCGTCGTCTGCGGGGTAGCTCTGAACGCTTAACCAGAGACGAAGAGGGTCGCCGTAGAACGCTTCAAAACTTCCCGGGAGCCGCTGCTCCATACTGCGGGTGTAGTTTTCGACGTAAGGCGAGTTTTCGTAGACGGTTCCGGGGAAGGCCTCGAAGAGGTTCTTGCCGACGAGGTCCTGGCCCTGCGAGATGAGTTCGTTGGCTCGACGGTTCAGGAAGGTGAAGTTGTATGCGCGATCGAGAAAGACAATGGCGTCGGTAGTGGCGTCGAAGAACTGCGCCATCTGCTGACGGACAACGTCGTTCTGCCGGGCCGTGGTATCGGCGTTCAAGCAAAGTCCTTTTTAAATTCAAGAAAGATAGTCGAGCGCGACGGCACGAAATCGCTGGGACTGGGTGGTATCTGGCCGAAAACAACCACAATTGTGATGCCGACAGCGGCAAATATGTTGTGAGGACGCCCTGCACCTGGCGGGTATACACTTTTAGTTCGGATGTACGCGGCCTGCCGGCAGTCGGCGGGCCGGATTGTTTTGTGTAGGGAGTGGGGTTTCGTATGGCCGTGAAAGAAGAATCAGTGAAGAAAGCGGAAGAAAGTGCGGCGGTCGCGCCGAGTGCGCACGGGCTCGGCGAGGCGGTGCCTGTGACACTGCATGGACGGACGCTGTCCCCGAACCGGCGCATGAAACTGGAGCTGGATTGGGTTGAAGAAATCCGCGTCAACACTTCGGC
>Ga0070679_100001639_pt1 | contig 20156 bp, 16 predicted proteins | sample KBSC63BmetaG_FD_65652 | JGI IMG/M metagenome (GOLD analysis project Ga0070679, IMG submission 65652) | Corn rhizosphere microbial communities from Kellogg Biological Station, Michigan, USA - KBS C6-3B metaG | ecosystem: Host-associated > Plants > Roots > Rhizosphere | place: USA: Michigan... | reverse complement strand
ATGGCGCGCATACCGGGGCGCCGTGGAAGTCTACGACGCATATTGATGTGGTGGGGCTTTCGTTCAATATCTGGCTGGGCGGGCCGGAGGGCGAAGAGCAGATCATGAAGGAAGGCAAGTTCCTTGTTCATGGCTGATTGCCGGCGTGTCGGAAAGCTTTCACGCAAAGGGCGCTAAGGTGGCAAAGTTTCGCGAAGGAGCGTAAGCGATGTTGGAGCCGTTTCGCAGTGACTTTAATGCGCGCTTTACGCCGGAAAAGTATGCGGAACTGCTGCGCCGTATGGACGACGCGACGGGGACGCATATTGATTTCCGCATTGCCGAGACACCCTGTTTTTTCCCGCGTGAGTTGATGGAAGAGATGGTGCGGGCAGGCGCTGAGCTGACGCATCAGTTGCTGGACAACGCGGAATATATGCGGGAATCGGCGGCGGCCATTCCTGCAGAGTTTCGGGTGCCGAATGAAGATGCGCATCCGCACTTTATGACCGTCGACTTCGGTCTGGTGCGGGATGCCGCGGGGTCGCTGAGGCCGAAGCTGGTGGAGATGCAGGCGTTTCCATCGATCTTTGGATATCAGCCTCTGTTGTCGCGGGAGTACATTGATATTTTCGAGCTCCATCCAAAGCTGGAATATTTTTTCGGTGGCATGGATGAGGCCGCATATTGGGCGCGGATGCGGCAGGTGATCGTCGCGGACCACGATCCGGAAAACGTGGTACTGGCCGAGGTCGATCCGCTGGCGCAGAAGACGTTGCCGGACTTTCTAATGCACGAACAGCATCTCGGTATCAAGACGGTTAACGTTACTGAACTGGTGAAGCAGGGCAACAAACTTCACTACCATGATGACGGCAGGCTGGTGCCGATTGATCGGATTTACAACCGCGTGATCGTCGACGAGCTGGAGCGCAAAGGGATTCGTCTGCCGTTCGATTATCGGGACGAGCTGAAAGTGGAATGGGCCGGGCATCCCAACTGGTACTTCCGGATCAGCAAATTTTCTATCCCTCACCTGGACCATCCGACCGTCCCGGCGGCCGTCTTTCTGGACGACTGGTATGCCGGACTGGGGCGTGACCGGTTGCCGGAAGATCGTGAAAGCTGGGTATTTAAGCCGCTTTACAGCTTTGCGGGGAAGGGTATCCAGTTTGCGCCGGGCGATGCCGACCTCGATGCGGTGCCTGCTAACCAGCGTCATGACTATCTCTTGCAGGAACGAGTCCGTTTTGAGCCGGTGATTCGGACGCCGGAAGGCATGACGCAGGCGGAGGTACGAATATTGTATGTGTGGCCCGACGGCGGGACGCTGACGCCCATGACCAGTCTGGTGCGGATGGGCCGGGGGCTGATGATGGGGGTCGATCACAATCGGGACAGGACGTGGGTTGGCGGGTCGGCTGGTTTATTCCCACAGCGGAACGTCCCAATAGGGCCTGAACTACAGTAGAATTCGTGCAAGCATTCCGGTTATCAAAAGAGCAGGGTGGAGTGTCGAAAGGAGAGCGGTGCCCATTCCAGAGAAATCCATCGTGACTGACCCAGTCCGTACGGCTGTGCGTTTCCCATTGCACCTCGACGTCGACATTTCGTGGGACCAAGGTCACCTTCATGCGGTAACCGAAGACGTCTCCGCGAGTGGCATTCTTTTTGCCGCCGACCCTCCACTCCCCGTTGGTAGCCGCATCGAGTTCAGGCTGGCCATGCCGGCGGAAATCATGGGCGCGCCCGACGATGTAATGCTGAACTGTATCGGACGCATTGTGCGTCATCAGTTGACCGCCGGCAAAAGCCTGGTGGCAGCGGTGATTGATGAATATTCTTTAAAGGCTGACCATTCATGACGGTTGAAAAAGTTAAGACCCCGGCGGACGCCGGTGATAGCGCGGAAGATGTAGCTGCGCCGAGTGTTAGGGTCATTTTGGCGGATTCCCAGGCGATTTATCGCGTGGGAATGCGAAAGATTTTTGCTCTCGAAGACGACATCCGCGTCGTCGCGCAGGCGGAGAACCTGGACAACCTGTACGCCGCCCTGCAGCATTTCCCCACAGATGTGGTGGTGCTCGAAGGTGCGCTGATCAACGGCACCACCGACGCTATTCCCGAATTCGTGCGCCGTGCTCCGGACGCGAAGCTGATTGTGCAGGTTTCAGAAAGCGACGAGACCAATACGGTGGAGCTCTATCGACGTGGCGTGCGCGGTGTCGTTCCGCGGTCCATTTCGCCTGACCTGCTGATCAAGTGCGTGCGCAAGATTGCCGCCGGCGAGACGTGGATCGACAACAAATCCATCAGCTGGGTGATCGACGCGTATCGCGCGCAGGCCACGACACTGACCAACCCAAGGACGGCTCCGAAGCTTTCGCCGAAGGAACTTTCGATCATCGGCTGCATTACCCGCGGCATGCGTAACAAGGAGATCGCCTACCAGATCGGAACGACTGAGCAGGTGGTAAAGAACTATCTGCGCAAGATTTACGACAAACTTGGCGTTTCGGACCGATTGGAACTCGCGCTGTACTGCATGCATCACGAGACCCTGAAGAAGGGCAATCCGATGAATGAACCGCCGGTGCCGATTCCGGTGCCCGCGCAACGCGGAAAGTACTAGGCGCGAGCCACCTTGGCTTTCCTGCAGCAGATACGGGCGCTGACCAAACCGCAACGCCGCGCGTTTACTGCGTGCTTTCTGGGGTGGTCGCTGGACTCGTTCGACTTTTTCATCCTCACCTTCTGCCTGGATGAAGTCGCACAGCAATTTCAAATCAACCATACGACGGTGACGGAGAGCATCTTCGCGACGCTCGCGATGCGGCCCGTTGGCGCGTTGCTGTTTGGCTGGCTCGCGGAAAAGTTCGGCCGCCGGCCGGTGCTGATGGCGAATATCGTTTGCTTCTCGGTGTTCGAGCTGGCGTCGGCGTTTTCGCCGAGTTGGCCGTTGTTCCTGGCGTCGCGCGCGCTGTTTGGCATCGCGATGGGCGGTGAATGGGGCGTGGGCGCAGCGCTGGCGCTGGAGTCACTGCCTGCGGAGGGCCGGGGATTTTTCTCGGGGCTGCTGCAGGAAGGCTACGTGCTGGGCAACCTGATGGCGGCCGCGGTGTATGGACTGTTCGGATGGGCGATCGTCCATGTGGGCCTGCACGGCTTTTGGGCGAGCTGGCGGATGCTGTTTGTTGTCGGCTCTCTGCCGGCGTTGCTGGTTTTCTATGTCAATGCCCATGTGGAAGAGTCGCCCGCTTGGAAATCGTCGCCTCGCGGTCAGCGGGCCGCCATTCCGCGTGGAGACTTTTTGCGGCAGCTCTTCAAATACCTGCCCCAGTTGGCGTTTCTCACGCTGCTGATGTTTGCGTTCATGTCGTTCAGCCATGGCACCCAGGACCTTTATCCGACGTTCCTCAAGCATGACCACGGGTTTGCGCATGGACGGGTCTCGTGGGTCGCGATGATTGGGAACGTTGGTGCGTTCGTGGGCGGCGTGGTTTGCGGCACGCTGTCGGAGCGCTTCGGACGCAAGCGGGCGATTATTGCAGCGGCGCTGGCGGCCATCCTCGTCATTCCGTTGTGGGCCGGCAGCCATGCGGTGGTGCTGGTGGCGCTGGGCGGGTTCCTGATGCAGTTTATGGTGCAGGGCGCGTTCGGCGTCATTCCCGCGCATCTCAACGAGCTTTCGCCGGGACCGGTGCGCTCGGTGCTGCCGGGGCTGGCATATCAGCTTGGCGCGTTTTTCTCTTCGTGGAACATCGTGCTGCAGGCGAGCATCGCGGCGCGCTTTTTCGGCGGACACCTGGCGCCCGTGATGGCGATAACGGTGCTGCTGATCGGACTTGCTGTCGCCGGTGTTACGGCGCTCGGTTCTGAGGCCAAGGGCGCTGACTTGTCTACCGCATAGCAGGTCTGCTATCACTTACGGTTGCCTCGGCGCCGGCGCACACGTGGTGTGCACGGCATCCAAACAATCAGGAGAAATTTGATGCCCGCAGCAGAAGTTCAAAGCCCGCTCCACGCCGCCGCCCCTTACCTCATTGAGCAGGACTGGGCAGCCTACACGCCGGAGCAGCACGCCATCTGGTCGGAGCTGGTGATGCGCCGCATGCCGCAGCTCGAGCAGCACGCCTGCGCGGAGTATCTCGACGGCTTTCAGCAGATTGGCTTGCAGGCCGATGAACTGCCGAACCTGAAGGCCGTGAGCGCACGTTTGCAGCCGCGCACCGGCTGGCAATCGACGCCGGTGAGCGGGTTCCTGCCGGCGGACGCGTTCTTCGAGATGCTGGCGGCGCGGATGTTTCCGACGACCACCTGGATTCGCAGCCGCGATGCGATGGAGTACACGCCGGAGCCGGACATTTTTCACGACGTGTTTGGGCATGTGCCGATGCATGCGCATCCGGTGTTCGCGAACTTTCTGGAGCACTATGGCAAGGTGTGTGCTGCGTTGACCAGTGCCGACGACCTGGAGCGCATGGGACGGCTGTTCTGGTTCACGGTCGAGTTCGGCGTGATCCGCGAGCAAGGTGCGATTAAGGTGTACGGCTCGGGGCTGATCTCTTCGCACGGCGAGTGTACGCAGGTCGTCGAGGGTGGCTCGGACGTGTTGATTCGGGACTTCGATCTCGACCAGGTGCTGGAAGAAAAAGTGGATACCGGCAACATGCAGAAGGTGTTGTACGCGATTGAGTCGTTCGACCAGATTTATGAGGCGATGAAGGAAGCCGAATCGCGGTTGGGGTGACCGGCGAGAGTCCAGGGCTCAGGGTTCAGGGTCCAGCGTACACAGAAGCTTCGGCGCCTCTGAGCCCTAAACCCTGAGCCTTTCCTGCATACCTTGATTAACGCCTAACGGTGATCGCGTTTGACGGTTTCCCCCGGCTTAGGTACGCTTAACCCATGAACTTCGCTCGCATCGCCGCCTGTTGTCTTCGCCTCGGTGCTGAGGCGACGCATCCGCCTGCTTGAAGCGTAAGCAGCCTGCGATGTTCACCCAAGCGCCCACGATATCGTGGGCTTTTCTTTTTTCCCGAATGGAGATAAACAAAGTGACTGAAACAGCCCCCTCCCCGACCCCAGTGGTTGCGCCTAAAGAGACCAAAGCTCAGCGGGCCGAGCGTATGAAGCTCGAGAAGAACCCTTGGAATGCCTGGGAAGAAGTACGCCAGTTCGCGCGCGAAGGCCGCGCCAGTGTGCTGCCGGAGTGGGCGGGGATGTACTTCAAGTGGTGGGGAGTTTACACGCAGGGCGACGGCGCGGGCGTAACCGGCGGTGTGGGCGGCGAAGGCAAGGCCAGCGAATATTTCATGATGCGTATTGGTCTGCCCAACGGCCTGCTGACCGCGCACCAACTGCATGTCATCGCCGACATCACGAAGAAGTATGCGCGCGGCATTGCCGACATTACGACGCGGCAAAATATTCAGTTGCATTGGTTGACGATTGAGTCGCTGCCGGAGATTGTCGACGCGCTGACGGAGATTGGGCTATCACCTAAAGGTGCTTGTGGCGATGTGGTGCGTAACGTTACCGGCTGCCCGTTGGCTGGGCTGCATGGGCATGAGCTGATCGATGCTTCTCCGCTGGCGGTGGAGATTGCGCACAAGCTGACGGCGAACCCGGACTTCTACAATCTGCCGCGCAAGTTCAAAATTTCGGCCACGGGATGTCCCTCGTGGTGCAGCTATCCGGAGATCAACGACGTCGCGCTGACTGCGCTGAAACGTACGGTCGACGGCAAGGACGAGATCGGCTATAGCGTTCGTGTAGGTGGAGGGCTTTCGAACGAACCCCATCTGGCGGTGCGGCTGAATGCATTCATCCCGCAGGACAAGGCGTACGAGGTTGTGCGCACGGTGTGCGAAATCTTCCGCGAACAGACCGACCTGCGGCAGAGCCGCACTCATGCGCGCATTAAGTATCTGTTTACGAAGTTCGGATGGACACCGGAGCGGATGCTGGAGACCATCGAAGAAAAGCTGGGCTACAAATTCGATCCAGCCGAAGAAGGGCCTGTCGCCGATGACATTTATCGGGACCATGTCGGCGTGCATCGGCAGAGGCAGGATGGCCTCAGCTACGTCGGCGCGACTGTTCTCAATGGCCGCCTGACCGCGGATCAGTTGCATCAACTGGCATCTCTTTCAGAGACCTATGGTAACGGCCAACTTCGTGCGACGATCATGCAGAACATCATCCTCGTCAACATCCCCAACGACATGGCACAGGCGCTGGCGAAGGAGATTGTCGCGCTCGGACTCGAAGTGGAACCGTCGGTGTTTTATCGCGGCGCGATTGCCTGCACTGGAACCGAGTTCTGCAAACTCGCCATCGCCGAGACCAAGGCGTTTGCCCGTTGGCTGGTGGAAGAGATGGAGGGGCGGCTGCCGCAGTTCGATCAGCAGTTGAAGCTGCATGTGACGGGCTGCACCAACAGTTGCGGACAAAGCTGGATCGCCGACATCGGTCTCGAAGGCAAGAAGATGAAGAAGGACGGCAAGCTGGTCGACGCGTTCTACTTCTGCGTCGGCGGTGCAGTAGGAGAGCACGCCAGCATCGCGCGACAGATCGGTTTCCGTGCCGCCGCTGAGGATTGCCCCGAAGCGATTGAGCGGCTGTTGCGCGGCTATCTTTCGGCACGTCAGCCGGGCGAAAACCTGCGCGCCTACTTCGGCCGTACCGGTAACGAAGAGTTGCGCGCGCAACTGGCAGGAGCGGTCGTCGAAGCTGTCGAACGCGACCCGGCGCCGGGACGCGTGCCGGCGAGTGTGGGGTAGCGTATGAGCCTGTTTCCCATCTTTCTGAAGCTCGCCAATCGGCCCTGCGTCGTTATCGGCGCGGGCAACATTGCCGAGTCGAAGATCGAAAGCCTGTTGACAGCGGAGGCGCGCGTCACGGTGATTGCACCCGAAGCGTTGCCGCGCGTACAGGAGTGGGCCGCGTCGGGCGAACTGACGTGGGAACGCCGGGAGTACAGGAATGGCGATCTTGCCGGAGCGTTTCTGGCGATTGCCGCAACAGCGACCCCCGAGGTCAATCGAGCGGTATTTGCGGAAGCTGCGGGTGCGGACATTCTGTGCAATGCGGTCGACGATCCGCCGTTCTGTGATTTCTATTTTCCGTCGGTGGTGCGGCGCGGAGATTTGCAGATCGCGATTTCTACCGCCGGCGAGAGCCCCGCTTTCGCGCAACGGCTGCGCAAAGAGTTGAATGCGCAATTGCCGCTCGACCTGGGCGAGTGGCTGATGGAGCTTGGCCGCCTGCGCCGTGAAGTGACGGCCGTCGAGCCTATCGGCGAGCCGCGCAAACAGTTGCTGCATGAACTCGCGCAACGCGACGTGTGCGGCTACGACCAATGCCCATCGCGCCTGCGTGCGCGGGAGCACTATCGCGAACACTACCAGGAACACAGCTTCGCGGTGTCAGGATATCCGGAATGATGACTGCGGAAAAGGGAACTGTCTATCTTGTTGGCGCGGGGCCGGGCGATCCGGAACTGCTGACCGTGCGCGCTCTGCGGCTGCTGGAGCAGGCCGATATTATCTTTCACGACGACCTTGTGCCGGACTCGATTCTTGCGCTGGCGAACCCTCGCGCGCTGGTGACGAGCGTCGGCAAACGCTGCGGTCGGCCGCGCATTACGCAGCACGGAATCCATTCGCTGATGATCGAGTCGGCGCGCGCGGGGCAGTCGGTGGTGCGGCTCAAAAGCGGCGACCCCCTGGTGTTCGGGCGTGCGGGCGAAGAGATTGGGGCACTGCGCTCGGCGAAGATTCCGTTTGTTATCGTGCCCGGGGTTACGGCGGCCCTTGCAGCGGGTGCAGCGTTGGAGTTGCCGCTGACCGACCGCAAGAGCGCGTCGAAGCTGATCTTCTGCACCGGGCATCACGCGGCCGATAAGAGCGAAGATATTCCGCTCTGGACCGGTGCTCTGCCCGTGGATGCGACGCTGGTGGTCTACATGCCGGGACGGGATACCAGCCGTTTGGCTCACGATCTGCGGGCTGCTGGTGTCGCGGCAGATACGCCTTGCTGCGCGATCTCGCATGCCGCCAAGCCGCAACAATCGCACGCCGCGTGCCGGTTGGAAGCGTTCGACAAACTGGAGTGCGGACCCGCGCCTTTGCTGCTGTTGATCGGCCGTGCGATGGAGCCTCTGATGGAAGCGAAGGTACCGCGAGAAGTTGCGCATGCGGTGATGGCGGAAGCCGCCGCGAGTGCGTTTGTGCGGAACTAAGGACCACGCTTACTGCGGCTGTTTTTTTCCGCCGTCTACGGTTTCGCCGGGGTTCAGCAGGCTGGGGGGCTTGCGGTGGGTCTCGGTGACGTCACCCATGTTGGCGGCGGCGTCGACTGGAGCAGTGGGAGCGGGAAGAGTCGGCGCCGAGGGTGCAACGGCGGACACCACCGGAGGTGGGACGGTGGGGGTTGGTGCTGCGGTGGCGGGTGGTGGCGTGGCTTCGGCGTCTTCTGTGTCGTCTATGGGGTGGACCAGAAGGCGTAAGTCGACGGCCGTCGACATGGGGAGTTTGGGTTCGAGTTGCTGGACTTCGGCGAGTTGTTTTTTGTCCTGTTTCGACAGTGGCGGCAGGCTGTACACCTCGATGGCGCCTTCGCGGACGACCAGGGCGCTGAGGCCGTCGGGAGCGAGGTCGAAGTTCTGACCGGTGTGGGAGATAGGCGAACAAGGCAGTTTGAGCAGCAGGTCGCCGCTTTGCACCTGGTAAATCCACATCTCCTGCGTCATTCCTGTGTCTGGAGGGTTGCCCTGCAAAGCACCCTGAACGGAGAAGCCGCCGGGATTCAATGGGGGCAATAATGTGGTGGTGCGGCCAAGAGCAAAACGTCCGGCCTGCGGTGCGTAGAGGAAGCCGGTGGGGGTGGTGTTGCCCATAGGCTCCTCCCACATTTCCTGGGGCGAGAAGTCGAAGGCAGAAAGCAGGATCTTGTCGTCGGAACCACGGCAACTGAAAACGATGAACTGGCTGGGACTGACGAACTGCATCCACGGATTGCAACTGCTGTCGACGTAGGAAAGTTTGCGGGAGGGGCCGTCGAAGCTGTTGAAATGGATGGTCCATCGCATCCGTTTTTCGCTGGTGACGGAAAGGTAACCGCGGCCGTTGAGCGGCAGCGGGACGGCGCGCTCTGCCTTGACGCTGCCTGCGGCAGAGGCAACGATGGGTGAGTCGGGCGCACCGGTGCCGGAGACGCGGACGAAGAAGATGTTTTCGGGCGGGCGGGCGAGCGGGTCGCCGGTGTTAAGGAATGTGACCGGACCTGGGGCCGGTTTTGGCTTGGGCGGAGGCGAGGCTTCGAGTGTTACCAGGTCGCCTTCGGGGGCTACGATGACCGCATCGATGATGCCGGGAACCTGGACGAAGGGCGTCTGGCGAAAAGCGTTGCCGGAGGCGAGGTTGGCCAGCGGAGCGATCGCCATCAGCGTGGAATGCGTCCGCAGGAGGAAGCGGCCGTTGCCGAGGGCCCAGAGATATTGCCCGTAATCATGGAGGTGCCAACGGGTGCGCGCCAGGACTTTGCCGGAGGGCAATTCGACGAGCAGAGCTGCGGTGGCGCGGTCGGAGTCGCCTGGTGGGTCGTCGGGTATGCGCTCGACGAGATCGCGGAGGTTATAAGTGACCAGCAGATGGGTGGGGTCGACAAAATGGACGGTGAGCAGAGAGGCTCCCGCGCCCTGGAGGAATTGCGGAACGCCGGGGACGCCGAGGTCGGCTAACTGCAGTCGAACGGTGGGTTGAAGGCGGGGGCCGATGGCGTTGGCGCCGACGGCGGGTATCAGGGCGAGCAGGGGTGTCAGCCGTAGAAAGAACGGCAGGAATAGCCCGCGAGTTTTCTTGCCCTGTCGAACCATTGAAACCAGCATCTCCGCGCCCGCGTATAGTTACTCTTGCACAGACGGGCAGCATCCATCCACCCTGCGGCCCGGGAAATTTCAATGGATTAGACGGAGATTCGATCGAATGTTTTTCACCTCAAAGGTTTCGTGTTTACCCTGTATCGCCGCCGCTTGTTTCGCCCTGAATTGCGCTGCCCAGACCACACCGCCCGCCGCACCCCCCGCCACACACTATGTTGCGCCGCCGGCGTTTGATGTGAGCTCGATCGACACGGCAGCCGACCCCTGCAATGACTTCTATAAGTTTGCCTGCGGCAACTTTGCGAAGAACCATCCGATTCCTGCGGACCAGGCTTCGAGCGATCTTTTCTATCTGCTGTACAACGTGAATACGCAGGCGCTAAACGGGATCGTCGAGAAGTCGGCTACCGGTGGGGCGTCGCGAACGCCGAACGAGCAGAAGGTGGGCGACTACTACGCGGCCTGCCTGGACACCAAGACCATCGAGAGCAAGGGTTTAGAGCCGATACAGCCGCTATTGAACGAGATCGACAACACCGGCAAGTTGGGCCTTGCGGAGCTTACCGGCAAGCTGCAACGCATAGGCGTCGGGGTGTTCTTCGGCTATGGCGAGATGCAGGACTTCAAAGACGCGACCAAACAGATTGCCGTGGTCGACCAGGGTGGGCTGGGGCTGCCGGAAAAGGACTACTACCTGCGCGACGGGCAGAAGGACAAGACGCTGCGCGACCAGTACGTGGCGCATGTGACGAAGATGCTGTCGTTTGGCGGCGAGACGCCGCAGCAGGCGCTGCGCGATGCGAACGCGATACTGGCGTTTGAGACGATCCTGGCGAAAGCTTCGATGGGTGTTGCGGACCGGCGGACGCCGGAGAATATTTATCACCTCGAAACAATGGCCGAGTTCGAGAAGAGCCTGGGGCGGCTGCGCTTTACGGCGTTTCTGGATGCCGTGCACTCGCCGCATGTGGAGGAGTTGAACGTTACGAATCCGGGGTATATGCCCGCGCTGATCCAGGCGATTATGGCGACTGATATCGAGACCATCCGGGCGTATTTGCGCTACCAGGTGTTGACGACGTTCAGCGGCCGGTTGCCGCAGCGTTTCGATGATGAAAACTTCGATTTCTATGCCCGCAAGCTGAGTGGGCAGCAGGAGCAGGAGCCGCGCTGGAAGCGTTGTGCGGGCGCTGTCGATGCTGCGCTGGGCGAGGCGCTGGGACAGGTATATGTGCAACAGTATTTTGCCGGCGACGCGAAGGCGAAGACGCTGGAGATGGTCGGCGATATCGAACATGCGATGGAGAAAGACCTGGACCAGTTGGATTGGATGTCTCCGGAGACCAAACTGCGGGCGAAGGAGAAACTGCACGCTGTCGCCAACAAGATCGGCTATCCGGACAAGTGGCGTGACTACAGTTCGCTGACGGTTTCGCCGACGGACGCGGTCGGCAACAAGGAGCGCGCTTCGGCATTCGAGAACGATCGCCAGTTGGCCAAGATCGGCAAGCCGGTCGACAAGCTTGAGTGGAACATGACGCCTCCAACGGTGAATGCCTACTACGATCCGAGCATGAATAACATCAACTTTCCCGCGGGCATTTTGCAGCAGCCGTTCTATGACCCCAAGGCCGATGATGCCGTGAACTACGGGCACATCGGCGCGGTGATCGGGCACGAACTAACGCACGGCTTCGACGATCAGGGTAAGAAGTTCGATGCCAAGGGCAACCTTGCCGACTGGTGGACCGCAGAGGATACGAAGAAGTTCGAAGCGCGGACCGGATGTGTGGTCGATGAGTATGGAGCATTTACCGCGGTCGACGATGTGAAGGTCAACGGCAAACTGACGCTGGGAGAAAATACCGCGGACAACGGCGGCCTGGTGCTGGCGTTTATGGCGTACATGGACCGGGCGAAGAAAGAAGGCATCGATCTGAAGAAGAAGATCGATGGCTACACTTCGCCGCAGCGTTTTTATATTGCGTATGCGCAGAACTGGTGCGAGAACTCGCGCGATGAAGCGGTGCGGGCGCAAACGCTGACCAATGAACATTCTCCAGACCACTTCCGTGTGGATGGTGTGATTGTGAACCAGCCGGCGTTTGGGGCTGTGTTCGGATGCAAGAAGGGTGCGCCGATGGTGCCTGCGAACGCTTGCCGCGTCTGGTAGCGGTTTTGGGAACAGGGAGTAGCAAAGGCAACTGCGCGTGTCCGCCTTTGCTACTCCCTGTTTCCTGAGCCCCAATTTCTGCTGCTCTCCCCTCTCTCCCGTAAAGTAGTAGTGTGCCCCGCAAATCCAATCGAGCTTTAGGTTTCGCTGCTTGCCTTCTTGCGAGCAGCTTGTGGGGATGCGGGTTTTACTTTGGCAAAATCGCGCTGGCTGAGATGGGCGTAGGGTCGATGGTGTTCTATCGATTCGCGTTCGCGACCCTGGGGCTGCTGCCGCTGATCGCGACGCATCGGCCGGGGTTGAATGCAAGCGAGTGGAGGACGTTGCTGTTCGCATCGTTCCTCGGCGTGCCGCTACAGTTTTTGTTCCAGTTTCGCGGCTTGCAGTTGACGACCGTGTCGCATGCGTCGCTCATGGTGGGAACCATGCCGGTGATCCTCGCGATTGGAGCGACCTTGTTTGCGAAGGAGCGGCTCTCGCCGCTGGGTTGGGCAGCGATTGCGGTGTCGACAGTGGGTGCGGTGCTCATCGCGTTGAGCCACGCGAAACATGCTGCGGGTGGTGACCCAACGGTTGCCGGAGACCTGCTGGTGGTGGTGTCGCTGGTGATCGCGCTGTTCTGGATACTGCTGAATCAGCGGCTGGTGGTGCGGCACTCGCCGATTGTTGTCACTGCGTACGGACTGGTTGCCGGGACGATCATGCTGGCGGCGTATGTGCCGTTTCGGTACGGGCTGCCGCCGGTACATGGCGTTTCGGTGAAGGCGTGGCTGGCGCTGGCGGCGAGTGGGCTGCTATGTACCGCGACCACCACGTTGCTGTGGAACTGGGGTATGACGCAGGTTCCCGCATCGCAGGCGGGCGTGTTGCTGAACATGGAGCCGCTGATTGGGTCGGTGCTGGGCGTGCTGTTGCTGCAGGAGCGGCTGGGGACGCTGGCGTATGTTGGTGGAGCTTTGATCATTGTGGCGGCGGTGGTGCTGACGACGCGCGGTCACGCGCCTTCGCACAGTGATGCATAGACCCATCGTTTCTTCTTATGTCGCTGGAGTTCGCTTGTGTGAGCGCATAGGCTCGAAATCATGGTGAATAACTCGCAGACTGTTTTCGATGTGACCGCTTCGACATATGACAAAGACCGCGCCAAGCTGATCCCCGGGCATGACCGTTTTTACGGCTGGGCGGTGGGGCTGATTCCCGCAGATGCGCAACGCATTCTCGATCTTGGCGCGGGTAGTGGAGGGCTGACGGCGTTCGTGCGCAAGGCCTTTCCGGAAGCGCACATTCATCTGCTGGATTTTTCCGCTCCGATGCTGGAACTGGCGAAGAAACGTCTTGGCGATGACGCGCGGGTGACGTATGAAGTCGGCGACTATACCTGCGCGAAGCTGCCGGAGGGGCTGGATGCGATTGTGTCGGCATTGTCGATTCATCATCTCGACGACGCGGCCAAACCGGGGTTGATCGCACGCGCGTACGAGGCTCTGAGGCCGGGCGGTGTGTTCCTCAACGCAGACCAGGTGCTGGGGCCTACGCCGGAGTTGGAGGCTCGGTATAAGGCGTTGTGGCTTGCCCAGGTGCGGGAGAATGGCGCGACCGAGCAGCAGATCCGCGACTCGCTGTATCGGCAGGAGGAAGACCGTTGTGCCACGGTCGCCCAGCAGTTGCAATGGATGCGCGAGGCTGGGTTTGCGGATGCGGATTGCTGGTTCAAGGACAATCGGTTCGCGGTCATGGCCGGGACGAAATCGCTTTAGGGATACTCTGTACAAGGCCCACTAATGTTATGTTCGCCCTGTTAAGATCTGCCATCTCGACCGGAGCATCGCGGCTTTTGCGATGCGTAGCGAAGAGATCCCTGCATTTTGTGGCTGCGGATACACTTCTCGGCGGGGCGGAGGAATGCTCCGATCTCTCCACTGCCCCTTCGGCGCGCTTCGCTTGCTCAGGGTCCGGTCGAGATGACAACCGTAGAAACAGATAGAGACTTGTGCAGGGGTTGCTCAGGCGAACGCGAGGATCGCGCGGCCGATAACACCTGTCATCTGGTCCTGCACGCGGAGGGCTATGGTACGCGATGGTCCGTGCAGCAGATGCAGATGTGTCGCAAAGTCCCACGCCAGGTCTCGCGCTTTGCAGAGGTCCCAGAAGGCGAGCAGGCGACCGATCTTGCCGGTGTCTTGTGCGAGGTGACCGAGCGGATCAGCGGCCAGCGTTGCCAGCTCGGAGGGCATGACCGCTTTAAGCAGCGTGTTGACGGCCTCGTAGTCGACGTGCTGCGGGCTCGCGGAGTTGGGTATGACATGTTGCTGTGCGTCGGTCGCCAGCAGCGCCAGCGCGAGATCGTGGTTGATGTGGGCGTTCATTCCGGCGAGAGCGAACTGAATGCGGTCGATGCCCGGCGTTCGGCGCTGGTCCATGAGTGCCCACCATGAGCTGGGTGTGGTTGGGTCGCCGTTGAGATAAGAGGCGATCGCGCTGAAGTAGAACCCGGCGAAGATGACGTCGAGGCCGAGCAGCCAGGCAGGATCTTTCCAGCCGCCGGCGGGCGGGTGCAGGTCGACTTCCTGCGTGACGGCAAGGTAGAGGCGGTTGAACCACTTCAGCCCGTCGGCATCAGGGAGGGCGGCGTCGATCTGCTGCATGACGGCGATAACACCGTCGATGGTCGTTGGTGCGGATGCGGTGACGGTGGCGTAGAGCGGTTGGTCTGCGGGCGCGATGGGCATCGTGCGATCTCCGTATGTTGAGGGCAAGTATAGGGCTTTGAGGGAGATCCATGCCGGTTTGAAAGCAGGTCTCTTCACTGCGTCCGCAAAAAGCGCGGACTCCGGTCGAGATGACACGGTTAGATAGGGAGTCCCGAATCCGCAGCGGTCCGAGAGCGTCTAATCTAGACGCAGGCCCTATGAAGCTCACACGTTATACGAAATTTACCGGCGACCTTTCATCGAGCTTCGGGCTCGATGACCTGATGCAGGCGCTGTCTGATTTTTTGCTGGACTCGGGATTCCAGGATCCCTTTGCGCCGTTCCAGAACATGGACGACTCCATGGAGAGCCTGCGCGAGGCGATCAAGCAGGCGCTCGAGTCGGGTGAGATCCTCGACGAGGATGCGCAGGAGCAGTTCGATTCGCTGGAGCCGGACAAGGTTGAAGAGCTGATCGACAAGATCATCCAGCGGATGAAGGACGAGAACTTCCTGAATGCCGAAGACCCCAAGGCGCCGGGCGAGGGCGAGCAAGGCGAGGGTGACACCGAAGCACGCTTCGAAGTGACCGACAAGGGCATGGACTTCCTCGGCTACAAGGCACTGCGCGATTTGCTGGGTCCGCTGGGTCGGTCGTCCCTCGGACGGCATGATACGCGCTATGAGGCGGCCGGTGTCGAGACGAATGGGTCGTCGAAGCAGTATGAGTTTGGCGATTCGCTGAACCTGGATATTACGGCCACGCTGAACTCTGTGTTTGCGCGCGAGGGTGCGCCGGACGGCTCGGGCACACTGAACCTCGAATACAACGACTTGCATGTGCAACAGGCTGACTATCAGAGCTCGTGCGCGACGGTGGTGCTGCTGGACTGCTCACACTCGATGATCTTGTACGGCGAAGACCGGTTTACGCCGGCCAAACGCGTGGCGATGGCGCTGGGACATTTGATCCGCACACAGTTTCCGGGCGACACACTTTCGCTGGTGCTGTTTCACGATTCGGCGGAGGAGATTCCGATCTCGCAACTGCCGCGCGTCAAGGTCGGGCCGCACTATACGAACACACGCGAAGGGCTGCGGGTGGCGCAACGGATTCTGAAGCGCTCTGCGAAGGACATGAAGCAGATCGTGATGATTACCGACGGCAAGCCGTCCGCGCTGACGCTCGACGATGGCCGCATCTACAAGAACGCATTCGGGCTGGACCCGATCGTGATTGCGGAGACGCTTGAAGAAGTGAGCCGCTGCAAACGCGCCGGCATCATGATCAACACGTTCATGCTGGCGCAGGACTTTGCGCTGGTACAGTTCGTGCAGCAGGTGTCGGCGATGTGCCGTGGAAAGGCGTACTTTACGACGCCGCAGACCCTGGGGAACTACCTGCTGATGGACTTCATGTCGCGGCGGATGAAGCAGGTCAACTAGCTCCGTCGCGCCCGCCAGACCAGGTACACGCCCCAGGCTGCAGCGGTGCAGTTGTCCATGATGCGCCCGTCGAGGAGCATGGTTTCAAACTCCGCGACGGCGACGCGATGGACCGTCATATCGTGCTCTTCGGCGTCGCGCTCAGTCGGGCCCTGGGTGAGGCCCTCGGCGAGAAAGACAGCGTGGGACTGGCGCATCGCACCGTAGGCGATCCAGAGGTCGGTGAGGTGCGTCATGCGCTCGGCTATGAGGCCGGTTTCTTCGCGGAGTTCGCCGCGCGCCATCTCTTCGATGTCGACGTCGGGTGTTTCCCAGCCGCCCTGGGGCAGCTCAAAGTAGTTGCCCTGCACGGTGTAACGAAACTGCCGGACGAGCCAGACGAATTCGCCTTCGGCCGTGTGCTCGATGGGCAGGACAATGCAGGCGGGGTCCTTGTCCATAACGCCGTAGAGGCCGCGGCTGCCGTCGCTGCGTTCGATGATATCTTCGCGAACGCTGGCCCAGGGGTTGCGATAGACTTCGCGGCTGCTGATGGTTTTGATGGACACTGCGCCTCCGGTTTGATTATCTCAGCGAGCGAGTGTCAGTGGACTTGCCGGTCCTCCACCGTTTCGGTAGTCGAGAACAGGACAGCGAGGGTCATTCCGGGCAGTTCAATGGCGTTGTCCGCGGCCTTGATTTCCGGTCGGGAGATGAGGTGGACCTCTTCTTTATCGAGCAGATCGAAGCTGTAGGGCTGGTCGCCAAAGTTGACCAGAATACGTGCCTCCTCGCGCTGCATGACCAGGGTCTTGCGCTTGTCGTCGGTCGAAACCATGAGGTGATGCATATCGCCGTCGTTGAGCGCCACCGTGCAGCGGCGAAGCTTGATAAGCGCCTTGGTCCAGGCGAGCATTTCGGCGTGCTTGCCCTCGCCGATTTCGTCCCAGTTGAGCTTGGATTTCTCGAAGGTTTCGACATCTTCGGGATTAGGCACTTCATCGCCGAAGAAGAGGGCGAAGTCGCGCTTACGACCTTCCGCGACCAGCTTACGCATTTCTTCGTCTTCGTGATCGGCGAAGTAGAGAAAGGGCGCGGAGGTCGCCCACTCTTCGCCCATGAAGAGCATGGGGATGTAGGGCGCGGTGAGGACAACCCCCAGTGCGACCTTGGCGGCGTCGAGGCCGCAGAGATGCTCGAGGCGCTCGCCCTGGGCACGATTGCCGACCTGGTCGTGATTTTGATCGAAATGTACAAAGTGGTGCGCGGAGAGGACCTCCACCGGCCTGCCATGTTTGCGTTTGCGATAGGTTGAATATTTTCCGTCGTACACGTACGCGTGTTTGAGTGCCTTGTGCAGGTCGGCCATGGAGCCGAAGTCGTCGTAGTATCCGCGGCCTGGCTCCTTGGTGTAAAGGATGGTGAAGAGCGAGTGATGGAAGTCGTCGCTCCATTGCGAATCCATGCCGTAGCCGTGGGCCTCGCGGGGACGGACGACGCGGGGGTCGTTGAGGTCGCTCTCCGCGATGAGATAAAACTCGCGGCCGACGGTGGCGCCAAGGCGTTCGACTTCAACCGAAAGCTGCTCCATGAAATGCACCGCGGAGTGGTCGATGAAAGCGTGCACGGCGTCGAAACGCAGGCCATCGCAGTGATAGTCGCGCAGCCACATCAAAGCGTTGTCGCAGAAGAAACGGCGGACCTCGTCGCTGCCCCCTTCGTCGAGATTGACGGCATCACCCCAGGGAGTTTTGTGTTTGTCGGTGAGGTAAGGGCCGAACTTGTTGGCGTAGCTGCCGACTGGGCCAAAGTGGTTGTAGACCACGTCGAGAATGACGCTGAGACCCTTGGCATGGCAGGCGTCGACAAAGCGCTTGAGACCGTCGGGGCCTCCATAGGGCTCATGCGTGGCGAAGAGAGCGACGCCGTCGTAACCCCAGCCGCGGTCGCCGGCGAACTCCGCAACCGGCATGAGCTCGACGTGCGTGATGCCGAGGTCGGCGAGGTAGTCTAGGTGTTCGATGGCGCCGTCGAACGTGCCGGCCTTACTGAAGGTGCCGATATGCACTTCGTAAAGCACAGCACCGGTCTTTGGAGAACCACGCCAAAGCTGGTCGTGCCACTCGAATAGGCTGTGATCGTAAAGCCGCGACATGCCATGAACGCCATTCGGCTGTTGCAAACTCCGGGGGTCAGGATAGGCCGTGGGGTCGTCGTCGATGAGGAAAGCGTAGTCGTCGCCGCAGCCCGCCTCGGGAACTTCGAGAGTCCACCAGCCGCGTTTGTTGGGGCCATTCAGATCGAGCATACGGTCCCCGAGTTTGAGGGACATCTTTTGAGCTCTGGGGGCCCAGACTCCAAACTTGTGCATTCCGTGTTTCTCCTTGTTGCGCTTAGTTTTCGCGGGCGAGCAGTGCCACAGGGAAGTCGCGCAGCAGCGATTCGATTCTCGCCGTGCCTGCTTCGATGCGTTCGCCGGTTAACTGGTTCATCCACGTGCCTTCGGGAATTTCAAGTGTGGTGTCGCCCCACTTTCCGCCCAGCGTTGTGGTCCATCGCGGAACGACGGTCAGGATCTTTTCGTCGCGCAGATAAGCGATGGCGTGCTCGGCGTTGTCGCCGATTGCACTGAGGGGAGCGTAAGTGGCGTACTTGCAGAACGACTCCGAACGTTGCTCGCGCAGACGGAGAGCACGATGAATCAGCCAGAGTTTGGGCAGGCCCTCGTCCATGCGTGCGAGCACCTGCGCGGCGTCGAGGGTCTCGGCTTCGGCGAGCAATTTACGGCGGAGATCGTAGTCGACCGGGCGGCGATTGTCAGGGTCGACCAGCGAGAGGTCCCACAACTCGCTGCCCTGGTAAAGGTCAGGAACGCCGGGTGCGGTGTATTTCATCAATGTCTGCGCAAGGGAGTTAACGCGACCCGCGTGCAGGATTTTTTCAACGAAGGATGTCATGTCCTCGAGGAACACGGTATCGGCGAGAATGGCATCGATGTAGCTGTTGACGGCATTTTCATACTGCTCATTATTGGCGACCCACGAGGTGTGCGTTTTGGCCTCACGCATGGCCTTTTGCATGTATTGCTTGAGGCGTTCGGCGTCGATGGGCCAGGCGCCGACCATCGTCTGATAGAGGAACCACTCCGTACCCTTGTCGGGAAATTTCCCGGTGCGAAAACGCGCGTTGCTGCGTGACCAGCGCGTTGCCGTCTTGCCGAAATCCTTCGGGATTTCCGACAGTACGGCAAGGCGCGCGCGGACATCGTCGCTGCGCTTGGTGTCGTGCGTGCTGAGCGTGAGCATCGTGTCGGGATGGGTCTGCTGCATCTTCTGGTTGTAGCCGTGGAATTCTTCGACGGTAACGCCGTCGCGGCCAGGGTCGGCACCCACTTCATTCAATGAGGTAAGGCGATTGAAGCAATAGAATGCCGTATCTTCCACGCCCTTCGCCATGACGGGGCTGGTGAATTGCTGAAAGCGTGAAACGAATTCGCTTTCCTTTTGGCCGCGTATTTTCAAAGTAAGGACATCGCGGATGAAGTCGAAGAGTGCGCCATCGATGTCGAGGCGCTTGGTCTTTCCGCACTGTGTGGCGTTCTCAATGAAGGTGCGGTCTTCTTCCGTGATTTCGTCGCGGTCTGGCACAACATAGGTGCGATAGATCGCAAAGCACGCCGCCACTTCGCGGATGGCGCGGCGGACCTCGGCGCGGGTGAAGTCGCGCTGCTCGCGGTTACTTTCGCAAATAGCGACGAAGAGGTTGGTGAGGCGATTGACATCGCTTCCGAGGGCTTCGAGCTCGACGTTCAGTTTTTTGTCGTGGGCGATGGGCGGAAAATCGATGGGTTCGCCAGTGAAGTTGCCGTAAATTTGGCGGAGACGCCGCATACCCTCGGGCGCTACGAGCAGACCCGCAGCCATGTTGAGGAAGTCGTAGCCGCTGGTGCCGTGGACCGGCCAGTCCGATGGCAGCGGCTCGCCCGGCGCGAGGATCTTCTCCGCCAC
>Ga0070679_100001638_pt1 | contig 20174 bp, 17 predicted proteins | sample KBSC63BmetaG_FD_65652 | JGI IMG/M metagenome (GOLD analysis project Ga0070679, IMG submission 65652) | Corn rhizosphere microbial communities from Kellogg Biological Station, Michigan, USA - KBS C6-3B metaG | ecosystem: Host-associated > Plants > Roots > Rhizosphere | place: USA: Michigan... | reverse complement strand
GCCGGCCAATATATGGAATGGACGCTTTCCCAGCACGACAGCGACTTTCGTGGCAACCGCCGCTACCTCACGATTTCCAGCAGCCCGACGGAACCTGACCTAATGTTTACGGTTAAAATGCCTCTAGATAAACCGAGTGCATTTAAAACAAAAGTTGAGAGTTTTAAAAAGGGCGACGTTATTTTGGCAGATGGTTTGGCCGGGGAATTTAGTTTGCCAAAAAGCGAGAAGCAAAAGCTGGCCTTTTTAGCAGGAGGTGTTGGCATTACGCCGTTTAGGAGCATGGTTAAGTATGCGCTTGATTTTGGACATGAGCGCGACATCCATTTGCTCTACAGCGCAGCAAATAAAGATGAATTCGCCTTTAAAGATTTATTCGAAGAAGCTAAGAAAATTGGTGTAAATACCACTTATATAACGGATAAAGTTGACCAAGCAAAAATTAAAGACATAGTGGAAGATTTTAAAGAACGCACATTTTATATTTCCGGTCCATACGGTTTTGTGCACGCCATGCAGAATAACTTGCTGCAGCTTAATGTGCCGCCAAGTCAAATAAAAACCGACTACTTCCCCGGCTACGGAGCTTAAAAAGCTTGTGCTACCCTCGCGTAGGAGGTACTATTGATCCAAACTCTTAAACTAGGTAAAAACACCATGACCACTAACGCATCCCTTGTCTTGAAAAGACTTATCCTTTTTACTTTCATGTTCGCCATCGTTGGCGTTTATGTTTTTACACGCTCTTTTGCAGCCACGTCATCTAACCCAGCGGCCGACATTAATGGGGACGGGCAAGTAAACATTACTGATTTATCCTTTTTACTGTCGTCCTACGACCAAAACACGACACAATGCATAACAAATACTGTATATAAATGTGATTTATCAAGCCCATCGGACGGTATTGTTAATATTTTTGACTTATCAGTACTGCTCAGCAATTACGGTACTACAACGAGTATATGTTCACCGGACTTTAGCAGCTTCGGCTACACTAACGGCACACTCAACTCGCCTCCGGCCTGCTGGCGGCCTTATGCCGATTCAAGCCCATACAACCAACAGCTGCCCGATCCAACCACCACTCCTTTGGACCCTAACAGCGCCAACATCGTAAACTTCATTAACACAGCCTATGGTTCCAATGGATTTTCTAATTTAGATATTAGCAATACTCCCGCTAACGACACGGCATCTAATTGGGACCACCCCCTTTACTGGGCGCACGCCGGCGACCCGTCGTACACGATTAATGATACGCTTTACGGCTGCGGAACAAGTACCTGCCCTTCAACTGTACTTATTCCCTCAGGTGCACAACACGCGCTTAAAGGCGACGGGCACCTAGCTGTCGTACAGCCGGATGGATCCGAGGTTGATTTTTGGCAAGTACAAAATGCAAACCCGCTAACCTCCGGCGGCACGCTCACTGTCCACGCCCATGGCTCACTGCCAATAACCGGAAGTGGGTGCTGCGGCAATTCAACTGCGGCTCTTCAGGGATTGGCAGCTGGCTTAATACGCGGCCAAGAGCTACAGCAGGGCGTAATTAACCATGCATTAATTATTAATGTCCAGTGCGATAGTGGCGGGCATGTTTTCCCTGCAACGGGTAATGGCCAAGCATGCGCTAACAAAACAAATGCTCCTTCGGAAGGACAGCGTTTCCAGCTTAATATGACCGACGCCCAGATTAATGCCCTCTCCGCTCCGGATTATCGCAAAATTATCCTCAAAGCCATGGTCCATTATGGATTTTATGTAACAGATACGGGCGGTAGCCCTTGGGACTTACATTTCGAGCCAGCCATAGATAGCACCAGCTTTGGAGCGCCTAACCCGCTAATAACCTACGTTAAAAATGCCGGTCTAACAACTGCCGATACATATACTCTGACTTTCAATGCTGGCGTTGACTGGACAAAGTTGCAGGTAGTGAACATCTGCTACACACAGGGAACATGCCAATAAGGCAGCCGGATTTTAAAAAATATGCTTAAGTCAAATATTGCGCTTAATCAAAACTCTTTTTGGTCTACAGTAATTAAAATATGTATATAGATAACGCCAAACGCTACGGGCCTCCAGAAGGTTATTATGAAAATACAAAAAACCGACCGCCCCACGAGCTACTAAAAGAAGCTATAAAATACGCCAAAGATATTCCAGATAAGACAGCTTTGGATTTGGGTTGTGGCGCTGGATCGGACACTAGATTTCTATTAAAAAACGGTTACGAAGTTACGGCAGTTGATGGCAGCAACGAAGCTGAGGCTTATATTAAATCTATACCTCATCAAGAGAAAGTTAAGTTTATCCAGTCTGAGTTTGAGGCCTTTGAATTTGGAGATTACGATCTTGTGAACGCTTCACGGTCGCTGCCTTTTACGCATAAAGATAAATTTAAAGCAGTATTTTCTAAGCTCAAAGGTTCACTTAAGCCAGGAGGAATATTTGTAGGTGAGTTTTACGGTGTAAATGACCAATGGAATAAATCTGGCGAGACAATGACTTTTCTAAACAAACAGCAAGTTCAAGAATTGTTAAGCGGACTAGAAATAATAAAGCTAGAAGAGAAAGAGTACGATGGCACGGTAGCCAACGGCAAGTCAAAACACTGGCACATTTTTAACATTGTTGTTCGCCAGATTTAGAATCTACTACTTCACCACCAATGCCTCGTAATCTTTGTGTTTTTCAATAATTTTTATACTGCCTGAGGCGAAGATGGCTGTGGCTAAAATATCGGCTTTTATGATGCCCGGGCCAATTACACTGACACTTAAAAGCTGGTCTGCGGGCTGGCCGGTTTTGGGATTAATTATATGTTTGCCGCGTTCGTAGTTGCCGCTTGTTGCAACCGCGCCATTAGAAATACTAACCTGCTCAAGTATTTTGGTTTTGTCTTTTGGTTCTTGGATACCAATATTCCATACTTTGTCTGAATTGCTGCGGGCTAAAATATCGCCGCCGGCGCCAATGCAGTAAGTTCTAAATCCGGCTTTTTCTATCACCTTCCCCGCTTCGCTAATTGCCCACCCTTTTACATAGCCGGTCGGGTCATATTTACCGGAAAAATAAGCTGAAAAATAACCATTGGTCTCTTCTGCGGCCTTTTTACAAGCGGCCATTATTTTTTTAAATTCTATGCTTAAGTTTTTTTCTTCTATTTCTCCGCGCTGATATTTAAAAAGTTCGCTGTCTTTTTTATATGGGCTAAAACGACTGTCAATTTCTCTAAAGCGCTTAAAAACCTTCTCAAATATTCTTTCGTTATCACAGCTAGGGATGTCCACCGTAATGGGCATTCCCATTATGAATTCCACTTTTCTCATGATAAGCTCACCGTTTACTTTTTACCGTTTTCTGTGCGTTATCAGTTTACAGTTTTCCATGATCAATAGTAAACAGATAATCGTAAACGGTTTAGGTAAGTTTGGCTTGGTCTAGGGCTTTTTGGAGTGACTCTTGGTAGCCATAGCATGTGCTAGTGGCACCTGAAACAAAATCGATTTGCGTGCTTTGGGCGTCTAGGGTATTTTGCTTAAGCTGCGGCTCTGACATCATAGTTACTTCGCGCGAATGCGGCTGGTCGTCGGGCATTCTCAAAAATTCTACATTTGATATTTTGCTGCCGGATATTACTACGGCAATTTGCACAACTCCATATGGTGTATCTGCAGCATCGCCTGTATACGTTCCGTCTTTATAAGATGCGGAACCACTAGAAGCACGGGTGGCAGAGCTTGGCATCGCCGTGGCCGAAGAGTTAGAGGGGTTATGTTTTTGAGTGAGTGCAATCGCACCGCCCAAAACAGCCACAGCAAAAATAATTGTAATAGTCCTTCTCATACAAATGTTTAGTTTATTATACCTCAGCTTAATTTTTCCTGATAAGCGTCAAGTTTTTGAAAAACTTGACCTTTCTAGCGAAGCGGCTATATTTTTCAAGCCGCAAGCGTTAGACAAGCCTTAATTATTGAAGCTTAAGAACTTTTATATTATAATATTTCTGTTATTTTGCGAGCGGCCTCTCGGGCCACGCTCCCTAACAATGTTCATAAACAAGCAGAATCTAGCAACTGGACCAACCTTCAACTAAGGAGCGTTCACTAATCATGACCGCAATGCTGCAGAGTAAATCTCAAGCACCGTCGAAAAAGCGTATGCCCGCACTCCGGGTATGGTTGCTTTCTATCGCGATTGGCGTGGGCATTCTCGCCACGACCATTCCCGGCATCATCCACCGCGGACCCAGCACACCGCAAAGGCAGGCGCTAGCGGTTTGCCGCCACAACATCAACCCTACTGCTTGCGCGTGGCGCCGTCTCAATGCCCGATCGCGGGACGAGCGGCGATGAAAAAGCCGAAGCCATCCGCCCCGAAGACTAAGCCCAAGCGGAAAAACCCGCTAGAGTGGCGTAACAAGCGCTGGCAGCGAGCTGTGGTAAAAGCAGGTAAAGCTTTACAAGGAGGCTGGCGCAAGTGATAACCAGCTTAAGCTGGTGGCGACGGCAACTTCGGCGATGGCGCCGCAAGAGGATTAGGCGGCAAATTGATCACGTCTATCGTGGCGAGTTCAAGAAGATGCAGGTGGCACAAAGAAATTACCGTGCCACCTGCCCCTCTCATGCTTTTCTCACACTAGATTCTGCTTGTTAATTCTTATAACCAGTCGCGCTTTTTGAAATAACTTATACCAATTAACAATACTGCAATTATTATCGCCACAACATAAATAAACGCATATTTTGCGTGCTCAAATGGCAGGCTAACATTCATACCAAAAATGCCGCTAACAATTGTTGGTATCGCCAAAAAAATCGCAATTGACGTTAGGCGTTTGAATATTTTATTAAGGTTGTTTGTAGCTATTACGTCGTAAGCTTGGCGAATGTTAATTGCTGTTTTTACACGGTTTTTAGAAAGTTCAATTAGCTCATTAGTACTTAGTTTTATGTCTTCTACTAAGTCTTTATCATCTTCATAAAGCTTCATATAGCGGCCGGTTTCCAACTTGGCCAGAACCAAAGCTTGCGGTTGCAAAGCCGATATAAATTCGTTTAAGTCTTCTTCCAGTTCAATAAACTGCACAATGTCTACGCTTCGCACTACTGATTGCCGCAGCTGCGAACGAAAGCGCAGGATTTTTTTAAGAATAACATTTAGCTGCAGCTCATACGAACGGTTAATTTGCTGAAGAACGTGCAAAAAAAGTTTAGTCTTTTGAGTCGTCAATATTTCTATACGGCCGCCGATTAGCTGGTCTAGAACAGTTGAAGCTGTGCGCATTATCGTAATAATATTGTGTGAAGTATAGATAATTAACAAAGGTTCCGTGGCAACTTCTTGGCCTTCAGGAAAGCAGTAACGAGTAAATATATAAGTTGCTCCGTCATCAACTTCAATTCTTGGCGCTTCGTATACATCGATTGCGTCTTCCAAGATGTCGCGGTCTAAATCAAACTGCTCCGCTAGCTTGTCCAGCTCTTTTTTATTGGGTTCTATGGCGTGACACCAGCTGCCAGCCTTTGGTTGGTCAACTTTGCTCAAAACCCTCGCGCGGGCGGTACTATGGTAATAAGAAATCATCCTTACCCTTATCTTAAATGTTCAATATTCAAAAGACAATGAACAATGAATGGGTGTTGAACAAATGGTCAGGCATTGACCATTGAAAATTGAAACTTGAACATTAGAGGTGGTTACCAGCCGCCTCCGCCACCACCGCCACCACCGCCTCCGGCTCCTCCGCCGGAAAAACCGCTGCCAGAGCTGGAAGACGGAGAAGCGAAGCTCACCGCAGATGCCGTATTAAAATCATCTAGCGAACCGATTAAATAGCCGGTATTGAATGCTGTCCAGTTGCCGCCCTGGTACCAACCAGGTGGATTTGTATAAATTCCATCAAACTGCTTGGCCCAGTCTTTTTCTAGGCTAAACAACATGGCGTATGGTAGCAATTTTTCAAACAATTTTACCTTTTGCTCGGGCGTTTTAGGATCGAACTGTTCGGCAACGGGCAATTTTTCCGCGCCTTCAGGGCTTTGTAAAAACTTTAGCCGGTCTGCCTCGGCCAACTTTATATAATCTTTAAGGCCCAATAAATCGTCATGGGCTTGGACGCCTGCCTCTGTGCGCGCCGGCATAATAAATGAGAAGATAAATATAATTATTCCGGCTAGCGCCAGGCCGACGGCTAGCCCGATGCCAACTACACCCGCCAGGCCGATAATTCCCACCGCAAACGCAGGAATAATAATTAAAACACTTCCCCAAATGCGATAGCCGTCCAAAACTGTTTTTGGATTCCGTTTAAAGAAGCCTCTTTGGAATAGGTTGTTGGCAAGCGACTTTTCTAGTTTCTTGAGGCTCTTATACATTCCCCGCTGCAAACTATAGTCACTCTTAAAACTAGAAACTTTAATCCTGCTGCCGACAACCAAACCATCCCTAAAGATTGCTTGCAAAATTTCGTTGGCTTCTTCGCTGTTATCTTCTGGAGGCTTGTTAAGAAGAAGTTCGTAGTCTTTCTTGCCAAAGAGGCCCTGCTTGGGGATTTCGATGATAGTGAGATTGCCTTTTATAGCTTGCTCAATAAGGGCTGCGCTAATGGCAACATTTCGCAGTTTTTGTTTTAGCAGAAAATCAGAGTTAATAACATCAAAGCCTTTGGGCGGTTCATATTCGGGGATTATGACACCGCGGCCTTTAGGATCGTTGCCAAATGCGCGCCATCGGCCAAACATAAAAATAAATGCAAAAAGCGGTAGCGCAACCACCAATATGGCTGCGGCAATCTTTTCCAGATTTTGTTTTTGTTGTTCGTGTTGCTCGGCTTGGCTTAGTTTAAATGTGCCTGATTTAAAGCCTAAGACAACAGACAATGTTTGGTTAGGACCAACATTTGCGGCAGATGATCTTACTACAAATTCATCTCCCACGTCAGCTCGGGTAATCGTGCAGTTTTGCATGGTACTTCCACTGGATCCCGCATAGCACCTTTGTTGATCCTGCAAAGATTTTGACAGGTTATCAGGAATATGGATACGAGCATTAACAACTCCAAAAGTTTGAGGCCATTGGTCGCCATTTATATCCCAAAAAAGCTCATCATGGTCCGGAAAAAATTTTATAACATCGTGCAAGGTGTAGTTAATTTTGTAAGTAACTTGTCCGTGTACAAATGTATTTGCGTCGCCAATTTTTAGTACTAAATTATCGTTTTGCTTATTTTGCGTATATTGGGCAGATTGTCCGTCTTGAGTCACAGAAATGCTGCTAATGCGCACATTGTGTCCGTCGTAAACTTCTGGAATTGCGCGTAAAATACCATGGTTTTGGTCGAAGGCCGGAAAATTAGCCACCAAAGTCTCATTAACTGACATTGTGCTGGAATCATCTGCTTCTTGTTTAAGATAGTAATCAGCGTCAAAGCTTGCGAAGTTAAAATTTTGTGTGTCCTGGGCAAAAGTTGCAGCTGGCAAAAATAAAACGCCGCAAAAAAGCGCTGAAAATATAATGCGTTTGATTTTTTTCATTACCTTAATTGTAGCTTAGTTTAAAAAGTTTAGATCCGCTATTTCTGGAGGCAAAAAGCCCTCATTTGGCTTAAAGTCGGCTTGCCATTTGTAACCTTTACCGTAGCCTAGGTCTTTCATAAGTTTAGTTGGTGCGTTTCTAAGCTGCATCGGTACAGGTAAATCCGGGTATTCGCGCGCTGTTTGCAAGGCTTGGTTCATAGCATCGGCGACTTGGCGCGACTTTGGCGCTTTTGAGAGAACTGCAGCGCAGTGGAACAAATTATATTGACACTCCGGCATGCCGATGCGCTCAACCGCCTGGAAAGTTGCAACTGCTAAATTAAGCGCTGCCGGGGCCGCCAATCCGATATCTTCAGAGGCAAAAACTACCATTCGGCGGGCTACAAACTTGGGATCTTCGCCCGCCTGAAGCATGCGAGCCATATAATAAAGCGCTGCTGTTGGCTGGCTGCCACGCATACTTTTTATAAATGCGCTGATAATGTTGTAATGCTGCTCGCCTGCTTTATCATATCCCGGGATCCGCCGCTGCGCTGCCTGTTCTATAACTTCTTTAGTAATTTTACTTTTCCCCGCAAGCTCGAGCGCCAGTTCTAAATTTCCAAGCGCCACACGAGCGTCGCCGCCGGAAAGCTCTGCCAGCAAATCAATATTTGCAGCTGGCAGTTTTGCAGCAGTTATTTTCTTAAACCTGGCTGCCTTCTTGATGATTGCCGTTAAATTTTCTTTGCTCAGCGGCTCCAGTACAATTACCCGGCTGCGCGAGAGCAGCGGAGTTATGACTTCAAAACTAGGGTTCTCCGTTGTTGCGCCAATCAAGGTAACTAAACCTGATTCTACATGCGGCAAAAAGCCGTCTTGCTGTGCTTTATTGAAGCGGTGAATTTCATCGACGAATAAAACGGTTTGCTCACCCAACCTTTGATTAGTTTCTGCACGCTCCACTACTTTATTAACATCTGCTTTACCGGAGGTTACTGCAGATAGCTCTACAAAATCAGCTTTCATCTCATTGGCCATAATGCGCGCCAGAGTTGTCTTGCCGGATCCCGGCGGCCCCCAAAAAATCAGGCTAAAAGGTTTGCCGGACTTTACGAGCTGGTCCAGCAATTTTCCTTTACCCAAAATATGCTCCTGCCCGACAACGTCGGACAATTTAGTTGGGCGCATCTGCTCCGCAAGTGGCTGCTCCATATCCTTAATTATATTCTCCCCAACCCTTCCTTAAAAACACTTTATTTTATATACATGATTTGATCATATGAAGGATTATGTAATATAACAAAGTTGATATAAAAAACTGACGTACACAAAATTTCATATGACTATTTTATGTATATCGGTTTATAAAAATTAGATGAAAATGAAAAAACCGCGTCCTATGGCGCGCCCCGCTCTATTGCGGGGCGCGCTCAAGAACGCGGGTGACTTTAAGCGGCTTGGTCGGGACTTGCTACAACGCGCCCGTTGATGCGCTTGTATTGCTCCTCGATCACGCCGACCGTCGACTCAGGCGTCCAAGCATCAACTGTGCGCCTGGTACCCCTTCTCCCAAACGGATAGCAGTTCGGGATGATCTCGGCGCCGATGGGTTCGGCTTCGAGACCCAGACGCTCGTTCATCTTGTCGAGCTCCACCCAGAAGCCCTCGATCCAGGGATCGATACTGGACTCGGGCACGAACTTGCCGATGCCCTCGATGGTGAACGGGCCGCCCTTTCCGTCGTCAACGGTAGAAACCACCGTAAGATGATAGTCCATTTCCTCCTCCTTTGATAAGGTGGCGAAGTGCTTTTGACCAAGCCGGCAACTAAAACCACAAACAATTTTTTTGGACTTAATAGCCGGCTCGCTTATTTAAAGTACGATTTAATATTCTATAATATAATGAATATTTATTCAAGCGTTTCGGTTCGCAAGATATGAATATAATAATTATGCGATGGAGGATCAGCCGCAAAAAAAGAAATCTATGCGCAAAATTATTTTGCCAATAATTATCATACTTTTAATTGCCGCAATTGTTGCGGGCTTTATAAAAAACATGGATGGGCCTGCCAAAGGGTCAATTGCGTACACCAGCTCAAACCCAACAACTGCTAAAACTACGATTGCTGCACCGCGCACATATAATGGCCAGGCCATAAGTTTTAACTATCCCAGCAATTTCGCCATCAGCTCCTCTAAAAAAGACGCCGGTGTACTAGATCAAGTTTTATTAGTAGGCAACGACCATCAGGGCAAACAAGCAGCTATTGAAGTTTTGCAGGAATCGGTAAACAACGATTCCGGGTATAACTACCGCAAAAGTCATCCTAATTTATACAAGCAACAAAGAGATGCATTTGGAAATATTGTTTTTGTAAAAAGCCAAGGCGGTTCGGAGTACACGGGGCTTATTGTCCATGGAGGCATGGTGGCCTCGGTAAGTTTAAGTACCAGTCTTGATAGAGATTTGAGCAATGATTACAACGCGATTGTAAAAAACCTGCAGTGGAAACAATAACCATTGTTCACAATTTACCTTTCGCCGTTCACCATATGTTATCTGTTGCCTGTTTACTTTGAGCTATGGAAAAAAGAAAACCGTAAATAATAAACGCATGGGAAATGGTAAATAGTAAAAGGTAAATAGCTTGCGCTATAATGGCTTTATATATGAGAGGGTTAAAGCGCTTTAGCGGCTTGGTATCAGTATTAATCGCTCTTTTGGCGCCTTCCGCACTTGCGGCCCAGCCTGCCACTACCAACTACCAACTTAATAGCTACGGATTCGGTAGCGGTGGCACGGCTAATTCCGGCACAAGTAATTACTCTCTTGAGGGAATAACCGGCGAAGTCGGCGGCCAAAATACCAGCACCACAAACTTCACCGCCAAGCCTGGTTTTGTCGAGACGCAGCAAGCCAACGTGCCTAAAATAACTCTCACCAATCCCAGCAACAATTACGACAAGCTAAAGTTTGTAATTGACCAACAAAACAATCCGACAGACACAAAGTATGCTTTGCAGGTGAGCACAACCAGCAATTTCTCCAGCAATATTACTTATGTTAAAAGCGACCTTACGCTTGGTGCGTCATTAGCCACAGCCGACTACCAAACATACACTGTATGGGGCGGCGCAAGCGGCGGCAATATCATTGGCCTGGCTTCTAATACCACTTATTACATAAGGGCAAAGGCCACGCAGGGGCAGTTCACGGAATCCGGATACGGCCCAAGCAGCAGCGCCACTACAGCCGGCCAGCAAATTACTTTTTGCACCTATAGTTCAGGAGGCTCTGGCGTTTGCGGCGGCAGCAATGCTGTAAGTTTCCCTAATTTGCTGGCAAACACAGTTACCAATAGCTCACAAAATATTAACGTAACATTTGATACTAATGCGAATTCCGGCGGTAATGTTTATATATATTCTTCGAACGGAGCACTTAAAAGTACCTCCTTTCCAGGTTCGCCCATTACATCGGCCAGCGGCAACTTAAGTTCTGCTTCTCAAGGCTACGGTGCGCAAATAGCCAGTGTAAGCCAACTAACTAAAATGCCGCCATATGACCAAGGCGGAAATACGGTCGGAATACTAAGTACTAACGTTAATACGATTTTAACTTCATCTGTCCCAGTAGCGGCCGGCACTGCTACAATCCAACTCCAAGCCAAGCCGTCTCAAACTTCGCCATCCGCCGCAGATTATGCAGATATTCTCACCTTAATTGCAGCTGCATCGTTTTAGCCCGCAATTTATAGTTGACAAAGTGTTTATGTTTACTCACAATACAGATAAGATTAAATAAAATTAGGTAAAATATTAAAATCCATGAAAAAAATTAGAACACCTTTCAGCCGATGGCAATCAGTTGGATTGCTCTACGTTTTTGTTCTTTTAGCTCAAGTTTTTGTCCCATTTTTACTAAACCACGCTTCTGCCGCTTCTTTGACTAATACAATGGTACGTTTTGACCGAATGAATACTAGTCAGCCAACAACCGGAACAGTATGTGCAGCAGCGAGCTCAGCTGGTGCAGGTACCGAAGCTAGTGTTAAAGTAACTTTTCCAACGGGCTACACCGTAAGCACAACAACGAGTAACTGGGCAGTGGATGTTGCTACAACTACAGGCTGGCCAACTGGCGCAACAGCATGGCCTGGTATTGGTACTGCTACGGCTGCATCTGGCCAAGATGTAACTTTTCCAAGTAGCAATATCGCAGACACAACTGTTCACTGCTTCAACTGGACGAACACTGCAGCGTTAACTACCAAGTCATCTGCCACAGCAGATAATACAGGTGTCGTAACCACTCAAGCCACCGGGCCCACAACCATCGATACTGGTAATTATGCCACGGCAACTGTTGCAAGTACCTGCGGAAGCGGCTCTCAAGGCTGTGACCAAATCAATGTTTCTGCATCAGTTAATTCAACGTTTTCTTTCTCACTTGGAAGCAACGCAGCGGCTTTAGGAACACTTACCACTGGAGGTATTAGCTCAGCTACAGCCATTAACGCATCTGTAACTACTAACTCAGCTCTTGGTTGGCAAATATGGGCAAGAGATGCATCAGCAACTCCAGGACTTAGGTCTACAGCTGCGGGCCACACGATTGCATACAGCCCTGCAGCAGGGTCATCAGCATCGGCATTAAGCGCAGGAACAGAAGGCTTTAACATGGGTGTAGGAACAACTACGGGTACATGCAACGGCGCCGAAACTTACGACGCAGCATTCGATAACACAGCTGCCACTTCGGGTAAAGGCGGCGGCTTAGACACGACACTTAGGACAGTTGTTTCTGGAGGTGGATCGGCAAACGGCTGTGCAGCTCCACTAACAGTAAATGCAGCCATATCAGGAACTACTCCAGCAGCTAACGATTACGCCGCAACCTTAACTATTGTTGCAGCTGGTATTTTCTAAATAGCAAAATCCAATAAACATTAATCCCTCTCTGTTATACTAATTTGTAATGAAGAGGGTTTTTGTTTTGCTGGCCTCAGCAGTCTTTGCTGTTTTATTTCCTATTCATACATATGCTCAGACACCGCCTCCTGCAGACGGTATTAATTTGCAAATTTCCCCGTTACCTATAGAACTTACCGCAAAACCCGGCACCAGCACCGAAACGGACCTTAGAATTCGTAATGCAGGCAATAATACTGAAAAATTACAGGTTAAGCTTCTAGCTGTATCCCAAGACGACAATGGAAATGTACATTTAACTAATCCGACAAGTAGTGACGAGTGGTTTAAGTGGGTTAGTTTTGACCGCCAAACATTCGATGCACCCAGCAACGAGTGGCAGACAATTAAAATGACTGTTAGTGTGCCTAAATCCGCGGCTTTCGGTTATTACTTCGCAGTTGAATATTTGCGCGCATCGGACACATCGCCTGAGCCCGGAAAAGCCGTAGCGCATGGCGCCGTTGCCACGTTTATTCTTTTCAATGCTAACGCACCTGGAGCTAAACGCTCAGCGCAAATTGTAAACCTTACCGCAGATCGTAAGTCTTACGAATTTTTGCCCGCAAGCTTTAGCGTAAAGGTACGGAACACGGGCAACGTACACGTAGCGCCCCATGGGAGCGTCTTTATATCGAAAGGCGGCAAACAAGTGGGTTCTGTAACCATAAATAGCGCCCAAGGGAATATTTTGCCGGGCGGCAGCCGCTTTTTTAGCTCTAGTTGGGACGACGGATTTCCATCTTACCAGACTAAAATGGGGGAAGATGGCAAACCCGTAATGGATAAAAATGGCCAGCCCAAAAAGAGTCTTAAATGGGATTTTGCGCATGCCAACCGGCTGCGTTTTGGCCACTACACAGCGCATCTGGTAATGGTTTACGACGATGGCACACGCGACCAGCAAATGAATGCTACGGTTAGTTTTTGGGTAATTCCGTGGCGCATACTCGGAGTATTCTTGGTACTGGCATTGTTCGTACTTCTTGGGCTTTGGACAATTTTCTCTAAAACCCGGAGCGTTGCCAAAAAAATAAGAACCAAGAAATCGTAACATGATGTTTTCCATTCACCGTTCACTATTTACCTTGTGTTCACTATTTGCCGTTCACCGTAAACGGATAACTGATCATGTAAGGAAAGTGGTAAACCGTAAATGGTTAATGGCGTTTTTGACGTTGTTTGCTTTGAGCTCTTCTCAGATAGTCGGCGCTTCTTCTACTTCAAAAACGCCAGTTGGCATCACGCTTTCGCCCGCTGTTGTGCAGGCATCAATCAGCAGCACGGAGTCTGAACACCGGGTAGATTTTAAAATCACCAACAATACCTCGGCTATCCAGACTCTGGGTATATCTACTGCAGATTTTAATACTTTGGGCGAGACAGAAGGCTTGGTCTTTATGGGCGCCAACCCTACGCAGCTTGAAAAAAAATACGGCCTTGCCACATGGATGACATTGCCGCAAACTTCCATAACTTTGACACCTAAGCAGACGTCAACAATATCCGCAGTAATCACCAACTCAGACACGCTCGAGCCTGGCGGGCACTACGGGGCGCTCATGCTAGCTATAGACGAAGGCGGCAGCTCCACCTCACCTAATAAGGTAGCGGTTCACCCTATCGCCTCTTCCCTTTTGTTTGTAAACAAAATTGGCGGCGATAGTCACAAACTAAGACTTACCAACATTTACTCAAGCCACAATATTTTTAGCTTGCCAAATTCTGTAACACTTAGGTTTTATAACGACGGCAACACGCACTTAATTCCCAGAGGTACAGTCGAAATAGCCGACCCGCGCGGCAAGTTGGTAAGCAAAGGTGTTATAAACGAAGATTCAAATTTAATTTTGCCGGAAACATATCGCCGATTTAGCGTGCCACTCAATAAAGTTGGCAGCTCTATTGTGCCTGGAAAATATAAAATAACTACCAATTTCCGTTTTGACGGTTATGACCAGTTTAGGGGCTACCAGTCGAGCCAATTTTTGCTTACGCCAGTCCTGCTTTTGGTTGTTTTGGGAATTATTCTGGTTGCTGCGCTAGTTGTTGGATTTTTATTACTCAATAAAGACTTTGTTAAAAAGCATTTAACGCGCATCAAAAAACCAGCCAAAAAATCGCGATAACTCTTGTGGTTATCCTGTAATGTTGTTATGCTAATGGTATCTAGTTTAGAGGGTACCCCACATACAGCTTATGCGGCAGTTTGTCTCAATGCGTAAAAGGCAATTTATATGCTTTTTTGCGGCGGTGTCTGTTTTGACTGGGCTATTGCTGGTTTTGCCAAAAAATCCGGTTCTGGCCGCAACTCCAACAACTATTAACTTCCAGGGGAAAGTCGTTAACGGCAGCGGCACTGCCAATCCTAATACGAACATCACTGATACTGGCTACACAGTAATCTTTCGGCTTTATAGCGTACAAAGCCCGACAACAACTGGAACTTGTACTGCGGGCAACAACTGCCTGTGGGAGGAAACCGATACAGTAAGTACGGTGAATGGCGTATTCCAGGTTGAACTTGGCTCTAATTGTTCATTCTTTGTAGCCGCCGCCTGCAACAACAGCACGCCAATTGATTTTTCTAGCAATTCCCTTTATTTAACAATGAAGTTTAACAGCGATGTCGCCGGCTTTATGTCGCCTACGATGCACTTTACGGGTGTTCCTTACGCTTACTATGCCAGCACCGCAGCAAACGCTAATAGCTTAGGCGGAATTTCCGCAAGTGGGTTTATTCAAAATTCGGCAAGCTTACAAAGCAGTTCTAATTTCCATATTTCCGGCACCGGCACGGCCGACACGGCGCTTTCCACGCCTATTTTGCAAACTGCTTCCGGCGACCTAGCGCTGCAGCCTGCCAGCGGCATCGTCGCGCTCAATAAAGCTTCGACTGCTAATGAACTGCGGGTTTACGAAAATGCGGTATCGCCATCTAATTACGCTTCCATAACCGCCACTTCAAATACTGCCACGTTTAAATCTAATTTCGGCACAACGCAAATCGGCAATGGCAATGGAGCAATAACCCTTAATGCCGGCGCCGGCGCTGCAATAAATATTACCGGGCACACGAACTCGCTCTGGCAAACAGATGCCGGCACGCTCACAATCCAAGGCGGCACAACGCTTTCGCTGCTTTCTACAAGCACAAGCGGCGTAACTATCGATAGCGGCACTACTGGCGCCATAACCGTAGGTGCGCAAAATAACACTAATGCAAAAAGCGTATCAATAGGCAACAATAACGCCGGTTCTACGGTTGATATTGACGCAGGCACTGGTGCGACGGCAATTGAAATAGGCAACACAACAACAGCACATGGGATACAAATCGGTACGAATGCAACAGGCGCCAATGCTGTTTCTGTTGGCGGAGATAACGCAGGCAGTACGCTAACTTTAGAAGGCGGCACAGCCGCTGCAGCAATTCAAATTGGCAATGGCGCAACCGCCCACGGCATCCAAATCGGCACGGGAGCAGCTGCACAGACGTTGGTAATTGGCTCTACTAGTGGCGCCAGCGCTACCACAATCCAGGGCGGCAGTAATGACATAACCCTTAATACTACCGCCGGCAATAATGTAATAATTGGTTCAGCTACTGCGGATGCAAACCAAGTATTGCTACAGACCGACAGTTTTAGCACTTTTGCCGACACTGCCACATGCGCAGCCGCAACAAATCAAGGCGCGATGTATTTTAATACTACGTCTGGATCCATCCGTGCTTGCGTAACCGGATCAAATTCTACTGCTGGATGGGAAGACTTGGTTTCTACGGCTGGGCTTGGAATAATTGCTTTTGGCGTTGTTCCTGACAGTCCAGTAAATCTAGGCAGCCAGGGTGATCTTGCCGGGATTGGAGCTAGCGGCGCCAATGGAAGTGGACCATGCAAAGTTTACATGGGCAGCACTACAGCCACCGTAAGTTGGACAGGCTGTGTAGCTTACTCGGGCGGACGAAGGGTAGTTGTTGCACCAGGCGCCAATCAAACACCTGCAAAAGCTAACAACGGTTGGGTCAAGTTATGTTTAAATGGCACAAACAACCAGCCAACGTTTTCTGCCAACGGCGCTGAAAACCTAGCGGCTAACTTACCCGCATTTTCAGCTAACAACCCTGTTTTGTGCCTGGCGGATATATCAACATCTACCTCTGCCGTGACTGGAATTTATGACGCTAGGACATTCACAACCACCACGCATGATTTTGTTAATATATCTTCTGCGACAAGTGTCGGGCTTGGAACAGTAGTTATTGCCAGCGGGACTAATGCTGTAACAGCAGCAGCTTCAGCAACTGCTAACATACTTGGAGTTGTAGTTGCTTGGGGCGGTGCAACAACCGGTACACCAAATGCCGTAATTGCAACAGATGGTCCAACGTGGGCTAAAGCTACAGCTGGCACAGCCGGCGCAGTTGTTATTCCATCGGCTACAGCCGGCAGGGTAGCAACTGGTACAAGCGTAGCAGGCCCTTACGGAGACCTAGGCATGCAACGCTCTGCCACCTGGAGTGCAACTTGTACGGCGGCCACGGCAAGTACTTGCCAGTTATCTATATTTTTTGATATGCATTTACGATAATGACTGCAAGAAAAAGAAAACTAGCTATCCCTATACTAATTGCAATAGCCATCTGTGTAATCGCATTCACATTGGCGTTAAACTTTTTAAACCAAAGCAAATCCCCTTTTTCTCGTAACATAAAAACTCAAGCTAATTTTTTAATTTTTTATCCCAGCGTAAAAGATACGAACTATAAAGTTGACCCTCAAACCATAAAATACGACACAGCTAACAAAACACTGAGCTTCGTGGAGAAAGATGGTAGTGCAAAACTAGTTTTTTCCGAGCAAGCAACTCCTGCTCAATTTAACGAAATTCCTCAGTATTGGGATAAACTGGCCGAGAAGCTTCGAGTCTACAGCTCATTCGACAGTCTTTATGGTAAGGTTGCATTAACGCATCCAATAGAGCTTCAGGGTGGACAATCAGCGATGTTCAACGGAAAAGGCACGCTAATTTTTATTAATCCATCTGGCAGCAATTTATCGGATGATAAATGGAAGCAATTATTGAATAATTTTGAAATTGCAAAATAAATTACTACCTGGCAATGGGGGCGGAGATAGAAAAAGTGGAGCCGGCGCCGGGTTCGGAATATTCTAGCTGTACGCTGCCGCGCAATTGATCCATTATCAATTTGCTCATATACAGTCCTAGCCCTGGGCCCTGGGCTGTTTCTCGCGTTAAAATATCTTCCTTCGTTTGGGCAAACTTTTTAAAAATAACGTCCCGCGCTTCATGCGCAATCCCCTGGCCAGTGTCTGCAACCATAACTTTTACGAATTGGCTGTCGTACGCTGTAGAAACCGTCACATTACCGCGCTCTGTGAATTTAAGAGCATTATCCAGCAGATTGTCTAGCACGTGTTTAATCCATTTTTTATCTGCATAAACTTGCGGCAAGTTCCCTTGCGGACCTTTAAACATTAAATGTACATCATGGCGGACGTACTGCTGATGTTCGTGGACGGTTGCCGCGACAAGCTGGACTACATCAAATTCCTGTAAATCATATTTGACTAAATTTTGCTCTAGCCTCAGAGTATCCAAAAAATAATTTATAAGCTTGAGCATGCGCTCAGACGCATGGTCGATATCCTTAATCATTTGCTTTAGCTCGTCGTTGTGCAAATCGTTCCAATAATATTGCTGGATTAGCGATGCATTGCCCTTAATTGCCGTTAGCGGCGTGCGCAGCTCGTGCGATGCGATGGACAAAAATTCATCCTGCGAGCGGTCGGAACCGCCCTTATTAACGCCAAGCGCTTGCGATAGCTCGCCTTCATTAGCATTTTCATGAGGAGGCTGGTCTTGCGATGATTTGTTTAAAAAATTCAGCATCATATGTTCTACTTTTTAGTATAACTTTGGCATAAGCGTTAAGTCTACCTGTTAATTCGCCCATACCTATTGCATAATCAGATCAAGGGGCACTATACTAAAAGTATTAAGTAAAGGGTTTTTAAAGATATGCCTAAAGTCCTGATCGTAGAAGATGATCCGCTGATTTCGCGGATGTACCAAAAAATCTTTACCTTTGAGCAGTTTGAGGTTGAGGTGGCTGCCAATGGTGAAGAAGCCCTTGAAAAAGTTGTTGTTTTTAAGCCGGAACTCGTTTTATTAGATGTTATGATGCCAAAAATGAACGGTTTGCAAGTTTTGGAAAAGCTAAAAGAAAATGACCAGACTAAAGCAATCCCAGTTGTAATGCTTACAAACTTAGCTGGTCAGCAAGATGCCGAAACGGCACTCGCTAAAGGCGCTGTTAAATATATTATTAAAAGCGAATACGAACCGAGACAAGTTGTAGAAATGGTCAAGGAAGTTTTGGCCGGCTACGCCAATGCTAGCCAACCCACAAATTCCCAACCGATATAAGGTGTTAATTTTCTAGTGTTTATGCTTAAGCTTTGCTAAGATATTAGGTAATTATGTTTAAGGCTTTGGGGTCTAAATCTCAGGTTCGGACCATGCGCAGTAAACGACGTAGCCGAACGCGTTTTTTTACACTGTCTATTTGTTTTGTTTTTGTTGGAACAATGTTAATAACATACCTCCATCCGCAAAAAGCAAAGGCGGCGATAGCATTTGACCATGCTTTAGGAACAGCTTATAGTGCCGGTAGTAGCACTGTTACATTCAACACTACAGCCACCGCATCAGCAGGCTCAACAGTTATTGCCAGCTTCCGGGGATGTACCTGTAATGGTACTTCGCCAACACTTACGGTGAGCGGCGGTAGTCTAGCCTGGACAACGGATGTTTCAGTGCACGCCCCATCAGGAGGTGACAACTTATATGTTGCAAGCGCTTACGCGCCATCTGGCCTTTCTTCGGGCACCACCCTTTCGTTTACCTCTTCTAATGGTAACAATCTTCTGGACGCCATGATTACAGTGCAGTCTTTTACGGGAATTTCTAGCACAAACCGGGTAGATAAAACAGCCAGCTCATGGGCGACTACATCTTCATCAAGCTGGAGTTCGGGCAATATGATTACCACAAACGCAAATGATTTGATATTTGGCTCAACATTTTTTGATCTGGACACTACTACTTTTACTCCTGGGGCCGGTTATTCAGAAAGTAGTGACTTTACTTCTAATTCACAATCTGTTGAAAGCGTTTACCAAATTGTTAGCTCCACTGGGACCTATGCGCCAGGCGGAACAGCTGATACAAACCCTTCAAGTTCGCGTGCTCAAATCGGTGTGGCATATCAGGCAAAAGGTATTAATCAATCTTATGTAGGTTCGTTCACCGTACCTAGCTCTACAGGCAACAAGTCTATAACCGGCTTAGGATTCCAGCCTAAAGCTGTTCTATTCTTTGCTAACCGTCGTTCATCAGATGGTACATCTACTAGTACTGGCCAAAACCTTGACTCAGTTATCAACATCTTGGGAATGGCAACATCATCGTCCGCCCGTGCAACTATTTACGCCAATGATGATTTTACCTGCGGTAATCCGGCCTACCTCAGTACAAAAGTTTTACAGGTCGAAGCTTGTAATAGTAACAGCACTATAACTTACTATTCTGCCGATTTCGTGTCTATGGATTCGGATGGTTTTACGCTTAATTTCTCAACAGC
>Ga0070679_100001634_pt1 | contig 20195 bp, 22 predicted proteins | sample KBSC63BmetaG_FD_65652 | JGI IMG/M metagenome (GOLD analysis project Ga0070679, IMG submission 65652) | Corn rhizosphere microbial communities from Kellogg Biological Station, Michigan, USA - KBS C6-3B metaG | ecosystem: Host-associated > Plants > Roots > Rhizosphere | place: USA: Michigan... | reverse complement strand
ATCAACGACGTCGCGATCCTGGCGCGCGTTCGAAATTCCGAACGCGGGTTCGAAATTCGTGTCGGCGGCGGCTTGTCGACCTCGCCCGAGGACGCGCATCCGCTCGAGAGCTTCGTGCCGGCCGATCGCCTCTTGCCCGTGCTCGAGGCCGTCGTGCGCGTGTTCGATCGCACCGGCAACCGGCAGAACAAGTCGCGCGCGCGCCTCAAGTACGTCATCCGCAAGCTCGGCATGGACGGCTTTCGCAAGGAGTACGAGGCGGAGCTGGCCAAGATCGACGCCGACGGGCGCGGCAGCATCGCCATCGACGTGAGCAACGAGGTGCGCCCGGACGCGGTGCTGCGGCTGCGCGCGCCGGTGCGCCAGACCGCGTCGGAAGACGGATTCGAGCGCTTCTACGCCAGCAACTGCCTCAAGCAGCGGCAGTCGGGCTACTACGCGGTGATCGCGCGCCTCGATCGCGGCGACATCACCTCGGCGCAGCTGCGCGGCGTGGCGCGCCTGGCGCGCCAGTTCTCCGACGGCAGCGTGCGGCTGTCGAACGAGCAGAACCTGGTCTTCCGCTTCGTGCCCGAAGCGAGCCTGACCGCGCTCCACGCCGAGCTGGTGGCGCTCGGGCTCGGCCGCTTCGGCGCGCGCACCATCCACGACGTGACGTCGTGCCCCGGCGCCGACACCTGCAACCTGGCGGTGACGCGCTCGCGCGAGCTGACCACCGCCGTCGAGGCGGCACTGTCGGCAGCGACGGGCGCGACGGCCGAGGCGGTCAAGGCGGCCGAGTCGCTCGACATCAAGGTCTCGGGCTGCCCGAACTCGTGCGGGCAGCACCACGTGGCCGCGCTCGGCTTTCACGGCACCATGCGGCGTGTCGGCGGCCAGACGGTGCCGGAGTATCAGCTGCACCTCGGCGGCGGCATCGCGCGCGAGGGCGCGACCTTCGGGCGGCAGATCGTCAAGCTGCCGGCGCGGCGCGTGCCCGACGCGGTGCTGCGCCTGCTCGAGCTCTATCACAAGGAGCGCACCGACGGAGAGGCGCCGCTGGCCTACTTCCGGCGCGTCGAGCCCGAGGTCGTGAAGAAGGCGGTCGCCGATCTCGCCGAGTTCGACGCAGCGACGGCGAAGCCGGAGGATTGGCTCGATCACGGCGACGACGCGCCGTTCAAGGTTGCCATCGGCCAGGGCGAGTGCGCCGTCTGACGCGTTTTCCGTTGATCGGCTCGGGGTAGGCTGGAATACTGGCTGCGAGCGGTTTTACGAGGAGGCGGAATGTCGCCCGAATCGTTGCTCGCGGAAAAGCTGACGCTCTATCGCGGCGCCTTCGCAAAAGGAATCGGCTCGCTGAACGTGACGGAGCTCCGCGGCGCGGCGCGCTTCATCGCCGAGGATTTCGCACGCGAGTTCAATGCGAAGCTGGCGGAGGCGGCGCGCAACGATCCGACCGTCGAGCTCGTCGCCGACAAGTACGAGATGGGCGCGGCGCACGTCGCCGAGCTCGAGGAGCTTCTGGCCGCGCCGCTGGCGCCGCTGTTCGCCAAGCTCGAGGCCGGCGACCGCGACGGCGCGCGCGGCGCCAGCGACGAGGCGTGGCGGCTGCTGGAGAGGCGCATTCGCAGCAAGTGGCAGTCCTATTTCGTGCTCACGTTCCAGGACGTGTCCGTCGAGCGCAAGGCGGCGCGCGATCGCGAGAAGCTGCAACCGCGGTTCGATCCGGCGCTGATGGAGGCGCTGGCGCGCTCGACGACCGCGGTCGAGCCGCCGCCGCGCGGCATGTCGCCGTGGGTGGCGGTGCTGGCGCTGCTCGTGCTCGCGGCGGCGGGCGGCTGGTTCCTCATGCGCGGGCAGGCGCGCCACGCGGCCGCCGCGGCGGCGTCGGCGCACTGAGCGTCGGCTCGCGCCGGGCTGTCAAGCGGAGGCGCGCCAGATTGCGCGCCTGAGACGGTTCGGCTTCCGCTACCATCCCATCCGCGCATGCATCTGTCCGCCGCAACCATGATCGTCGCCGCCGTCGCAGTCCTGTTGCTCGCCACCGTCGCCGGCGTGGCGATCGCGACGCGCCGCCGCGGCGGGCGCGTGCAGGGCTCGCGCCTCTTGCGGCTGGTGCACATCGGGCGGCTGTGGGCGCGCCTGTCGACGAGCTGGCTCGGCGCGCGCGCGCGCCGCCTGTTCGCCTCGCGCGAGCGCCGCCGCCGCGTCGACGCCGCGCAGCGACGGCGCGCCGCCGAAGCGGTCGCCGAGACGATGGGCCACATGAAGGGCGCCTTCATGAAGCTCGGCCAGATGCTGAGCTTCGTCAGCGACGAGGTGCCCGAGGAGTTTCGCGCCGCGCTGGCCGCGCTGCAGGCCTCGGCGCCGCCGATGGACTTCGCGCTCCTACGCGCCGTCGCCGAGGAGGAGCTCGGCCGTCCGCTCGAGCGCGCCTTCGCCCGCTTCGACGAGCGGCCGCTGGCGTCGGCGTCGATCGGTCAGGTGCACCGCGCGACGCTGCCGTCGGGCGAGGAGGTCGCCGTCAAGATTCAGTATCCCGGCGTCGCCGACGCCATCCGCGCCGACCTCGGCAACGCCGCCATGCTCTATCGCATGATCTCGCCGCTCTATCCCGGCGTCGACGCGCGCCCCGTCGTCGACGAGCTGCGCGGCCGCATCGTCGAGGAGCTCGACTACGCGCGCGAAGCCGACAACCAGCGCGCCTTCGCCCGCCTCTACGACGGCCACCCGTTCATCCGCATCCCGCGCGTCTTCGCCTCGCACTCGACCGCGCGCGTGCTCACCAGCGAATTCGTCGACGGGCGCCGCTTCGCCGACGTGCTCGGCGACGACGACGCGGCGCGCGCGCGCTGGGGCGAGATCCTCTTCCGCTTCGTCTTCGGCTCGATCGTCCGCCACGGCATGTTCAACGGCGATCCGCACCCGGGCAACTACCTCTTCGACGCCGACGGGCGCGTCGTCTTCCTCGACTTCGGCTGCGTGAAATATTTCCCGCAGGAGATGCTGTCCGACTGGCGTGCGCTCGTGCGCGCGCACCTGACGTGCGATCGCGCCGCGTTCGGCCGCCAGCTGGTCGCGCTCGGCTTTCTACCGTCGACGGACGGCTTCGATCTCGACGTGCTGTTCGACTACTTCGGCTACTTCTACGAGCCGATCCAGGAGGACCGCGAGTTCGTGTTCACGCGCGAGTACAACGCGCGCAGCTTCAAACACGTGTTCAAAGCGGACGGTAGCGCCGCCGGGCTGTCGAAGAAGCTCAACATGCCGCGCGACTTCGTCTTCGTGAACCGCATCCAGTGGGGCGTGCACTCGGTGCTGGCGCACCTCGGCGCGCGCGGCAACTTCCACCGCATCGAGCGCGAGCTGCTCTTCGGCGACGCGCCCTCGACGGAGCTGGGCCGCCTCGAAGCGGCGTGGCGCGCGCGCTCCAATCAGCCGAATCAGCCGAATCAGATCGATTGCGCCGCGGTCACGGCGAGCCGGACGGCGGTGTAGTCGGGATTGCCCGGACAGGGCGGGTGCAGCTTGCGCAGCTCGATGGTGATGGCCGCGTGCCCCCAGCGCTTCTTCAGCTCGCGCAGCATCTCGGCGGCGAGCGCCTCGAGCAGGCGATAGGGGCGCGCTTCGCCGATCTGCACGATCAGCTCGCAGACGTCGCGATAGTTGACGGTGTCGGCCAGCCGATCCGACTCGATCGCGCGCGACATCGGGATGACGAGATCGACGTCGACCTGGAAGCGCCGCGACGAGCGCCGCTCATCCGCCGAGGCGCCGTGCTTGCCCTGGAACTCGACGTTGCGGATCTGGACGGTGCCGTTCACTCGCCGAGCGCCTGCAGCTCGTCGGCTTCCTCGTCGGTCATCTTCTCCATCTTGCGCTTGATCATCTGGCGCTTGAGCGGACCGACGTAGTCGATGAGGAGCTTGTTGATCAGGTGATCGTGCTCGTGCTGCATGGCGCGGGCGTAGAGCCCCTCGCCTTCGGCGACGAACTCGTTGCCGTCGAGGCCGGTGGCGCGGACGCGCGCGCGCAGCGAGCGCTTGATGGGCACGTAGATGCCGGGGAACGAGAGGCACCCTTCGTCCGACGTCTCGGTCTCGTCGGAGAGCCACTCGATCGTCGGGTTGATGAAGACGACGGGGTGGTCGTTCTCGTCGCCGCCGGCGACCGAGGCTTCGACGATGAAGATGCGCTTGTCCGAGCCGACCTGGATCGCGGCCAGGCCGGCGCCGTTCTTGGAGTACATCGTCTCCACCATGTCGGCGACGAGCTTCTTGGTCTCGTCGTCGACCGTCGCGACCGGCGCGGTCGCTTGGCGCAGGAAGTTATCGGGATATTTCACGATCGGGCGAAGCGCCATCTGACACACCTAACGCGTAACGTCCGCGTTGACAATGAGACAGTCTAATCTACGATAATTCCTCGTCAAGGAGCGGAATGTCCGTACCCGGAACATCGGTCTCGCGTTTTTCCCTGGCCACGATTCCGACGCACAACGGCACGCTGACCGTGGTCGTGTACCGCGAGGAGGGGCGGCGCACCGAAGAGCGCGAGCATGTGGCGATCGTCGCCGGCCCGATCGACAAGCTCGGCGGCGCCGAGCCGGTGCTGGCGCGCGTGCACTCGGAGTGCTGGACGGGCGAGACGCTCGGCTCGCTCAAGTGCGACTGCCGCGAGCAGCTCGATCGCGCGCTCGCCGCCATCGAAGAGGCGGGGCGCGGCGTCGTCGTCTACTTGCGGCAGGAGGGGCGCGGGATCGGCCTCGGCAACAAGATCAAGGCGTACGCGCTGCAGGCCGCCGGCGCCGACACCGTCGAGGCGAACGAGCAGCTCGGCTTCGCCGCCGACCTGCGCAGCTACGATCTGGCGGCGTCGATCCTGCGCGACCTCGGCGTCTCGTCGGTGGCGCTGATGACCAACAACCCCGACAAGTGCGCCGGCCTGGAGAAGGCGGGCATCGCGGTGGCGCGGCGCGTGCCGCACTGGGGCGGGCCGAACGAGCACAACCGCGAGTATCTCGAAGTGAAGAAGGCCAAGCTCGGCCATCACTCATAATTGAACGACCGTTCGAAAAACCGAACGACGGTTCGAAAAAGGATCTCATGGCACTCGACGTCGAAAAGCTTCGCGCCGCGCTGGCGAAGGTGCAGGACCCGCTGTTCGGCAAGGACATCGTCGCGCTCGGCTACGTCAAGGAGGTGCTGGGCGACGGCGACAAGGCGCGCATCAACCTGAAGCTGCCGACGCCGGCGCACCCGCACAAGGAAGAGCTCGAGAAGGCGGTGACGGAGGCGGCGCGCGGCGCGGGCGCGAGCGAGGTCAAGCTCGACGTCGCGGCCGAGGTGACGACCAAGATCGGCAAACCGGCCGGCGACCGGCTCGCCGGCGTCAAGAACATCATCGCCGTCGCCGCGGGCAAGGGCGGCGTCGGCAAGTCGACGGTCGCGACCAACCTGGCGCTGGCGCTCAGGCAGCACGGCGCGACCGTGGGCCTGCTCGACGCGGACGTCTACGGCCCGTCGGTGCCGACGATGCTCGGCGAGCCCGACGTGCCGCCGGGGCAGCAGCCGGGGCAGAAGATCACGCCGTCGGTGCACTGGGGGATCAAGGTCATCTCGGTCGGCTTCTTCGTCGAGCGCGACGGCGCCGTCGTGTGGCGCGGGCCGATGATCCACAAGCTGTTGCAGCAGTTCGTCGAGGACGTCGACTGGGGTCCGCTCGACTACCTGGTCATCGACCTGCCGCCGGGCACCGGCGACGCGCAGCTGTCGCTGTCGCAGCTCATCCCGGTCACCGGCTCGGTGGTGGTGACGACGCCGCAGGAGATCGCGCTCATCGACGTGGTCAAGGCGGTCTCGATGTTCAAGAAGGTCGAGATTCCCATCCTCGGCGTCGTCGAGAACATGAGCTATTACACCTGCCCGGCGTGCGGCCATCACGACGAGATCTTCGCGCGCGGCGGCGGCAAGAAGCTGGCGCAGGAGCTCGGCACCATCTTCCTCGGCGAGGTGCCGATCGACGCGAAGGTGCGGCACGGCGGCGACTCGGGGCGGCCGGTCGTCGTCGGCGCGCCGGAGTCGGAGCACGCCAAGATCTTCATGACGCTGGCGGCCAAGGTCGCCGGCGAGATCGCCAAGATCAACGGTCCCGGCGGCGGCACCGGCCGGCGCGCGGCGGGTCTCGTCCAGATTCGATGACCATTTCGAACAGCGGTTCGAAAAACGGAACAGCCGTTCGAGTCGACCAGGAGCGGCTGCTCGCCGATCTGGCGCACCTCGGCAAGATCGGCCTCGGCGGCGACGGCGGCATCACGCGGCGGGCGCTGTCGCGCGAGGACGCCGAGGCGCGCGCCTTCGTCGCCGAGCGTATGCGCGCCGCCGGGCTCGACGTGCGGCACGACGAGGTGGGCAACCTGCGCGGCCGCCGGCGCGCGCGCGACGGCGCCACCTGGGATTCGAAGGAGCCGGTGGTCATGACCGGCTCGCACCTCGACTCGGTGCCGTCGGGCGGCAAGCTCGACGGGCCGCTCGGCGTGGCCGGCGCCGTGTGCGCGCTCGAGGCGCTCGACGCCGCCGGCGTGGAGACGCGGCGGCCGCTCGAGGTCATCGTCTTCGTCGGCGAAGAGGGATCGCGCTTTCGGCGCGGCACCATCGGCTCGGCGGCGGTTTCGGGCCACGTCAGCATCGAGAGCGTGCTGGCGCTCGTCGATCCCGACGGCGTCGTCTACCGCGACGCGCTCGCCACCTACGGTGACGCGGGCGCGCCGATCCCCGCGCGCGCGCAGCCGGGCGCGATCCACGCCTTCGTCGAGCTGCACGTGGAGCAGGGCGGCGTCCTCGAGGCCGACGGCCTGCCCATCGGCGCGGTGACGGCGATCGCCGGGCTGGTGCAGCGCACGGTGACGTTCCTCGGCGACGCCAACCACGCCGGCGCGACGCCGATGGACCTCAGGCATGACGCGCTCCTGGCCGCGGCCGAGTGGGCGCTCGGCATCGAGCGCGCGGCGCGCGAGGTCGGCGGCGGCGCCGTCGGCACCGTCGGCAAGCTGACGGTGGAGCCGGGCGGCAAGAACATCATCCCCGGCCGCGTCGACGCCATCTGCGATCTGCGCGCGCCGACGCCGGAGCTGCTCTCGGCGCTCGACGACTACGTGGTCTCGTCGCTGCACGGCATCGGCGACAAGCGCGAGGTCGAGCTCGAGCAGCAGCTGCTCCAGCGCGTCGAGCCGGGGCCGATGCACGAGCTCGCCATCAGCGCCGTCGAGCGCGGCGCGATCATGGCGGGGCTGCGATCGCGGCGCATGCCGTCGGGCGCGATTCACGATGCGCTGCACATGGCCGAGATCGCGCCGGCGTCGATGATCTTCGTGCCGTCGATCGGCGGCAAGTCGCACTGCCCGACGGAGGCGACCGATCCGCGGCACCTCGCGCAGGGCGTCGAGGTGCTGGCGCACACGCTGGCGCTTCTGGCCAACGACTGACTACTTCGGCGGCGGGGGACGCGGCGGATCGTTGACCACGTGCGCCACGCCGTGCTCGTCGATGTCGATGTGCTGCGGCGGCGCCGTCGTCCCGCCGATGCGGCCGGCGGCGGTATCGTCGATGAGCTGCCTGAAGGCGGCGATCTTCTGCTGCTTCTCCGGCGCGTCCCATTCGGCGGGCGAGAGCTCGCCGTGCTTCCACGCCTTGGTGAGAAACGGCGTGTCGTACTCGAACGGGATGTTGTGCTCGCTGCCGTCGAGCACGAGCAGCATGCCGTGGACGTCGCGCACGAGGTAGGGCCCGTCGAGGCCGCGCTCGCTGAACATGCGTCCGAAAAAAACGAGGTCGACGTTCTGTCGCCCCGGCGCGAGCGTGTAATTCATCTGCGTGTAGCCGATGGGCACCGAGCCGTCGCCGCTCATGAGGTTGGCTTCGAAGTCGTAGGTGCCGCGCTCGAGCACGTTGACGTCGAGCGTGACGGCGAGCGAGCCGCCGCGCACCGCGTCGCTCATGCCGAGGACCTCGACGACCTTGCGCGGCGCGTAGGTGAACTCGCGCACGAACAGGCGGCGCACGCCGTCGCAGCAGCTCACCGTCGCGGCGAGGTGCACTTGCGCGGCCTGCTTGAGCTGCGGCAGCTGCGAAGGGACGAGCCGGTTGGTGTAGCGATGATCGCCGGCGACCTCGTCGCCGTCCTGGCCGTCGTCGTGGTAGCTGAGCTTGACGAGGCGCCCCGTCTGCGGGCCGACGTCGGCCATCACCCACGCGTCCTCGACGGTGATGGGCAGCTTTTGCGACGGATCGCTCTTGTCCCACACCTCGATCCACGAGGTGATCGCGTCACCGTAGGCGACGTGGGCGCGGTCGGCGTCGAAGCGATAGGTCGTCTCCTTGCCGGGGCGGTCGTCCATCGGCAGATCGGCGGCGACGGGCTTGTTCCACGTCAGGAGGTACTTGGTGCCGTCGCGGTGCGGGCGCGACCACGGCGGGTAGGCGGCGACCTTCTGGTACTCGTCGAGGTTGCGGCGCAGGCGGTCTTCGGTCGGGCCGCCGAGCGTGACGATGGGGATGGGCGCGTCACCGGCGGCGGGAAGCTTGCCGTCGACGCGCGCCGAATGCGGCTCCGCGGCCGGCATCGCCGCGCTCGATCTCGTCGGCGGTGCCGGTCGCGGCCGCGGCCACAGCAGCCACGCCAGAAGCAGCGCGGCCGCCGCGGCTGCCCCTGCGGCTAGAAGCCTTTGCTGTCGCACGCGTTGTATTTGTCGGAGCAGCAGTCGCCGTAACCCGCGCAGGCGCTGTCGCAGTAGCAGCCGTTGGAGGCGCCGCCGCAGTGCCCGTAGCAGGTCGCGCCCGACGTGTTGACCGCCGTGGTGTTCGACGACGTCGACGCCACCGAGGTCGCCACCGGCGACAGGCTCGGCGTCATCGAGTAGTTCTGCGCCGTCGACGTGAACTGCTGATCGCAGCCGGTGCCGGAGCAGGCCGCCTGCGACGTCGAGTCGCTCCACTGGCGGTGGTAGTCGTAGCCGGTGCCGGTGACGTCGGCGCCGATGATGCCGGTGCCGAGGCCGGGCTCGCCGAAGTGATCGCGGTTGGCGCCGGTGCACGGCGTCTGGTTGACGCCGTTCTGGTCGTAGTACGGGCCGCTGTCGTAGATGCGGTAGCTGTATTTGGCGACGCTGCAGCCGTTGGTGAGGCTGTTCAGGCCGTTGGTGCCGATGGCGCTCGAGCTGCCCGAGTACGAGTCCATGCCGACGACGCCGTCGCCGGTCATCGAGTAGCCGCCGCGCACGTAGCTGTTGCCGCACACCTTGAAGAAGAGGAGGCTCTTGCAGATGTCGACGTAGCCGCCGAACTGCCAGAAGTTGGCGCCGAAGCTGTTCTGCACGTAGCCCCACGTGTTGCGCGCCGCGCCGGTCGTCATGTCGTAGTCGACCTTCTCCTGTTGGCCGAGGATCTTCGCGATGTATTTGGTCAGCCCCTGCGTCGACATCTCGGCGAGCTTGGTGCCGCCGGCGGCCGACGCGGAGCCTTCCGCGTAGAGGAGCCCGGGCAGCGAGTTGCCGCCGGCGCGCAGATCGTACGTCGCCTTGAGCATGCGCAAGCAGCCGGCGGAGTAGCAGTGGATGATGCAGTTGTTGCCGCCGGCGCAGTACGTGGCGATGGCGTTCTTCACCGTCACGTTGGTCTCGTTGCCGTTGATGGGCGCGTTGCCGTTGAAGGCCAGCGTCACGGTGGTCCAGCCGCTCGCGACCGCGGTTTCGCCGTTCCACGACGCCCACCCGCGCCCCTGCAGGTACAGGATGTAGTTGCCGGCGTACACTGGAGCCGAGAAGCCGATCAGCAATGCGAGAGCCGCAACGAACGTAAGCGATCTGGCCATTGGCGCCCTCCGGTGCAGGGGCCCTTACGCATCTTACGTTCCAGGCCGGCGGCGCCGCGGCGTGGTCCGACAAATTGCGGAAACGATTGCAAGCGCACAAGCCGCCACCACGTGCGGCCGTGTCGTAGAACGCTGTTCAAATTTCAAATTTTGAACCTGCCGCGTCTCGCTCTTGAACAGCGCGCGCGATGCGATTTCGAACGGCGGTTCGAAATTTCGAACTTCAGTTCGAAGGGCCGTCGCTCGACGTGAGTCGCGTGAGTACGGTAGCGATTTCTCCGCTCACGCGATCGACGCGTGTGCCGACGTCGACGGTCTCGAGCAGCAGCTGTCGATCGTCGGGATCGGTCACGAGCGCGGCGCTCAATACGTCGACGAGCGCGCCGACGTCGGGCTGCGAGCGCGCCAGCTCGCGCAGCGTGTCTCCGCCCGACGGCAGCTTGAGGGCGAGCTGATCGGCGAGCAGCACCAGCGTGTCTCGGGCGGACGCCGGATCGAAACCGTCGGCGACGCGATCGCCGAGGGTGGCGGCGTCGACGAGGCGGTAGGACAGGTCGGGCGGCAGCTCCTGCTCGATGCGCGCGCGCGCCAGCCCGCGTAGCACGATGTTGGCGCGGCCGTCGCCGAGCGCCTCGTGGCCGACGACGGCGCCGACGCCGATCACCGGCCGCACCGCCGGGCGGCCATGATAGTTGGCTTCGAACCCCGGTTCGAAGGCGGCGATGGCGATGAGGCGCTCGCCCGTCATGGCGTCGCGGACCATGTCGCGGTAGCGCGGCTCGAAGACGTGCAGCGGCAAGAGCGCGTGCGGGAAGAGCTGCACGTTCGGCAGCGGAAAGATGGGCAGCCGCGGCCAGCGCGGCGGGATCGGCGGCAGCGGCGCCTGCCGCGACGGCGTCGTCGGCGCCATCAGCCGAACACGTCGATGCAGGCGCCGGTGAGCGCGGCCGGCGCGTCGGAGGCGAGCCACAGCGCCACGCCGGCGACGTCTTCGGGCGTCATGAGCGCGGGGAAGCCGGAGCCGGCGAGCATGTCGGTGTCGACGGAGCCGGGGCAGACGGCGTTGACCTGGATGGCGACGTCGCGCGTCTCTTCGGCGAGCGCGCGCGTGAGGCCGACCACGCCGTGCTTGGCGGCGCAGTAGGCGGTCAGGCGCGCGGTGCCCTGGCGGCCGCTGATCGAGGCGATGTTGATGATGCGGCCCGAGCGGCGTGTGCGCATCTGCGGCAGAAAGACGCGCGTGACGTTGAAGGTGCCCTTGAGGTTGGCGCCGACGACGGCGTCCCATTCGTCTTCGCTGGTCTCGTCGAGGCGCGCGCGCACGACCACGCCCGCGTTGTTGACGAGGATGTCGGGGACGCCGAGCTCCTTGTCGACGGCGGCGTGCAGGTGGCGCGCGTCGGCGAAGCGGGCGACGTCGCAGCGCAGCCAGACGATGGGCGTGCCCGACGGCGCGGCGCGCTCGATGCGCTCGACGGCGGCGGCGAGGCGGCGCTCGCCGGCGGGATCGGCGGCGCGGCTGCAGATGGCGACGCGCGCGCCGGCGGCGGCGAAGCGCGTGGCGATGGCCAGGCCGATGCCGCGGCTGGCGCCGGTCACGACGGCGACCTTGCCCTCGAGCGAATTCGAACCGCCGTTCGAATTTGGCGTCATCGCCCTTGCACCGCGGCGAAGAGGCGGGCGCGGACGTCGGGCCGCTCGGCGGCTTCGCCGAGGAAGGCCGACGTGGTCACCGCCGAGGTGTCGTGCTTGTCGCCCGGGAGCGCGAGGCACATCTGCTCGGCTTCGAGCACGACGCCGGCGCCGCGCGCGCCGAGGTGCTGCATGAGCGCCTCGGCGATCTGGTGCGTGATGCGCTCCTGCAGCGTCAAGCGGTGCGCGAAGCACTCGACCAGCTTGCCGAGGCGGCCGAAGCCCACGAGCTTGCCCTTCGGCAGGTAGGCGACGTGCGCCAGCCCGCGATAGGGAAACAGGTGGTGCGGGCACATGGCGTGGAAGCGCAGGCCGGCCACGACGACGACGTCGGGATCGGCTTCGCCGACGACGAGCTCGCCGAGCAGCGCCGCCGGGTCGGCGTCGTAGCCGTCGAGGAACTCGCTCGCCCAGACGCGCGCGACGCGCTGGGGCGTGGCCGCGAGATCGGCGTGCGCCGGGTCGAGGCCGCACGCCTCGAGCCAGCGGCGGATGGCGTCGGCCATGCGCGCGACGTCGGCGGCCATCAGTGCAGGAGGCGCGTCGCGGCCGGGGTTTCGACGAGCGGGTGGCGGCCGCCGAAGCCTTCGCCGAGCTCGTGCCAGAAGGCGACCGACTTTTCGCCGTACTGCCAGCACAGCCACACCTCGCGCCCTTCGCGCTCGCCGAGGAAGTCGCACAGGCCGAGGTCGAGATCCTTGACGGCGACGCCCAGCCCTTCGACCGCCGCCAGCTCGTCGGTCAGCGCCTCGAGCAGCGCGCGGAAGCGGCCGCGCAGCTTGCGCAGATCGTCGGGACCGTCGCGGCGCTCGAGCGTCTCCGCGGTCGGTGTCTCGCCGGCGGCGACGAGCGCGTCATACGCGGTGCGCAGCTGCGCGCGCAGCTGCACGACCTTGCCGAAGCGGACTTCGAGCGCCGGGATGAGCGCGTTGGCCTCGGCGACGGTGAAGTGGCGTTTGGCGTCGCCCATGGACAGTGATGATAAGCATAAGTGCGCTACGGAGTGGCGTCGATCTGTTGCAGCGCTTCGAGATCCTCTTTCATGCGCGCGTTGAGCTCGCGGACCTTTTCGTGCGCTTCGCCGAGCTCGCGCGGGTCGGGCTCTTCGCCGGCGACGGCGCGGTCGATGACCGACTGGTAGCGCTGAATGTCGGCGACCATCTCCTGCTGGCGCTCGGCGTAGTAGGCATGCCATTCGCGGCGCGTCTTGCCGCGGACGACGACGTCGAGCGGATCTTGCGCGGGAGGCGGGTTCTCGCTCGGCGCCGCGGCGGGCGGCGGCACGACGGCGGGCGGCTCGGTTTGCGCCGCCGGCGGCGACGGCGCGGGCGCAGCGACGGGCGGCGCGGCGACCGGCGGCGCGGCGACCGGCGGTAGCGGCCGCGGCGCGATCGGCGGCGGCGACGGCGCACTGGTGGGCGCCGTCGACGACGAGAGCGGCGCGTGCAGCTCCCACAGCACGAAGCCGACCGCGAAGACGGTGATGGCGGCGAGCAGCGGAACGGCGAGCTTGGTCATGCGGCGGCCAGGCGCGCCGCGACGGCGCGCGCTTCTCCGCTCTCGAGGACGCGCCGCGCGGCGGCGGCGGCGGCGAGCGGCTCGATGTCGCGAGCGGCGTGCAGGAGCAGGGCGGCGGCGGCGGCGGCGCGCGCCATCGGGCCCGCGATTCCGTCGAGCGCGGCGCGATTGAGCGCGGCCGCGTCCTCTTGCTCGACCGGCAACGCTTCGGCCGTGGATTCGGCCGCGGCGGCGAGCGGGCGTAGATCGATCGTCTGCGGCTCGGCGCCGGCGCGACAGACGCGCGCGATCTTGCCGGGCGACGCCTCGGGCAGGCCGCCGAGCGCTTGCACGCACAAGCCGTCGCGGCCGAGCGCAGCGAGCGCTTGCGCCGTCGACGCCAGGTAGGCGGCGTGAAAGACGCCGACGGCGCGCGCCGCCGCGCGCAGCGGATCGACGAGCTTCATGAGCGTCTGCGCGACGGTGCGCACGCCGAGGAGCGGGCGCAGCGCGACCAGCCGCTCGAGCGGCGCCGCGTACGTCGCCAGGTCCAGCGCGGCGACGCGCGCAGCGCCGAGCGCCGCCGCCGCGCGCGCCGCGTCGAGCGGCCGCGCCACGTCGAGGCCGAGCGCCGCCAGCGCCGCCACCAGGCCGTGCCGCGCCGTCGGCGAATCGCGCTGCAGCCGCAAGAGCACCGGCACGCCCAGCGCCGCCAGCGCGCACGCCGCCGCCGGCAAGAGCGTCGCGCGCCCCTCGTGCCCGTCGCCGTGGCAGTCGACGTCGAGCGTGCCCGCCGGCGCGCGGGCGCCGGCGACCTGCATGCGCGCCTCGATCGCCTCGACGAAGCCGGCCAGCTCGCCTGCCGCCTCGCCCTTCATGCGCAGCGCCAGCAAGAACGCGCCCACCTGCTCCGGCCGCGCCGCGCCGTCGCAGACGAGCGCCATCGCCTCGCGCGCCTCGTCGCGCGACAGCTCGCGCGCGCGCTTGGGCCCCGAGCCGACGGCCTTGATGAAGCGATGCATCGCCCGATACAGTGCCGCGCATGCTGCTTTCCGGCAAGACGGCGCTGGTGACCGGCGGCGCGCGGCGGGTCGGCCGCGCCATCGTCGAGGAGCTGGCGCGCGCCGGCTGCCGCGTCGTCATCCATTACAACGGCTCGGCCGAGGCCGCGCGCGCGCTCGAGGCCTCGCTCGGCGGCGCCGCGCGGCTGGTGCAAGCCGATCTGCGCGATCGCGATGCCGCCGCGCGCCTCGTCGACGACGCCGCCGCCGGCGGGGCGCTCGACATCCTGGTCAACAGCGCGGCCGGCTACGCGCGCACGCCGCTGGCGACGATGAGCGACGACGAATGGGACGACCTGCAGGCGCTCAACGTCGCCGCGCCGATGCGCCTCATGCGGGAGGCGGCGCGCGCCGGCGTCGCCTCCATCGTCAACATCGTCGACGTCGCGGCGTGGCAACCGTGGGCCAATTGGTCGGCCTACGCGACGTCGAAGGCGGCGCTGCTGCACCTGTCGCGCTGCCTCGCCATCGAGCTGGCGCCGCGCACGCGCGTCAACTGCGTCGCGCCCGGTACCGTCATCTTCCCCGACGATTGGGACCAAGCGCGCCGCGCCGAGCAGCTCAAGAAGGTGCCGCTCGGCCGCGCCGGCGCGCCCGCCGACGTGGCGCGCGCCGTCCGCTTCCTGTGCGAAGAGGATTATCTGACGGGAGCCTGCATCCCCGTCGACGGCGGCGCCGGCCTGCGCTAACATCGAAGCGGGATCCTCCGTGGGAGGTGTGTGATGGGACGTGTCGAGGAGCTGTCGTTCTCCGAGCTGGTGCAGGAGCTGGCGCAGTACGAGCACGATTCGGGACCGCCCGATCTCGAGAAGTCGATCCGCCGCCGCAGCATCGACGCGCGCCTGATGCGCCTGCTCTCGAGCGACGCCCCCGTCGACGAGCGGCGCGCGTCGGTGCGCGTGCCGGGCGATCTGCCGGTGAAGCTGCACGCCGGCGACAAGTCGCTCGACGGCACCATCGTCGATCTCGGCGAGGGCGGCATCCGCGTGCACCTCGCCGGCGACGGCGTCGACGGCGAGGCCATCGAGGTCGAGCTCGGCGCGCCCGACGGCCAGCAAGCGGCGCGCGCCACCGCCAGGGTGCAGTGGAAGAAGCCGCGCGAGGGCGGCGTCGACGTCGGCTTGCACTTCGTGACGCAAGCGGAGCCGCACCGCCGCCGCCTGCGCCGTCTCATCCTCGAGATCCTGCGCCGAATGCCAGCGCCGTCCTAGCGAGCGGCCGCGGCGACGGGCGAGCGCTACGCGAGATCTTGCGCGAGCGACTCGCGCGACGCTTCGCCGAGCCGTGCCTCGTGCCGATAGCTCGGATGATCGATCGCCAGCGCCACAGCCGTCCCCGGCGTGGCCAGCGCCTTCTGCGCGCTCGCCGACAGCGTGAACTTCAGGTACTGCACCGCCGCCAGCTTGTCGGCGGCGAACTGCTCGGGGTCGAACTCGGCCTTGATGCGCTCGCCGCCGACCACCAGCCAGACGTGCTCCTGCAGCCCGACCAGCTTCTCCAGCGTCGTGGCGATCTGCGCCTCGTCGGTGATTTCGATCAGCAGCGTGCCGCCGAGCTGGCCTTCGTCGGGCAGGATCTTGTTGTAGATGTCGATCTCGTCCTGGATCTTGCCCGGCTCGTGCAGCTGCTCCGCGCGGCACATCTCCTCGATCTGGAAGATCATGGTCGCGCGGTTCTCGAACACGATCGTCAGCTGCGGGCCAACCGACACGCGCCGCACCCGCTTGAGCTCGATGACCCGCTTGCGCAAGTCGTCGCGAACGGGCTCGTACAGCTTGGGCCCGCGGATATCGGCGCGTGTCAGCTTCCGCATGATCGCTACTTGAGCTGGTCGAGACCCTTCTGGAAGCGGCCGGCGTGCGACTTCTCGGCGCGCGCCAGCGTCTCGAACCACTCGGCGACCTCCTCGAACCCCTCCTCGCGCGCGGTCTTGGCGAAGCCCGGGTACATCTTGGTGTACTCGTAGGTCTCGCCGGCGATCGCGGCGCGCAGGTTCTTCTCCGTCGAGCCGATCGGCTCGCCCGTCGCCGGGTCGCCGACCTGCTTCAGATAGTCGAGGTGGCCGTGCGCGTGGCCGGTCTCGCCCTCGGCGGTGTCGCGGAACAGGCCGGCGATGTCCGGCTGGCCCTCGACGTCGGCGTTCTTGGCGAAATAGAGGTAGCGACGATTCGCCTGCGACTCGCCGGCGAACGCCTCCTTCAAGTTGTTGTGCGTCTGCGTTCCCTTCAATGGCTTCGACATGGCGATTCTCCTTTGGAGCTTCCGTACGGGGCACCGAAGCTAGCACGCGCTTTTCGTCAGATGCAACGGGGCGTCGGTGGGCAGATGGGCAATCAGCGCACTCGGCGCCCGGGGGCGCGTGCAAATGGTTCACTGCCGCCCCGCGATCAACGTGGGTGCGCGCGTGTGCGATCGCAAGCTTGCGTCGATCGGCACCACGGTACGGATCTTGATCCCTGCGCCCGCATGCGTTTGTGGCTTGCAGTGGCAGCGCTCTTCTCCTGGCCGGTCGTCGTGTGGCATACGCTGCAGGCGCGCCGCCGCTTGAAGGCGTACGCACTGCCTGCCGGCGATGGCCGCCTCACGCTCGAGCGGGTCGCGTAGAGCCGCGGTACGGCGCTTGCTTCGATCGCGTGGCGAATGGAACCTCTGCCGGGGGTCACGCCCGAATCCGCGCATCACGGTGTGCCGCGCGTGCTCATCGTCGACGACGAGCTCGACCACGCCGAGATCTGCGCGGCGCTGCTGCGACGGCGCGGCTATAACGTCGCGGTGGCGATGAGCGGCTCGGACGCGATCGAGCTGGCGCACGCCCTCAAACCGGACCTCATCCTCCTCGATCTGTTCATGCCCGCGGTCGACGGCTTTTCCACTGCCGCGTCGCTGCATGAGCATCCCGATACCACGAATGTTCCGATTGTTTTCCTCTCCGCGTGCGGCGAGGCGGCGTCGTGGACGCGCGCCGGTGAGCTCGGCGCGGCCTCGTTCCTGCCGAAGCCGTTTCACGCCAGCGAGCTCATCTCGTGCGTCGAGGAGTCGCTGTCGCGGCGGCGGCCGCCGCGCTGAACGATGGCGCGCGTCGATCTCGCGTATGCGCGGAGCCTGTTGCGGGTCGCCGAGGCCGGCGATCTGTTGCGCGTGGTCGCGCGCCGCGTCGGAGAAAAGCTGTCGCGCGCCGCGGCGCCGCCCGCCGTCGACGACGAGGCGGTGCGCGCGGGCGCCGACGCGCTCTCGCGCGCGCCGAAGATCTTCACGACGGCGCCGCTCGCCGACGACTATCGCGTGCTCTTCCCCGACGCCGTGGCGCGCCTGCGCGGGCGCGCCGAGGCCATCCTGCGCCACGAGATCGACGTCTTCGGCGAGCCGCGCGCCGCCGGTGCGCGCATCGATTGGCTGCGCGATCCCCTGACCGGCCGGCGTTGCGAAGGCGACGGCCTCTTCCCCGAAGGCGTCGATCCCAAGGGCTGCTGGGAGCTGGCGCGCGGCGCGCACCTCGTCGAGCTGGCGGCGGCGGCGCGCGTGTGCGGCGAGCTCAAGGCCGCGGCGCGCGCCGAGATCGCCGGCGAGATCGGCAGCTTCCTCGACGGCAACGTGGTCGGGCGCGGCGTGCACTATGCGTCGCCGCTGGAGCTGGCGATGCGCGCGCTACACTGGCTCGCCGCCGTCGAGCTCGCCGGCGGCGCGGCGGCCTTTCCGCGCGCGTTCGTCGAGCGCCTCGCCGGCGCGCTGCTCGCCGACGGCGCGTTTTTGGCCACGCACCTCGAGAATCGCGGCATCGTGCCGGCCAATCACCTCCTCGGCGACTACGTCGGCTTGTGGGCGCTCGGCCTGGCGCTCGACGGCGCGCCGCACGCGCGCAGCTGGCAGACGCTGGCCGAGCGTGGCCTCGCCGCCGAAGCGGCGCGCCAGGTCGGCGGTGACGGCGCCCACTTCGAAGCCTCGACGGCGTACCACCGCTTCGCGCTCGAGCTGATGCTGGCGGCGCACCTGTGGGCGCGGGCCGCCGATCGGCCGTCGCCCGTCGGCGAGACGCTGCATCGCATGCTCATCTTCGTCGCCAACTACGTCGGCCCCGACGGCTGCGAGCCGGCGTTCGGCGACGGCGACGACGCGCGCCTGTTCCCCATCGTGCCGCGGCCGCCGCGCCAGCACGACTATCTCCTGCCCGTCGGCGCGGCGCTGTTCGGCGATCCCGAGCTGCGCGTCCCCGGCGTGCCGTTCAGCGAGGAGGCGCTGTGGGTGGCCGGGCCGGGCGCGCGCCTCGTCTGGGGCTGGCTGCCGCCGACCGCGCCGCCGTCGTCAGCGTCGTTTCCGACGGGCGGCGTGCACATCCTTCGCAGCGATCACTGGCAGGTCGAGCTGCGCTCGGGCTCGTACGGGCAAAAGGGCGTCGGCGGCCATGCGCACAACGATCAGCTGGCGCTGGTGGCGTGGCTCGACGGCGCGCCGCTCATCGTCGACGCCGGCACCGGCCGCTACGCCTCCGACATGGTGCTGCGCGATCACTTCCGCGGCACCGCGGCGCACTCCACCGTCGTCGTCGACGGACAGGAGCAGACGCCGATCCTGCCCGGGCGGCCGTTCGCGCTCGTCGATCCGCACTGGCGCGGGCGCACGCCGCCGGTGCGCCTCGAGGATCGCGGCAGCGTCGCCACCGTCGCCGGCGAGCACGGCGGCTACACGCGGCTGCCGTGCCGGCTGCGCCACCGGCGGCAGGTGACGCTGCGCCGCGATCTCGACGTCGTCATCGTCGACGACATCTTGAGCGGGCGCGGCGAGGCCGGCGTCGACGTGCGCTGGCACGTGGCGCTGCCGGTGCGCCGCGGCGTGCCCGAGCCGGCGCGCGCACGGCTGGCTGCAGTCGAGCGCGAGCTCGGCCCGCTCGCCGTCGAGGGCGCGGTCACTCTCGGAGACGACCTGCGGTGCGTTCTCGTCAGGTGTGCGCCTGACGAGAGCGAACTCTTCGTCGACATGGCGCTTTTTTCGCCGCGCTACGGCCGGATCGAGACGCTGCCGCTTGTTTCGCACCGCGCTCGCCTTACGTTTCCAAAGATTTTGCGAACATTGTTGATTCGAATCGGACGATAGAGGAAGAGGGTCATGGAGATTGTGAGCTCGTTCGGCGACATCAAAGGAGAGCTGCAGAAGCGCGGGGGAGAGCTGGCGGACGACGCGGTCATCGAGCCCCTCATGCGCGAGCTGTGGATCCGCGCCGCCGAGGGAGCCGACGGGGCCGAGGCGCGCTTCGACAGCGTCGAGGAGGTCGCCTTCGCCTTCGTCGAGCGGCTGCAGCCGGCGTCGGCCGCCGTCGAGCAGGTGCTGCGCGCAGGGCGCGCGCTCGTCGAGATCGGCGAGGGCACCGAGCGGCTCGACGCGGCGGCGGTGGCGCGGCTGCGGCGCCTCGTCGACCTCGCGGCCGTCGAGGTCGGACGCGCCATCGAGTCGGGGCGCGGCAGCCGTCGCGGCGCCTGGCTGTCGTTCCTCTCGCACGAGCTCAAGAACCCGCTCAACACCATGCTCAACGCGCTCTGGCTCTTGCGCGAGCGCGGCTCGGACGCGCCGCAGGCGGCCCGCTTCATCGAGCTCGCCGAGCGCGCGGTCAAGAAGCTCGAGGACCGCATTCGTGATCTCAAGGGGCTGGACCAGCAACTGGCCGGCCTGCCGCCCGGATGGGAAGGCCGCCTCGTTCCCAAGCGCCGGTAACTACACGACAATATGGCTGCTTGACAGGTCGGGGAGCGGGGCGTATATGTAGTAGCAGGAAATGAAAATCGTTTTCAAAATCAGTTTCACCGCGGTCGTGCTGGCGCTCGTCGTCGCCGGCGGCGCGCGGCCGGCCCACGCCGACCAGGTCTACTACACGACGACGGACCTCCTCGCCGACTTCTTCCGCAGCTCCCAGAACGTCACCTATAAGAAGGTGCAGATCGACGACTCCGAGCGCACGCGCCTGCAGCGGCGGCTCGGCTACACGCCGGCCAAGGCGAGCTACACGTTCTACGTCGCCACCTCGGGCGGGCACATCGACGGCTACGCCTTCATCGACGAGGAGAAGGGCGAGCACCTGCCGATCACCTTCGCCGTCAAGCTGTCGCC
>Ga0070679_100001631_pt1 | contig 20208 bp, 20 predicted proteins | sample KBSC63BmetaG_FD_65652 | JGI IMG/M metagenome (GOLD analysis project Ga0070679, IMG submission 65652) | Corn rhizosphere microbial communities from Kellogg Biological Station, Michigan, USA - KBS C6-3B metaG | ecosystem: Host-associated > Plants > Roots > Rhizosphere | place: USA: Michigan... | reverse complement strand
AGCGGTTTCCGTAACGATAGTCAGCTCCGACATGTGACCGATACTACTCCATATCCTTCAGGTTACGCAAGCGTCGGGCGACGCTCGACCGAAGCATATCGCTTAGGCGAACCTCGTGACAATGAATATGAACACCACGCCGGCGATGGTAGTGGCGATGGTCTTATACGAAGAATGCTTGCTATGCGCCTCGGGCAGGATCTCACTCGCGCCGATATACAGCAGAAAACCGGCGAAGAAGCCCAGGTACAGCACCAGCAGGTTGTCGGAGATACTGAATAACAGCGTGCTGAGGGCACCGAGGACCGGGGCGATGGCATCCAACAGCAGGAACATGAAGGCTTTACGCGAGCGGTTCTTGTTGAGCAACATCAGATTGACGGTGTTCAGGCCGTCGGTAAAGTCATGGGCGATGACGGCGATGGCCACGGCGATACCGACGGTATTGCCGGCCTGGAAGCCCAGCCCGATACCGACGCCGTCCAGAAAGCTATGGCCGCACAGCGCCAAGGCACTGGCCACGCCGACTTGGGGGTGCTGGTGAACCTCGTATTCTTCTTCCTGGCTGTGGTGGATAAGAATAGACTTCTCGATGATATGGAAGACTAGGAAGCCGCAGACCAGAGCGATCATCGCCCCGGTGGCCGTGTGGTGCTGATCCGTCAGTAATTTGAAGATTTCCGGCAACAGATCGAAGGCGACTACGCCAAGCAGCACGCCGGCGGTGTAACCGAGGAAGCGGTGCAGGTGATCCTTGTTCTTCAGACCGGTGAGGCCACCGCCTAAGGTCGATAGGAACGTGCAGATGGAAAGAATGACGGGAAGCATGATTATAGATTATAAGCTAAAACGAAGCGCTCGGCAGCAGTAAGATTGAGAACGGAAGGATTTTCGATATTCGAAGTCGCGTTTTATCGAAATGGTACAAGAACTGCCGCCCGGCAAAATAGCCGGCTGGATGCTCGGCTTACTGTATAATCGTACGCATGCATCTGTGGCACGCTCTCATCCTTGGAATCGTCGAAGGTATTACCGAATTCCTGCCGATTTCCAGCACCGGTCACCTGACCATCCTCGAAAAAATCCTCGGTTACAAGATTGATAACCCCGGTATCACGGCCTTCACGGCCATCATCCAGGTCGGTGCCACCATCTCGACGCTCGTGTATTTCTGGAAAGATATCGTCACCATCGTCCGTGGTTGGGTCAAGGGTCTGTTCCATGCCGATCAACGGCACAAGGCTTCCTATCGGTTCGGTTGGGCGATCATCGTCGGCTCGATCCCGATCGCCATCGTCGGCCTGGCGTTCAAACACGAAATCGAGACCAGCCTGCGCAGCCTCTGGATCGTGGCGACCGGCTTGATCGTCTGGGGACTGGTGATGGCCGTCGCCGACCGGGTCGGCAACAGTAACAGACCCGGCAAGGACGCGACCTGGAAAGAGACGTTGATCATCGGTATCGCCCAGTGTCTGGCCCTGATACCCGGCGTGTCACGTTCCGGTGCCACTATTTCCGTCGGGCTGTTCCGGGGGTTCGATCGGCTGGCCGCCACCAAACTATCGTTCTTCTTGGCTATCCCGGCATTGCTGGCGGCCAGCGCGTTAGAAGCGCTCACTAACTACAAAGATATCTCTAGTGGCGTCGGTTGGCCGGCCACCATCGTCGCGACCATCGCCAGCGGTGTCGTGGCGTACATGGTCATCGCCTGGCTGCTCAAATACATCGCGCGGCACACCTACACCATCTTCATCACCTATCGGTTGATTCTCGGCGTCGTGCTGATCATCCTGCTGGCCACCCATACGCTCAGTGCCACGTAAGAAAGTAGCATGGGACATGTAGTATGTAGCATGGGTGAGCTCCCCCCTACCCCATACTACATACGACATACGACCACCCCAAGTAGCATATCTAACAGCCGTTCCGCCTCAATTGCGTTATGCTGGGAGTATTAATCAAGGATCATATGTATGGCACAGCGTAACTGGGACGAAATCGCGAGAGAAGAATTCTTTGATATGGACAAAACCTATCAGGAAGACTGGCGCGAGCTCTACGACCGGATCAACTAGCATCCGTTAAGGCTGCGTATCGACGCGGATGAAGCCTTCGGCGTACTTGCTGCCGGTGTGTGCGCCCAGACTCTCCGCCCGGTTCCGAATCATCGTCTTGACTGACTCGAAGTCGGCGATCTGACTCGTATGGCGCCTGAGGCCTTCCAATTTCAGGTCCAGGGTGTCGGTAATATCGACGTAATAGTTCTGCCGCTCGAGGTTGATAAGGAGCAGATGGGCGACTTTGTGGGGTTCTAATTGCTCGTCGCGGTAGAGCTCCGGGAAGCTCAAATGATCGCGAGCCAGTGGAAAGACGGCGTCAAGCGTCGCCTGACCGGTAGCTCGATGATCCGGATGATTGATGAAACTAAGTTCCGGAATATACACCATCGTCGGGTCCATGACGATGACGGTATCGGGCCGAAGCTGGCGAATGAGCCTGACGATATCTTTTTTAAGCGCCATGGTGACTTCCAACATACCGTCTTCGTAGCGGAGGAAATGCGCTTCGCGAGCACCGAGCGCCGCCACGGCATCACGCTGTTCCTGCTCGCGCGTGTCCCGTAGCTTTTCGCTGGTCATGGTCGTGTCGGCCGAGCCTTTACAGCCATCGGTAATGACCAAATAATGGACTTCGGCCCCGTCGCCGGCCCATTTGGCGACGGTACCCGCCGCGCCGAAATCAATGTCGTCGGCGTGCGCGCCGACCGCCAGGACGATTTTCGGTTCGATGGGAGTGAACTCAGTCATTCGGTCGTCTCACTTCCCCAGGCCGGCAGCTGGCGCGTTATCTTCGTACGGAACGACGATCCACAGGATGATATACGGCACTAGCCCAGGCAATCCGCCCGGCAGCAGGAGAATGATCGCGATAATCCGGATGATGACCGGATCGATGTCAAAATACTCCGCCAGGCCACCGCAGACGCCGGCGATTTTCTTGTCGGTCCGTGAACGATAGAGTCGCTTTTTCATGGTTCCAGTATAGCATTCTGACGCCTGCCCCCAGCCATACTCCGCCGTCCTTTCATTGACAATCGGCCACGAAACCCTGACCATGACAAGATGGACTTCGACACTTTCTGGCATAAGACGCTGCGACGACCGTATCGGCTGCACGTCGTCGACCACGGCGGCGGACCGGTCATTATCATGCTGCATGGTCTGGCCGCCAGTTCGGAGGATTGGAATCTGCTGGTGCCGCTGCTCGCGCCGCGGTATCGTTGTATCACCATCGACCTCATCGGCTTCGGCAAATCGCCCAAACCGCAGTGGTACGGCTATACGATGAGCGACCATGTCAGCGCCATCCACCACACTATCCGGCGCCTGGGTCTGCGCGAGCCGTTCATCCTGGCCGGACACTCGCTGGGAAGCTTACTCGCTACCCACTACACGCGGCGATATCCGGGTGAAATCGAGCGTCTGCTGCTGCTCAGCCCGCCGATTTACGCCCCGCTCGATGTCATCACGAACAAAGCCGCCCGCCTCCGTAACCGGCTGTTGCTCCGACTCTACCGTCTGCTGCGGACACACCCGCGGGCCACGCCGGAGAACTTCGCCCGGCTCAGCCGGCTCCTGCCCCTGCCCAAGTCGATCAGCGCCCATCCGGAGACCTGGATACCGTTCACGCGCACGTTGGAGCACTGCATCGAGCAGCAGACCATGCTCGATGATATCGTCCAACTGCGGCTGCCGATCGACATCTTTTACGGCAGCCGCGACCAGGTGATCATCGCCCCCACTATCGAAGCCTTGGCCGCTCAGCCCGGCGTCACGATCCACAAGCTCAACGCCCCGCACGACCTGACACCGCGCTACGCTCAGACCGTCCTGGACGTGTTATCGCCCCGACCAACAGAGTAAAACACTTGCCATGACCCGACCGTAAGCGGTATTATGCGTGCAAGCTATGAAGTCACCATATTACTTCTTGCAAAGAACAAAAACCCCGCCCCAAAACTACCGCTCGCGCTTCATCGCCCTTATCATTCTGGTCGCCGCGGTACTGTTCGCCGTACTGATGCACCTGCCGCACCCCAAACCCCAGCCAGTCCACTTCGCCCAAAAGCCAAAGCCGGTCGCCCAGGTCGTCGTCCCGACCATGCAAACCTATACCGTCGAGCAGCAGATGCCTTACGGCACTCACACCATCTACAGCGCCAGCCTCCCGGCCGGCACCTCCAAGATCACCACCCCGGGCGTTCCCGGCATCTGGACCAAAACCTACCAAACCACCACCATCAACGGCAAGGAATCCCCCAAACGCCTAGTCAACATCACCACCACCCGTGACGCCGTCACCGAAGTCATCACCCAGGGCACCGGCCCAGCTCACTAGCGCTAGAGTTTTTGCTTAAATTTAGCTTAAGCAGTATGATGCAAACAGCTATAGAGTGGAGTGGGTTATGATAAAGAAATTCAAGGCGCTACCAAAACTCGGTAAATTCGCTGTGACTACAGTTATAGTGGCAGCCTGGGGCTCAATCGGTGCCGCTAGCAGCCATCAACCTCCCCAGGTCCAATTGCAAACTTCGGCCAGCAGTAAGAGTGTCTTAAGCGCCGAAACAGATAGCGCCCAATCATCAGCTCCCATCATAACCACCAAAATAGCCACTGAAACGCAAGTCATCCCCTTCACCACCATGACCGTAAATACCACCAGCCTACCCGCCGGTACGACCAAAGTCACCACGCCGGGCGTGAACGGCATCACCACTCTAACGTATAAGCTGACCTTCACAAATGGCGTCCAAACCGCCAAAGATTTAGTCGGTCAAATTACGACCACCCAGCCAGTCAACCAGGTTACCTCCATTGGCACCTACGTAACACCAAAACCGATAGCGCCTGCCTCGTCCAGTTGTGATCCCAACTATTCAGGTGCCTGCGTACCAAACGTTTACCCATCTGACGTAGACTGTGCCGGTGGCAGCGGCAATGGCCCCTACTACGTGGCGGGTCCAGTCCGCGTCATCGGCACCGACCGCTACGACTTAGACCGCGATGGCGACGGCTACGCCTGCGAGTAGCTAGGTCTGGAATAACACGAAATACGGCAACAAATCTAAGCCCGTATAGCGAAACATCCGATAATTTGCACGGCGAGCGGTCTCAGGTAGCTGATATTTAGCTAGATTCTTTTTAGGCACAAAAGGATAGAATCGGATTTCTTGTCTCCCCGTACCTTTCTCAGTCCACTTAAAGTTAGCAATTAGCGGTGGAACCAAATAGCCGGACTTTACTACCTTATTCATAATCTCCCAGCCAGCGCCAAATATTACTGCCTTCGGTTTTGACATGTTCGTCTTTACCTGTGCCCGGAAAGAACAGCCAGTGCATTGCAAATCATACAATGGGTAGTTCTTAGGCAGGAGCATCAAAGCCTTACCACAATTAGGACAAGGAACTTTTTCTATAACCTCTTGCTCCCCAAAATCGCCTGCAATCTTATTTCCTGCCATGGCTACATTAGATCATGATGTAGATAGGCGGTCAACCGATAGGTATGGTCATCTAATTGCTACCATCTTTATCCATAAGGTCGTCTACTGTATCAAACTTTTTACCTCTGACAACGTTTTCGATAGCCATATTGGTACCGAAGAGAGCGCCCTTGGAGTTTTCTATCAGTCGATACTTCATATGGTGGGATTTTGACCATCTATCACCTGCTAGCCGCTTACGATGCGTGGTCAACCAAGACAAAAATCCCGCACCCTTTGTTTCATGAAGCTCTTGTTGCCCGTCCTGAAAAGTGACTAAAAAATCAGGCAAGTAAGCTCTCTTAATACCTAGTACGTAATAAGAAATCTTGATGCCATGATCTTTCGTCCAATTTGCAATTGCAGGGTTATTTTCAAGTTCTAGCATATAATTTCGTTCTAGTAACGAATCGTATATTTCAGTGGAGTGCGCAGCCTTTTTCAAGCCCGCCAGCTTACCACGTTTACTCTGCATCATAAGATTTTAATATCCCTAAAACGACATCGGGTCGTTGATATTCCTCGAGTATTTGCGGTAATGCAAAGTGTAGTCTCATGATGTCGGCATCTTCAGCATTGCTCAACTCCTGAATGCCGAATTTTTTATTCAGGATCCAGCTCATTCCCTTAGTCATGGCGAGCAGCTGATTGGCATCCATTTGCTTAAACGCGCCGTAAAGAGCCTGCCGTGGTGCGCTTTCAACTTCTCCTTGGATTTCAGTTAGCAACGTAGCTCTGTCCTTTTTCTGGTCATCCATAAACGCTTGGAAGATTTCAGGTTTGTTCAGTGCTTCGTCCGGGATTTCATGAGCTGTGTTGGCGGATATAACAGACTTTGTTTTTAAGTTCACGATTTTTTGTACAGCGTTCGTTATCCGACTGTTTAGCTGTAACTTATTGAAATGAGCCTGCCACTCTGTCATTGGCTCAACTTCTGGAAGTTCGGGTAGGCTAGCCATGATTTCCTCGACATTTAGTTCTGCACCGGTCTCACCAACCGGAGGCACTTCTTGCTGTTCTGCTTCGAAGAGCTTATTATCTTTTTCAATAAGCTCATCTTCGATTTCGTCGCCCGGATTTAGTGGTTTGGCATATTGCTCGGCAGCCATAATTTGCCAGAGCCAGTCGTGACTGAATGCCGGATGGTCAATTACGAATAAGTGATCTATTTGTTTGCCAGGGCGAATTTTACGGAGGCCCCGGCCAATTATTTGTGGTCCGTAAATGGTATAGATTTGATCACCCTTCTTTTGATAGCTGAACTTTCTAAATAGACATACGACTGCGATGTTGCGCACATCCCAACCCTCACGGAGCATGCTAACACCAATGATCACCCGCACTCTGCGTGTTTCTTCCCATAGTCTGGCGTCTTCATTACTGAGACCTTCCGGCCCTTTCCTACCAAGTAAAAAGGCTTTTTTATTTTCGTATTCGTCTTGATTACTGTGCGCCAATATAAGATTTTCAGGCTTGTAATTGAATGGCGGCTTTTGTAGCGTTTCGTAAATAGCCTGTGCATCTTTCTGTGAGAGTGCTACCACAAGTAACAATGGTTCCCATTGCCGCTCTCCACTGATATCTAGCGGCACGCCTTTTTGCTGATATTCTATGCAAGTTTGGGCAATTTGCAACTGCTGCTTCCGCGCAGTTTTGGCAGTAACAAATCGTACCGCCCCGGCGTTACGAAGTTGTGATTCAAGTTGCTCCCACGGCACGTCTTCGGCCTCTAAAGTTCGGATAACGTTGTTTTCTTCGTCCCATTCCTCAACCTGAAGATGTACACTCTCGATATCCGGCTTGGTTACAAGAGTGTTTTTAACCACACCATCACGCGTAGCTTGCCCGATGTGGTATTCATAAATGGGTGGATAGGTATCGAGATCCTGACGGTCCAGTCTAAAGGGTGTTGCCGTCAGGTCAATTCTAGCTTCAATCTTCGGTTTGAGTAGCTTCAGTACTTCACGATACCTGTCAGCTGCAGCGTTGTGCGCTTCATCATTGAACACCACCAAACTTGGAGTGACGTTGTCGGCCAGCAGTACTTCTAGCGCCTCTCTCCCCTCATACAGCTGGTGGATATTAGCGACGATAATGTTTGCGTCAATAATCGACCTTTCATCGCCCCGTCCGCGAAGGACTTTGGTGACTAAACGGCTTGGTACATTTGTGAAGGAATTGAAAAAAAACGGAAAATCATTGTAAGCAAATCCTGGATTATTTGGTTCAAAATCATCCTTTACTCGTTTTCGCACTATGGTATTTGGCGTAACGATCAAAAACTTTTCGATACGATGAACTTGCCAAAAATAAGCTACTAAGGCTGCCATAACCACTGTCTTACCACCACCTGTGACTATATCCAACAAACTGTCCCACTGACCGAGTATTTCACCGTGAAATATAACTCTTAAGACAGCTTCTTGTTGGTGATTGTATAGGGGCTTAGGAAACTCACCGCTTGTTATGCGCTCGACGAATAGTTTCGCGTGACTAACTGCTCGCTCATCTTTAATATTCGGAAAGTCCGGAGCTTCCAACCAGTGGCGGAAATCAATGTCTGTTTGCGTTGTCATAACAGCTCTAACTTATGGGTATCGTTAGCAATTGTGAGCTTAGCGGCCGTAATCGCGTCTCCATCTAAGTTGTCCTGAACTCTGGCTGCAATCAGGTACTCGCCTGATGCGCTAAACTTGTATTTTTTAGTTACTACTGCCTCGTACTTGCCTGCTTTGCCGACTCGATTAAGGGCATTAGCTTTGTCTGAAAACCGTTTATCTTGGTAGTCAAAATCCCATTGGGCATTAATTAATCGGCCACCGGCACCGATTGCTTGTGCACCAACAAGTGCAAATTCCAGCTCCATACCACGTTGACTCACGACACTAATATGACCAGCAGTGGGCGCACTCGTAAAGCTTAGGAGCTGATTAAGTCGGTTGAACTTAAGATCGGTGTTACTTTCACCAATTTCGCGGAATATTTTCTGTCTGAATGCCTCGCTGCTCAGGCTCACTAGTTCGATACGGATTTTCAGGCCCCGCTTATTCAAAGAATTAGTAGCGTCTCCTTTCCAACGATCTGCTAATGGATCAAACGCCCAGCCAATAATCTGAATTATCTTTTCCTCACCGGCAGCTAGTTGCCGACTGTATTGATGCAGAACCTGCTCGAGCACCTGTTTTACAAGCGCAACACTAACTCTTTCGCTTGGACTGGCTGGGCCAACGGATACTACAATTTTGTCGCTTACCAGGCCATGCATAGCATCACCACTTCCCGTATAATCGCTAGCGCCGTATAAGCCAAGTACGAAATTAGTGAATGATTCTTGATCTAATCCTTGAAATTTATTAATCGGGTAGCTCCCGACATACGCAGTGGAGATATCGCCAAGCGGCCTGAGTTCAGCACCAATTTGCTGTTGCCCTACAGTCTCACTCACAGTCACACCAGTAATATGCTCGCCCGTCTCTACTAATCTATTAAAGCTTACACTTATCGCAACTCTGGAGATATCAGATCCTATGAACTGCCTGCCCTGTCTGATAGCAATCGCTCCTGTAGTACCCCCACCAACGAAAAAATCAGCCACAACATCACCCTTATTGGACGAGGCAAGTATGATTTTCTCCACCAATTCTTCTGGCTTTTGTGTGGGATAGCCCAAACGCTCAGTGGACATAGGGTTAAGCGCCTGGATTTGCCAGACGTCAGTAGGTAATTTCAAGATATTGTCAGCAGCAATTCGAGCACCTATCGGATTCATAGCGCGTTTTAGCGATTTCTCAGTTCTTTTCTCCCTAACCTCATCAGGCTTAAATGTGTAACTCTTTGATTTTGTGTAAAATAAAATTGCATCGTGCTTACGAGCATAGAACTCTTTACTTGCACCACCGGTTGAATAATTCCAGACTATTTCATTCTTAAAATTATCGTATCCAAAGATTTTATCCATCTCTGTTTTGATGTAATGACTTGCATGCCAGTCACAATGAACATAAATGCTGCCAGTGTTCTTAAGGACTCGCTTCATCTCCCATAGTCTAGCGTTCAACCATGCGAGGTAGCTGAACATGCCGTCTTCAAAAATGTCCTGGAACGAACGTACTTCATTATCATCGCCCCATATTTGTACATAATCGCGTTTGCTAAAAAATGGTGGATCGATGTAGATTAAGTCAATACTTTCGCTCGGCAGACCGCGCAACACATAGAGGTTGTCGCCAAAATATAGCGTATTCTCTGGCAATTCCGAATGTCCGAAGCTTACATAATCATCTGGTGATTTTGAAAATAGCGGGGGCAGATTAAGCTCTGGAAATAAATGCCGGAACTTGGCTTTTGGATCATAGCCAAAAGGCTCAATCCTGGGATCAGGCAACTGGGTACCAGCACGCGTTGATTTTTTTAATTTTTCGGTCTTGAAAAAACTATTCTGCTCCGGTAATTGCTGGTCATTTTTCTCTACCATATGACCTAAATCATATCATTCTTACATCTGTTTTGAAACGTGGAGATTACTCACCCAGGCGGCGTTCCTGGGCTAGGACTAGGGTTTATTAATAATAGTAGGGCGAGGTTGAAGATGAAGCTGGGCATGGCGTCGAGTTGGAGGCGGCTGGACGCTTGAATCAATGAGCGTTTGCCGAGGGTGGGGCGGCGTCGGGGGTGATGTCTGGTACGTGGCGGAAGATGGCACGCGAGGCCTGGCGGGTTTCGCTGAGGAAATCTCGTTCGTAGCTGCGGCGGGGGTAAATCAGCGCGATACGGTTATAAAGGCCATGGGCCGCGAGGTACGACGAGGAAAGCACTTCTTCCCGAGGGAAATCGGGATCATCGAATTCGAAGACTTCGCCGCCGCGACCACTGGGGAGACAGCTGACCACGATGAATTTCTGCCAACCGGACGAAAAATCCGAAATGGACATGGCCACGCCGGGCAGAATGAGTCCGTTCGGGAATGGTTCGCCTTCGGCCGTGATGAATGTCGCCTCGATACTCATACTCTCAGCCTACCACTTTTTATAGCGTGGCCACTAGGGGGTATCGAGGATACCGATTGCGGTATTTTCACATATTGTTGCATGGTGGGGAATTTTGGTATACTGCAATATATGTCCGAAACCAGGAAATCACCGAAAACACCGCCGACAGTCGAGCAGCGAGCCGAAGAGACCTTCGAGGCACTGGCGGATTGCCGCGACAGCTTCATCGTGATGGGACGCGGCAAGCTGGGCGCAACGGCCGTACAGCTCGTCTGCCTGCCTCCTCATACGCCGGGCGAACCACGAAAGCGCCTGGAGCTCGTCAGGCGCGAAAATGGCCGGCAATTCGTCCATACCGTCGCGACTGATCCAACGACCGGCGAGCAGCAATCATATCCAACGATAGCCCGCGCGGCGTACGGCGAGAGGATACGCTATCACCTCGTCGGCACTGGCCGGAACATCGCCGCGGTCAGTAAGGAATTGATCACGCCCGTGGTTAGGATTCGACTTCAGCAACTGCAGCCATTTAAGCAACTGACCCCGTTCATGATGCCCGAAAAAACCGCGCCGCAGCACCCCCAAGTCACGGGATACATGAGCTATAATCGGGCGCGGACCATAACCTACGGGTTCGCGGCCCTGCAGCGGACCGGGTCCGCCCAGACTGGCTCGGAAGACATCGAATTTTTAACGCGCGTCCCATACGAAGGAACTTTTCCGAGTACCATCAAGCCGGGTATAGGCTTGCTGGTACGTAATGCCGTCCTTGACCCGGAAGCTCCCCGGCCTGCCCTCGATCAATTACTACGTCCGGTGCCGTTACTCGGTGACTGCGAGCAGATCGCCGCGGCCTACTTGGAACGATTGCCCGCTGGCAGCCAGATAGCCGTAAAGCTGTTCGACAACCTGGATGCCGCCAGCTACGCGGTGCTCGGTACTGAGTCATAAGGACAAAAAAGACCCGAGCGGTGATGCTCAGGTCTATGGGAAGCCTCACACTTCCTACCATTTAGCTTAAGCCTTATGGTGGTGGTTTACAAGATACCGTTGCGGCGAACACAACATATATTTCGAAGCGCCGACCCGTCTAGCCCTTGGAAACGAAGGAGTTATCACGGATGTAGAAACGCCACGGCACGGCTTTGGCTTGGCTGATGCCGACGCGGGTGGTCTGGATTATTGCTGATTGTGGAAGCGGTGAGTTGACGATGAGTTGGAGCGGTGGTTCGTGGAGATCGTGGCCGTTCCAGGTTTTGTCGATTTTGAGGGCTTGACAAAGTTTGGCCGGACCATTAGTGAGATTAACACCCCCTCTTGACACGTCACCCCTGTTATTTATCATGATTTCGGTACCTTCGAGGGGTTCCAGAGCCCGAATCAGCACCGCTGAGCCATGATTTTGGCCGCCAGTCACAATGTTCATGCAGTAGTGCATGCCGTATGTGAAATAGACGTACAAGCGACCGCTCGGGCCGAACATAACGGCCGTGCGCGGGGTTTGACCTTTGTAGCTGTGGCTGGCGGCATCGGTCTGATCGTAGGCTTCGGTCTCGACGATTTTGCCGCGAAGCATGTGGCCATCGATTTCACGCGCGAACTCACAGCCCAGTAACCGCGGCGCTACCTCCTCCGATGGCCCATCAAGAAACTCAAAATCCTCCATACTTATATATTACTTCCTAGTTTTTAGTTCGGCGAGCTTGAATGGCTTGGCGCGAGGCGACGATAGACGCGCCGATGAAGCCCAGGCCGACTACTCCCGTCAGGACATCGGGGATTTCGAAAAAGATGCTGGCCAGCAGCACGGCAGCCAGCACCAGCACCGTGTAGTGAGCCCCGTGCTCCAGGTAGATATATTGGCTCAGCGTGCCTTTGCGGACCATGAAAACGGTCAGCGAGCGTACCCACAGCGCGCCGATGCCCAGACCGATGGCGATCAGCACGACCTTACTGGTGACGGCGAAGGCGCCCAGCACGCCGTCGAAACTGAAGCTGGCGTCGAGGATTTCCAGATAGATGAAGGTAGACAGGGCGGCCAGACCGGTCAAGGGCCGGGCCGGTGAGGTGGCATCTTCGGGCGAACGCGAGCCCAACAGATGAGTCAACAGCTCGATGACGGTATGAGTGACGACGCCAAGCGTGCCGGCTAGCAGGATGGTCATAGGGTGATGGTCGGCCGGAATGACGGCGACGATCGCCACGACCGCCAGGCTGACGACGGCCGGAACCCAGATGGCGGCGATACGTTGCAACGGGCGTTCGATCCGACCGAGCCAGGTAACCTTGCGCTTATCATCGATGAAGAACTCCAGCGCCAGCATCAGCAGGAAGCCGCCACCGAAGGCGGCGATGGTCGGATGCGCCAGTTCCAGCTTGTGGGCGTACTCGTGCGGGTGGTGGAACGCCAAGTTGATAACCTCGCTCCAGGAAAGATGCGCGCTCAGCGACACGATGAGGATCGGGAACACCACCCGCATGCCGAGCACGGCGATGACCATGCCGACCGTCAGGAAGACTTGCTGCCAGCGCTCCGATAATTTACCGAGCGTCTTGGCGTTGATGATGGCGTTGTCGAAGCTGAAGGCGATCTCGACGGCGATAAGAATGATGATGACGAGCATGGCGCTGGCGCCCGAGGCCAGCAGCACGCCCAGGATGCCCGCGACCGTCAACAGCCCGGAAAGACCGAATATCCGCAGTGGCGAGTGGGAGTGGAAGAGTGCTTTCACGTCCCCTTAGTATAGCGTACTCGATTCCACTGTCGCGCCACCTGTCTCTGTCATCCTGAATTTATTTCAGGACCCATGCGGGGTATTGATCGCTCGGTCTCAGGTTGGTGTTCTCGGTCTCGCTCGACCCCCCCCATCGTCATTCCCAGCTTGACTGGGGGGAATTCAGTGGTGCTAGTCTCATTCCCGACATGAGGTCCTGCCTATCACTGAACAAGCCTGGAGTCCGGATCAAGTCCGAGAAGAGACAATGCGTGGAGGTGTTGTGAGACTTTGCCAACACTCAGAGACATACTGAAAGCATGTACTGTTCGTATGGATCCTGAAATAAATTCAGGATGACATTTTACATCTGTTGCAAGCGTTAGCCTTTCATACTACACTAGAGGTAGAAATGTTGAGGACAGCCTTCGCCCTGTGAATTTGCCACTGACTCTCTTGATCGTGCTCGTTTTCGTGGCTGTCTCCGCCGTTTGTTCCGGCCTGAACGTGTCACTGATGGCCCTCGACCCGGCCGATCTGAAACGCAAAGCCAAGCTCGGTAACCCGGCGGCCCGTAGCGTTCTGCCGCTGCGCCGGAATACGCACCTAACGTTGGCCGCCATCCTGCTGACCAACGTCGCCGCCGTCTCGGCGACCTCGCTAATACTGGAGAGCGTCTTCTACGGCCTGGTAGCCGGCATTATCGCCACGCTCGTGACGGTCATCTTCGGCGAGATCTTTCCGCAGGCTATCTTCAGCCGCCACGCGCTGTCCTACTGTTACCGGCTGACACCGCTGATGCGGTTCATGATCATCGTCACCTACCCCGTGTCCAAGCCGTTACAACTACTCCTCGATTCGTTGTTCAAGAAGCAGACGGCCCAGCTACAGAGCCGGCAGGAGCTTGGCATCATGATATCGGAGCATTTAGGCACCAAAGAAAGCGAGCTGGACGACGATGAAATCGAAATCATCCGGGGCGCCTTGCAGCTCAGCGAAAAGCGCGTCCGCGATATCCAGACCCCCCTGCATAGCGTCTTCTGGCTCACGCCGGATACGGTTATCGACGGCCAGAAGATCGATGAGATCAAAGCCATGGGCCGCAGTCGCATCCCCGTCTTCAACCGTAACCACACCATCTGTTTCGGCCTGCTTCTCATGAAAGACCTGGTCGACATCAATTTTGACGATGAAAGCTATCGCGTCGACGAGATGGTGCTGCACCCGACCCAGCTGGTCGGCAGTATGACAGCCCTTGATACCATGTTCCGTAAATTCATCGCCGCCCAGACCCATCTGATGCCGGTGGAGCGCGACGATAAGATCGTCGGTATTGTCACCATCGAAGACCTGATAGAAGAAATCGTCGGCCACGAGATCCACGACGAGACCGACCGTATCAAGCACCGCTAGCATTGAAAATCGGCGTACCTACCAACGGATGTTGAAAATTGCCTGAACCTGGCCGCATACATAAACTATACAATTTAGACATAATTACAACGTTATGTTGTATAAATAACCTTTCACGAATTACCACTGTTCTACATATAGCGTGGTCGTCGATTCGATTGACACAATATGATGGCATGCTATGCTCGAACTTGCGTTTCCAAACCGGATACGCTTACTAAGACACATTTGACCCGTACCGTCGAACTGCTCGGATTTGAGACTTCCCGGCAACCATTTAGGAGACGTGTGAGGGTTAAAGGAGGAAATAATAGATGTATAAGCTCGCTACCGCAGCGGTTAGTTTCGTGATGCTCAGCGCTATCACCGGCACCGACGTAACAACTCATACCACCACTTCATACAGCAAGCCCAGTAAGCTGGAGACAGCCCAAATAGCAACCCGGCCCGCACCGACGGCACCTGTCGCTCCGGTCACGCCGCCCCCTGTTACCGTGACCGTTCAGCCCGGTGACACCCTGAGCGCCATCGCGGCCGCTCAAGGTACGACCTACATCCGGATATTCGACGCCAACGACGTTATCACCGATCCGAATACTATCAATGTCGGCCAACAGCTCCGTATTCCTGACGCCAGTGAGCAACTCCCGGACCGGGCAGTGCCAGCAGCGGCTCCCGACCCGGCCGCCAGTACAAGCGCGCCGGCAACCCGCGCGGTCACCGTATCGGTATCGATACCGGTCGTCGGTAACGATGCCAAAGCCTTCATCTACTCCCGGGAAAGCGGGAATAATCCTAACGCCACCAGCCCATCGGGCTGTTACGGCCTCGGCCAGGATTGTAACGGTGTCGTCCGGACCCGGTGCGGCGCTGACTACGCCTGCCAGGACGCCTACTTCACCAATTACGCTGTCAACCGCTATGGCAGTTGGGCCGGCGCCGCCAGTTTCTGGCAAGCCAACGGGTGGTGGTAGACGAGCCGCTCACCTTTCACCATTGTTCCGTTTACCAAAGCTGCAGCTAGTCGGTAAACGGTGAACGGAAAACGGTACACGTCCCCTTGCTATACTTATATATATGGATGTGAGACCGTTGGCCGAACGAATGCGGCCCGAAACGCTGGATCAGGTCGTCGGCCAGGAGCACCTGGTGGCGGCCGGCAAGATCGTACGTGAGATCATCGAGCAGAAGCAGCCGACCTCGTTGATACTGTGGGGGCCGCCTGGCAGCGGTAAGACGACGCTGGCTCGGATCATCGCCAGCCAGACCGAGGCGGAGTTCGTGGAACTCAGCGCCGTCACCGCCGGCAAGGCGGACGTGCTGAAAGTCATCGAACGAGCCGAGCAGAACCAGCGGCTCGGCCTGCGCACCATCCTGTTCGTCGACGAGATCCATCGTTTCAATAAAGCCCAGCAGGATGCCTTCCTGCCCCATGTCGAGGCCGGCACCATCATCCTCATCGGAGCTACGACCGAGAACCCCAGTTTCGAAGTTATCAATCCCCTGTTATCCCGCTCCCGGGTGCTGGTTTTGGAGCCACTTGACAAGCCATCTATTACCACCATTGTCAAGGGGGCAGCCAAAGCGCTTAAACTAACCGCCAAACGCTTACCGCCCAAGAGCGTCGATCTGCTGGCCGAACTATCCGGCGGCGACGCCCGGGTCGCGCTTGGTACGCTGGAGTTGGCGCTGCAACTGGCTGGCACGAAGCCGATCACGCCGGCGGTCGTCGAGACCGCCGCCCAAACCCGTCTGCCCGGCTATGACAAGAAGGGCGAGTATCATTACAACGTCATCAGCGCCTTCATCAAATCGATGCGCGGCTCGGATCCGAACGCCACGTTCTATTATCTGGCCCGGATGCTGCAGGCCGGCGAGGATCCGAAGTTCGTCGCTCGGCGAATGGTGATCTTCGCCAGCGAGGATATCGGCCTGGCCGCGCCGGCGGCGCTGAATTTGGCGGTATCGACCTTTTTGGCTGTCGAGCGTATCGGTATGCCGGAATGCCAATATAATCTGTATCACTGCGCGGCGGTACTGGCAAAGGCTCAGAAATCCCGCGTCGTCGCCGACGCCATGGCGGGCGCGCAGGCGGCCGCCAAACAGTACCCGGAACTACCAGTCCCGCTCAGTCTGCGCAACGCGCCGACCAAACTCATGAAGGATTTAGGCTATAACAAAGACTATACGTGGCAGGCTGGTTTCAAGCCCGGCGAAGGCTTTTTGCCATCCGAACTGACTGATCTCGAGCTATTCTAAACTGTCGCTAAAGGTGGAACGGTAACGAATGGTTGTTCCCACAGTTCTTGATTGTCGTCATAGAGATCCGTGCTTTCAGGGTCATGCTCCAGCCAGCCCTCAAAATCTCGAATCAGTTCGCCCGTACTTATCGTTCCGGCACCGTGCGAGGACAGACGCACGCCGGCAGCGTGTAAGCCCTGTCTTACCAAGCTGGCTTCAGCTATCGTGGCCATGAAGCGTCTGGCGTAGTCCGCCCTTAGTTGATCGGGGCGTTGACAGGTCGCCGAAGCGAGCGCTAAATGTTCCTGCAATACTCCTGGAGCGCTCAAGCGCTGGGAGCCATTACCGAAGTTCGAGATATGCGGTCCAGGGGCAGCTCCCTGGCTTATACCTATCCACTGCTCTTGCCCCGCGGCGCGGAGGAGGAAGTTCCAACGGCCAGGCGTGGCGTCGACCGCTTCAGGATGACGCTTCACCTTAGGAAGTAGTTGCTTCGCTAACCGGCTGACTAACAGCCGGCTGGCGTCCATCTGCAACATAAGCCCGAAATGCTCGCGCTGTAAATCCGGTTTGATAATCACTGCTCGCTCTAAATCTGATGCCATAGTAGTATTTTTATAGCACAGGTATGATTTTTTAGCAATTATGTGACGACTATCACACTATGCCGCAGGACTTGCGATCGGGTATAATCAAAAGCGATATGACAGCGAGCATCGTAACTAACCGGCTGACGAAGCGTTACGCGCATACTTCGAAACCAGCACTGGATAACGTCAGCCTGAAAGTCGAGGCGGGCGAAGTCTATGGTTTCCTGGGCGCCAACGGCGCCGGCAAAAGCACCACAATCCGCACCCTCTTGAACTTTATCCAGCCTACTTCTGGCAGCGCGCAAATCCTCGGCGAAGACATCGTCCGTGACAGCGTGGCGGTAAAGCGGCACGTCGGGTACCTTTCCGGCGAAGTAGCATTATACGAAAAGATGACCGGTAAACAGTTTCTGGCCTACATGGCCGAACTGCAACCGCTGAAAGATAAAAGCTACCTGCCGGAACTTATGAAACGTTTCGGGGCCGACCCCCACAAGCCGCTCGGAGAGCTCAGCAAAGGCAACCGGCAGAAATTCGGGCTGATCCAGGCCGTGATGCATCAGCCGGAAGTACTGATTCTGGACGAACCGACCAGCGGCCTTGACCCGCTGATGCAGGAAGAATTTTTCCGCCTCATCCGCGAAAGCAAAGAGCGCGGCGCCAGCGTCTTCGTCAGCAGCCACAATTTCGCCGAAGTACAGCGCATGTGTGACCGCATCGGTTTCATCCGAGACGGCAAGCTTGTCTCCGAGCAGACGCTGGCGGATCTGGCCAGCAAAGCCTCGCACACGTTCACGCTGACGTTCGCGGATAGTGTTCCTTTGCATGAACTCAACCGTTTACCACACGCCAGCCTGACGACCCACGACGAACACCACGTGACGCTTTCGATGGAGGGTGAACTGACACCGCTGTTCCGGGTGCTGAGCAACCATCACGTCACGCGGCTCGAGCAGCAAGAAGTCAATCTGGAACAGCAGTTCATGCGTTTCTACAGAGAGGCTGGCGATGAGAAATAACGCCGCGGTGTGGGCTATCGTCCGGAACGAATTGCGCCGCCGCAAGCTGTACCTGCTGTGGTGGAGCGTCGGCATCATCGCGCTGGTCGGGCTGACGGTGCTGGCGTACGGCTCGGTTCGCGACCAGGCGGCCGAGCTCAACAAAGCCTTCGGCAGTCTTTCCTCCAGCATCAGCTCGTTCGTGGGCACCGGTGATATGTTTTCGCCCGCCGGCTACCTTAACTCGCAGCTGTATTTCATCACCCTGCCGATACTGTTCATCCTGCTAAGCGTCACGCTTTCGAGCAGCCTCCTGAACAAAGAAGAAAGCCGCCACACGCTGGAGCTTCTCCTGGCCCGTCCCGTCAGCCGGAGTGGCGTCCTGGCGGCCAAAGCCATCAGTGGCAGCATAATCGTGGCGATACTGGGCGCCGTAACGGCAATCACTGTCGCGTTGTGCGCCCTGGCGGTGCATATCGACATTCCCATCGGCTACATCCTGCTGACCAGCCTGGCCATGCTATTGTTCTCGGGCGCGTTCGGGGCTTTGGCCTTCATGCTGTTCGCGGCCAGCCAAGTCACGCGCCGCCTGGCCGTCGTGGTCGCCATCCTGGTAAGCTTCGGTGGGTACATTCTTACTTCGCTCGCCGGAATGGTGCACGGACTGGCCTGGGTAGCCAAGCTGTTCCCCTATCATTATTACGATCCCGGAGCGATCCTGACCGGCAAACTCTCCGCCGGCTTGGTACTCTACATCGCCGCCATCTATATCGGAGCGATGGTAGTCGCCACGATAGGTTTTCGCCGCCGCGACATCCAATGAGTTAAGCTAGCCGCTCCCACGGTAGGTCGGCTTTGCCGAAGTGGCCGTAGGCGCTGGTCTGACTGTAGATCGGACGAGCTAAGTCGAGCGTCTCGATGATACCTTTGACGCTAGTATCGATGAGTTTGTCTTTGAAGGCGTACAATTCGGCGTCGCTGACGGTGGCGGTACCGAACGTATCGATCGTCTGCATCAGCGGTAATGGCTGGCCGATGACGTATGCCAATCCGACTTCGCACTTGGTCGCCAGACCGGCGGCCACGATATTCTTGGCGATGTAGCGCGCGGCATATGCGCCACTGCGGTCGACCTTGCTCGGGTCCTTGCCGCTGAAGGCTCCGCCGCCGACACGGGCATAGCCGCCGTAGGTATCGACGACGATCTTGCGACCAGTGAGCCCGGCATCACTTTCCGGGCCGGGAATATGCCACAAGCCGGTACCGTTGACGACGATGTTCTCGTCAGCCGGCAGCGCCAGTTTGTAGTGCTCCAGCACCGGTGTGAATATATCATGTATGACGTCAGTGCGAACCTGTTCGGCCGGCGTGTTTTCGTCGTGCGCCACGGCGGCCACGATCTTCTCGATACCGACCGGTTTACCGTCCTCGTACCGAACCGTCACCTGGGCTTTGCCGTCCGGGCGCAGCCATGTGAGGGTGCCGGTTTCCCGGGCTTCGTCGATTCGCCGGGCCAACGCGTGGGCGATCGCGATCGGCAACGGCATCAGTTCCGGCGTTTCGTCACAGGCGTAGCCGAACATCATACCCTGATCACCGGCTCCGTCCTGGTCGACACCGAGAGCGATTTCCGGTGATTGTTGGTGCACGTCATTGCTGAAACTGGATTCCTGGCTGAAGCCCCACGCTGGATCGGTATAACCAAGTTCTTTGACTTTCTGG
>Ga0070679_100001630_pt1 | contig 20209 bp, 20 predicted proteins | sample KBSC63BmetaG_FD_65652 | JGI IMG/M metagenome (GOLD analysis project Ga0070679, IMG submission 65652) | Corn rhizosphere microbial communities from Kellogg Biological Station, Michigan, USA - KBS C6-3B metaG | ecosystem: Host-associated > Plants > Roots > Rhizosphere | place: USA: Michigan... | reverse complement strand
CACGCGCGCAAGGTGATGAACGCGATCTGGGGGCTCGGGATGCTGAGCCTGACCAAGGGGATCGTGGTCGTCGACGAGCACGTGAACGTGCACGACTACGCCGAGGTGATGTTCTACGTCGGCGCAAACGTCGATCCGAAGCGCGACGTGATGATCGGCGAAGGCCCGCTCGACCACCTCGACCACGCCCCGACGCTCCAGTTCTTCGGCGGCAAGATCGGGATCGACGCCACCGCGAAAGGGCCGCTCGAGGGCGCGCGGGAGTGGCCCCCCGAGATCGAGATGGACGCTGCGACCCGGGAGCTCGTCGACCGCCGGTGGGGCGAATATGGAATAGAGTCGGTTGAACGAGCAGGCAAAGGCCGGATGCGTCAGAGTTCGCGCCGCCTGTTACGACGTTGACCCCCTGCGCTCCGCCCGTTTGAATCCCAATCGCCGTTGACCGAGCCCCACGACGATCACCCGCACGTCCCGGGTCCGAGCCTGTGGCCGGTCGGCTTTGCCATTGGCATCGTCGTCTTCCTGGTCGGCCTCATCATTTCGTGGTGGGTCGCCGGGCTCGGAGCGGTGATCGCGCTCGCCTTCGCGTTCCTGTGGGTGCGCGACCTGACCGCCGGCACGGCGCTCGCGCACGCTCCCGACGTCGCGCCCGAGACGGGCGGCGCCGCGGCGGACGAGCCTGCGGCAGCGGCGGTCCACGACGAGCCGGAGGAGCGCTACCCGCGCTCGAAGTTCCTCGAGCTCTCGACGCTCGGCCTCGGCGGGGTGATCGGCGGCATCGTCACGGCGCCGGCGGTCGGCTTCATGATCGCGCCCGCATTCCTGAAGCAGGGCCAGAAGGATCACGACATCGGCCCGCTCACGGACTACCCCGAGGGGAAGTACCTGATCGTCACCTACATGGCCGACGCGTCGCAGGGCGAGGTGTCGCGGCGGACGGCGTTCGTCCGTTACAACGGCCAGTTGAAGGGCCAGCCGAGCTTCACGATCATCTCGAACCACTGCGCGCACCTCGGCTGCCCGGTCCAGGCGAACGGGCCGCTCGACGAGAAGAACACGAAGCACATCGGCGACGTGACCCTGATCCCGACGGTGTCGATCGCCGGCTTCGGCTGCCCGTGCCACGGCGGCCAGTACAACACCGAGGGAAACCGGACGGCCGGCCCGCCGGTGCGCGCGCTCGACCGCTATTCGTTCTCGATCCGGAACGGCCACCTCTTCATCGGCAAGCCCTTCTCGGTCTCGCACGTCGACGGCGCCGGCGCGTCGGCGGTCATCCACAAGTGGACGTTCTCGTTCCCGGGTGAGCACGTGAACGGTCTCGAGTCCTGGCTCTATCCCATCCAGCCGCCCCACTGAGCTTCAGGAACACCATGGCCACGCGTCGACTCACCCGCAAAGAGCAGATTCAGCAGACGATCCTGTATCCGGTCGACTGGATCGAGGAGCGCTCGGGCCTGGTCGGCGGGATCAAGTACTTCCTCTTCCGGAAGGTCCCCGGCGACACGAACTGGTTCCAGACGCTCGGCTCGGCGACGCTGACCGCGTTCATCGTGCAGGCGCTGACCGGGGTGATCCTCGCGATGTACTACAAGCCGGATCCGACGATCGACCCGCGGACGAAGCTGCCGGTCGCCTACGAGTCGATGCAGCACATCACGAACGACCTGTGGGCGGGCTGGCTCGTCCGCGGCATGCACCGCTGGGGCGCGTCGGTGTTCATCATCCTGATGTTCATGCACATGGGCCGCGTCTTCCTGTTCGGCGCGTACAAGTACCCGCGCGAGCTGAACTGGATCATCGGCGTGCTGCTCCTCGCGATGGGCCTCGGCGAGGGCTTCACCGGCTACCTGCTCCCGTGGGACCAGACCTCGTACTGGGCGACCGTCGTCGGCGTGAACCTCAACGGCACGGCGCCGTTCCTCGGGCCGTTCCTCGCGCAGTTCCTGAACGGCGGCACCTACATCAACAGCGACACGCTGTCGCGTTTCTACGCGATCCACATGCTGATGATCCCCGGTGCGATCGCCGCGCTGATCGGCCTGCACCTGTACCTCGTCATCCGTCTCGGCGTGACGTCGCCGCCGTGGTCGAAGGAAGCAGCCGGCACCGGCCCGCTCGACGGCCACACCCCGAACGGCGCGGTCGGCCGCTCGGGCCTGTCGCGCTTCCGGAGAGGCAAGTAGATGGCCACCGACCGCATTACCGAGCGCCGCCGCGTCTTCAAGCAGTACAAGGAAGACGTCGAGTCGCGCGGGAAGCCGTTCTACCCGTTCGCGATGTTCCACGACACCGTGATGTCGCTCGTCGTCGTGTGCGTCATCGTCGGCCTGGCGATCGTCTGGAAGTACTCGACGCCCGGCGACCACATCGGCACCGACCCGGGTTGGCTCGGGAAGCTCTACGACGCTCCGGCCGATCCGGGCACGTTCAGCTTCGTGCCGCGCCCCGATTGGTACTTCTACTTCCTCTTCTACCTGCTGCGGATCTTCAAGTGGCCGGACACCGTGGTGATCGGGACGGTGGGCCTCCCGACCGTGCTGCTCGTGATCCTGATCGCGGTGCCGTTCGTCGACGTCCGGCCCGAGCGCCGCCTGCTGCGCCGCCCGGTCGCGATCGTCGCGTCGATCCTCGTCGTCGTCTCGATGGGCGTCCTGACGTACAAGGGCGCGACCGCCAAGGAATCGCTCGGCACCGAGCTGGTCGCCAAGGTGCCGTCGTGGGCGAAGACGCAGGGCTTCTCGAACAATCAGCAGGCGCTGGCGGGCGCGAAGACGTTCGCTGTCTCCGGCTGCCTGAACTGCCACACCTATCTCGGTGTCGGCGGTGGCTTCGCGGGCGCGCCGAACCTGAGCGCCGAGGGCGCGAAGAACAAGGGGATCGACTTCCAGATCAGGCACCTCAAGAACCCGGCCTCCGTGAATCCCGGCTCACCGATGCCGTCTTTCGCCGGGCTCGGGGAGACTCGACTGAAAGAGCTCGCGACGTTCTTGGAAGCTTCCAAGGGCGGCAAGTAGTCCTTTCGCCTTACGCTTCGCGCTGAATGCGCGTCTTTCTCGGCATAACCGGCGCCTCGGGCGCGCCCTATGCACACCGCCTGCTGCATTCGCTGGCGGCGGCGGAATGCGAGGTCGGCGTGTCGGTGTCGGCCGCCGCGATCGAGGTGCTCGCGACCGAGCTCTACGGCGACGCGCGGCTCTCGCGTGACGAGACGCTCGCGCGATTCGTCGAGGGCGCGGGCGGCAACGTCACGGTCTACGAGCCGAACGACTGGAAGGCGCCGTACGCGTCCGGCTCGGCGAAGGTCGACGCGTACGTGATCTGCCCGTGCTCGATGGGAACGCTGGGGACGATCGCCTCCGGCGCGATGCAGAACTTGATCCATCGCGCCGCATCCGTCGCGTTGAAGGAGGAGCGCAAGCTCGTGCTGTGTCCGCGCGAGACGCCTCTGTCTGCGATCCACCTCGAGAACATGCTCACGCTGAAGCGTGCGGGCGCGACGATCCTCTTCCTCGCGCCGGGCTTCTACCACGGCGCCGAGACCGTTGGCGATCTCGTCGATTTCGTCGTCGCGCGCGTCCTTGACCACGTGGGGCTCGATCAGGCACTCGTGCCGCGGTGGGGCCAATGAGAGCGTGTTGCACTTCCGTAACGGTGCCTGGCACCAGACATGTCCCACTCGCCACCCCGTCCTGCGCAGGGGTTTTGGCACATCTGTTGCACCTCGGGCACGGTTCCGTTTCGGTGCCTGGCACCCGGTCGAGGGCCTCCGCGTGACCCTCGCGCCCGACGCCGTTCGCACGATGTTCGACCGGATCGCGCCGGTGTACGACGTCATGAACCGCGTGATGACGGTGGGGCTCGACGTTCGCTGGCGCCGGCTCGCCGCGCAGGCGGTGGTGGCGCCGGGCGACGCCGTGCTCGACGGCGCCTGCGGCACGGGCGATCTCGCGCTCGCGGCGCTGAAGGCCGGCGCCGGGCGCGTCACGGGCCTCGACTTCTCGGAGCGGATGCTCGAACGTGCGCGCCGGAAGAGCACGCAGGTCGAATGGGTGCGCGGCGACCTGCTCGCGCTGCCGTTCAGCGACGCGTCGTTCGACGCGGCCACCGTCGGGTTCGGCGTGCGCAACGTCGCCGACCTCGACCGCGCGCTCGCGGAGTTGCGTCGCGTGCTCCGCCCCGGCGGACGGCTCGCGATCCTGGAGATCACGCGGCCGCGCGGCGTGCTGCGGCCGTTCTTCTCGCTCTGGTTCGACCGCGTCGTCCCGCTGCTCGGGAAAGTGCTGCCCGGCGGGTCGGCCTACACCTACCTGCCCGCCTCGGTGAAGCGGTTCCCGGACGCGGAGGCGCTCGCCGACCTCATGCGCGCGCATGGATTCGGCGAGGTGCGGTTCCGCCTGCTCGGCGGCTCGATCGTCGCGCTGCACACGGGAGTGGTGGACGGGCGTAGGCTCGACGGAGCCCGCCGAGAAGCGGAGGCACCGGCTTTGCCGGGGCCGGAGCGGGGGCCGTGACGCTCGCGCAGGTGCACGCGACGCCCGGCGTGGCGGCGTACATGGCCGAGGTGGAGGCGGGCCTCGCACGCGCGGTCACGGCGCGGCCCGGTCTCGCCGAGGAGGTCGCCGGCGAGGCGCTAGCCGCGGGCGGCAAGCGGCTCCGGCCGCTGCTCTGCTTCCTCACGGCGCACGGCGAGCCGTCGGTGGCCGCAGGCGTGGCGGTCGAGATGGTGCATATGGCGACGCTCGTGCACGACGACCTCGTCGACGGCGCGCGCCTCCGGCGCGGGTTGCCTGCGGCCTGGTCGGTGTACGGCGCCGACGCGGCGAAGGCGGCAGGCGACTACCTCTACGCGCGCGCGTTCGGCGTGCTGGTCGAGACGGGCGACGAGCAGGCGGTGCGCACGCTCGCCGACGCAGCGCTGTGCCTGGCCCGCGGCGAGGCGATGCAGAAGCTGCAGACGAACGACCCTGACACGGAGATCGACGCGTACCTCGAGCGGTGCATGCTGAAGACCGGCAAGCTGATCGAGGCTGCGTGCCTGCTCGGCTCGGGCGGCGACAAGGCGCTCGGGCAGTACGGCGCCGCGCTCGGCCTCGCGTTCCAGATCGCGGACGACATCCTCGACTGCGCGGGCCAGACGCAGGAGACGGGGAAGATCCCCGGGACCGATCTGCGCGAAGGGACGCCGACGATGCCGCTGCTGTTCGCCGCGCGCGAGGACCAGCTTGTCCGCGACGCGCTGGCCGGAGGCCCACTCGACGGTGCACTCCTGCGCGTCGCCGCGACCGGCGCGATCGAGCAGTCGCGCGACTGGGCGCTCGACTACGCGGCGCGTGCGCGCTCCTACCTCGGGGAGCATCCGCATCGCGAGGAGCTCGAGGCGCTGACCTACGCGGTTGTGGACCGGGCCGGATAAGTGGTACTCCGCCTCGGCCGCATCGGCTACGTGAACATGGCGCCGGTCTTCTTCCGGCTCGACGCCGACGTCGAGGAGATCGTCGGCGTGCCGACGGAGCTCAACCGCCGGCTCGTCGCCGGCGAGCTCGACGTCGCGCCGATCTCGTCGATCGAGTACGCCCGGCACGCGGACACCTTGCGCCTCATGCCGCGCCTGTGCGTGTCGAGCGAAGGAGCGGTCGAGTCGATCCAGCTCATCTCGAAGACACCGCTGGAGAAGATCCGCTCGGTCGCGGTGACGCCGGAGTCGGCGACATCGGTCGTGCTGACGAAGGTCCTGTTCCCGGACGCGGAGCAGGTCCCGCTCGGAGAGGAGGCAGAGGCGAAGCTGCTGATCGGCGACGCGGCGCTCAAGTCGGCGTTCGAAGACCCGACTCCGCACCACGATCTCGGTCGCCTGTGGCTCGAACGCACCGGCCTGCCGATGGTGTTCGCGGTGTGGGCGGCGCCCGAGCCGACGCATCCGGATCTCTCGGAGCTCGAGGACGCGCTCGTCGAGTCGGTACGCGCGGCGCGCGCCGAACCGGAGCAGCTCGCGTTCGAGTCGGCAGAGCGCTACGGCTATCCGGCCGGCTTCCTGGCCCGGTACTTCGAGAAGCTGCGCTACCGCTTCGGGCCACGCGAGCGCGCGGGCCTGTACACGTTCCTCGAGATGGCGCACGAGGTCGGCGAGCTACCCGAGGTTCCCGAGTTGCGGTTCATCTCCGCAACCGGCGCACCCGTCTAGGCCGAGCTACGCGCGTCGAGGCGCGGGATGGACGCCTTCAGCGCCGTCCCTTGCACGATCAGAGCGGTCTGCGCAGCTTGGGCGGCGTCCTGTGTGCTCGTGGTCGACTTGCCGACGTTCGTGAACACCGACACCTCGTACCGGCCCTTCCGCATCAGGGTCACGATCATCAGGTTGTTGATCCCCGCGTGCGCCGTCTTCGTCTCCAGCAACGCGCTGACGGCGTAGTCGCACGTGCACTTCGGACGACCGATGAGCGCGTAACGGACGAGCTTCACGTGCTCCTGCTTTGCCGCTTGAACCTGGCACGCGGGCGTGATCATCCGCAGGGAGCGCTGCACGTCGGTCGCCGCCATCGCCGACGTCGCGAACATGCCCACCTGCGAGTAGACGATCACGCTGCGGTTGGCGTTGTGGAACGTCGACGCCGCGTCCCCTACCACGACGAGGTCGCGCTCTTTCGGGGTGTAGCCGTTGCACGAGTCGGTGTTCGGCGTCTCGTCCGGGGCCCCGCGCCCGCCCGTCAGCCGAAACTGCGCGGGGAAGTCCGTCTTGCGAAGGATCATCGAGGCCACGTCGGCGTCTCCGGCCTTCGTGCGCTTGTACGTGTAGTTCTCGGCGTACGCGGCAGCGCACACCAAGAGTGCGACCACGAAGACCACGATGAATGCCGCCGGCCGCCCGCGCCTCACAAGCACGGGTTGTAAGGCGGGCCCTTCGAGCTGGCAAGCCCTAATCGGGTGATTCCACGGCCGAGAGCTCGTACTCCCAGCCCGGCTTCCAGTCGAACTCCTCTGCGGCGAGCTCCTCGAGCGGGCGTCCGTGGACGCGGTGGTCGAGCGCCCACTTGGTCGCGACGTGGCCGATCAAGAGCACCCGCTCGCCGCGCACCTCGTCCAGGAACGACGACACACGCGCGACCGCATCGCGCCAGCTCTCTCCCGCGGGCCAGGGCTCGTCGATCCGCTGCACGCGCTGGGCGTCGAGCAACGGACGCGGCATGCCGTTCAGCTCGCCGTAGTCGCACTCGCGCAGCCGCCAGTCGACGCGTAGTGGGATCCCGCTCCCGTCGAAGGCGATCGCCGCGGTCTCGACGGCACGCCAGAGGTCCGATGCGACGACGAGCTCGATGCCGTCGTCTCGGCGCCGCTCGCCGAGCTCGACCGCCTGCCTGCGGCCCGCCGCGGACAGCGCACCGCCAAGCCATCCGGTGGCGATCCCGGCCTCGTTGTGCTCGCTCGTCGAATGCGTCTCGTAGACGACCGTCGTCACGCGGCCGCGCCGAAGCGCGCGGCCGACCGCGCCTTGCGCTTCGCGGCTTCGATCTCGCGGTCGCGCGGCGGCGCCGTCGTCACGAGCTGGGCCAGCAGGCGCCTCGTCACGTCCGAGATCTCGTCGACCGCGTTCGCGAACGTCTCTTCGTTCGCCTTCGACGGCTTCGTCATCCCGCTCACCTTGCGGACGAACTGCTCCGCGGCTGCGCGGACCTCGTCGTCGGTGGTGGGCGGCGAGAAGTTGTAGAGGATGCGGATGTTCCGGCACATGCCCCGAGTGTAGACCCGAGGCACGTGCCGGTCACCCGGCTGCCTAGTGGCCGCGCTTGTCGATGCGGGTCAGCGTGTTCGCGCCGCCCGCGAAGTCGCAGCGGATCTCGACCTTGTCGCCGGTCTTGAACTTCGCGTTGATGTCCGCCGCCCTGTTCGACGGCAGGTTGCACGTGAGGCCGGCGACCGTCACGGACGCCGTCGACAGCGCCGAGATGGCGCCGCGCGCCTCGCTGTGCTCGGGACGCGTGTTGGACGGCTTGCACGACCCGGTGCCGAGCTCGATCGCCGAGCCCCCGGACGTCCCGCCGCCGATCTTCGCGCCCGTGAAGCCCGTTGCAGGGTCGAACGTCGCCGACAGGTTGCCGACGATCCCGGCGCCCGGGCTGTGCGCGCGACCCGTGGCGAGCCCCGCGATCCCACCGTTGTCGTACACGCTCGAGAACGCGCCCGTCGTGTCACGGCCGCTCACGTCGATGCGGAACGCGCCGTTGACGGTCCCGACCTTGTCGGTCGTGTTGATCACGCTGCGCACACGCAGCGTGATGGCGCCCGCGAGGTCTGCGTCGCCGGCGGCAGTGCCCGTGTACTTCCCGTCGGTCACCGTGATCGTCTTGCCGTCGGTCGTCGTGCACGAACGCGACGTGGTCGTACCCGCCGAGGCGGAGAACGTCGCGGCGACGGCTTTCGCGGTCTTCGCGCCCTGGATCCCGTGCGCGACGGCGACGCTCGTCGCGACGAGTGCGGCAAGACCGGCCATCGTGAGAACAACCTTGTGCATTTCTCTCCCTCCGATCGCGTGGTCGGCGCAAAGGGTCGATGCCGGCCGTGTGGCGGGCGCGAAGACGGTGTAAGACCGACGTAATACGGCTACCCTCGATCGGGGCATGCTGCGCCGCGCTGCGATCATCGTCGGGCTGACAGCCGCGTTTGCGCCGACCGCAGCCGCCCAAGGGACGCAACTCCTGCCCGGGGTCACCTACGACCGGACAGTGTCGTTCACGCCGCACGGAGTCGTCGTGCTGCACGTGATCACGGCGCCACGGCCCGTCGGGCTGTACGCCCTCACTCCGGTGCTCGCGCGCGGCACGCTGACCGGCGGCCTGGAGCACGTGACGCAGATCGAGCGCGACGTCTCACCGACGGCGACGACGGTCGGGATCAACGGGGACTTCGTGCGCGCCGACGGCCGGCCGAGCGGCGTGTGGGTCAGCGGCGGCCTCCTCGGCCAGCCGCCCCTCGCGAGCAGGAGCTCGGTCGGCATCGACACCGCGGGGACGCTGCTCGTCGACCGCGTGAAGCTCTTCGGCACCTGGCAGGGGACCGGCCAGCGGCGCACGCTGACCGGGCTGAACGCACCGCCGGGACCCGGACAGACAGTCCTTTTCACCTCCATCTACGGCCCGCGCGCACCGGTTGTCGCCGGAGCTGCGGAGGCGGTGCTCGGGGCCTTCCCGCCGACTGCGCCGAACACCGATCTCGCCGGTTCGGTCACCGCCGTCTCGGCGGGCGGCGGCGAGTCGATCCCGCCGGGCGGCGCGGTGCTCATGGCGGCCGGCGGTGCCGCAGCAAAGCTTCAGGCAGAGGCGCGGATCGGGACGACGGTCCACGCCCGCCTCGGGCTGCAGCCGGCCTGGGACGGCGTCACCGCTGCGCTCGGCGGCGGCCCCGTGCTCGTCCGGAACGGCAAGGCCGTGTTCCGCTCGCTCGAGGACTTCACGAACGACCAGGTCGGCTCGCGCACCGCGCGCGGCGCCGTCGGCCAGCTCGCCGACGGCCGCATCGTCCTCGTTGCCGTCGACGGCGGCCGCCCGGGCTACAGCGCCGGGCTGACGAGCTTCGAGCTCGCTCAGACCCTCGTGCGGCTCGGCGCGGTCACGGCGGCGGGCGTCGATCCCGGCGACGACGTCACCGCGGCGTTCGACGGCCGGCTGCTCGACCGGCCGAGCGGCCGCGCGGAGCGCGCGGTCAAGGAGGCGGTGCTCGTCCAGTATTTCGGCGTCTACGCCCCGGAGCCGTCGCTCCCGCTCCTCACCGGCGAGCCGGGGCTCACCGCCCAGCCGCTCGCATACAAGATCGTGCGTCCGTCCACCGTGACGGCGGCACTGGTCGGACCGGACGGGGCTTCGCATCCAGTGGAGACCGCCGTTCAGCACGATCCGGGCGTCTACCGGTTCACAGGCGGCCCCTTCGAGCAGGAAGGGACGTGGCGCTGGGACGTGTCGGCCGTCGACGATCTCGGGCGGACGTCAACGGCCGAGCGCACCTTCCGATTCGACACGACGCTGCGCGGGCTCGCCGTCCCACACACGGCTCGCGGGCGCCTGACGGTTCGATTCACACTCTCGCGGGCGGCGCAGGTACAGCTCTCGATCCAGACTCCCGGCGGCGTGACCCTGCGCGCCCTCGCCCCGCGATCACTTGACCCGGGCGCCCAGTCGATCGTGTGGGACGGGAGCCTTCCGGGCGGCAGTCGCGCGTACGCCGGAACCTACGCCGCGCATGTCCTCGTCAGGAGCGCCGTCGGGGTGTCCGCCCTGGGCGCCGCCTTCGTGTACCGACGGTAGAGTCGCCGCGGTGACCTCGTGGCTCGCCCACTACGGCGTCTTCGCCGTCCTCATCCTGATGGCGATCGACGCGGTCTTCCCGGCGGCGAGCGAGCTCGTCATGCTCTACGGCGGTGCGCTCGCGAGCGGCGCGCTCGCACACGAGCTTCACGTCGCCGGCTGGCACACGACCGGCTTCGCCGCGTACGTCACCGTCGTCGTCGCCGGAATCGTCGGCTACCAGATCGGCTCCATCGCCGGCTGGTGGATCGGCCGCCGCGGGGGGCGCCCGTTCGTCGACCGCTACGGGCGCTGGCTGCACCTCTCGACCGCGCAGCTCGACCGCGCAGATCGCTGGTTCGATCGGTGGGACGCCTGGGCGGTGCTCCTGGGCCGCGTCACACCGGTCGCACGGTCGTTCATCTCCATCCCGGCCGGAGTGTTCGAGAGCCCATTCGCGCGCTACAACATCCTCACGGTCGTCGGAAACGGTGTCTGGTGCATCGGTCTCGCCGCGATCGGCTGGGCGCTCGGGTCCAACTGGCACAGCTTCGACCACGGCTTCCGGTATGCCGAAGTCGTCGTCGTAGCGGGAATCGTGATCGCGATGGCGTACTGGATCTGGCGGCGCCGCCGCCCGGGTACGCTTTCCACCAATGACGATTCCTCACGTTGACGTCCACGCGCAGTACGCGCCGCTGATCCCCGAGCTCAAAGACGCGTTTGCGCGCACCCTCGAGACCGGCCGATTCATCTTCGGCCCGGAGGTGGAGGCGTTCGAGCGCGAAGCTGCAGAGAAGCTCGGCACCGCCGACACCGTCAGCTGTGCCAACGGCACCGACGCGATCGTGCTCGTGCTCGACGCGATGGGGATCGGCCCCGGGGACGAGGTGATCTGCCCGGCCTTCACCTTCTACGCGACCGCCGAGGCGATCGCGCGCCGCGGCGCGACGCCCGTGTTCGCCGACATCGACGCGGTGACGCTCAACCTCGACGCGAGTGACGTCGAACAGCGCATAACCGAGCGCACGAAGGCGATCATGCCGGTGCATCTCTTCGGCCGGCCCGCCGCCGACTTCAGCGGGTTCGGGTTGCCGGTGATCGAGGACGCCGCGCAGGCGTTCGGTGCCGGCGGGATCGCGACGAGCGTCGTCTCGACCTTCAGCTTCTTCCCGACGAAGAACCTGTTCGCGCTCGGTGACGGCGGACTGATCTCCGTCAACGACGCAGAGCTCGCGCAGCGCCTGCGCATGCTGCGCTTCCACGGGTCGGCCGCGAAGAAGGAGTTCCTCTACGTCGGCTACAACTCGCGCCTCGACGGGATGCAGGCCGCGTTCCTGCGCATCTTCCTTCGTCACATCGACGAGTGGAACGCGAGCCGCCGCGAGGCCGCTGCGCGGTACACGGACATGCTCGAAGGGATCGTCGAGACGCCGGAGGACGAGGACGGGCACGTCTACCACATGTACTGCGTCCGCTCTTCCGAGCGCGACCGGCTGTCCGCCGCCCTGAAGGACGCCGACATCGGGCACGCGGTCTACTACCAGCCGCCGCTGCACCTGCAGCCCGCGCTGCGCTACCTCGGCTACTCGGAGGGCGACTTCCCCGAGACCGAGAAGGCGTCCCGCGAGAACCTCTGCCTGCCGCTCTGGGCCGGCATCGCGGAGGAGCAGCAGGCCGAGGTCGTTTCGGTCGTGAAGCGCGCCTCCGCGGTCGTTCGCTCGTAGGAATGCGCTTCCCGGTCAATCGTCACCGGGTCTGGCAGCTCGTCTTCGACGCGGTCCTGATCGTCGTCGCGTGGCGACTGACGTTCTTCCTGCGCTTCGACAAGACGACGCCGGTCTTCTACCGGCACCTGCTCGACTGGCAGGTGGTCACGCTGGTCGTCGGCATCAAGCTCGCCATCTTCGTGCTCTCCGGGTTCTACAACCGCTGGTGGCGGTACGTCTCGACACGCGACATGTGGGGAGCGGCGCGCGGCGTGATCATCGCGTCGGCGCTCACGTACCTCGTGCTCTACGCGTTTCCGCCGAACCACACGTCGCGGCTGCCGCACTCGATCGCGGCGTTCGACTTCCTGCTCCTGCTCGCGTTCGTCGCCGGGACGCGTCTTCTGGCACGCACGCTGATCGAGCGGCCGCGCGCCGGGATTGTCGCGCGCGGCAAGGAGGTGCTGATCGTCGGCGCGGGCGACGCGGGGCAGCTGATCGTGCGTGAGATGCAGCGCAACCGGCAGCTCGCCTACACGCCGATCGGTTTCGTCGACGACGACCCGCGCAAGCGCGGCACGCGCATCGTCGACGTGAAGGTGCTCGGCACGTCCGACGACCTGCCGCATCTCCTCCGTGACAACAAGCCGGACGAAGTGCTGATCGCAATCCCGTCGGCCGCGGGCGCCGTGCGGCAGCGCATCGTCGAGAATTGCCGCGCGCAGCGCGTGCCGGTCAAGACGCTGCCGGGCCTGAACGAGCTGATCTCCGGCGATCTCAACCTGGCCGGGCAGATCCGCCCGGTACAGGTCGAGGACGTTCTCGGCCGGCAGCAGGTCGTCGTCGACCTCGAGGCTGTATCCGCGTATGTGAAGGACCGCGTGGTGATGGTGACCGGCGCGGGCGGGTCGATCGGCTCGGAGCTCTGCCGCCAGCTCGCGCGACTCGGCGCCGGGCGGTTGGTGCTGGTGGACAAGGGCGAGCCGCCGCTCTTCGAGATCGAGCGCGAGCTGCTCGAGGAGCGTGAGTACCCGGCGGTCAGCGCCGTGCTCGCCGACTGCAGCGACCGCGTGCGGATGCGCGCCGTGTTCGAGCGCCACCATCCCGAGGTCGTCTTTCACGCCGCCGCGTACAAGCACGTCGCGATGCTCGAGTCGAACCCGATGCAGGCCGTGACGAACAACATCCTCGGCACCCGCAATCTCGTCGAGGCGGCGATCGAGGCCGGTGTCGACCGGTTCGTGCAGATCTCGACCGACAAGGCCGCGAACCCGCGCAACATGATGGGGCAGTCGAAGGCTGTGTGCGAATGGCTGATCGAGTCCTACGCGCTCCGCGACGACGTCTCGACGCGGTTCGTTGCGGTGCGGTTCGGCAACGTGCTCGGCTCCTCCGGCTCGGTGATCCCGATCTTCCGCCGACAGATCGAGCGCGGCGGTCCCGTCACGGTGCGCCACCCCGACCTGACGCGCTTCTTCATGACGATCCCCGAGGCGTCGTCGCTCGTCATCCAGGCAGGCGCGATGGGCGGCCGCGGCCAGGTCTACGTCCTCGACATGGGCGAGCCGGTCCGGATCCTCGACCTCGCGAAGGAGATGATCCGCCTCTCCGGCCGGAACGAGGCGGACGTGCCGATCGTCTTCACCGGCGTGCTCGCCGGCGAGAAGATCCACGAGGTGCTGTGGAACGAGGGCGAGATGGTCGGCCCGACCTCGCACCCGAAGATCATGCGCGCCGCGAGGGCGACCATCGACCCCGAGTGGCTCGAGGAGTGCCTCGGCGAGCTGGAGCGCCTCGCCGAGAACGCGGACACGCTCGGGGCGGTCGCGAAGGTGTCGGCGATGATCAAAGAGCCGCACCGGATCGGCACCGAGGCGGTTCTGGAAGACACGCTCCACTAACGGCACAGTTGCTCGCCGGGACTCCCGGTACGGTGGCTCGGTGGACCCCCTGGACGGCCTGAACCCCGAGCAGCGGCGCGCCGCAGAGGCGGTGCGCGGGCCCGTGTGCATCCTCGCCGGAGCCGGATCGGGCAAGACGACCACGATCACGCGGCGCATCGCGCAGCAGGTCGCGTCAGGAGCGTTTCCGGGCAACGCGACTATGGCGGTGACGTTCACCGACAAGGCCGCGGGCCAGCTGCGGGCGCGCCTCGGCGCGCTCGGCGCAGCCGGCGTGCGCGCGTCGACGTTCCACTCGGCCGCGCTGCGCCAGCTCCGCCACTTCGCGCCGGAGCGGCTCGGGCCGATCCTGCCGTCGAAGGTGCTGCTGCTCCGCCAGATCGCGAACACGCTGCCGGCGCCGTACAAGTTCCGGCCGGCGGGCGACCTCGCGACGGAGATCGAGTGGGCGAAGAACCGTCGCATCACACCAGAGCGCTACGTCGATCGCGAGCCGCCGATCCCGATCGACCTGATGAAGCGCGTCTACGCCGAGTACGAGGAGCGCAAGCGCGCGAGCGGCTCGATCGACTTCGAGGACCTGCTCGAGCTCGCGATCCGGGTGTTCGAGGACGACGCCGGTGTGCGCGAGACGTTCCGCGCTGCCTATCGGGCGTTCACCGTCGACGAGTACCAGGACGTCAACCTGTTGCAGCAGACGCTGCTCGACCTCTGGCTCGGCGATCGAGACGACCTGTGCGTCGTCGGCGACGACTACCAGTCGATCTACGCATTCACCGGCGCCGGCCCCGAGCACCTGCTCGGCATGCCCGGCCGGTTCCCGAACGCGCAGGTGTTCAGGCTCGAGGAGAACTACCGGTCCTCACCTCAAGTGCTCGAGCTTGCGAACAGGCTCGTGCCGCGGCTCGAGGGCGCCGAGAAGACGCTTCGCCCGACGCGCGCCGACGGGCCGGAGCCGGTCGTGCGGCCCTATCCGGATGCAGCCTCGGAGGACGCGGCGCTGGTCGGCGCGATCCGCGCGCTCGACTGTCCGCTCGAGGAGGCCGTGATCCTCGCGCGCACGAACGCGCGGCTGACCGACTTCGAGCAGGTGCTGCACGACGCGCGCATCCCGTATCAGGGAGCGTCGCTCCTCGATCGCGACGCGGCGCGTCGGCTCTGCCGGCGACTCGAGCGCTCCGACGCGCCGGCCGCGGAAGCCGTGCGGGCGGAGGCGGTCGCCGCCGGCTGGGTCGAGCGCCGCCCCGACAAGCTCGGCGAGCGCGAGCAGGTTCGCCAGGACGACCTCGGCCGGCTGATCGAGCTCGCCGCGGAGTTCGACGGCGATGCGGCGGCGTTCGTCGCCGACCTGCGCGAGCGGTTCGCGCCCGGCAGCGATGCTGCGCGCGGCATCCACCTGATGACGTTCCATCGGGCGAAGGGGCTCGAGTTCGAGGCGGTGTTCCTGCCGCGGCTGCAGGACAAGGAGCTGCCGTCGAAGCAGGCGCGCACCGACGACGAGCTCGCGGAGGAACGCCGGTTGCTGTACGTCGGGCTGACGCGCGCGAAGCGCGTGCTCTGGCTGTCGTGGTGGGGCAAGCGTTCGCGGTTCCTCGCCGAGCTCGGGGTCGCCGCCTCGCCGCACACCGAGGCGAAGCCGGACTGGACACCCGATGCACAGCGGTTGCGCGAATGGCGGCTCGAACGGGCGAAGGCCGACGAGGTCCCGCCGTACGTCGTCTTCCACGACTCGGTCCTGCACGCGATCGCGGCGGCCCGTCCGGAGACCCTCGGCGAGCTGGCGCAGATCAGCGGCGTCGGCCCGGCGAAGCTCGAGCGCTACGGCGACGAAGTGCTAGCCGCCGTCGCGGGCTGACAGCAAGAGGTCGAGCATCAGTTGCGGGTCGCGCCGCTCTCGGCTGTCCGGCCCGCCCCGGCGCTTGTCGAGCTCGAGCGCGCGCGGATCGGTGAGCGGTCGCAGGCGGCCGTCGCGGATCAGCTGCTCGTCGACGCCGCCGAGCCTGCCGCCGTAGGTCGTATAGACGGGGACGCCGAGCGCGGCCGCCTCGCGGTTCATCGTCCCGCCCGCGGAGACGACGAGGTCGGCGAACGCGATCAGGCTCTGCGCGTCGACAGCCTGCTCCGGGACGATCACCGACGGCAGCGCGAGCGACTTGACGTAGTCCCGCTGCTCCTCGGTGCGCGGGATGACGAAGGCGTGCACGTCCTCGGCACGTCCGAGGTGCTCGAGCGTCTGCGGGAAGAGCGGGTTCGAGTGGCGGTGGTAAAGCGAGACGTCCGGCGGAGGCCGGAGCACGACGAGCACGCGCTCCGGTTCGATCGACCAGTCGGTCAGCACGGACCGGTCGGGCTCGAAGTCCGAGAGGTAGTACTCCTCCTTCAGCCCGGGGTACTGCCGCAGCTTCGGCGGCACGGCCGTGTACTTCGCGAGCCGTTCGGGCGGGATGGCGTCGGGGACGACGACGCGCGTCGCGGCACGGCAGCCGAGCTGGTGCTGCAACCAGGCCCACTCGTAGTCGAACGTGGTCGCGCTCGGGATGCCGAGGCGGCGCGCCGTCATCGTCAGCTCGTGTGATCCGTGCGCGAGCGCGACGTCGAAGTCACGGCCCTTCGCCCACTGGCGTAGCGCCTTCAGCCGCGTGCGCATCTGGTTGAACTTGCCGAACGCCGACCGGCCGCCGTGGTGGCCGATCACCGTCGCCGTCATGCCGTGCGACTCGATCAGCTGCAGCGTCTGCGCGTAGTCGCGCGCGGTGATCTCGACCTCGTGGCCCTGCGCGCGCAACCGCTCGACGAGCGGGCGGAACACGAGCGGGTGCGCGCTCGCGGTGAAGTCGCACCAGACCCTCATCCCGCTCCACCTCCGGCGAAGACGGGAACTCCGCTCCTGGCCGGCTCCGTCGAGCCTACGCCGGTCATGCGAGTACCGACTCCAGCGGCGCGTCGCGGCGAATGCCCTCGACGTGGTGCTCGTGCCAGAGCGTGAACGCGAGCAGGCCCCACAGCTGGCGCGACAGATCCTCGCGGCCCGAGACGTGGGTGTCGAGCACGCGTGTCACCGCCTCGGGCCGGAAGAAACCCTGGCGGCGCACGGTCTCCGCCGACAGCGTCTCCCGCGCGAACGGCTCCAGGTCGCCGCGCAGCCAGGCGGCCGCCGGGATCGAGAAGCCGCGCTTGCGGCCGTGGACGACCTCATGCGGCAGCAGCTGCTCGACCGCCCGGCGAAGCAGCCGTTTCTTCGAGAGCCCGCGCACCTTGTGCTTCGCCGGCAGCGAGAACGCGAAGTTCGCGACGACGGTGTCCATGAACGGCACGCGCGCCTCGAGCGACCAGGCCATCGACGCGCGGTCGGTCTTGGTCAGCAGGTCGTCGACGAGATAGAGGCCGAAGTCCACGTCTTGCAGCCGTGTCAGCAGCTCGTGCCCTTCGGTCCCCGCGAACCGCGCGCGGTGCTCCGCCAGCGGGTCGATGGTGCTCGCGCGGCCGGTGAGCTCGGCGCGCACGTCGGCGGAGAAGATCTCCTTCCAGCCGTGGTGGCGGTCGAGCGGGGGCAGACCGGCGGCGCGCGTGAAGCGCTTCGCCTTGTAGTCGAAGCTGGCCTTGCGGCTCGATGAAGGGAGCAGTTCTACGAGCGGCCGCGCAGCGGCTGCCATGGCGCCGAACCTCTTCGCGAGCAGGTCGGCGACGTAGGTGTAATAGCCGCCGAAGAGCTCGTCGCTTCCTTCGCCGGACAGCGCCACCTTCACGTCCTCCGCGGCGAGCTTCGAGACGAGGTAGGTAGGCAGCGCCGACGAGTCGGCGAACGGCTCGTCGAACGCCGCCGCGAGCGCGGGCAGCAGCAGCGCAGCGTCGGGCTGCAGCGTCAGCTCGCGGTGGATCGTGTCGTAGCGCTGCGCGACGGCGCGTGCGCCGTCGAGTTCGTCGAACGAGGCCTCGGTGAAGCCGATCGAGAACGTGCGCACGCGCTCGGACGACTCTTCGGCGGCGAGTGCAGCGAGAATTCCCGAGTCGACACCGCCCGAGAGCATCACTCCCACCGGCACGTCGGCGATCAGGTGCGCGCGCACGGAGTCGCGGAGTCGGGCACGGCATTCCTCGATGAGCTCCGCCTCGTCCTCCCCGTCGCGTGCCGGTAGCGGGCCGGTGCGCGCGAACCGCTCGAGTCGCGTCGCACCGTCGGACCAGGTGAGCGTGTGGCCGGGCGGCAGCTTGCGGATGTCGACGAAGATCGAGCGCGGCGACGGCACGCAGTTGAAGGCGAGAAACGCGTCGAGCGCGTCGAGGTCGACGTCGCCGTGCGGCAGCGCATCGAGCTCGGATGCGAACGTGAGCTCACCGCCGAGCGCGCGGTAGTAGAGCGGCTTGATCCCGAAGCGGTCGCGGGCGAGCACGAGGCGGCGCGTGCGCGCGTCCCACACCGCGGCCGCGAACATGCCGCGCAGCCGCTCCCACAGACGCGGCCCCCACTCCTCGTACCCGTGTGCGAGCACCTCCGTGTCGCAGCCGGTGCGGAAGACGTGTCCAGCGCGCTCGAGCTCGAGGCTGAGATCGCGGTAGTTGTAGATCTCGCCGTTCTGGACGACGACGACTGTGCCGTCCTCGTTCGCGATCGGCTGGTCGCCGCCGGCCAGGTCGATGATCGCGAGCCGGCGGGCGGCGATACCCACGCGCTCGTCCGTGTGCATGCCCTCGGAGTCGGGGCCGCGATGGAAGAGCGTCTGCGACATCGCACGCAGCCGGTCGACGTCGAGCGGCGCCTGCGCAGACGCGATCCCGCAGATCCCGCACATGGCGACCTAGGTTAGTTGCGCCGACCGAAGACCTGCGCGACGACGCGGAAGCCGGTCACGAGCACCGTTCGCAGATACAGGCGGACCGACCGGTCCGCGATCCACTCCAGGTCGTGTGCCAGCTTCTCGGCCATCGACGTCTCGTAGCCGCGCCGCACCTGGGCGAACCCGGTCAGCCCCGGGCGAACGACGAGCCGCTGCCAGTACGCCGGCAGGTCGGTCGCGAGCTCCGCGAAGAACCGCGGCCGGATCGGACGTGGGCCGACGAACGACATGTCGCCCCGCAGGACGTTCCAGAGCTGCGGGATCTCGTCCAGCTGCGACACCTTCAGCCAGCGGCCGAGCCTCGTCAGCTCGGCATCGGTCGCCTGCACGAGCTCTTCGCCGAGGTACTGGCCGATCCGGTCCTCGGCGCCGCTGCGCATCGTCCGGAACTTGAGCATCTCGAAGAAGCGGCCGCGCCGGCCGACGCGCTCGCCGCGATAGAGGACCGGCCGGCCGCTGGCGACGAGCTGGATCAGGGCGATCAGCAGGGCGACGGGCAGCGCGGCGAGGCCGAACAGTGTCGCGAGTGTGATGTCGAGCGCGCGCAGCTCGAGGTCGATGCGCCGGTGCTCGGCCTCCGTCGCGAGTCGGACGTAGCCGCGCACGAGCGTCTCCTCGAGCGGTGGCGGCGCCGCTTGCACCCCAACGATGGTAGACCCCTCCGAGATGGCGATCACGGGCATCGACCACGTCCAGGTTGCCGCGCCCGCCGGATGTGAGGACGACGCGCGGGCGTTCTACCGTGGGCTGCTCGGCCTCCCCGAGATCCCGAAGCCGGCCGTGCTCGCGGCGCGAGGGGGCTGCTGGTTTCGCGCCGGCGCACAGGAGCTGCACGTCGGCGTCGACGATCCGTTTCTGCCGGCCGAGAAGGCCCACCCGGGTCTCGTCTCCGACGATCTCGAGGCGCTCGCGCAGCGGCTTCGCGAGGCGGGCCATCAGATTGCCTACGACGAGGCGATCCCCGGCGTGTCGCGCTTCCACGTGGCCGATCCGTTCGGGAACAGGCTCGAGATCCGGCAGGCCTGACATCCCGTACATCCCTGTCGACACTGCTCGACGAGGGAGGTAGATCGTGAGACGCAATCGCTCAGTGCTGGTCGCGTTCGCTACCGTCGCAGCCGCCGCGCTCGTCGCGGCCGTCGCGAGCGCCGACGACGGGGGACGGAAAGGCGACGATCACCAGGGCAAGAACCGGCAAGGGGACGACGCCGCGAAGATCTTCTCGGCGGCGCTCGTGGGCAGTCAGTTGGCGGATCCGCCGATCCACGGCGTCACCCGCGGCGGAGCCCCGTGGGTGATCGACCGCGGCCGCGTGCAACTGGCGGCGGACGGCCGGATCACGGTCCAGCTGCGTGGATTGGTCATCCCGATCGCGCACGGCACGTTCCCGGCGAACACCGCCCGGCCCGTGACGACCGTGAGCGCGTCGCTGTTCTGCGCACCCGATTCCGCGGGCCCGTCTGCGACGACCGACTCGGTCCCGATCTCGG
>Ga0070679_100001629_pt1 | contig 20211 bp, 19 predicted proteins | sample KBSC63BmetaG_FD_65652 | JGI IMG/M metagenome (GOLD analysis project Ga0070679, IMG submission 65652) | Corn rhizosphere microbial communities from Kellogg Biological Station, Michigan, USA - KBS C6-3B metaG | ecosystem: Host-associated > Plants > Roots > Rhizosphere | place: USA: Michigan... | reverse complement strand
GATCTTGTCGTTCGTCACGCGGACGAGGCGGCCGGAATACTGCCGGGCGTGGATCCACATGCCCGGTTTGTCGTTCAGCTCGCCGCCGGCCTGGCCCATCTCCATCACGGTGGTCTGCATGAAGCCGAGCTTCACCACGTCGCCTCGCACACCGCCCATCGTGATCCGGTCCCCGACCGTGAACACCTTGCCGCGCAGAATGATGAGATACCCCGCGAACGACGTGATCACCCGCTGGAGTGCGATGGCGACGCCGGCGGCCATGTAGCCGGCCACTGTCGCCAGGCGGCCGGCGTTGTCGAACCAGATCGACGCGAGGCCAAGACAGATGACCGCCAGCACGAGCAGCCGCATTGCCTGCGCGATCCAGAAGCGCGGCCGGCCATGTCCTTTGCTCCCGGCGACGACCCGGCTGAGCGCGCGGACCGCCGCGGCCGCGAAGAGAGCGCCCCCCACCACGATGAGCGTGAGCAGCAGCTTGTGCAGCGTCGCCTCGCTCGTGCCCATGAAATGGACCCCGAACAGGGTGATTCCCTGGGCTGGCGAACTGGGCGTGGCGGCCGGCTGCATCTGACGCTCTCGTGGGTGCTGTCGAGCGCCGGCATGAAACATTGATGCCACAAAAAAAACAGACAGGAGCCAGGCGACACGTATGATTTCCCACCCACCCCTCATACGTGAGGACCTGGACTCCTGCCGTTTTTCCGGCCAGAGGCCGTACGCCGCGAACGCTTGGGAGGTCCATTCGGGGCGCACCAGCAAACTATCCAGCGCCGTGCGCCGCCGGGGCTAAGATTTCACAAAGATCGGTGGATCCCGCGGCTGCTCCAGCGAGGATTCAGGCATTTCGATCGCGGGCAGACACAGCGAAAAAATGCTGCCGCCTCCGGGCCGGGGCGCGTATTCGACGCGTCCTCCCTGCGCCTCGGCGAGCGTCCTGGCGATGGAGAGGCCCAGGCCCGCCCGTCCCGCGTCGGGATTGGCGCCAGGGGATCTATAGAAGGACTCGAATATCCGTTCGCGCTCGGCCTCCGGCACGCCATTACCTCGGTCGGCGACGGAGAACACGAGCATGTCTCTCTCGCGCGACGCGCGCAGCTCGATCCCGGCGCCCGCCGGCGAATGGCGCGCCGCGTTCTCGATGAAGTTCACGAGAATGCGCAGCGAATGCGTGAAGTCGAACTGCCCAACGAGCGCCGGCTGCGCGAGATCCACCACCGTGCGGAGGGCATGCTCCGAAGCGATCCCACTCGTCTGTCGGACGGCCGCCCCCACGAGATCCTCCGCCGTGTTGATCTCCGGCGATACGGGGAAGGCGCCCGCGCGCAGGCGCGACAGGTCGAGCAGATCGCTCACCATGCGGGTGAGCCTGTCGGCCTGTTCCTCGATGGACGCCGCCGCGTCGCTGCCGCGCAGCGCCGCGCTCTGCGCCAGGGCCTTGATCGTGGTGAGCGGCGTGCGCAGGTCGTGCGACACCGAGGCGAGCAGCTCGTTGCGCGCGCGATCCGCCTCGCGCAGCGCGGCCGCGTGCTCCGCCTGCGCCACGAGCCGCTGGGCAAGCGCCGCGACTTCGATGCTGCGCTCGCGAGCCTCGGCCGCCTGCGCCCGCGCGCGGGCGAGGAGCTGGGTGGACACGATCGCCGTGATCAGATAGGCGACCAGCGCCATCCAATCGAGCGGCTTGCCGACTCCGATCGAGCTGTACGGCGGCTGAAAGTAGTAATCGATGAGGACGAAGCCGGCGCAGGCCAGCAGCACCCCGAGCGGCCGGCCGCTGGTGGCGCTGCCGCCAAGCACGACGAGGAGGTACACCAGGACCACGTGCACCTGGTCGAGGCTGCCGTTCGCGCGCACCATCACGACCGTCGCGAGGATCAGCACCGAGATCCAGATCACCCAGTGCAACCACCAGGGAACGCGTGGCGCGCCGGCTTCGGCGGACATCTACCTGGGGACCTCCAACCTGTACCCGACGCCCGGGTCCGTGATGATCACCTGCGGCGCGGCGGGGTCCACCTCGATCTTGCGGCGCAGGTTGGTGACATGGACCCGCAGATACTGCTGCGGACTGCCGTACTGCCGGCCCCACACAGCGTCGAAGATCTGCTGATGCGTGAGCGTTCGACCGGCCGCATCGAGCAGCGTCGCGAACAACTGCCACTCGATGGGCGTCAGGTGCACGGGAACGCCTGCCCTGCTCACGCGGCGCGCCATCCGGTCAACGAGCAGGTGGGCCACGGGGATCGCGCTACGATCCACCGTCAGGCCCGCCTGCCGCGCGCGCCGGAGTTGCGCGCGCACCCGCGCCGTGAGCTCCAGGACGCTGAACGGCTTCGTGACGTAGTCGTCGGCTCCCGCCTCGAGCAGCTCGACCTTCTCGCTCTCCGCATGGCGCGCCGAGAGCACGATGATCGGCACGGCGGACCGCCGGCGAATTTCCTTGCACACAGCGATGCCCGCGAGGTCGGGAAGGCCCAGATCGAGCAGCACGAGCTCCGGTAACCGCGCCTCCACGGCCGCGATCCCCTCGGCACCCGTCGCGGCCTCGGTGACCTGATCCGCAACATCGCGGAGCGCGTCGCTCACCGCCCGGCGGATATGCGGCTCGTCGTCAATCACGAGGACGTGCTGTGCGTCTGCTGGCATCACCCATATCTACGTTGTCCGGCCGCGACCGTTGGCGAGCCGATTTCGTTGTTGTGCTCGCGTCAGGTTCGGTGTCGCACGCATGTTGCCCTTTCGCGCTACAGGTTCTCGAACGAGGCGGTGTCCGTATGGCGAGTGGAAAGCGAGTGAATCGAAAATCCTCGACCCCGGCGAAGGCGAAGACGCCTGCGACCGGGCCCGCCGCGGATCACTATCAGCGCGAGAAGGCACGGCGCGCGCACAAGGCACCCCCCGAGAGCGAGGCCATGGCCGCGGCCCGGCGCGAATACCTTGCGATGCTCGAGGCGGGCGCCACGTCCGGAAAGCGCGGCCGTCCCAAGAAGGTCGCGGCCAAGCCCGTTAAGGACCTGGATGAGGACCTGGACGAGCTGGGCGAGGAACCTGGCATTCCGGCGGATGCGGACGACGAAGTGGACACAGGAACCGCGGTGGACGAGATCGAACAGGAATGAAGGCTGATTCGGCCGGCCCGCGCGCGCGGGCCGAGCGCCGTCTCGATTCCGCTCGCCAGTCGCTCGAGTTGCTTCTGGACGGTGTCCTCCGGCCGGGCTATTGGGCCGCACGGCTCGCGCGCCTGACAGGGCTGCAAGCCTCGCCCGGCATCGTCCGCTTCGAGGTGTCCTGCCCGGAGCTGCCCGCCTCCACCCCGCCGCTCCGCATCGTGTTCGCGTCGGACTTCCATGCAGGCGCGACCACGCACCCCGCGCTCTTCTCCGGCGCGCTCGACGCCATCGCGGCCGAGCAGCCGCATCTCGTCCTGCTCGGCGGGGACTTCGTCACGGTCCGGGCTTCCTACATCCGCGATCTGGTGCCGATGCTCTCGGCGCTCCATCCACCACTCGGGAAATTCGCGGTTCTCGGCAACCACGACCTGCGCGCGAACCAGACGACGCTGCGGCAAGGCCTGGCCGACGCCAATGTGCAGCTCCTCACGAATGCGCACGTCACGCTCCCGGCCCCGTTCGATGGCGTCACGCTCTGCGGCCTCGACGACCCGATCCGGGGCCGACCAGATCCCGCCGCCGCCACGGACGGCGCCGCAGGCGTTCGCGTGATCATCATGCACGCGCCCGATGGTCTACTCTCGCTCGGCGAGACGACATTCCGTCTCGCCTTCTGCGGCCACACGCACGGAGGTCAGATATCGCTGCCTGGCGGGCGCCCTATCGTGGTGCCGGCAGGCCGGTTGAGCCGCACGTACGCAGCCGGCCGCTTTGACCTGCCGGACGGGAAGACACTGATCGTGAGTCGCGGGGTAGGATGCAGCACGGTGCCGGCGCGGCTGTTTTCCCGCTCCGAAATCGTGAGCGTGGTCCTGCGCGGCACAGGCGGCGTGGCGCGCGAGGCTGGGAGCCATGTCGAGTAGATTCCGGCAGGGCGTGGTGCGGGCGACGGGCTCCGGAGATTGCTAATGGAATCAGGCGGCGCGACACACGGGAGGCGCGGGGCCAAGGCGGGGCTGAGCAGCCTTGTCCTGTGCGCCGGCTTGCTGTTGCTGGTCGCGACCGCGGCCAGCGCCCAGCAGTGCGCCGGCTGCGGCAAGACCACTCTTCCCGATTCGACAGCCCACCGGGTTCGGGTGCTTCCAGGCTTTGGCGTGCGCGTCGGCGAGCCGCAGAAGGTGTCGGCCGCGCTCGGAATCGTGGCGGGCGCCGAATGGCAGGAGCACGGGCACGATCGTGCGCGCTACGTGGGATTGTTTGGCGAGCCGGGCATCGCCGCTTCGCGCGCCTCGGTGGCGTACATCAGCAACATGGGTGGCCTCGGCTCCGGCTACGGCGTGGCGCTGACGGGGCTTCGCACGAGCTCCGACCCATGGGTGCTGCGCGAGAACAGCACGTACGTCGGCGGCGAACTGTTCGTGTGGCCCCTCTTCCTCACAGGCCCGCGCATTGGCCTGTTCCGGAGCGTGCACGGCGCCGGCCCCCGGAGCTGGTTCTTTACAGCGGACTTCGGGTTCGGTCTGTAAGCCCGGCTTCGCGCCAGACCACATCCACCGCCTCCAGCACCGGCGCGGTCTCCAGGTCGGCAAGTGTGGCGGCGGAGTGCTCGACGTTGCGCGACGGCCGGGAGAGCACGCCCCAACGCGTCGCGGTTCCCCGCAGATACATGGCGACACACGGCCGCGCGAACGCCGACGCTATGTGAGCCACGCTCGTGTCCGGGGTGAACACGAAGTCCGCTGTCGCGACTAGCGCCGCCACCTCGCGCAGGCTTCGCGTCGCGACGGGTTCCGCTTCGGCGGTGCTGGCAAGCGTCTGGACACGATCCTGCTCCGCCGGCGCTCCAATGAGACGGAGCCGCAGATCGGGCGCGAGCCGACGAAGGTGCGCTATCACTTCCGCGTAGCGCTCGAGCGGCCAGCGGCGCGCGATCGTGCCCGCCGAGATGTTCACGAGCACGCGCGGTGAATCCGCCGAGCGCTCGCCCGCCCACACGCCAAGTGCCCACGCGCGCTCCGCGTCGCTCACCTCGAGCGTCGGCGTGCGCGGCACCGTGGACGGGTCAACGCCGAAGGCCGCCGCGAGCGCGTTCAGCCGATCCACCATGTGGGCCTCGGAGCGCTCGTCGCCCGGCACCGTGAGGCTGAACGCAGCGTCGTTGCCCCGCCCGCGGATTCCCACGCGGTGGGCTGCTCCGCTGGCCGACATCAGCATCAGGGTCGTGAGCGACGGCGCGGTGACCATGCAGTCGATCACCGCATCGTAGCGCCGCGCGCGCAGCGCGCGCGTGATGCGCGCGTAGTCGCCGAAGCGGCGCTTGTCGAAGACGTGCACCTGATGGATGTGCGGGGCTCCATCGAGGAGTGCCGCGTTGGCCGGCGACGCGAGGACGTCCAGCTCGATCGTCGGATGCGACCGGGCAATGGCGGCGAGCAGCGTGGTGGACAGAATCATGTCGCCGGCGCGGTCGTGCCGCAGAAAAAGCACGCGATGCGGACGTTCGCGCCACGCGGGTGCGTGCGGCGGGGTGCGCATGAGCCGCACGAACACGCGGATCCACACCCCACGCCACGCCAGCTCGAGCCGCTTGAGACGCATGGCGGCTAATGTAGGGCCGCCATCCGGTGCACGGTTGCTGCCTGGGCGCCGGATCGCCCATGTTAGGGAATCCCAGGCGTGGGCTCGCGGATACGCCACGCCAGTTCCCCCATTTGGAGCCCCGCATGTCCGTTCGATATCGGTGGACGCTCGCGCTGGCCGGGTCGCTCGGCGCATCGCTCGGCGCGCTGACGCCGCTGGCGGCACAACGTGCCGCCTCGCGCTCGAGCACTGGCATCACGATTCCCTTCCAGAAATACGAGCTTGCCAACGGCCTGACTGTCGTTCTCGCGCCCGACCACGCGGTCCCGACTGTCGCTGTCGAAGTGATGTACCACGTGGGCTCCAAGAACGAGGTGGTCGGCCACACCGGCTTCGCGCATCTGTTCGAGCACGTGATGTTCACGGGCTCCGGGCACGTGCCGTACGGCCTGCACGACAAGCTCACCGGCGGCGTCGGTGGCGATAACAACGGATCGACGGACAACGACGTCACGCAGTATTACGAGACGGTGCCGTCCAACTATCTCGAGGACGAGATCTGGCTCGAGTCGGATCGCATGGGTTGGCTGCTCGACGCCCTGGATACGGCGAAGTACAACGCGCAGCGCGAGATCGTGAAGAACGAGCGCCGCCAGCGCGTGGACAACGCGCCGTACGGCCGCGCCAACGAGATCATCGACGCGGCGATCTACCCGTCCGGACATCCCTACTCGTGGCCCGTCGTGGGCAGCATGACGGATCTCTCGAATGCGTCCATCGAGGACGTAAAGGCCTTCTTCAGGCTGTACTACGCGCCGAACAACGCCACGCTCGTGATCACGGGCGACTTCGATCCGGCCACGGCCAGGGCCTGGGTCGCGAAATACTTCAACGGCGTGCCGCGCGGCCGCCCCATCGTTCGCCCCACGGCCGGACCTGTGACGCTCGCGTCGGAGAAGCGGCTCGTGTACGAGGACCGGGTGCAGGTGCCGCGTCTCTACATCGAGTGGCCGACAGTCGGCATGAGCAACCCGGATCAGTACGCGCTCAGCACGCTGGGCGACGTTCTCACCGGCTCGCGGACGGCGCGGCTCACCAAGGCGCTCGTGTACGATGCCCAGTCGGCGGCCAACGTCTCCTCGGGACAGGGAAGCAACGAGTCGGTCGGCGAATTCGTGATGACGGCCACGCCGCGGCCGGGACACACGCTCGCCGAGATCGAGAGCGCGGCCGATTCCATCCTCCGCGACATCCAGCAGCACGGCCCCACGGCGGCTGAGCTGCAGCGCGCGAAGGCCGGCACGAAGCTCGGGTTTCTCTCACAGCTCCAGTCGAATCTGGGCAAGGCGGAGGAGCTGGCCGTCGGCCAGACGTTCTTCAACGATCCGGGTCACGAGTTCACCACCGGCTACACCGCGCAGCAGGCGGTCACCGCGGCCGACGTGCAGCGGGTGGCGCGCAAGTACCTCGGCGCCGGTCGCGTCGTGCTGAGCGTGGTCCCCACGGGCAAGACATCGCTCGCCTCGCATCCGGAGTCGAGTGTGAACGTCACCACCTCCGCCGGCTCCTCATCCAATCCCACGGAGAACCGCTGATGCGCAACTTCACACGGACATCGGCGGCCCTCGCGGCCATCGTCTGCGGCGCGTTCACGCTCGGGGTGGCGCGGGCGGCAGGCGCACAACAGACCACGCTGGACCGCACGACGGTCCCGCCGGCCGGACCGACGCCGGCGTTCCATCTCCCCACGTGGACCACCACCACGCTGCCCAACGGCGCGAAGCTCGTCGTCGCGCAGCGGCACGCACTCCCGCTCGTCTCCTTCAGCATCAACTTCGTGGGCGGCGCGGATCAGTACGAGCCGGCGAACGAAACGGGGCTCGCGTCCATGGTCGCGAGCATGTTGAGCGAGGGCACCACCACCCGGACAGGCGATCAGCTCTCCAACGCGCTCCAGTTGCTGGGGACGGACGTGCGCACGTCCATCGGTGCCGAGCAGGGCAGTATCAGCTTCCTCGCGCTCAAGGAGAACCTCGAGCCGACGCTCGCGTTGGTGGAGGACATGATGTTGAACCCGTCCTTTCCCGACGCGGCCCTCGAGCGGTTGCGGGGCCGGCTGCTCGTGTCGCTCCAGCAGTCGCAGGATCGCACGGCGTATCTCGCGAGCGAGGTGTTCCCGAAGATCATCTACGGCGAGGGACATCCGTACGGCCGTACGCAGAGTGTCGGCTCGGTCCGCGCGGTGACGCGTGCCGATCTGGTGAGCTTCCACAACGCCTACTTCACGCCGGCGCATGCGGTCATCACCGTCGTCGGCGACGTGACGCCGGCGCAGATGACGAGCCTCGTCAATCGCGTGTTCGCGCCGTGGAAGGCGGGCGGCAGCATGCCGAGCTTCGACTATCCCGCGGTGCCCGCGGCGCGCCCGACGACCATCTATGTCGTGGACAAGCCAGGCGCCGCGCAGTCGAGCTTCGCCATCGCCGAAGCCGGGCCCCCGCGCACCACGCCCGACTACGCGCCATTGAGCGTGATGAACACCATGTTCGGCGGGCTCTTCCAGTCGCGCATCAACATGAACATCCGCGAGCAGCACGGATACAGTTACGGCGTGAACTCGCGCTTCTCGTTCGGTCGCGGTCCGGGCGCCATTCGCATTGGCGGAGACGTGGTCACGGCCAAGACGGACAGCTCGCTGATCCAGTTCGTCAAGGAGATCAACGACATTCGCGGTACGCGCCCGCTCACGCCCGATGAGCTCCAGTCGGCCAAGAACGCGCTGGTGCAGAGTCTCCCGCAGCGCTTCGCCTCCGATCAGGGGGTGAACAGCACGATCTCCGATCTGTACGTGGAGGGCCTGCCGGCGAACTACTACGACACCTTCGCGCGCCAGATAGACGCCGTGACGTCCGAAGACGTGACGCGCGTGGCGCGGAAGTATCTCGACCCCGCGCACATGGCGATCGTGATCGCGGGTGACCGGAAGCAGATCGAAGGACCGTTGACCGCGACGGGCATCGCACCCGTGGTGATCGTGGACATGCACGGCAATCCGGTATCGGGTCCGCCGACGCCGTGACCGCTCGCCCGACTGACGCCGTCCGCGCTCCGGCGCGGGCGGCGGGCACCAGCCCGTGAAGGAAAGCCTGCGGGTACTCGTCGCGTTGGCGGCGGCCATTCTGATTGGCGCGCTGGTCGCCGCGTCGGGAAATCAAACGGCGCTGCACGCCGCGGACGCCGTCGCGCCGATCGGCGCGTTGTGGGTGAACGCCATCCGCATGACGGTCATTCCGCTGGTCGTTTCGCTCCTGATCACGGGCATCGCGTCCGCGTCGGACGTCGGTGCCATCAGCCGCACCGGCGGACGTACGCTCCTGGTGTTCGTGTTGACGTCGGCGACGATCGCCGCGATCGTGATCCCGTTGGCGTCGGCGCTGTTCGCGCTCCTCCCGCTGGCTCCCGCAGGCGGTGCGAGGCCCGCGATGCCAACTGGCGCGGCCGAGGCGGCGCGACAGGTCGCCACGAGCGGACAGGCGCAGACGTTTGGCGCGTGGCTCACGTCGCTGATTCCATCCAACCCGATCGCCGCCGCCGCGAACGGGGCGATGGTGCCGCTCATCCTGTTCTCGCTCATTCTGGCCGTCGCGATCGCGCGCACTGGGGAGGCCACCCGCCTGCCGCTCGTGGCGCTTGCCCGCGCGCTCCGCGACGCGATGCTGCTTGTCGTGCGATGGGTCGTGTTCGTGGCGCCCATCGGCGTGTTCGGGCTGGTGCTCCCCATCGCCGCACATCTGGGAGGATCCGTGGTCGGCGCAATCGGGGTGTACATCGCCGCCTATTCACTGGGATGCCTCGCGATCATCCTGCTGGTCTATCTGATCGTAGCCCTCTTCGGCGGCGTCTCGATTGGCCAGTTCGCGCGCGCGGCTCTGCCCGCGCAGCTCATCGGGTTCAGCTCCAGCTCGTCGATCGCGGCGCTCCCGGTGCTGATCGAGAGCGCCGAGCGGCGCCTGGCGCTTCCGGAGCGTATCACCGGATTCGTGCTGCCGCTCGCGGTATCCACCTTCAAGTGCGCGGCCCCTGTGTCGTGGACCACGGGCGCGCTCTTCGTCGCGTGGTTCTACGGCGTGCCGCTTCATGCGCGGGAGTTGGCGACGGTGGCCTTCGCCGCTGTCTTCCTGGCCTTCGCGGTGCCCGGGGTGCCGCGCGGCGCGTTCATCATGCTCACGCCGCTGTTCGTGGCGATCGGACTTCCCGTGGAAGGCATCGGCATCCTGATCGCGGTGGACGCGCTGCCTGACACATTTGCGACGACGCTCAACGTGACGGGCGACCTGGCCGCCGCGGTGCTCGTGGCGCGGTGGCGTGACGACTCAGCTTGATCTCGCGCTCAGACTGGAGCGCAAGTCCGCCGCCGGAGTGAAGAGGTAGGCCTTGCCTGTTTTTTTCTTGTCGAGCAAACCCAACGCGGCCAATCCGAGCAAGTCGCTCCTTGCGGTCTCGTAGCTGGTGCCGTGAGAAATCCGGTGTGATTCGACCGTGTACCGGGACATCGGGTGCTCGAGTGCGTGATGAATCAGGGTCAATTGTCGAGGATTCAGCGCGCTGTTCGCCAGTGAAGCGCCTCGTACCAACTCGTCGGTCTCGCGCAACTCGGATGCTTTGCGAATCAGGAACTCGTGGAGGTCATCGATCGCTCGTAGCAGCACTCGCATCTGATAGAGCAGGAAGTAGGTGAGGTCATTGTCGTCCGTCTCGGTGTAGAGAAACGAGCGCGCGTATTGTCCCCGCGCTTTTTTCAGGATGCGGGAAATGGAGACGTACTCACAAAGCCAGTACCCGTTTCGCGCCATGGCCCAGTAGAAGAGCGCCCGCGCAGTGCGACCGTTCCCATCGACGAACGGGTGGTCATATCCGAGCCAGAAATGCAGAATGATGGCCCGCACCGCCGGTGGCATGAAGTCGGTGTCCGTCACGCCATTCGCAAAATCGCACATGGTCTGCAACCGGTCGGCAAGTTGCTCCGCCGGCGGAGGGGTATGCAGTCGTGCGCCGGTCTCGTCCTCGATGACTATGTCGTCTGCGTTCGTTCTGAGCCGACCGGCGGCCTCCGGATCGTCCAGCGTTTCCTCGGTCAGCCTGCGTTGTAGCTCGATCACCAACTCCGGGGTCAGCGGCCGCTGAGTGAACTCGCGGACATACAGCATCCCCTGGTAATTGTTCAGAACCATCCTTTCCCCTCGATCGCGGGGCGCCCTTCCCTCCTGAATCATCGCCTTGGCTGCCTTTCTCGTCGTCGACGCTCCTTCGAGCTGACTCGACGTGATCGCTTCTTCGACAATTGATTTGAAGAGATAGGTGTCACGCGTCGAGGGATTCGTCACTTGATCGCTACCCTGGATCGTGCCGCCGGCAGTCCGGTCTATCCGGTGCAGCATTTCCAGGGCTGGCGTCGGGATCGCATACTGAAACCGATGTCCCGCCGCATCGACGAGCGGTATCGGGCGATAGAGCGAACTCCTGGCGATCTTGACTGCCAGCCACTGCTCTTTGCTCGTATAGCCTTCAAGGGGCGGACTGTGCCGGAACGTGTCCCAGTGCCTGTATTTCCCCCCTGGAGCCGGCCCGATCTGACGCATCAGTTCGACGAACCGCTCGGCACCGTCCGGTTGTGCGAATAGCTCAGTGAGAAGCGACGGGTAGGCTGGCGGCCTCAGCGGCATTTTCATGGAGTTTCCTGCGAAGGACGTCCCAAGCTCCTACTAGTTTGTACTAAATTAGTAGGAAATACTACCGGTTGCTACTAATTTTGTACAAATCAGTAGCAAATTGGTGCTTGGTTCCCCATCACTGGCGCCCCGGCATGCGAAAAGGGCGCGAAGACCAAGTCTTCGCGCCCTTTTTTCTGTCCGACAGTGAGACTAGTGGCCGGTGCCGCCAGCCGGAGCCGGCGCCGCGGCGCCACCACCGCCGCTTCCGCCGCCGCTCGAAGCGCCCGGCACGTTCACGTTGATGTCCGTGTGGCTGGTCTTGTGGAGACCACCGCCGAACACGAACCACGCGATCACGGCGAGTAGCACGATGATCACGATCGCCCACACCGCACCCGCGCCGCCGCCACCACCAGAACCGGCATCCGGGGTCTGCTGAATCTGAACGTCCGCCATTATTCCTCTCCCTCCATGCGTTGAACCGGGGTCCGCACGGAGCGGACCGGCGGCGGACGAGTACGCTCGGCCGCCGTTCATCAGCGGCCTCTCCATTGCGGATCGCGTGCCAGTCTGGTCAGGGGGCGACGGCAGCGGGCTCTGGCGTTCGGACCCGGGCGCGCGACGCGAGCGACACAGACACCAGAACCACGACGTTCACGGCCAGCGCCACGACCCCAACGTTGAGATCCTGCACCGCACCCGGCGCATTGGGAGCAAGGTGTGCAAGGTTCGACCGCGCGCCCGTGAGCCACGCGACCATCAGCTCGCCAGCGAGAATGCCGCAGAACGCGCCCGTCGCGGTGGGCCAGCGCCAGCGCTTTCGCGCGAGCCCGCAGAGCAGCGCGGGCATGAGCTGCGTCACGAGGCTGTAGGCGATCAACAACAGATTCACGATCCCCGCGTTGTCGGACAGCGCCAGCACGACCGCGACGACGGCGATGACCGGAACGAAGACCCGCGCGATGATTCCGACCGCGTGATCGCTCAGCGCGGGCCGCATGGGTCGTATGACATTCTGCGCGATCACAGTCGCGCCTGACAGCAGCAGCATGGAACCCGGCACGAGCGCGGTGAGCAGCCCCGCGGCGCCGATCAGCCCGACCATCGCGGGCCCGAAGGTCATCTTCGCCAGCCGCAACAACGAAAGATCTGCCTGGCTACCCGTGAGCCCGGGCACGCGCGCGATCGCCGCGAAGCCAGCGAAGAACACGAAGAGCAGCACGAGCTGATACAGCGGCAGCACGATGGCGTTCTTTCTGAAGACCGACTCGTCCCGCGCCGTGTACGTGCTCGAGAACGAGTGCGGCCACATGTAGAACCCGAGGGCCGTGAGCACGACCGTGGACGCGAACCACCAGGCGCTCTGCCCGCGCGCCGGCAGCGTGAGAAACCCTGGATGTCTGGCGGCTATGTCCGCGAACATGGCGTGCAGGCCGCCGTCATAGTGCGCCGGGAAGTAGAGCCCGAGCGCGACGGCGACCACGAGAATCAATCCGTCCTTGAGCGCGGCGGTCCACGCCGATCCGCGCACGCCCGACACGACCACGTACACCATCAGCGCGACGCTGCTTCCCCACACGGCAGCCGTGGCCGACACCCGGCCGTACGAGGCCTCCGAGACGATGATGCCGAGTCCCTTGAGCTGGAGCACCAGATATGGCACGAGCGCCACGACGCTCACGAGCCCGACGAGCACGCCGACGGCTCGGCTCTCGTACGCCGACGCGAAGAGATCCGCCTGCGAGAGCAGCTTGCGCTCCGTGGCGTAGCGCCAGATGGCAGGGAGCAGGAAATACGACAGCGCGTACGCGACGGTTCCGTAGCACAGGATGTAGAACGCCGGCGCACCGCGCCCGTATGCCCAGCCGCTGCCGCCGAGGAACGTGAACGTCGTATAGATCTCGCCCGCCATGAGCAGGAACACGAACACGCCGCCGAAGCCGCGGCTGCCGACGCTCCACTCCTGCAAGGTCATGGTCCGTCGCCCGCGCGCCGCGAGGCCGAGGCCCAGCGCGAGCGCGAAGGTGGAGGCGAGAATCGCGAGCGCTGAGCTCATTCAGCCGCGCGACCCGGCGTCTCGCCGACCGCGGCCCTGGCCGCCCGCGCGTCGGACGCATACATCAGCCCCACGCCGACCGACGTGAGCAGCACGCTCGTGACGATCCACGCGAGCAGAAAGGGCAGCCCGAAGACGTACGGCGTGACGCGGTTCGCCACGAACGGCGCGAGGATCAGGCCGAGCACCGCCGCCAGCGCGACGCCGCGCGCGCCGCGCTGAGCCGGCGTCATGCCGTGGGCGCCGCCTCGCGCGGCCTGCCGAGAAATTCGCGCGCGGCGGCCACGAAGATGCGCGTGCCCCAGTCGAGCGAGCGCTCATCCACGTCGAAGCAGTCGTGGTGATGCGGCTGCACGATGTTGCGCGCCTCGTTGCGCGCGCCAATGAAGAAGAAGCAGCCCGGCGCCTTCTGCTGGAACGCGGAAAAATCCTCGCCGGCCATGCTCGGGGTGGCCTCGATCAGCACGTCCTTGCCGAGTGCCGTCGTCACCGCCGCGCGAACCCGATCCGCGACCGCCACGTCATTGATCACGGGCCGGTAGCCCGCTTCCCACTCGAAGTCGTAGCCGGCCCCGTGCGCATCGGTGACGCCGCGAATGATGCGCTCCATGAGCTCGGGCGCCCGCGCGCGCAGCTCGGGCGTGAAGGTGCGCACCGTGCCGACCATGTCCACGGCGCCCGGAATCACGTTGTGCGCGGTGCCGCCTGAAATCTGGGACACGCTCACCACGATGCTGTCCAGCGGGTCCACGTTGCGCGAGGCAATGTGCTGGAGATTCGTGATCACCTGCGCGGCGATGGCGATGGGATCCACTGTGAGGTGCGGCATGGCCGCGTGGCCGCTCTGACCCTTGATCGTGAGCCGGAAGGTGTCCGGCGCGGCCATGAAGGCGCCCGCCTTCACGGCGACGTACCCGAACTCGAGCGGCAGCCACAGATGCGCGCCGATCACCGCGGACACCCCATCCATCACGCCGGCGCTCACCATTTCCTCCGCGCCGCCGGGGTTCAGCTCCTCAGCGTGCTGGAAAAGAAAGCGGATCTCGCCATGGATCTCGTCGCGCCGTCCCGCGAGCACGGCGGCGGCGCCGAGCAGCATGGACGTGTGGCCGTCATGGCCGCACGCGTGCATCACGCCGGGCGTGCGCGACACGAAGTCGTGGGAATTCCGCTCGTGGATGGGCAGTGCATCCATGTCGGCGCGCATCGCGAGCACGGGGCCCGCGTGTGCACCGACCAGGCGCGCGACGACGCTCGTCGGTGTCGGCTTGGAGATCTCGAACGCATCGAGCGCGGCAAGCGTGCCCGCCACGAACCGCGCCGTGCGCTCCTCGTGGAAGGAGAGCTCGGGGTTCATGTGAAGGTGTCGGCGCCAGGTGATGACCTGCTCCCGCACGCTCTCGACGGTCGTGTTGCTCGGTGCGGCTGTCTGCATCAGTCGTGGTGGTCAGAGGAGGCGCTTGCGACGCTTGCGGCGCCGCTGCTTCCCGCGGCCGCCCTTGTGCACGGAAGGTGAATCGCGCAGCGCGCTGAGCGCCAGCTCGGCCGTGTGCTTGGACATGCGCCAGCGGACACCCCCGCGCTTGCGCGACGTGAGCTCGGCGAGCCGGCGCGCCACCTCGTCGTGGTCCGACTCGGCCGGCACGGGTGCCCGCTCGCTCGATGTTTCCTGGTCCGCCATATTGCTCTCCATCTGATGCTAGAACCATTCGGCGTGTATCACATGGAACGCAAGGCCCCACGAAGCGGCCGCCGCCAACCCCGCCGCGGCGGCTTGCTGCTCGCCCTCGTCGCCGCCGCGGGCTGCACGCTCCAAGACGCCCCACATCGCGACACGACCACGGTGCCCACTGTGTCGGCGACCATCGCCTGGAATCCGGCGCGCTGGGAGCCGCCCGTGGTGGACAGTACGCCAGACGATCCCTACGAGGTCTCCGTGCTGCGCGGCCTCATGCTCGTGACTCATACGCCGGACAGCCTGCGTGCGTTCACCGGGTCGTCGTTGAGCTGCTCGAGCTGCCATCTGGACGAGGGCCGGCGCCGCTCGGCGATTCCGCTCGCGGGCGTCGCCGCGCGCTGGCCCGCGTATTCAGCGCGCGAGGGAACCGTGATCACGCTGGTGGATCGGGTGAATGCCTGCATGACGCGCAGCCTCGCGGGCAACAAGCTCCCCGCGGACGGGCATGACATGCGGGACATCATCGCCTATCTGTCATTCATCTCGCGCGGCGTGCCGGAAGGATCCCACCTGGATCACGATGGGCTGTCGCCGCTCCGGCAGCTCGACGGCGACTCGACGCGCGGGCGCGAGATCTACGTCCAGAACTGTGCGCGTTGCCATGGTGGCGGCGGCTCGGGGATGGGGGCGTTTCCGCCTGTCTGGGGCGCCGCCGCGTACAGCGTCGGCGCTTCGCTTGCCCGACGGGAGCGTGCCGCGGCCTTCATCCGCCGCAACATGCCATTCGATACGCCGGGGACGCTCACGGATCAGCAGGCGTTCGACGTGGCGGCATACATCAACTCGATGCCGCGACCCGACGCCCTCGGCAAGGCGCAGGACTATCCCAACGGCGACGCGCCCGCCGACGTTCCCTACGCGACCAAGGGCCACGCGGCCTTCCACTCGCCAAGACTCCTGCCCCGAGCTGCGCGTCTTGCCCGGCCCTGAGGACGTACTGGCCGTGTACGCGCGGCGCGCCGCGGCGCGCCGCGCGGAGCAAGCGGAGCACGAGCGGCGAAGTGGGCGCTTCGGGGTCGGGCGACTCGTTTCGTTCGCGGCGGCCGCGGTGCTCACTGTGTTGGCGTTTCGTGCGGCGGGGGGCGCCCAACGCGCTGAGGGCGCGCTGGCGGGGGGTCTGTGGATCGTGTTCGTGGCGCTCGTGGTGGGCGGCTCCCGCGCCGCCGCGAAGGCGAGGCGCGCACGCGCCCTGGCGACGCTTAACGACCAGGGCGGCTTCAGGGTTCGGCGCGCCTGGGACGAGATAACCGAACAACCCTGGCCCGCGCCGGCCGCTGATCATCCGTTCGCGAACGATCTGGATGTCTTCGGCCCCGCGTCGCTCGCCAAGCTGTTCCCACCGCTGAGCGCCGCGCCCGGCCGCTCGACGTTGGCCGCGTGGCTCCTCGGTGCACCCGGCGTCGAGGCGGAGCATTCCATGACCCAGCAACTCGCGGAGCGCCAGGCGGCTGTCGCGGATCTGGCGCCGCGCGAAGATCTGCGCGACGAGCTGGCGCTGCTTGCCTCGTCCTCGCGTGGCGGCGAGGCGGCGCTCACGCAGCTTCGCGCGTGGGCCGTCACGCCGCCGTGGCTCTCCATCAGGCCGGCGGTCCGCGTACAAACGGTCATCATCCCCCTCGTGACGATCGCGCTGCTTGTCGCGCAGTTCCGCGGGATTGCGGGACCCTGGTGGCTGCTCAGCGTGGCCTGGGGAATGGTGCTTACGCGAAGGTACAGGGCCGCGTTGCGCGCGTCGCTCGACGCCGTCACCGAGCAGGCTGCAGCCTTGCGGCACTTCGCGACCACGGCGTCGTTGCTCCAGGCCGAGCGATTTGATTCAGCGTTTCTGCGGCGGACGGGCGCGGCGTTGGGTGAGCGCGACGCGGGCGCCGCGCTGCTGCGCTTGCGCGCGATTGCCGATTGGGCGGAAACACGCCACTCGCCGCTCGTGCACGCGGTGTTGCACGCTGTGACGCTGTGGGACTTTCACCTCGTCCGCCGTCTCGAGCGTTGGCGGGCGCAGTTTGGCGATGCGCTCGGCGGTTGGCTCGACATGATCGGCGAAACCGAAGCGGCGGCGGCGCTCGCCACTGTCGCGCACGACAACCCTGACTGGCGCTTTCCCACACGCGCGGCGGCGGGAGCCGACGCGGCGCTCCGCGCCACGTCTCTGGGGCACCCGCTGATCGCCGCTTCAGTGCGCGTCGCGAACGATGTGACTGTTGGACCGCGCGGCACGCTGCTGCTCGTGACCGGATCGAACATGGCGGGCAAGAGCACGCTGCTGCGGGCGATCGGCTTGAATACTGTGCTCGCCCAGGCCGGCGGCCCCGTGTGCGCGCGCACGTTCGAGAGCCCGCGGGTCAGGCTCTACACGAGCATCCGCGTGCAGGACTCGCTCGAGCGCGGGGTCTCGTACTTCATGGCGGAGCTCCAGCGGCTCAAGCTCATCGCCGATGCGGCGGCGACCGGCGACGAAGCGCCTGTGTTGTATCTGTTGGACGAGATGCTCCACGGCACCAACTCGGTGGAGCGCGCCGTCGCGGCCCGCCGGATCCTGACCCAACTCATCGACCGCGGGGCGATCGGCGCCGTCACCACGCACGATCTGGCGCTTGGTGACGGACCGCCGCTCGCGGACGCGGCCAGGCAGGTGCACTTCACCGAGCAGTTCAGCCGAGTGGATGGGCGGCCGGTGATGTCGTTCGACTACCTGCTTCGGCCGGGCAAGGCGACGTCCACGAACGCGCTCAAGCTGCTGGAGCTCGTGGGGCTGGACTGATCCGCCCCTTCGAGCCCCGGCCCGGCCGCCGCCCCGTCATGGATGGAGATTCCTCGCGAAGAACGCCCACGTCCTGTTCCACGAGTCGATCTGCTCCGGTGTGTCCATGCGCTCGAGCGTCTTGAGATCCACGCGCCGGCTGAACGTGTGCCCGCAGCCTTCGTCGCCCGGCGGCGGATCCTGGTAGATCTTGGTCTCCGCCAGCTTCGGCTTGAGCGCCTGGAGCGTGTAGACCATCTGCTGGTCCTCGAGGAAGTACACGTCGCAATCGTTGGTGGCGACATGCACGAGCATCGGCACCTTGAGGTTCGCCACGTGGAAGACGGGTGAACGCTTCACGTATTCGTCCATCTTCTCGAACGGCAGCCCCTGGATCCCGGGCTGCGTCGAATATTCGCGCGCGTAGCCGGGCCCGTGCTGCGACAGACGGAAGATCAGGTTCGTGACCGGCACGATGGCCGCGCCCGCCTTGAACGGGTTGTCGTCGCCAAAGAGCACGAGCGACGTGATGAAGCCCCCGTGGCTCCAGCCCATGATGCCCATCCGCGTCGTGTCCACGTACGAGAGCGTCGCCAGATAGTCCACGGCGGAGCGCACGTCGTCCACTTCCTTGCCGCCGTAGTCGATCAGCTTGTAATAGGCGTCGCCGTAGCCGGTGCTTCCGCGGTAGTCCGGCGTGATCACGACATAGCCGTGCTGCACCGCGTCGCGCACGAAGGGGAACATGTCGGTGCCCCAATCGCCGTGCACGAACCCGTGCACCCAGACGAGCGCGGGCAGGCCGTGCGCGCCCTTCTTCTTGAGCGGCGCGAACACGTAGGCGGGAATCTCGAGCCCGTCCACTCTGCTCTTGTAGGAGACTTTGTGGAATTCCATCAGTCCCACGCTGCGCGCGGCGTAGGTGCTGTCCGCCGCCCGCTTCTCCGCGGCCTGGCGGTCGCAGGCCCGGCCGCAGCCCTGGAGGTCCGCCGGGTCATTGCTGACATACAGCTCGTGCGCGCGGACAGTGTCGCGAATGGGCGGCAGGGGTCGGGTGCGCGCGGGCGCGGGGCGCTGGGTGGTGGTGTCCTGCGCCGGCGCGCGGTTCGGAAGCAGCAGCGCGGCAACCGCGCAGGCAGCGATGATGGAACGATGCATGGAGCTCCGGAGGTGAACGTCCAGTCAGACAGGTGTCGCGCGGGCAATGTATTTCGGGCCGGAACCGGACGCGAGCATTAGCGGTCACAAGATTGCGGCACGGCTCGTGATAGAGAGGAGCCTGTCATGCGCACCCTTTCGGCTGTGAGACTGAGTGCTGTCGTGGCCGCGCTCGTGGCCACGACGGGATCCGCGCGCCCACCGGCGCGCGACATGGGGATCGTGCACGACACAGTCGCCGTGGACGAAGCTGGCGGCCCGATTCCCTTCCACGTCGGCGAGAAGCTGACGTATCAGGCCAAGGTGAATTTCCTGCACGCCGGCTCGGCGACCATGGAAATCCTGGGCACCGAGACGATCCGGGGACACCAGACCTTCCACGCGGCCTTCGACGTGAATGGCGGCGCCCTGTTCGTCCACGTGCATGACCACTACGAGACCTGGTTCGACACGAGTGACATGGTCTCGTACAGGCACGAGATGAAGATCGACGAGACGTCGTACCACGATGACCGCCACTACGAGTTCTATCCCGAGCGCCAGGTGTACGTGCGCGACGGCAAGGAGTACCCGAGCGTCGCCAAGCCACTGGACGAAGCCTCGTTCGTGTACTTCCTGCGCACGATTCCGCTCGAGGTGGGCCGGACGTATTCGTTCAACCGCTACTACCACCAGAGCCGTAATCCCGTGCTGATCACGGTGCTCCGGCGCGAGCACATCAAGGTGCCGGCCGGAGAGTTCGATGCGGTCGTCGTACACCCGATCATCAAGTCCCGCGGGCTGTTCTCCGAAAAGGGCGACGCTGAAGTGTGGTTTGCCACGGACAGCACCCACCGCCTCCTGCGGTTGAAGTCGAAGCTGTCGTTCGGCACCTTGTACCTCGAGTTGAAGCAGATCCAGTCCGACACCTCGAGGTAAACCGTGGCCCGACGATCCAACGCCGCCGCGCGCGCCTGCCGCGCGCCGGCAGTAGCGCTGTGCCTCTCGTTCGCCATCACCGCATGCCACGGCGAGCACGCGCGGCAGAAGGAGCAGGAACAGGCAGCCCAGATCAGCGATCGCGACTCGCTGCCGCTCGGGCCCGGGGACATCCGGATCCTGAACGCGGATAGCACGGT
>Ga0070679_100001627_pt1 | contig 20225 bp, 16 predicted proteins | sample KBSC63BmetaG_FD_65652 | JGI IMG/M metagenome (GOLD analysis project Ga0070679, IMG submission 65652) | Corn rhizosphere microbial communities from Kellogg Biological Station, Michigan, USA - KBS C6-3B metaG | ecosystem: Host-associated > Plants > Roots > Rhizosphere | place: USA: Michigan... | reverse complement strand
GCGCGCGCGACCGCGCCGCAGATGAGCGTCGTGAGGACGGCGGCGGCGATCCAGCCGAGCGTGTGCACGTCACTCGAGCCGGACGCGGGGATCGACCACGGCGTACAGCGCGTCGGCGATGACGCTGCCGGCGATCACGAGCACGCTGGCGATGATGACGGCGGCGCAGAGCAACGGATAGTCGCGCGTGCCGATGGCCTCGACGGTGAGCAGGCCCATGCCCGGCCACGAAAACACCTTCTCGACGAACACCGATCCGCCTAACAAGACGGGCAGCGCAAGCCCGAAGAGCGTGATCACCGGGAGCAGAGCGTTGCGCAGCACGTGGTGCATCAGCACGCGGCGTTCGGAGACACCCTTGGCGCGCGCCGTGAGAACGAAGTCTTCGCCGGCGACGTCGAGGAGGGCGGCGCGCTGGAACCGTGCGATGGCGGCGGCGCTGAGCAGCGCCAGCGTCGAGGCCGGCAGCACGAGGTGCCACAGGCGGTCGCCGATCCGCTGCCAGAATCCATAGTACGGATACATGACGGGATCGAACATGCCCGTGACCGGGAACACCCTCCAGACGAACGCGAACAGGAACAACAGCATCAGCGCGAGCCAGAAGTCCGGCATCGAGTAAAAGAACAACGAGCCGAGGCCCAGGCCCCAATCGAGCGGACGGCCGCGGTGCCGCGCCTGGATCAGGCCTAACGCAATGCCGGCGGCGAAGGCGAGGACGAGCGCGACGCCCATGAGCAGCAGCGTGTTGGGCAGGGCCGACGCGATCACGGCGCTCACCGGCCGCCGGTGCGGAAACGAAAACCCGAAGTCGCCGTGCGTCATCATGACCAGCCAGTGTCCGTACTGAACGGACAGCGGCTGGTCGAGACCATAGACGTGGCGGTAGTGCGCGCGGACCGCGGGGGGCGTGAGCGGGCTGTCGAGCGAGGCGGCAATCGGGTCGCCGGGCGCCAGGTGCAGCAGAAAAAACGTGGCGGTGGCGACCAGCCAGACGATCAGAATACCGTGGCCCGCGCGGCGCAGGAGCAGCCGAAGCACGTCAGCGTCCGGCGCGAATGCGCCGCCGGACGCCGCTTACCATCGCGACCCTGGCAGGCCTAACGTTGGGCCTCGGCGAGACGGATCTGATCGCGCGGCATGCGCTCGGCGGATGGAATGTACCATTGGGAGATGTTAGCGAACCACTCGTCGGCGCGCATGTCCACCGGGTGGATCCGCTTCTGGACCGCGGCCACAGTGGACGGCTCCCAGAGCCAGATCGCGGGCGCGTCTTCGTTCAGCAGGCTGTGGGCGCGGAAATAATAGGACTTCGCGCGGGCCGCGTCGAACTGGGCAATAGCGGTGTCGACCAACGCGTCGAACCGGGGATTCTCGTACGAGCCCGCGTTGCCGCCATCCTTGGCCTTCGCCGCATCGACGCCCCAGCCCTGCAGGATCGAGCTCGGGTTGCCGTCGGACTGCATCGCCTCGATCACCGTCTGGAACTGGCGCGCCTCACTGCGCTGCCGCACGGTGCCCATGTCGGCGGTCTCGATGTCGGCCTTCACGCCGACGTCCTGGAACATCGCCTGCAACAGGACCGCGGTCTGCATGCGCACAGCGCTCGACGTCGGGACGAGCATGCTGAACCGGAGCGGCGTCCCGTTCTTGACGCGGATGCCGTCGGGGCCCGCGCGCCAGCCGAGTGCGTCGAGCAGGTGGCGGGCGCTGTCGGGGCTGTAGGGCAGCTCGGCGACCGTGCTGTCGAAGTACGGCAGCGCGCGGGTGTACGGCCCGTACGCCACCGAGCCTAACGAGTCGAATACACTCCGGGTGACGCGGCGGCGGTCGATCGCCATGGTGAGCGCGCGACGGAGCGAACGATCGGCGAACAGTGCGTTGGGCCGGGACTGATCGTTCGGGTCGCGTTCGTTGAACAACAGGTAGCCGTACGCCATCGACGGATACGCTACCAGCTTCACGTTAGGCGTCTTGGCGACGCGCGGAATGTCCGGTGGGTTGACGAACTCCAGGAAGTCGGCGTCGCCGGAGAGCACGCGGACCAAGCTGGCGTTGGGGTCGGGCGCGATGCTCCAGATGAGGCGCTCGAGGCGCGGTCGCCCGCGGTGATACGACGTGTCGGCCTGCAGCTCGATCGTCTGGCGCGGCACCCAATTCACGAAGCGATACGGGCCGCTGCCGATGGGATGCCGCGCAAACGGCGACGACTGCAACTGCGCCGGGTCGGCGCCGGCGAGCACATGCCGCGGCAGAATCCGCATCTGATACGCGGCATCATAGAACTGGCCGGGATACCGCTTCTTGAACCAGAACACGGCGATCGACGAATCCGGCGTGCTCACCGAGTCGATGTTGGCGAGCAGCGGCGCCACGAACGAGCCGACCTTGGGATTCTTGTACAGTTCGACGGTGAACTTCACGTCGCTCGAGCGTACGGGCACGCCGTCGTGCCAGCGCGCTGCGGAGTCGATGTGAAATCCGATGGTGAGCGAGTCGCGGCCCCACGTCCACGAATCAGCGAGCTGGCCGGTCCAACCCTGATCTCCGATCGGGTCCAATGTGGCGCCCGGTCGTGCGAGGTTTTCGAAAACGAGGCCGTCCACCTCGTAGCTGGTCGCGTTGACCGTGATCGGCGGGAGGAGCGCATCGGCATCGCCGATGACCGCGATCACCATCGTACCGCCGTATTCGCCGCCCTGGGTCCGCGCGCGATCGCCGTGCTGACAGGCGATCACGGCCAGCAACGGAAGTAAGGACGACGCAACGAGAGGGGTTCGCATGCTCACGGATTTGCGGGAGGAGGAGGTGCCGGATCGGCGTCCCAGTGGGGCCGCCGCACCGTGAAGACGATCAGTCTGGGGAGATGATTCGTTATGACCTCCTTCGCAGCCTTCGCAAACGCCGCCGGCGGGCCCAGCCGTATGGGCGTCGCTCTACGGGGCAAACTATGGTGACAACGCGCCGGTGAGGCAAGGAAAACGTGCTGACCGGTTGCGTTGGACCTTGCCACGCGCCAACCCAGCCGACCTGACCCAGTAACGGCACAGCCGGCCGATGGAATTTCCCCCACCGGTATGCCAGATTTCAGTGCTGCGACGCGGGCCGCTGGAGACCCGCGCCACGTTGTTCGCTCACCGACACGACCGTGCGCCGGCCGGCGCCGAGGGTTTCATGACGACCACGATTGCACCGGTATCGCTGACCGATGCCGACAGCTTCATCCCCCGCCACGTCGGCCCAACCGACGACGACGTTCGCGCCATGCTCGAGGTGTTGGGCTACGAGTCGCTCGACGACCTGATGGATGCGACGGTGCCCGAAGCGATCCGCTTGCGGCGGCCGCTGGCGTTAGGCGAAGGAAAGAGCGAGACGGCGGCGCTGCGCGGGTTTCGTGCGGTGGCATCGCGCAATCAGGTTTTTCGATCCTTCATCGGACTCGGCTACTACAGCTGTCTGGTGCCGCCGGTGATTCAGCGGAACGTGCTCGAGAATCCGGCGTGGTACACGGCCTACACGCCGTACCAGGCCGAGGTGGCGCAGGGCCGGCTGGAAGCGCTGCTCAATTATCAGACGATGGTCATCGATCTCACCGGTCTGCCGATCGCCAACGCATCGCTCCTCGATGAGGCGACTGCCGCGGCCGAGGCGATGATGATGTCGCACGCGGTGAAGGGCGGTGCGGGCAAGAACACGTACTTCGTGTCACAGGACTGCTTCCCGCAGACCATCGAAGTGGTGCGCACGCGCGCACGGGCGCGCGGGATCACGGTGATCGTGGGCGACCACCGGACGGCTACGTTAGGCAACGACGTCTTCGGTGCGCTGGTGCAGTACCCAACGGCCGACGGCGCGGTGATCGACTACCACGCGTTCGCCGAGCGCGTCCATGCGGCGGGCGGCCTGCTCACCGCGGCCGCGGATCTGCTCTCGCTCACGCTGCTGGTGCCGCCCGGCGAATGGGGCGCGGACGTGGCGGTGGGATGTACGCAGCGCTTCGGCGTTCCACTGGGCTTTGGCGGACCGCACGCCGCGTACTTTGGCACGCGCGATGAGTTCAAGCGCCAGATCCCCGGCCGCATCATCGGCGTCTCGCGCGACAGCGAGGGGCGCCCGGCGCTGCGGATGGCGCTGCAAACGCGCGAACAGCACATCCGCCGCGAGAAGGCGACGAGCAACGTGTGCACGGCGCAGGTACTGCTCGCGGTGATGGCGAGCATGTACGCGGTGTGGCACGGCCCGGCGGGTCTCCAGCGCATCGCCACGCGCGCGCACCGGTTCGCCGAGACCGTCGCCGAGGGCCTGCGGCGACTGGGCTACGGTATCCGCCACGACGTGTTCTTCGACACCGTGTGCGTCGAGTTAGGCGAGCGTCGCCTCCCCGACGTGCTGCGCGAGGCCCGCGCCAAGCAGCTCAACATGCGGGTGATCGACGAGCATACGTTAGGCATCGCGATCGGCGAGAGCACGCTCCTCGATGACGTGAACGACTTGTTCGCCGTGTTCAACCGCGGCGTGCGGCCGGACTTCGCGGCGTCCGATGTGGCCGAGGGCGTGGACGACCGGTTCGACGAGCGCTTCGCGCGTACGAGCGCCTACCTCACGCATCCGGTGTTCAACAAGTACCACTCCGAAACCGAGATGCTGCGCTACATGCGCAAGCTCGAGTCGCGCGACCTGTCCCTCACGCACTCGATGATTCCGTTGGGCTCGTGCACCATGAAGCTCAACGCGACCGCCGAGATGCTGCCGATCTCGTGGCGCGAGATCAACCGGCTGCACCCGTTCGCGCCGCGCGAGCAGACCGACGGCTACTCGGTGCTGTTCGAGCGGCTCGAGGGTGCGCTCGCCGAAATCACGGGGTTCCCGGCGGTCTCGCTGCAGCCTAACGCAGGCTCGCAGGGCGAATACGCCGGCCTGCTCGTCATTCGCGCCTACCACGAATCGCGCGGCGAAGGCCACCGCGACGTGTGTCTCATCCCGCAGTCGGCGCATGGTACCAATCCGGCGAGCGCGGTGATGGCAGGCATGTCGGTGGTCGTCGTGCGCACCGACGAGCGCGGCAATATCGACCTCACCGACCTGCGCGAGAAGGCGGCTGCGAACGCGCCGCGCCTCGCGGCGCTCATGGTGACGTATCCGTCGACGCACGGCGTGTTCGAGGAAGGCATTCGCGAGCTGTGTCAGATCGTGCACGCCAACGGCGGCCAGGTGTACATGGACGGCGCGAACATGAACGCCATGGTGGGACTCTGCCGTCCCGCCGACATCGGCGCCGACGTGTGCCATCTGAACCTGCACAAGACGTTCTGCATCCCGCACGGCGGCGGCGGGCCGGGCATGGGACCCATCGCGTGTGCTGCGCACCTCGCGCCGTTTCTGCCGGGACATCCGCTGGTGCGCGTGGGCGGAACGGAAGCCATCGGGCCGGTGTCCGCCGCGCCGTGGGGCAGCGCGAGCATCCTGCCCATTTCGTACATGTACATCGAGCTCATGGGCGGTGAAGGCCTAACGCGCGCGTCCAAGGTCGCGATTCTCAACGCGAACTACGTGGCCAAGCGCCTCGACGCGTACTATCCGGTGTTGTACCGCGGCACGCACGGGACGGTCGCGCACGAGTGCATCATCGATCCGCGCCCATTCAAACAGAGCGCCGGCGTCGATGTGGAAGACATCGCCAAGCGCCTCATGGACTACGGCTTCCATGCGCCCACGGTCTCGTTCCCGGTGGCCGGCACGCTCATGATCGAGCCCACGGAGAGCGAGTCCAAAGAGGAGCTGGACCGGTTCTGCGACGCGCTCATCTCGATCCGCGAAGAGATCCGTGAGATCGAAGAGGGACGCGCCGATCGGTTAGACAATCCGCTCAAGAACGCGCCGCATACGCTCGAGCGCGTGTTGTCATCCGACTGGTCGCGCCCGTACACGCGCGAGCAGGCAGCGTTCCCCGCACCGTGGACGCGCGAGTGGAAATTCTGGCCCGCCGTTGGGCGTGTCGAGAGCGCGTTCGGCGATCGGAATCTCGTGTGTGCGTGTCCGCCCTTGGACGAGTACGCGCTGCACGAGAGTTCGTGAGAGTCAGGGAAGCGCGCGCTTTCCTGCGGTACGCTACTCGCCGATGTGCTTCTTGTATTCCTCGGGGCCGAGGAGTTGGTCTTGCTCGCCGGCGTCTTTCACCCGAAGGCGGATCATCCAGCCTTCGCCGTACGGATCGGTGTTCACGAGCGCCGGCTCTTTGTCCAACCGCGGATTCACTGCTTCCACCGTTCCCGCGAGCGGCGAAAACAACTCCGACACCGCCTTGACCGCTTCGATCGTGCCGAAGACATCCATGCGCCCGAACGATTCACCCACCTTGGGCAGCTCGACGTACACGACGTCGCCCAACTCGCCCTGCGCGTAGTCGGTGACCCCGATCTGCACGACGTCGGAGTCGGGAAGCCGCTTTACGAATTCGTGTTCTTCGGTGTAGAGCAGGTCGTTTGGAATGTTCGACACGAAAGCGCTGCCGCAGGTGAAGTCGCGCGAAGTCTACCGGCGAGGCGAGAATGCGTCAAGCAAAGGGCGGTCAGGCCGGCGCCGGCTGCTTCGCGTTCTCGTCGCGCGCGATCGCGTCCCACACTTCGCGCACTCGATCCGCCAACTGTTCGCGCGTGCCCGCGTTCTCGATCACGAAGTCCGCGCGCGCTCGCTTGAGCTCGGCCGGCATCTGTGCTGCGATCATCTGCACCGCTTCTTCCTGCGACAAACCGCGGTCGCGCATGAGCCGCTCCAGTCGGATGGGACGCGGCGCGTCAACCAGTACGATGCGCGTGAACGAATCGGCCAACCGCCGCTCGAAGAGCAGCGGAATGTCACACACGACCACGCGATCGCCGCGCGCTGAAGCCTCCGCGATTTCCTCGTCGCGCAGTCGCCCAACTTCGGGATGCACGATCGCGTTGAGCGCCTCGAGCTCGTCCGGTCGATCGAACACCACGTGACGAAGCGCGGCGCGATCGAGAGAGCCATCGGGCGACAACACGCCCGTCCCCCATCGCGCAACGATGGAGCGCAGCGCCGGCGTGCCCGGCTCGACGGCGCGACGTGAAAGCGCGTCCGCGTCGATGATCGTCGCACCGCGCGCAGCGAACAGGTGCGCAACCGTCGATTTGCCGCTCGCGATGTTGCCAGTGAGACCGATCATCATCATGGACGCACCCTCGGACGCATGATCGCATGTACCCGCGACGCGCGGATGCGCGGCGGGACTGTCACTCGATTGGCTGCCGGCGACGGAACACACGACGCCGTGGGCACCGCGCACCGAAGGCCATTGCCCGGATTTCCGCCAAAGTCGATCGGAACGACGACAACCGTCGAGCTCGTGAACGTTGCGGGACGCTTACACGCAAAATGGTTGGCCGTGAAATCGGGCGGCGCCGCGCCGCCGCACACGAATGACACGGTTTGCAGGTTCGGATCGAGGAACACAAGCTCGAGACTGTCCACGGCAGGATTCGCATTCACGATGATCGAGTCCGCCGTCGTGTCGACGCTCACGCTGTCAATGAATACATCGCCATTCGGAGGAAGTGCCGGCACGCTATCCAACGAGCTGGAGTTGAACTTGGAATCGGAGAGGCTCACTTCGATCTCGTTCGCGCCCGCGAAGTTCGTCTGGAACGCGTAGAACACTCCGCCGATGTTTGCGAGCGGCGGGAAGAACGTGTACGGCGTCTCGATGTCCGGATTGCCGTTCACAATGTCGGTTGCTTGCAACGTCGTGAGATCGCCATCCGGGTCGTTGCCTGTCAATTGATAACGGATCAGAGCGGACTCGACCACGCGTGCGGTGTCGAGCGTCGTGATCGCCGGTGGATTGTTACCCGCGGTGAGCACCACGGGTTGCGCCGCGACGACCTGTCCGGGGCGAACGACCATGCTGCCCAGGAACTGCTGGTCCTGTACGACGCCGTTGTTCAACAGCGAAAGACTGACCTCGATCAAACAGTACGGACCGAGATCGTCCGGTGGAAATCGGTTGATGCACGCCGAGAGATCGAACTGAACGGTGAGATCTTGCGTGGCCGATGTCACCGGGAACGTGCCGTTGAACAGCGAGTCCAGCGCCTCTTCGGAGTCGGGGACGAACGATGCGATAGAAACTCGAATCTCCTCGCCGGGCTTGCCGTTCTGGAACTGCACTTTCATCGACACGGTACCGGCACGCGGACCAACGGGTGCGTCTTTCATGCAAGCCGACGCCAGTAAGGCGAGGGCGATCAACCCGGATCGAACGATTCGGTTCATGTCGTGCGTGTGTTTGACATAGGGTCGGTGACGGTCGGCCAAGGTAGGATGCGCCGTGTCTCGCTGTCAACCAGCCGCGTCAGCTATGAAAGTTCTAACAATGGCGCGCACGTTTGCCACACCGTTAGAGGAGCGGGACTTGATCCTCGTCTCGCCGCGGCACTTGATGACAGTGACGACAACGCGCTTCGTACGATTCGCGTCCGCCTACCATGATGGTAGGCGAGTCATAGCGCGCCGGTTTGCCGCCCAACAGACGTTGATTGCGGCTCGCCGGTCCGCCACAGACGACGCAGATGGCGTGCAGCTTGTCGACCACTTCGGCCACCGCCATGAGCTGCGCGATAGCGCCGAATGGCTCGCCGCGAAAGTCGGTGTCGGTGCCCGCGATGATGACGCGGATGCCGCGCGCGGCGAGCGACGTCGCGAGATCCACGACGCCCGCGTCGAGGAACTGCGCCTCATCGATCGCGACGACGTCGACGAGCGGACTGATTTGTTGCGCGATCTGCGACGATGAATCCACCGGCACCGCGTCGACGCTGCGTCCGTCGTGACTGGCGATCGAGAACACGCCGGCGTACCGGTCGTCCAGGTGCGACTTGAACACCTGCACCTTCTTCTTGGCGATGATCGCGCGACGCACGCGCCGAATGAGCTCCTCGCTCTTGCCGCTGAACATCACGCCGGCGATCACCTCGATCCATCCGGCGCGTACCGGTCCGGCGAAGGTGCTCTCGTCGCTCACTCGTCGCGCCGGCGTGACGGTCCCCGATCGCGCGTGCCCGGTCGCCGAGGAAATTTCCCGCGCGCATGCCCAACGCGATCGTCGCGGCCGCCGCGTTCGCGCGGCGGCCGATCACGGTCGATGCGTGCGCTCACCCGTCGTCCGCGGATATTGACGCCGCTGAGCGCTGCCACGGCGCGCTCGGCGTCCGCGGCGTCGAGCTCGACGAGCGCGTGGTTTTCGCGGATCTCGACGCGTCCGATGCGCGAACCCGCGATGCCCGCCTCGTTGGCAATGGCGCCGACCAGGTCGCGCGGAGACACGCCGTCGCGCTCGCCGACGTTGACGAACACCCGCACGGCCCCGCCCGATGGCGCGCGCCGCGGTGCGCGCGCGCCCGGATCGGCCGGCGCGGCCGCCACTGCGTTAGGCACTGACGTCGTTGCGTTAGGCGCCCGGCGCGCGCGCTCCGCCTCGAGCAGGTGGAGCGCCGCCGCTGCCAGCGACGCCGCATCGAAGTCGCCAAGGAGCGGCTCGATGGTGAGGAGCTCGCGAGCCGGCAGGCCGAGTGCCAGGACCGAACGGAGCTCGTCGCGCGTCCGTTGGTCACTCGCGCGCGCGGCGGCGAGCGATGCGTCCAGCGAAAACGGCGAGAGTCGCTCCTTTCCCGCGAGCGCCACCAGCGAGGGTAACTGCTTCGGTTGGACGAGCGCCACGACCTGATTCGGCGCCGACGCCGCGAGCGCACTCAATTCGGCGCGCGTCGACGGCACGTCGAACAAGATCACGAGTGCAGCGGACGGCGTCGCCTCGCGCACGATGCGAACGATGTCCTCGCCGGTATAGCCCAGCGCGCGGAGCGTGTCGCGCACATCACGCTCGGAATCATCGGAGCGGACATAGATCGCCGCACCCGGCGGATCGAGCGCGTCGAGGAGGCTTCGTAAGGCAGTGCTTCGCGTCGCCGCGTTCGTGATCAGGTAGCGCACCGCGAGCGGCTCAACTGAATCATCGCCAGTCGAGCCCACGCGACGCGGACGCCGCGCATACTGCTCGACCAGCGCCTCGACCTCCGGGGTCGTGCGCGCGGCAACCACCGTGCGCGCCGACTCCTTGGGCATCTCACCCATGAGCGCTTCGAGCGACGGCACCGCGCCGGCGTCCACGAGCACATCCGCCCACGCGATCACGACCGCGTGCACACCATCGAGCTTGAGCACCGCGCGGCGCACCAACTCGAGGAGTTGATCGCTAGGACCCACGACCAGCGGCGCCGGATGCGCCGCGAGAAGACGCGCGGAGCGCGCTGCGCCGGTGGCGGCGATCGCTCGCGGCGCGTCGCCGCCCATGTCGCCCGACTGCGACGCCACCCATCGAGCAATCGCGACCGCACTCTCGGCGTCGGGTGTCACCACGACGGCTCGCGGACCTTTGCCTGCTGCGTCGGCCGCCTCGAGCGCGGCAAGCTGCTCGAGCACCGGACCCATGAATTGCTCGATGGCCGCCGAATCGTGCGGCAGCACGTACATCACATTTTGATTGCGTGAGACAGTCGCTCGCTCACGCGCCGGTTCCGCGTTCCCGTGCTCCAAAATCCACCCCTCGAATTTTCAATGGCGTCACGAACGCGACGCGACTAAAGTATAGCAGACGAGCCATCCGCTCTCCAACTCAGGATGCCGCAGTGACCGAGATGACCGTTCGTCGCATGTTCGTGCCGTCACCGAACGTTGCGCAGCTCAAAGAATCCGCAACGATCGCTGTCTCTGCCCGAGCGAAGGCGCTTCGCGCAGCGGGGCGACGCATCATCGACCTTGGGGCCGGCGAGCCGGACTTCGACACGCCGGAGTTCATTCGCCGAGCAGCGCAGAAGGCCATCGATTCGGGCGCGACGCACTACACGGCCACGGAGGGCATTCTTCCGCTGCGCGAAGCGATCGCTGCGCTCGCCAACGCCGACTACCGCGGTGACGATCGTGTGACGCCCGGCGATATCGTCGTCTCCACAGGTTCCAAGCAGTCCTTGTTCAACGCCTGCTTCGTTCTCTTCGGACTCGGCGACGAAGTGTTGATTCCGACGCCAAGCTGGACCAGCTACTACGAAATGGTCGCGCTCGCGCGCGCAGAGCCGGTTCCCGTTTACGGCGATCCGGTGAACGGACTCAAGGTGAGCGCTGAGTCGTTGGCGGCGGCGGCCACGCCCGCCACGAAAGGCGTGATGCTCAACTCGCCGTGCAACCCCACGGGCGCGGTGTACTCTCGCGCGGAGCTGGAAGCGATCGTCGCGTTGGCGGACGAACGCGGGTGGTGGGTAATCAGTGACGAGATCTATCGGCGCATCGCGTACGGCAGCGTCGCGACGTCGATCTTCGAGGTGGCGGGAGCACGCGATCGAGTGCTTCTCATTGATGGCGTCGCTAAAGCGTACGCGATGACGGGCTGGCGCATCGGTTGGGCCGTCGCGCCGCGTGCAGTTGCGCACGCCATGGGCGCGCTGCAGTCGCACACGACGTCTAACGCAGCGACGGTGTCCCAGCACGCAGCACTGGCCGCGCTCTCCGATCGCGCAGCGGCCGATGCGTCCATCGCGCACATGGTCGGCGAGTTCGAGCGGCGGCGCGATGCGGCGCTTGCAATGTTGGCCGGCGAGCCGGGCATCGGTGTCATTCCGCCCGACGGCGCATTCTATCTATTCCTCGACGTGAGCGCGACGCGGGGAGACTCGCGCGTCGGCGCGGGCAGCGCGTTCGCGCAGCATTTGCTCGAGCGACACGACGTGGCCGTGGTTCCTGGCGCAGCGTTTTACACACCGGACTGGGTGCGCCTCTCGTATGCCGCGCCGCTAGATCAAGTCGTGACAGGAGTACAGCGCACGGTGGCTGCATTTCGCGAAATGATTTCGTAACGCTGCGCGATAGAATGATCCTCTGGTGACGGCGCGAGGAGGCGATATCTTAGCCCGAGTGACGCGCCCGACCGCAGCTCGGCGGAGCGTGAGTGCGGGCCGTCGCTAACGCCTGCGTAGGAGGCCGCGTGAACGTCACCGTGCAGATCGAACCAGCCACCGACATTCCGTCGGCTGTGGAATATCGCTGGGATACGGATACCGCGATTCTCACCGCGAGCCTCGCCGACAATTCATTCGCCGACGGTGCATCGGGCGCGGTCGAGCTCGCCGGTTCCGATGGCTCGTGGGTGATCCTCGACGTGCGAGGCGGCCGCATTCACGGCGTCGAAGTCGCCGTGTGGCCCGACGTCAAAAAGTTGACCGCGTTGCGCATACCCGCAGACACGGCGCGCGGCCGGCTCGTCGTTCCGTCAGCAGGATCGAAAGGCGGCGTCGCGATGATGCAGATGGACACGACGCTCATCGCAGAATCCGATCAGTCCGAACAAACCATCCACTTCCGACTCGGCGCCGGCCGACACGCGCGCACGGTGTGCATCGCGCGCGACATCCTGGTCGACCTCGACGACAGCGATACCATTCGCGGAATCTGGCTCCTCAATGTGCCACCGTTCCCCGGCGACGAATGATCACCACGATCGTGCTCATCAAGTGCGATCCAAAAGAGATCCCACACTGCGCCACACGCCTGGCTGGTATTGAGGGCGTCTCCGAGGTCTATTCGGTGTCCGGTGAATGGGATCTCGTCGCGATCGTCCGTGTGTCTGAGTACGAACGTATCGCGCAGGTGGTGACGGAGGAGTTTGCGAAAGTGCCGGGCGTCGATCGCACGCAGACGCTCACGGCGTTCAGAGCGTACTCGAAGCGCGACGTCGAGAGCGCGTTCGGAGAATGAAAGGCGGACACACCCGGGCAAAGCCGGATGGAGCGAATCGGATGGTGTTGAACTCGCTGGACGGGTAGACCTCGAGAGAATCAAAGCAGTCTTGCCGTGTCCGGCCGTGTCCGGCCTCGTCCGCTCTCAGTCCAGGCACCACTTCGTCCGCGTCCGATACGTCTCTTCCCACTTGCCGTCCTTCCACGACAGCACGGACAGGAACGTGTCGCCGCCAAACTGCCAGCCCTCCAGGAAGATCTCGTCTACACCGTCGCCGTTGACATCGAGGTGGTCGAAGTAGCGACGGAAACTGGAGCTCGCGAGCGGACCCTGCACGCGATGCGTGTATGTGATGTGGTACTCGCTCGCCGCGGCGTCGCGATCCGCGATCACGATGAGATGCGTCGTGGTCTCCTGTGTCGATGCGGGATTCTCGGCGGCGGGATCGATGAAGGCCGCGACGATCGTCGGCCACGGACCGTCGCCGCTCGGGAACGCCACAGCGCGAAAGTCGAGCGAATCGAGCGTCGCCTGCTTGATGCCGACCGTCTGCGCCGCTTGCACGCCTATCGACCGTGCGATGCGCTCCACTTCGGCACCCGGCATCGCCTTGCTGTTTCGTTGGTGACCGAGTGCAGCGGTGGAGGCGAGATACTCGACGGTGAAAGTCGGGTTGGCACTCAGTCCCTCCATACGCACCGCCGCCATCGGCGTCAGCAGCTGACAGCCGGGCAGCGAGTAGAGCGCGTCGTCGCTCTGCCACATTCCGCGCCGCACCTTGACTGTTCCGGTCGCGCGTCCATCGACGAATAACGAATAGGACTTCGAGCTCCGTAAGTAGTCGGCGTCCAGCTCACGCCAGCCGGTCGAGTCGAGCACGATCTGCTGCAACTGATCGTGCCCGACGGCCGCGATCGGGATCATGCGCGGATCATTCGCGTCGCCGAACACCTCGAACAGGAGATCGGGATGTGAACGAAGATCGAGATGCGGGCCGGATGGTGCAGCGTGCGTCGCCGCGTCACGGCGCCCGGAAGCGTGCGCCTTGCCGCAGGCGGAAGCGACCAGCCACACGGTCGCGATCCGTACCAATTGTCTCGCCACACGCACGATCGGAATGTTCACTTGGGCGGGGATCCCACGGTTGGACGCGCGGGTCTCGGTTGTGCAGACCGGCAACGGTGCTGCATTCGCCGGTGCCAGATGGCGCCGGCCGCTATGCTGATGGACGCGGAGCGCCGCCTTCCTGCAACCAGCGCGGGGTAGTGCTCCGTAGGGCAGGAGGCAATTCGAGACGGGCAACGGAGCAAACGGCCGTCCAGCGGTGTACGTATCGGCTGTCCATCAACCGGTCTTTACATGTCCTTAGCGGGGCGCGGCTGGCCGCGTGTTCTATCGGTTGGGCCGACGGGGGCGTGCATACGCCTCGTCGCGCTCGGTCTCGCGTGCTTCCTTACCCCGGGCGCCGCACGCGGACAGACATCGAACGTCGTGCTCCGCATCAAGCCCAAAGTGGGCGACACGCTGTTCACTCGCTTCGAGCAGGACGTGTCGATGAAGGGCACCGTGCATATACACGGCAGCGACACGACGATGACGATGCACACGTCGCTCCTCCTGCTGTCGCGCGTGTTGGTGCAGGGCAGCGACGAAACCGGTACCACGATCACCACGATCACGGACTCGGTCTCACTCATCTCCGATGGACAGCCGGCTGAACCCGAGGAGATTCGGCGCGCGATGCAGGGGCAACGCGTACGGTTGCACATCGCCCCCGATGGATCGGCCGCCGTACTCGCCGTTCCACCGCAGCTCTCGGCGGACATCCGCGCGGTGGTGTCGGGCATGCCGGCCACTCTTCCCGACGGGCCCGTGAGCGTGAAGCAAAGTTGGCAGCGTGTGACGTCGCTGCCGGTGGTGGGCGACGCGAACAAGGGCTACGCCGCGGTGCTCCGCGCCACCTATCGCCTGGACTCGCTCTCGAGTGATGGGACGCTCGCGTTCGTCTCCATGCACGGCACCATCACACGCGATCCGGGTTCCCGTCCACTCGCGAACGGATTGCGGGTGAGCTCATCGGGTAAGGTGATGGGCATGTTGTGCGTCGACCGGCGACGCGGCTGGTGGATCGATGCCCGCGCGACGATCGGTCTCGTATCGACGCTCGTGCCGAGCACCGGCTCCACGGCCACGCCAGTCCGGATGCAGACCGACATCACGCAGCACATGCACACGGCGAGCGTACACTGAGCGCGCCGTTCGGCTAGTCGGCCCTACGCTTAAGCGGTAGTTTTCGGAGTGCGCCTCGTCCATTTGGCCGACTTACACCTCGGCTTCCGGCAGTACCACCGGCTCACGCCCGAGGGGATCAACCAGCGTGAGGCGGACGTTGCGCTCGTGTTCCGTCGCGCGATGGAGCGCGTGATCGCGTTGCGTCCGGACGTGGTGCTCATCGTGGGCGATGTGTTCCACTCCGTGCGTCCGATGAACGCGGCGATCATCGAAGCGTTCACGCACGTGCAGAAGCTCAGGCTCGCGCTGCCGGACACCGAGGTCGTGATCGTCGCGGGCAATCACGATCGGCCGCGCGCGACCGAGACGGGAAGCATCCTCGAGCTGTTCACACGCATCGATGATCACGTACACGTGGTTGCTGCCGGGCCGCGTCGCATCCCACTGCCGGCGCACGAGATGTCGGTGCTCGCGGTGCCCGATCTCCCGGCGGGCGCGCCATGTCCGGAGTTCGAGCCGGATCGCGAAGCGCGGTACAACGTGCTCGCGATGCACCGCGAGGTGGAAGGCATGCTTCCGCCTAACTTGGCCTACCCCGATCGTCCGTCGGCGCCCGTGCCCATTGAAACGATCGGTCCGGACCGCTGGACGTACGTGGCGTTAGGCCACTACCACGTACAGAAAAAGCTGTCCCCCAATATGTACTACTGCGGGTCCCTCGAGTACCTGCCGCCCAACATGTGGAGCGAGATGCACGAGGAGCGCGCGACAGGTGTGCCGGGGAAGGGGTTCATCGAGTACGATCTGGGCGCGGGCACGCATCGATTCCATGTGATTGCAGGTGCGCGACGGTTAGCCGAGCTCGCGCCGGTCATGGCGCGCGGGTTGTCGGCGTCGGACATCGACGCCGCCATTCGCGAGCGCGTCGAGGCCTGTGAGGGCGGGATCGACGACCGGGTGGTGCGGCTCGTGCTGCGCGAGATCCCGCGGCACGTGGTACGCGAGCTGGACCACCGGGCGCTGCGCGAGTACAAGCGGCGCGCGCTGCACTTCCACCTCGACGCGCACAAGCCCGACACCGTTCGCCTAACGTTGAACCCGGCCGGCGGGCGCAGGGCGACGCTGCGCGAGATGGTGGAGACGTACCTGTCGCGCCGGCCGATCGAGGCCGACCTGGACCGCGCGGTGCTGGTGTCCTTGGGCCTCGAGTATCTGGACGCCGCCGACGCGGCGTCGGAGCAGGCGGTGGGGCCGGTGGCCGGTCCCGTCGCCGACGGACAGCGGTAGTGCGTCTCAACCGGATCGCCCTCTCCAACTTCCGCCAGCACGCGGACACCCGGATCGATTTCGACGCCGGGCTCACCGGCATCATCGGGCCTAACGGATCGGGCAAGACGACGGTCCTCGAAGCGCTGGCCTGGGCGATCTACGGCAACACCGCGGCGCGCGGGACGCGCGAGTCGATCCGCTTCAACCGCGCGGCGGCACGGGCCACGGTGCGCGTCGAGCTCGACTTCGAGCTCGCCGGCCACCGCTACCGCGTGGTCCGCGGCCTGACGAACGCCGAGCTCTATCTGGATGGCGCGGCGACGCCGATCGCGAACTCGATCAGCGGCGTGACCGACATCCTCACCCGCAAGTTAGGCATGACGCGCGACGAGTTCTTCAACACGTACTTCACGGGACAGAAGGACCTGAGCGTGATGGCGGCCATGAAACCCGCCGAGCGCGCGCAGTTCCTGTCCCACGTGTTGGGGTACGAGCGGCTGCGCGATGCGCAGAAGATCCTGCGCGGCCACCTCACGGAGCTGCGCTCGCAGATCACCGGCATCCAGCAGGGCATGCCGGACGCCGACGTGGTAGGCAAGCAGCTCGAGGATGCGCGCCGGCGTCTCGCGTCCACCGCGCGCGCCACGCAGGCGGCGCGTGACGCGCGCGGTCGAGCGCAGGCGGTCCTGGAGCGCGTCAGGCCCAAGTGGGAGCTGGCGCAGCGCGAACGCGAAGCGCTGCAGGCGCTCCTCGCCGAGCTCCGCGTGGCCGAGGGCGAGGAGGCGGGTCTGGCGCGCGACGCCGAGCGCCTGGCCCGTGAGTTAGGCGGCATCGCCGCGGCCAAGGCCGAGCGCGACGCGCTCGCCACGGAGCTCATTCCATATGCCGTGCTCCACGCCGAGTTCCAACACCTCGAGGTGTTGGCGCGCGAGGACGGCCGGCGCCAATCGCTGGTTGCGTCGCGCGCGCTGCTCGAGGACGAGCTGGCCAAGCTCCACGAGCGGCGGGCTCGGCTCGACACGGCGCCGCGCCTCGAGGAGGAGGCCACGCTCGCGTTGCACGAGAAGCGCGCGTCGCTCGAGGAGCTGGATGGCAAGGTGGAAGCGCGCCGCACAGAATGGGTGCGCGACAGGCAGGAGGCGGAAACCAAGCGCCAGGCGCTGCGCGACCAGTACGCGGAGCTCAAGCAGCAGCGGGACCGGCTCGCCGCCGCCGGTGAGGATGGCGCGTGTCCGACGTGTGCGCGGCCGCTGAAGGGCACGATGCGCACGGTGCTCGAGCTCCTCGATGGTCAACTCGAGACGGTGCTCGTGGACGGGAACTACTACAAGGGCCGGATGGAGCAGTTGCTCGAGATGCCCGCCGATTTGCGCGAGCTGGATGAGCGTCGTCGCGTGGTGGCCGACGACGTGAAGGGTCTCGAGCGGCGGCTGTTCAAGGTGCAGCACGCGGTGCAGGAGCTGGCACAGTTAGGCGGCGAGATCGCGGCCAAGAGCGATCGCGTGGCGGCGCTGCGCAGCGACCTGGAGACGATCCCGGCCGGCTACGACCCGGTGCGCCACGATCTCGTGCGCCGCGAGCTCGACCGTCTGATGCCGCTCGACGCCAAGGCGACGCGGCTGAGCGCGCAGATCGAGCGCGAGCCGGCGCTGCTCCGCGAGCGCGCCCAACTGCACGACGCCGAGGCGGCGCTCCGTGCGCGCGTCACGGATCTCCGCGCGCGCCAGTCGGCGCTCAACGTGTCGGAGCAGCTATATGCCGCGTTGCGCGACGAGCACACCAAGGCGTCCGACGACATGCACGCGGCCGACCTCGCCGCGGCCACGGCCGAGAGCGAGCTCGCGTCCGCCGAACTGGCCGAAGCGCAGGCGCGCCGCGCCGCGGCCGAGCTCGCGGAGCGCCTGCGTCTGTTAGGCGAGCTCAACGTCCGCAAGCGCCTGCACGAAGAGCTCGACCGCGCGTACACGGACCTGCGCAACGACCTCAACTTCCAGCTGCGTCCCGAGCTGTCCGAGTTGGCGAGCGGATTCCTGAACGATCTCACCGGCGGCCGCTACACGGAGCTCGAGCTCGACGATCAGTACAACGTCGTGGTCCTCGAGGACGCGATGCCCAAGCCGGTGATTTCGGGCGGCGAGGAAGATCTCGCCAATCTCGTGCTGCGGCTCGCGATCTCGCAGATGATCGCCGAGCGTTCGGGGCAGCCGTTCTCGCTGCTCGTGCTCGACGAGATTTTCGGCTCGCTCGATGATGCGCATCGCGCGAGCGTGCTGGAGCTGCTGCGCGGACTGCACGACCGCTTCGAGCAGGTAATTCTCATCACGCACATCGAGTCGGTGCGCGACATGCTCGACCAGGTGGTGACCGTGCGATACGACGCGGCAACCGGCGCATCGGTGGCGACGCGCGATGAGCGCCAGCCGCTCGATGTCGGGGATCTCAAGGCGCTGGAGCTCGCGGGCGCTGGAGCGGCGGACTGATGGCCGTGGCGCGGTCCTGGCGCACGGGCCACCATCCCGACGGCCCGCAGCGGGCGCGTGTGGAAGACATCCCCGCGCTCAACCAGGTCTTCAGCGACAGCTTCACGGAGCGCTATCGTCGCGACGGCATGGTGGGCGTGCGCGTGCCGTACCTGAATCCGCTCATCTGGCGCTACGCGATCGAGGATGCGGGGGCCGGCGCGTTGTTGTGGCGCGACGAGCGCGGCGAGATCGTAGCGTTCAACGTCGTGCACTGTTCGGGCACCGAAGGATGGATGGGTCCGTTGGCCGTTAGGCCGGAGAGCCAGGCCGGCGGTGTGGGGAAGGAGATCGTGCGGTCGGGCATCGCGTGGCTCGAGCGGGCGCGTGCGTCGACGATCGGCCTCGAGACGATGCCGCGCACCATGGACAACATCGGCTTCTACTCGTCGCTCGGCTTCGTGCCGGGGCGGCTGACGATCACGATCACGCTCGACGGCGCGCACGCCGAGCACGCGCCGATATTGTTAGGCAGGCTGAGCACGCGCGACCAGCACGATGCGTTGGGCGAGTGTCGCGCGCTCGTGGACGGCCTCTTGCCCGGCTACGACTTCACGCGCGAGTTGGCGCTCACCGAGGAGCTGGGGCTGGGCGACACGGTGCTGTTCCGCGGCGGGAGCCGGTTGACGGGGTTCGCGCTGTGCCACACGGCTCCGTTAGTCGAGGGCCGGTCGCGCGAGGAGACGCGCGTGCTCAAGCTGGTGCTGGCGCCGGGCGCGGACCTGGGTGCGACGGTGATTGCGCTGGCCGACTACGCGCGCCGGAGCGGCACGCGGCGCGTGGCGTTCCGGTCGCAGACCGACTATCTCCACGCGTATCGGACTCTCATTGCGTTAGGCGGGCGGGTGCGGTGGACGGATCTGCGGATGACGTTGGCCGAGCATCCGGAGCCGGTGGCGGCGGAGGGGGTGGTCTGGAGCAACTGGGAGATCTGACGTACCTCTAGCAAGAATGCTTGCTCTATGAGCGAATCCCGCTGAGCCTCGCCGAGACCGCGTGAATCGCGTCGGGTCTGCTACCACCTCTGCTACATTCGGGGCGGTCGCTGGTCGCTGGTTGATTGCTTTCGTGCGCGACGCGGGTGACGCATGACCGCAACGCGCGAAAATGTCGGCCCGAGTGGCGGGAACAGCGCACTGTTTGGTCGCCTAACGGCGCCAACGACTAAGTAGCGCGGCGCGGTCGTCTGGCCTATTCCGCACCTGACTGCTGCTCTGAAGGACTGCCATAGTCAAGCGCGACGCATGCGACGGCGAGACTACGAACTTCGTCTGCCAGCATCGCCGCCGCTCATTGCAATGCGGGCGATTCGCTCAAGACGCGTTCGTATCTTGGTCCCCATTCGCTGAAAGGGCAGCGCGTCGAACAGCTCGCGCACAAACTCCTCATCCGTCCTCAATA
>Ga0070679_100001626_pt1 | contig 20226 bp, 17 predicted proteins | sample KBSC63BmetaG_FD_65652 | JGI IMG/M metagenome (GOLD analysis project Ga0070679, IMG submission 65652) | Corn rhizosphere microbial communities from Kellogg Biological Station, Michigan, USA - KBS C6-3B metaG | ecosystem: Host-associated > Plants > Roots > Rhizosphere | place: USA: Michigan... | reverse complement strand
ACAGTGGATGCAGACCCTCCGCGTCCTGATCGGGATTCTGGAGATTGGCGCCGCGGTCAAGTTCGTCTCGAACGCGGACCTCGTCCTCGGCTGGGGAATCTTCACGCGACCCGTGGTGCTGACTCTCTGGACAGCGCTTGCATTGAGTGGCGCGCTATACCTTGCCCGCCGTGGGCTGATGCAACGGAGCGGTGGCGGACGAGATGGAGCGCTTGGGCTCGCCGCGGCAGCAGCTGTCTTTGTCGTTTCGATCTGGCTCGCATCGGGCATCGGCGGCCGACGACTTCCTCAGGTGGAGGCGTTTCTGCCGCCGTCACCGCCCACCCTGCTCGCTTCTACTGCCGGGATCACGCCGAGCTGGATTCTCAACGATTACCCGGCGGCGCTGGACGCGGCACGGTCCTCGAGCAAGCTCGTTTTCATCGATTTCACCGGCTACACCTGCACCAATTGTCGCTGGATGGAAGCCAACATCTTCAGCCGTCCCGATGTTGGCGCGGAGCTCGGTCAATTCGTCCTCGCCCGGCTTTATACCGACGGTGACGGAGAGCTCTATGAACGGCAGCAATCGTTTCAGGAGCGGACTTTCGGGACGGTCGCGCTGCCGCTCTACGCGGTGGTCGATGAGAACGGCAGAGTGCGCGCGACCTTCAGCGGTCTCACTCGCGAGCCATCTGAGTTCATCTCGTTCCTCCAGAACGCACGGGCAGCGAGAGTCGTAACCGCGCAGTAAGTCAGGAGCTCTTCGGCGCCACTCCTGCCTTGTCGGCGCGTTGCAGAACTTCTTCAGCGGTTGACAGCGGCCCGCCGTGCTCAGCTCTGGCGGCCTCGATTTTCCTCGCCACCGATTCAGTTTCCTTGTCCTTCTTGCCACGCCGAAAAATGAACTCGGGCGCGAGGGCCACCCCGAGGAGCGTCAGCGGCAGGATCTGCAGGGTCTGGATCAGGAGCGAGACTGCGATTGCGTCGGCAGGCCGGACCCCGAACTGCTCTGCCATCAGCGCATACACGAACTGGAAGAACCCGACGTTGCCCGGCGTCGCCCTGATGATGAGCCCGACGTTGATTCCGAGCAGGCAGGCAAGGCTTCCCGCCAGCGGAATCGAGACGTGCGCCGCTGCCGCTGCCAGCTGGAACGTCCAGAGCTGACACGCCCAGGCGCCGAGCGAAAGCAGAATCGCGGCAATGAAGCGGGGCCCCGTCGCGAGGCGTCCCGCGGTCTGGCCAAAGCTGACGAAGTACGCCCGCACCCGACCCCATGTCGTTCGCGGCCGCGCGCGTCTCTCGGGAACGTGTTCCGGCTTCATGTGGCGCGCTGCGTACACGAACAGCACGAGCGCCACCACGATTACGGCGAGGAGGATTTCCGCTGGAAGCTTCCACCGCTCGAACTGGGGCGGGAGCTCGAAGGTGATCACTCCATAGACGAGAAGAAACACGAACCCAATCGGATCGAACAGCTTCTCCAACGCCATCGATGCGAGAACGGTCGAGCTGGGCACACCGCTAACGCGAGAGACGAACACGACTCTTGCCGCGTCTCCGCCACTCGCAACGAGCACGTTGTTGAGTCCGGCGCCGGCGATCGTCGCGCGCATCGCCAGAGGCAGCGACGTCACTCCGATCGGTCTGAGAAAGAGCCACCATCGGATGCCCTTTATCACCACCGACAGAAAGTTCACTCCGATCGCCGCGGCGAGGAGCGGCATCGATGCATGCCGCATCGAGCTCCATGCGGCGTGCCAGTTGATTGTGCGTGCGAAAAGAATGAGGAAGACGAGAATCGCGGCGGATATCGCCCAGCGAATCCCTTTCTTCAGCTTGGGGCTCATTCAGTCGGCAGAGTGGCGAACTCGTAGCCCTGATCGGTCAAGCGGTCGATGATGTGGGGTAGGGCAGCCGCGGTCTGCATCCGATCGCCGTCCGGATTGTAGCCGTCGCCATCGTGAAGAAGCACGATGGAGCCCGGCGTGACGCCTTCGATGGTGCGCCGGACGATCTCATTGACCCCGGGCCTGTCGCTGTCCCACACGCCGAGCGACCAGCCGACGGTGCGCTCGCCATAGGAGCTGGCGATCGGCGTCGTCCACGGACTGCGAAAGCCGTGAGGCGCCCTGAAGTATCGGGGTGCCGGGGCGCCGGCACGTCTGATGGCGCGGATGCCGAGCCGGATGTCGCGGCTGACGTAGAAGGGACTCTTGAACTGCAGCTTGCGGTGGAAGTAGCCGTGGTTTCCAAGCTGATGTCCCTCGGACGACATCCTCCGCACCAGCTCCGGCCAGCGCTCGGCGTGGCTGCCCAGGACGAAGAACGTTGCGCGCACGCCTTTCTCACTGAGGGTGTCGAGGATGCGCGGCGTCGCGTCGGGGTTTGGTCCATCATCGAAGGTGAGCGCCACGACTTTGCGATCGCTGTCGATCCGGCCCAAAGCGGGTCCGAAGAGTGGACTGTTCCGATGAAAGGCTCCGTGCACCACTCCGCCAATCACCGATACTCCCAGCGCTGCCGACCAGATCATTCGTGCGTCGCCCGTCCCAATACTGCAGTGTAAATGTCGAGCACCGCCTCGGTCACTCTGCTCCAGGAGTACTTTTCCGCCTCCTGTCGGCCTCGTTTGCCGAGTCGCGCTCTGAGCGTCTCGTCGTCCAGGAGTCTCACCAGGGAATCGGCGAGCGCTTCCGTGTCTCCACAATGCACCATTAGTGCCTCGCGCTCGTGCTTCACCACGTCGCGGAAGCCGTAGATGTCGGAGCAGACCACCGGCGTCTCGCACGCCATGGACTCCAGCAGCGTGATCCCGAAGGAGGCTTTGGTGGTAGGGCAGGCGTACATCGCGCTGTGGGCGTAATAGCCAGGCCGCTCCCCGAGCACCGAGCCAACGAAGGTGATATCAGGATCACCGCCCGCCGCGCGGTAGTAGTGTTTGCGAAGCGGACCATCACCGACCACCACTAGCTGGGCCTCGCGATTCCGTCCGCGCACTTTCTTGAACGAGTCGATCAGCGTCGTGAGTCCGTTCCTGGGATCGAACCTTCCCAGGAAGAGAATTACGGGCACATCGCTCCGCAGCGCGGCGGGACGCGCAACGTGCGGATTGAACACGTCGGTGTCGATCCCGTTGGGAACGATCGTCCAGTTCGCCTCGAAGTACCTGTTGAGCGCGATGGTGGTCGAGTGAGAGACAGCGATTGCGGCGTGCAGCTGGTCGAGTCGCTTCTGGAAGTACCGGTTCCCGACGGTGTAGAAGAACGAACGGTCGAAGTAGGTGTGGAAGGTTCCAACCACCGGGCAGTTCGCTTCCTCGATTGCCAGAACAGGCAGCACCGGCGACAGCGGCGAGTGGACGTGAATGATGTCGTACTGGCCGAGACTGAATACGCGTCGCAGCGATTTCCTCAGCTCGATACCCCAGGTGAAGCGCGCCTGGGATCCGTTTGCATATACAGGCTGGCTCTTGCCAATGCGGATTACGTGCGGCTCATCGCGCGCGCCCGGAATGTTCGACGTGATGATGTCGACCTGGTGTCCGTAGCGCCTGGCTTCGCGGGCGAAAAAGTGAACGTGCTCGCAGATCCCGCCGAGGTGCGGATAGTAGTACTCAGTGACGAGCGCGATGCGGAGCGGCCGCGCGTGCTGGATGCGCGCCATCGGCAGCGAGCCTGTCGGCATCAGCTCCAGCCGCCGCGAGTGCGACAGCTTACGTGTTAAGGGCGGCATGTGCGGCTGCGAGGCGCGCGATTGGAACTCTGAATGGTGAGCAGGACACGTAATCGAGACCGAGTGAGTGACAGAAAGAAATGGAGCGCGGCTCGCCGCCGTGCTCCCCACAGATCCCCAGCTTGATGTTCGGACGAACCCGTCGCCCGTCTTCAACCGCAATCCTTACGAGTCTTCCTACCCCTTCGGTGTCAAGAATCTGAAATGGATCGTCCGAAAAAATACCCCGATCAATGTAAGACGGAAGGAACCGGCCCGCATCGTCGCGGCTGAGGCCCATTGTAGTCTGGGTCAGGTCATTTGTTCCGAAAGAGAAGAACTCGGCAGACTGCGCGATCTGTGCCGCCGTCAGCGCAGCGCGCGGCAATTCGATCATCGTTCCGATCAGGTAGGGAATTCGCTCGCCCATCCCGCCGAGCACGCGCTCGGCGACATCCTCGATTATCGCGCGCTGATTCTCGAATTCGTTCACCGTTGATACGAGAGGGATCATTATCTCCGGCTTGACGACTATGCCGCGTCTCATGGCACGCACTGCCGCCTCGAGAATCGCTCGCGCCTGCATCTCTGTAATCTCCGGGTAAGAAATCCCCAGACGGCAGCCGCGGTGGCCGAGCATCGGATTGGTCTCCCGAAGCGACTCGATGATGCGGTTGAGATCCGCGCGGGGCATGTCGAGGGTGCGGGCCAGGAGCTTGGTCTCTTCGCCGCCGTGGGGGAGGAATTCGTGCAGCGGTGGATCGAGCAGCCTGATCGTCACCGGCAGGCCGTCCATCGCCGTAAAGATTCCCTCGAAGTCGGTGCGCTGCATCGGTAGAAGCTTTTCGAGCGCGCGCCGCCTGCCGCCCGGCTCACGCGCGACGATCATCTCGCGCATTGCCGTGATGCGGTCCCCCTCGAAGAACATGTGCTCGGTCCGGCACAGCCCGATGCCCTCGGCGCCAAAGCTGCGCGCAATGCGCGCGTCGCGCGGAGTATCGGCGTTGGCGCGTACCCCGAGCGTGCGAACTTCGTCGGCCCAGCCAAGGAGCTGGGCGTACGCCTGATAAAGCGGTGCCTGCGACGCCGGCATCGAGCCGTTCGTCACCCGGACGACTTCGCTTGGCACCGTGGAGAGATCGCCCGCGAACACGCGCCCCGTCGCGCCATCGAGCGTCAACCAATCGCCCTCCACGATTTGGGTCCCGTTGACGTTGAACGCCTTGTGCTCCAGATCGACCTGGATGTCCTTGCACCCGACGACGGCGCACTTGCCCATGCCGCGCGCAACCACCGCTGCGTGGCTGGTCATTCCTCCGCGCGCAGTGAGCACGGCACGTGCGGCGACGATGCCGTGGAAGTCTTCGGGAGTCGTCTCGTCGCGGACGAGAATCACACTGTCGCCAATACTGGCTCGCTTCTCCGCGGTATCCGGGTCAAAGACTGCGCGACCGCTTGCTGCTCCAGGACTCGCCGGCAATCCGAGGCAAAGCGGATCGGCTCGCACTGATGGGTCGATGATCGGGTGCAGAAGCTGGTCGAGCTGCCCGGCAGGAACGCGACGCACCGCCTCGACTTTGTCGATCAGACCTTCGTCCACCATGTCTCTGGCGATGCGGACGGCGGCGGCTGCGGTGCGTTTGCCCGAGCGCGTCTGCAGCAGATAAAGCTTTCCGCGCTCCACGGTGAACTCGAGATCCTGCATGTCGCGGTAGTGCTGCTCGAGGCGCTGCTGGGTATTCATCAGCTCCTTGTATGGCTCGGGCAGTCGCGCGGCCATCTCGTCGATCTCGAGTGGAGTGCGGATGCCGGCAACGACGTCCTCACCCTGGGCGTTGACGAGAAATTCCCCGTAGAAACGCTTCTCGCCGGTCGATGGGTTTCTGGTGAACGCGACTCCAGTGCCCGAGTCATCACCGAGATTTCCAAACACCATCGACACCACGCTGACGCCGGTGCCAAGGTTTTCCGGGATGCCGTTGACGCGCCGGTAATCCCTCGCCTTGCGCAGCGTCCACGACTTCCAGACGGCTTCGATCGCGCCCCAGAGCTGGACGATTGGGTCACGCGGGAAGTCGGCTCCGGTGCGGTTCCGAACCAGCGCCTTGTACTCCTCGACGAGATTCCGGAGATCGTTCTCGCCGAGCTCAGCGTCGGATGCGGCGCCGGCGGTCATGCGCTTCGCCTTGAGCAAGTGCTCGAAATCGTGGGCGGAGACGCCCAGCACGACGTCGGAGTACATCTGGATGAATCGGCGGTAGGAATCGTATGCGAAGCGCGCGTTCTGGCTCTGAGCGGCGAGACCGGCGACGGCGCGGTCGTTGAGCCCGAGGTTCAGGATGGTCTCCATCATCCCTGGCATCGAGACCGGCGCGCCCGATCTCACGGAGACCAGCAGCGGGTTGGTGGGATCGCCGAGTTTTTTGCCAGTCGCTTTCTCGAGCCGGGCGACGTTGCCCTCGACCTCAGCGCGCAACCTGTCGGAATACTTTCCGGTATTGAGGTACTCGATGCACTCAGCGCAGGCGATCGTGAAGCCCGGCGGCACTGGCACACCGAGGTTGGTCATCTCGGCGAGGTTCGCTCCCTTGCCGCCGAGGACAGCCGTCATGTCCCGGGTTCCCTCGGCTTCTCCGTTGCCGAAGAAGAAAACTGATTGCGGCACTTGCTTCAGCAGCCGCAGCCGAAGCGGAGCTTCTCCGGGTCGGCGGGAGGTGGCGTCGGATAGTCGCCGGAGAAGCAGGCGTGACAGAATCCACCCGGCCCGCCGGGAACCGATTCGAGCATGCCGTCGAGGCTGAGGTAGCCGAGGGTGTCGGCGCCAACCTCCTGAGTGATCTCCTCGATGCTCATATTGGCGGCGATCAGCTCTTCGCGCGTCGGAGTATCGATTCCGTAATAGCATGGACCGGTAACGGGCGACGAGCTGACGCGCAGGTGTACTTCACGGGCGCCGGCTGCTCTGACCATGCTGACGAGACCCCGCGTAGTGGTCCCGCGCACGATCGAATCGTCGACCATCACCACGCTCTTCCCGCGCAGAACTTCCCGCACCGCGTTGTACTTGACCTTGACCTTGGCGTCGCGGCCGGCCTGGGTCGGCTGAAGAAAGGTTCGTCCGACATAGTGGTTGCGAATCAGCGCCAGCTCGAGCGGAAGCCCGGACTCTTCCGCGAATCCAAGCGCTGCCGAGTTCGACGAATCGGGAACACTGAACACCAGATCGGCGCTCGGTGCGGGGAAGTCCTTTGCCAAGCGACGTCCGAGCGCGCGGCGCGCCCGATCGACGGATCCACCGAACACGTAACTGTCAGGTCGAGAAAAATAGACGTATTCGAAGACGCACTTTCGCGCGTCCTGCTTGCCGAGCGGAAAGATCGAACGCGTGCCGGATTCGTCGACGGCGACGATCTCTCCGCGCTCCACTTCGCGCTCGAGGGTGGCCCCCAGCAGATCGAGCGCGCAGCTCTCCGAGGCGAAGATGGTCGCATCGCCGAGCTTCCCCATCACGAGCGGGCGCCAACCGCGCGGGTCGCGCGCGGCGAGGAGAGTATTGCCGACGACTACCACCAGACAGAAAGCGCCCTCTACTCCCTTGAGCGCGTCGGCGAGGCGATCCTCGGGCTTCTCGGAGTTGGAGCGAGCCATGCGATGGACGAGAACCTCCGAATCCATCGTCGAGGTGAAGATGGACCCGGCGTCCTCGAGCTCGCGTCGCAGCTCGCTGGCGTTGGTGAGATTGCCGTTATGTGCGAGCGCGATATGGCCGTCGCGGAAGCGCGCGAGTACCGGCTGCGCATTCTCGATGGTCGAGGAGCCCGCCGTGCTGTACCGCGTGTGGCCGATGGCGATGTCACCACGCAGGGTCTGCACGTCGGGTGCGGTGAAAGCTTCCGACACGAGTCCCATGCTCTTGATTGCACGAGCGCCGGCTTCACGGTCGACCGCGACTATCCCCGACGACTCCTGGCCTCGATGCTGGAGCGAATACAGGCCCAGGTGAGCGAGGGCGGCCGCATGGTCGTTGCCGTAAACGCCGAAGATTCCGCACATGCTAGTGTGCCGCCACCGGCGCAAGCTCTTCGAAGGTCGCGTGCTCGGGGGTGCGAGCCATGATGCCCGGGATCGCGTCGTGATAAGCGTGGCTCAGTCGGGAAAGAGGGGCGCGTAGCGCGCCGCGTGGCAGCTTGATCTCGAGAGTGGTGCCGCCGCGTACGACTCCGATACGTTCCGCCGGCGCGTGGTGACTCGCGGCAATCTGCAGCACGCGGTCGGGGTCAGGTGTCGAAACGATGATTCTCGCCTGGGTCTCGCCGAACAGGATCTCGCGGTTGCTCTTGCCGGCGTTCCCGGAAAGATCGATCTCAGCCCCGAGCTGAGCATCACTGTTTGCGATGCAGCACTCGGCCACAGCGACAGCCAGCCCGCCGTCACTGCAGTCGTGCGCGGAGGTGATCACACCTTCGCCGATCGCATCCAGGATGGTGTCGATCGCCGCCTTTTCGTGGTCCAGATCGCACGATGGTGGCGCGCCGCCAACCGTGTCGTGAATGGTGGCGAGGTATTCGCTGCCGCCGAGCTCGCCACCGGGGTCACCGATCAGCACAACGGTGTCGCCGTCCTGCTGAAACGTGGAGCGCGTTGCGTGAGAGATGTCGTCGATTACGCCGACCATGCCGATAACCGGCGTCGGATAGACGGCGCCAGCTGGACTCTCGTTGTAGAGAGATACGTTGCCGCCCGTGACCGGCGTCCCAAGCGCGCGGCAGGCTTCGGCCATTCCGGTTATCGCTTCGCGGAGCTGATAAAAAACTTCCGGCCTGGTGGGGTTTCCGAAGTTGAGACAGTTGGTGATCGCCATTGGTCGCGCGCCGGTGCAGGCCACGTTGCGCGCCGCTTCCGCGACGGCGATGCGACCGCCGACCCGTGGGCTGAGGTAAACGTAGCGTCCGTTGCAGTCGGTCTTCACCGCGATTCCCTTGTTCGTGCCACGCACTCTCAATACCGCTGCGTCGCCACCGGGGCCAATGACGGTGTTGGTTCTGACGGTCGAATCGTACTGCCGGTATGCCCACGCCTTGCTTGCAATCGTCGGCGCGGCAAGTAGTCGTTCGAGCGTCCAGGCCGGGTCGGCCTCTTCGGGCAGCTCGGCGATCGAGAGCGGATCCATATCGCGAAGTGCATGGATGTCCGCCGACTCGCGGGCTTCCGGCGAGTAAGTCGGGCAATCGGTCACCAGCCGCGATCCCGGAAACTCGGCGACCACGACAGCTCCTTCGGTCACCCTGTACACCGGCTCGGCGATCACTTCGCCGATCACGGCCGCGGTCAGGTCCCACTTGGTCAGAATATCCCGCACCGCGCTCTCCTGACCCTTTTTGGCCACAACGAGCATCCTCTCCTGCGACTCGCTGAGAAGGATCTCGTACGGAGTCATTCCGCTCTCGCGGGTCGGCACTTTCGTCACATCGATGGTGACGCCGACATCGCCGCGCTCAGCCATTTCTGCCGAAGACGAAGTCAGGCCCGCCGCGCCCATGTCCTGGATTGCGACGATCGCGCCGCTCTTGATCAGCTCGAGACTGGCCTCGAGCAAAAGCTTCTCGGTAAACGGATCGCCGACCTGAATGCGCGGCCGCTTGGCGTCACTCGCCGCCGATAGATCTTCGGACGCGAACGAAGCGCCGTGGATTCCGTCGCGACCGGTGCGCGCGCCCACCGCCATGATGGGATTGCCGACGCCCTGCGCCTTGGCCCGGATGAGGTCTCTCTCATGCATCAGGCCGACGCACATCGCGTTCACGAGTGGATTCGTTCCATACGGGCGATCGAACACGATCTCGCCCGCAACGGTTGGAATTCCCACACAATTTCCGTAATCGCCAATGCCTTTCACCACACCGGCGAACAGGTATCGCACGCGCGGATCGTCGAGGCTGCCGAAGCGGAGCGAGTTGAGCATCGCGATCGGTCGCGCGCCCATCGTGAAAACGTCTCTCAAGATCCCGCCGACACCGGTCGCGGCGCCCTGATACGGCTCGACCGCGGAGGGATGGTTGTGCGATTCGATCTTGAACGCGACGGCGAGTCCATCGCCGATCGATATTACGCCGGCATTCTCACCCGGTCCCTGAAGAACGTAGGGTGCGCTCGTCGGCAGCGCTCGCAACATCGGCCGCGAGTGCTTGTACGAGCAGTGCTCGCTCCACAGCGCGCTGACGATTCCGAGCTCGGTGAAAGTCGGCTGCCGGCCGAGCATCGCCACCAGTCGTTCGTATTCACCCGTCGTCAAACCGTGCTCGGCGACGAGCGCTGGAGTGATGACCGGATCGCCGGGGCGCGGAGAGACTTGCGACATCAGGCGGCGACTCTGCTGAGAATCGACTCGAACAGCCGAATGCCATCCGTCGAGCCGAGCAGGGGCGAGCAGGCCCGCTCCGGGTGCGGCATCATTCCGAGCACATTGCCGCCTTCGTTGATGATGCCGGCGATGTTGCGCTCTGAGCCATTCGGGTTGGCGTCCGCGCTGATGTTGCCGTTGGCGTCCGCATACTTGAAAATAACACGCCCCTCACCCTCGAGCTCATCGAGCACATCAGTCGTTGCGACGAATCTGCCGTCCCCGTGAGCGATCGGAATCCGTAACAGCTCACCACCCTCGTACAGGTTCGTGAACATCGCGTCGGCATTTTCTACCCGGAGACGGACCTGCGCGGAGACGAACTGGAGATGCGCGTTGCGGAGGAGCGCGCCAGGCAGCAGGCCGGCCTCGCACATGATCTGGAATCCATTGCAGAAGCCAACCACCGGCGCGCCGGACTTGGCGTGCGCCGTCACCTCCTGCATGATCGGGCTGAATCGCGCGATCGCGCCGACGCGGAGGTAGTCGCCGTAGCTGAATCCACCGGGCAGGATGATGACATCCGACCCCTGAAGGTCGTGATCCTTGTGCCAGAGATACACCGCCTCTTCGCCGAGTACTTCGGTCACGGCGTGGTAGGCGTCGTAGTCGCAGTTGGAGCCGGGGAAGGTGACGATTCCGAACTTCACGCCGGCACCGCCGATTCGATCTCGAAGTCTTCGGTGACCGGATTTGCGAGGAGCTTGCGGCACATCTCGGTCACCGTCTCCTCGGCCGCCAGGGCGTCGTAGGCTTCGGTCTCGATGATGATGTATCTGCCGACGTGAACTTCACGGACCGGTTTGAATCCAAGAGTGTGGAGCGCGCCCTTCACGGCGTTTCCCTGCGGGTCCAGAAGTCCTTTGCGGGGAGTGATGTGCACGGCGATCCGAAACGTCGACTTCACGGTTGCCCTCCGCTTGGGCCTGAGGGTGGAAGATTGCCGGGCCCACCGCGAGGTGAATCACCGGAACCCGGTGGCCGGCGCCGGCGCCTGCGCCGGTGTTGGCGGTGGGGAATCACATCGCGTCCGGTGTCCAGCACTCCGACTGCGGTGAGGAGCAATGGCTCATCGTCGTCATCGATGGTTGGTGAATCGCCGCGGGGGCGCCGGTCGAGAAGTCCGAAGATCACCGTCTTCGCCAGGCCATAGAGCACGTAGCAGATCAGCGCCGGGAAGTAGAACTCCTTGCGCAGGAACAGCACGCCGATGAAAGTCGCTATCACGACGAGAGTGCCGAGTATCTCGCTGATCTTCCGGAATCCAACGGTCGGAACGGCGGGATACGAGACGTTGCTGATCATCAGAAATGCGAGCAGCATCATCAGTCCGCGCAAGCCGGTGGTCCAGTTGAGATCGCCGACCACGGTCTGGTTGTAGAGCGACGTCTGGCTGAACCAGTAGTACGTCGCCAGCGTCATTCCCGCGGCGGGGCTCGGCAATCCGTGAAAATATTTCTTGGCGCGGCCAGCTTGCTCGACGTTGAAGCGCGCGAGCCGAATGACCGCGCAGGCGGTGAACAGGAACGAGAAGATCCAGTCCCAGCCGTTCCGGTTGAGCACGGCGAAGTACATGATCATTGCCGGTGCGAGCCCGAAAGTGATCGCATCGACGAGCGAGTCGAGCTCCGAGCCAAACCGCGAGCCGGTGCCCGTCGCACGCGCGACGCGACCATCCAGTGCGTCGCATACTCCACCGAACACCACGTACAGACCGGCGGTGTCGAACTGGCTCCGCGAGGCAGCGACGATGGCGAAGACGCCGAAGAAAAGACTGGCGAGGGTGAAGCCGTTCGGAAGGATGATCACCCCGCGATTGCGCGGGCGATCGGCATCGGCTCTGGTGACGTGCCGCCGACTGTGGTCGGTGGGCAGCGTCATCGCGGCAATTCTCCAAGCACGGTTACCCCCGCCGTCGTCGCGTCACCCAGTTTCGCGCGCACGGTAGAGCCGAGCGGGAGGAAAACGTCGACACGGGAGCCGAACCTGATGATTCCCATCCTGTCGCCCTGTTTCACTTGCTGACCGACCTTGCTGTAGGTGACGATTCGGCGCGCGATCAAGCCGGCGATCTGCCGCACCAGAACCCTTTGCGACGGTGCCTCGATGCCGACGGACATCTGCTCGTTCTCGAGGCTCGACTTCTCCGCAGCGGCGTTGAAGAACTTGCCTGCGTTGTAGTGCACGTACCCGATTTTTCCGCTCACCGGGTATCGGTTGACGTGAACGTTGAAAACGTTCATGAAAATGGAAAGCCGGATGGCGCGGCCGTGCATGAAAGCCGGCTCATCGACCTCGGTGATCATGATCAGCTTTCCGTCGGCGGGACATACGACCAGTGACGGCCCGCGCTCGCCGACGCGTTCGGGGTCGCGAAAGAAGTAGGCGACCCACAACGCCAGGAGAAGAAGTACGAACGCGGCGAGCCAGAGCCCCCACGAACGGCGGCTGATCGCGAAACCAAAGGCACTGACGGCGATGACAGCGGCAATTCCGATGAAAAGCAGGCCTTCGCGCGCGAAATTCAACTTAGCCGTTTGGGTCGAGTGAGTGTCCCGTCAGGCGACGATAGATGTCCAGGTATCGCTCGCTCGTCGCATCGATCACTTCTTTCGGAAGCCGCGGTGGCGGATAGTTCCCATCCCAGCGTCCGGCGCGCCGCTCTCCATCCAGGTAATCGCGCAGTGGCTGCTTGTCGAAGCTGGGTTGTCCGTGCCCCGGTTCATACCTCTCAGCGGGCCAGAACCGCGAGCTGTCCGGCGTGAGCACCTCATCCACCAATATAACCTTCTCGCCAGTGGTTTCCCCAGTCCCTTGCACGCGGCCGAACTCGAATTTCGTGTCGGCGATGATGATCCCGCGCCGCGCGGCAATCGCTCGGCCGGCGTCGTAGATCCGGCGCGACATTGCCTCGAGCTGCTCCGCCCACTCGGGGCCGATGAGCGAACGCATTCGGTCGATGGTGATGTTCTCGTCGTGGCCTTCTTCCGCTTTCGTCGCCGGGCTGAAGACGGCCGGATCGAGCCGGTCGGACTCGCGCAAGCCCTTTGGCAGCGGCTCACCAGCGAGCGTACCGTGCTCGCGGTATTCCTTCCATGCCGATCCCGATATGTAACCGCGGACGACGCACTCGATCGGAAACACCGTCGAGCGACGGCACAGCATCGCGCGCCCGGCCAGTTCCTGTTCATGCTCGCGCAGCGCCGGAACGTCGCGGATGATTTCGGCGATGTTCGCGCTGATCATGTGGTGCGGAATGTCTTTCTCGAGCTGACGCAGCCACCAGGCGGTGATCTGGGTCAGCACTGCGCCCTTGTTGGGAATCGTCTCGCCCATCACCACGTCGAACGCGCTGACCCTATCGGTGGCGACAAGGAGCAGCCGCTGGGCGTCGACCTCGTAAACGTCCCGCACTTTTCCGCGTCGATACGGCTTGAGCGGGAGTGAGCTAGCCTGCATCAGCATCAGACTCTGATCTCCTCGCGCTCGACGCTGGTCGTCTCTCCGGCGAACAATGGGGTAATCACGTCGCGCAGAAATTCGTCGACCTGCTCAGGCGCGCGGCCGACAAAGCGTTTTGGATCGAGCGCGCCTTCCAGATCCTTTAGCGTGACGCCAAAGGACTTGTCGCTTGCCAGCCTCTCCAGCAGGTCGTTCGAGGGAGCGCCATCCTTGAGCGCCCGCGCAGCGGCGATGCTGTGCTTCCGGATCGTTTCGTGCGCAACCTGCCGGTCCCCACCGGCCCGAACCGCGCGCACGATCAACTGCTCGGTCGCCATGAAGGGAAGCTCGGCGGCGACGCGGCGCTCGATTACCGCCGGATGGACCTCGAGGCCGCTGGCGATGTTTTCCATCAACAGGAGAATCGCGTCGGTGGCCAGGAACATCTCGGGAATGACCAGCCGCCGGTTGGCGCTGTCGTCGAGGGTGCGCTCGAAGTACTGCACCGCGTGTGTTTGATTGGCGTTCCCCTCAAGCGAATTCACAAATCGCGCCAGTGATGCGATGCGCTCTGACCGCATCGGATTGCGCTTGTAGGCCATCGCCGAGGACCCGACCTGCTCGCTCTCGAACGGCTCTTCCAGCTCGCCGAACGACTGGAGCATGCGCACGTCGCTGCTGAATTTGGCGGCACTCGCCGCGAGACCGCCGACCACCGACAACACGAACGCGTCGAGCTTCCTGGTGTAGGTCTGACCCGTGACGGCCAATGGAGCGGGGAAGCCCATCTTCTCGGTGACCATCAGATCGAGTCGACGGACCTTCTCGTGGTCGCCGTCGAAGATGTCGAGGAAGCTGGCCTGGGTACCGGTCGTTCCCTTCACACCGCGAAAGGGCAGCGTGCGACGGCGATAATCGATGTCTGCGATGTCCAGTACCAAGTCCTGCATCCATAGAGTGGCACGCTTTCCAACCGTGGTGAGCTGCGCCGGCTGGAGATGCGTGTAGCCGAGCGTCGGTTGGTCACGCCACTTCTCGGCGAACCCGGTCAGGGAGCGAAGCACGTCGAGTGCACGGCTGCGCAGCAGGTCGAGACCGCGCCGCATCATGATGAGATCGGCGTTGTCGGTGACGTAGGCGCTTGTAGCGCCAAGGTGGATGAACCCCTTCGCAGCGGGGGCCATGTCACCGAATGCGTGAATGTGCGCCATCACGTCATGGCGGAAACGCTTTTCGTAGGCAGCGACCGCGCCAAAATCGATCTTGTCGAGATGCGCTCGCATCTCCCGGATTGCATCCTCGGGAATGGGCACGCCGAGATCGCGCTCGCCTTCGGCGAGTGCCAGCCAGAGGCGCCGCCACAGTCCGTGCCGGGTCGCTGGCGACCAGAGCTCCAGCATCGCTTTCGATGCGTAGCGCTCGGCCAATGGTGAGCTGTAGCTGTCGGTCGTCACTTATTGAAGGCTGAATTCGGTGGCGTAAATCTGACCGCCGCGCTCGAAGTACAAGCGGACGGCGCCGCGACCGTACGAGGTGAGAATCCGGTTCACGTCCTCAGCGGTGGCGACCGGCGTTCGATTGATTTGAACGATGACATCGCCCGCCGTGAGTCCGATTTGCTGCTGCACCCGCTCGCTGACCCGATTGACGAGCGCACCCTGCCGGCTCTGCACCTGGTACTGAGCGCGAATCTGTGGCGTCAGCGTTATGAGCTCGATCTCCCGCAGTACCGTCACTCGCGGCGCGTTGACGTCGGGCAGATCTACCACCTGGACGCTGATCGGAATCTCGCGCGATCCGCGCTTCACGAGGATGGTGTCATTCTCGCCTACCCGCAGCTCGAGCAGCTCGGCGTACCAGTCGTAGGGATTGTGCAGAGTCCGGTCTCTCGACTTTACGAGAACGTCGCCCGGGCGAATGCCTGCCTTGTCCGCGGGCGAGCCGGGCACCACCGATCCGACGACGACGCCATTCGCAGCGCCCCGCGTGCCGCCTGGAGCCGCCACGCGTGCAATCTGCGGCTGGAGCCCGACCCACGGCCGGCGCACGACTCCGTGCGCGAGAAGATCCTCCGCGACGCGACGCGCGCGATTGATTGGAATGGCGAACCCCAGCCCGATCGATCCTCCGCTCGGCGAGAAGATGGAGCTGTTGACGCCAATCACCTCGCCCGCGGCGTTGACCAACGGCCCGCCCGAGTTCCCCGGGTTGATCGAAGCATCGGTCTGAATCATGTCGACGTAAACGCCGGCGCCTTCACTCTGGGCGGCGAGATTGCGGCCGACCCCGCTCACTACACCGACGGTCACGCTCGGCTCCGAGTTGGCGAGGAGAAAGCCGTAGGGGTTGCCGATGGCGATGGTCCACTCGCCGATCATCAGGTCGCTCGAGGATCCGATCGGCGCGACGGGCAGATTGCGGGCGTCGATCTTGAGCACGGCGAGATCGTTGGTTTCGTCGCTACCAAGTAGCCGGGCGGGATACGTGGTGCCGTCCTTCAGCGCCACCGAGATGCGCGTCGCGCCGGCGACGACGTGGGCGTTGGTGAGGATCGCACCGTCGGCGCGGACGATGAATCCGGAGCCGAGCCCCGCCGCAGCGCGCTGTCCGGAACGGCCGCCGAAGAATTGCTCAAATACATCAGCCGGCACGCGCTCTACCACTTCGGTCTGGACAGTCACCACCGACGGTGCCACTCTGGCGACTGCTTCGGTGATGGCCGTGCGCCGCGAGGCGTTGACCTGAGTTGTCGTCGACGGAATCGACGATGATGACTGTGCCGAGGACGGCGTGGACGAAGCGCCCTGACAGGCGACGAAAAGCAGCGCGCCCAGAGCGTGCGTAAATCTCGGGGTCATGTCGGGGTGCGCGACTTGGGCCGACGCGCCAGCTCGCTGAGGAAGCGGTCGACGCCGCGGTCGCTGAGGGGGTGAACGACCAGCTGCCGAAGAGTATCCGGTGTAACTGTGATGATGTCGGCGCCCGCGAGCGCGCACTCGGCGAATTGAACCCCCGTGCGCGGAGACGCGGCCATCACGTCGCATTCCTCGCCGCCGGATTCCAGCGAGTTCTTGATGTCGGCGAGCGTCCTCGTCGAGTGCTGGCCGTAGTTATCGAGATCGTCGAGGGTGATTCGGACCGCCGCCGCGCCGGTCTTCGCCGCGATAATCGCCTGTGCGGGTGTGAACACGAAGGTCGCGCAAACGACTACGCCTTCTGCCGTCAGCCGAGCCATCGGCACCAGGGAATCTTCGACGAGCGGAATCTGGACTACGACGTGGTCCGAGACCTTCGCCAGCTCGCGCGCTTCAGCATAGATGTCGCTGGAGCTCAAAGCCGCGACCGGCACACAGACCGGAATCGCGAACTCCCGCGAGATCTCCTCGAGCCGTTCGCGAGTGCTCGAGTCGCCCGTATCGGCCGCGGAGGCACTTCGCGAGAACGCGACGCCATCGGCGAGGCCGGCAGCGGCCGCGTTTCTGATCTCGTCAAGGTCTACGCTCTCGATGTAGATGTTCATTCAGCTCTCAGGTAGAGGTCCTTCGGATATTCGACACATTCCAGGAACAGAGCGTGAGCCGGGGCGGGCGGCGAGACTTCGCTATTGTCTTCCTTGGCGAGAAGATCTGCCATCACCGACGCCTCACGTCTGCCTTCGCCGACGTCGAGCATCGTACCGACCAGAAAGCGCACCATGTGATGGAGGAAGCGATCCGCCTGGATGTCGAACGCGAGTCCGCCTTCGCGCTCCCGCCACGTCGCCCGTTTGATGGAGCAGATGTGCTCGTCGCGCTCCGGCGCTGTTCCTTTCACGGCAAATGCGCGAAAGCAGTGCTCGCCCTCGATCGCCCGGGCTGCTTCTGCCAGCCGGCTCAGATCGAGCGATCTCGTCCAGACAAGCTCTCGGGTGCGCCGAAACGGGGAAGATGCGAATTCGTCTGTGCCTACGAAGTAGCTATAGCTGCGCGACACTGCGCTATAGCGCGGATGAAACTCTTCATGCATCTCGTAGGCTGCCGCAATCCATATATCATCCGGAAGAATGGCGTTCATTGCCCGCCGAAGCGCGGAGCTGGTCCACTTTTCTGGGACGCGCACTCCGGCGGCCTGTCCTCGCGCGTGCACCCCTGCGTCCGTCCGCCCCGCACCAACGACGGTGACGGGTGCACCACACAGCCTGGCAACCGCCGCCTCGAGAACACCCTGAACCGTTCGCTCATCAGGCTGCCGCTGCCAGCCGGAAAACCCCCCGCCATCGTAGTGCAACACGAGCTGCACGGAACGCGACAGCATCGCGTCAAATTACCCGGCACAGACCGCCCGTGCAAGGAACGTAACCCGTTGGAGATGATTGACTTTCGTGTGTCGGCTGGTCAATGTGGATCGTCTTTCCGGCGAGCGGCCGTTCCCTCCTGATTTTCTAAGATGGCACCACGAACTCTGGCTGGACTCTCAAACGTGCTCTCCGCAGCAGGCAACGTTGCGGAGGCTTTGAACGCGCTTGCGCAGGATGTCGCGGAGTTCGACCGCAATGGCCATCTGGCTCTGTTCATCTACGACGCACGCCGCGATCTGCTCACGGAGCGGTTGATTCCCGCGCACGAGGGCATGCGGAGCGCGCAGATCCAGATCGCCATCGACCACCTTCCGACCGCGGTACGGCGGACGCTCACCGCGGGGAAGCAGTTCGCCGACATGGGTGGCGAATCAGGCGATTACCAGAAGCTGCTCGGAGTCGGCGCGAATCCGGAGGCGGGAGTTCTATTGCTGCGTGGACTTCTCGTCGACGGCGAGCTCGCTGCGGTGCTGTCGCTGTCCGAGCCCAAGACCCGCTTCGGCCATCGCCTCTCGGAGAAGGTCGCGCCTGCCGTGGATCTGTTCGCGCTCGCCTTCGCGCGACTCGCCGAGCGGCGCGCGAGAGAAGAAGCGGTGCGCGCGCTCGAAGAGGTAACGCGCTCGCTAAATGACGAGCATGCGCGGGCGGTCGCGGATCTGCAGCAGAAGCTGACCGAGGCGCAGGCGGCACTCAGCGGCAAGGGAAGCGGCGACTCGATCCGCGTCACCCAGCTCAAGCGGGCGATCGAAGTCGCGGCGGTGGAAGCGAGAGCCACCGCGCAGCGGCTGTCGGCCGTAGAAGAGCAGGTGCGAGTAGCGGTCACCAAGCTGGAAAAGGCTCACGTTCAGCTTCACGCCCAGGGCGAAGCGCTCCAGACCCAGAGCAACATCATCTACAGGGTCGAGCAGGCGCTCCGCGAGGCCATCGAAGGCCAGGACTCGCGCAAAGTGATCGAGGAAGTACTGCAGATCGTCGCGGCGAGAGAGCAAACTTCCCCGTTCTGACAGCAATTCAATGAGCGCTCCTCCCACCAACGCGCTCCAAAGCGCGATTCACAAGCTTGCCTTTCGGGAGCCTCTCACCGCCGCTGACGCCGAGGCGGCGTTCGACGTTGTGATGCAGGGGCAGGCAACCGCGGTACAGGTTGCCGCGCTGCTCTCGGCGCTCCGCGCGACGGGAGAGAGCCCGGAGGTCGTGGCAGGGGTTGTCCGGGCGCTGCGCTCGGCGATGGTGTCGCTCGAGGCCGATGATCCGGGGAGCTTGGTCGACACCTGTGGAACTGGGGGAGGATCGGTCTCCACCTTCAACATCTCGACGGCGGCGGCGATAGTCGCAGCGGGGGCCGGCGTGCGGATCGCCAAGCACGGGAATCGATCGTTCAGCTCCAAGTGCGGAAGCGCGGACGTTCTCGAAGCGCTCGGTGTACCGATCGAGGTCGGAGTGCCGGTCATGGAGTACGCCCTCAAGGTTGCTGGGATCGTGTTCATGTTTGCACCGGTGATGCATCCGGCGATGCGGCACGTGGGACCGGTGAGGCGCGAGCTCGCGATTCCGACCGTGATGAACATCGTCGGACCTCTCGCAAATCCGGCCCGCGCGGGTCGGCAGGTCGTCGGAGTCGCCGATCTCGAGCGAACGCCCGTCCTTGCCGGGGCACTGTCGGCGCTGGGCGCCATCCACGCCCTGGTGGTGCACGGCGAGCCCGGACTCGACGAAGTTTCGCCGCTCGGACCGACTCACGTGATCGAAGTGCGAAACGGAACGAGCAGTCGGTGGACGATCCATCCCGAGGATCACGGCTACAGGAAGATTTCGCGCGAGGACCTTGCCGGCAGCGAGCCGGCGGAGAACGCGCGGATCATCGAGAGAATTCTGGCGGGGTCGGGTCCCAAAGGGGCGCGAGCTGCGATCGCGCTAAACGCAGGTGCCGCGATCTATGTCAGCGGCCGGGTCGCGACGTATGGCGAAGGCGTGGCAGCGGCGGAAAAATCGATCGATTCCGGCGCCGCTAAAGCGGTGCTAGAGCGCTTGAGGACTGCCTACACAACCGCAACAAAGGAAACCACTTAGGGTTTTCAGTTCTAGAACCTTCTTAGCACCCCGACGACGATCCCCTGGATCGAGATGTCGTTCTCGTGGACGTAGATCGGATTCATCGTTTCGTTGGCGGGCTGGAGTCGGATCCGCCCATCGCGTTCCCGATAGAACTTCTTGACGGTTGCAGAGGAGCCGTCGATGAGCGCGATCACCATCTCGCCATTGTCGGCGGTGTTTTTCTCGTTCACGATCACGAAGTCGCCATCGCGGATTTGCTCGTCGATCATCGAGTTTCCGCGCACCCTGAGCACGTAGT
>Ga0070679_100001624_pt1 | contig 20245 bp, 16 predicted proteins | sample KBSC63BmetaG_FD_65652 | JGI IMG/M metagenome (GOLD analysis project Ga0070679, IMG submission 65652) | Corn rhizosphere microbial communities from Kellogg Biological Station, Michigan, USA - KBS C6-3B metaG | ecosystem: Host-associated > Plants > Roots > Rhizosphere | place: USA: Michigan... | reverse complement strand
ACATGGTCATCACCGACCTCAACGCAGGCGTGCTCTTCTTCTTCGCCATCGGCTCCTTGGTCGAGCTCGCCGTCTTCATGGCCGGCTGGTCGAGCCGGAGCAAGTACTCCCTCCTGGGCGCAATGCGGGCTGTAGCGCAGATGATCAGCTACGAAATCCCGCTCGTCCTTTCGGCCATCGTCGTCATCATGGCCGCGGGCACGCTTTCGACCGTTGCCATCGCCGACATGCAGGCGGTGTACACGCACGGCGTGGCCCACTGGTTCCTCTTCACGCCGTGGGGATTCTGCGGCTTCATCCTCTTCATGATCGCGGCAACAGCGGAGTCCAACCGCTCGCCCTTCGATCTTCCTGAAGGCGAATCCGAAATCATCGCCGGCTATTATATCGAGTACTCCGGCTTCAAGTTCGCGCTTTTCTTCCTGGGCGAATACCTTGGCATGTTCGCCACCTCCGGCCTCGCCATCACGCTGTTCCTCGGTGGCTGGTCCGCGCCGTTCTCATTCCTCACATGGATTCCGTCGTACCTCTGGTTCTTCGGCAAGCTGCTCGTGTTCATCGCCGCCTTCATCTGGGTCCGCGGCACCTTCCCTCGTCTGCGCATGGACCAGCTCATGGGACTCGCCTGGAAGTTCATGCTGCCGATGACGCTGCTCAACGTCTTCGACGTCGGCATCTGGCACCTGATGCCGCACGGCATTCTCCGCTGGATCGTCTGCACGGCGCTTCTCATCCTCCCCGCCATGCTCCTCAGCCGCACCCTCAACCGCAAACAAAAACTCCAGGTACGCACCTACCGCTACGCCGACTAAAACTCACAACTGAGAACTCACAACTCATAACTGAACATTAACCACCGACGACGCGCCGCATGACTGCCACTTTCCTCATCCTCGCCGCACTCACCATCCTCGGAGCCTCCGCGGCGATGGGTCTGCGCAATCTGATCCACTGCGTCCTGGCGCTGACGCTCGGCTTCGTCGGCCTGGCTATGCTGTACCTCGAACTCGGCGCGCAGTTCGTCGGCTTCACCCAGATCCTCGTTTACGTCGGAGCCGTCGCCATCCTCTCGGTCTTCGCCATCATGATGACCCGCAGCGCCGGTCCTAACGCCGAGCCTGCACTCTCCGCCTCGTGGGTTACCGGCCTGGTCGTCGCCGGAGCCACGTTTGCCGTGCTCGCCTGGGCCATCGTCTCCAGCGACCTAACCGCCCAGCCCTCCGTCGGTCCCACGGTCTCCGTCGCCGATATCGGCAACGCGCTGATGCACAGCTACGCCGTCCCGCTCGAAATCATGGGGCTTCTTTTGACTGCGGCATTGATTGGAGCCGTCATCGTCGCCATGCCGCAGGAGAAGCCCCAATGAGCCCACTCACCGGCTGTCTCCTCCTCTCCGCGATGATCTTTTCCATCGGTCTCGCCGGCGCGCTCTCCCGCCGCAACGCCATCCTCGTCCTCATCGGCATCGAGCTGATGCTCAACGCCGCCAACCTCAACTTCATCGCCTTCTGGCGCTACGGCCCCAATCCAGCCGCGCTCACCGGCATCATGTTCACCATCTTTTCCATCAGCATTGCGGCAGCCGAAGCGGCGGTCGGCCTTGGCATCATCCTCGCCGTCTACCGCCATACCAAGAACACCGACCTCGACAAGATGAACTCCATGAAAGGCTGACCCGCACACCTGATGACCTGGAACGTTCAAAACCCGATCGTCCAAAACCTGTGGCTGATACCCGCGCTGCCCATCGTGGCTGCCGGCATGATCGCCCTCGCGAAACAGCGGCAGCGCAAGCTTGCCGCCTCGCTTGCCATCGGGTCCATGGCCATCGCGTTCGTGCTGTCCGTTATGGCGTTCGTGCACGTCCTGCACAACTATCCGGGAGAAAACTTCCGTCAGGCCGTCAATCTCAACTGGTTCCAGTTCGGCGCCGACTGGGTCAAAGTCGGCTGGCTCCTCGACCCCTTGACCGCCGTCATGCTGCTGATGGTCACCTTCGTCGGCACGCTGATCTTCATTTACAGCGTCGGCTACATGGAGCACGACGAAAACTTCACCCGCTTCTTCTGCTTCCTCGCACTTTTCGCGGGGGCGATGCTGGGCGTCGTCATCGCCAACAGCCTGCTGCTGCTCTTCATGTGTTGGGAGATCATGGGGCTCACCTCCTACCTCCTGATCGGCTTCTGGTTCTTCAACCCCGCCGCCGCCAACGCCGCGAAGAAAGCCTTCCTCGTCACCCGCATTGGAGACCTCGGCCTCTTCCTCGGCATGGCCTGGCTCTATTACCAGTCGGGCACGCTGCTGTTCTTTGACAACGGCGCCGGCTGTCTGGAGCACACTGCCCTCACGGCGATGGTCCTCCACACCACCATCTACGGCCTTCCGGTCTCGACCGGCATCGGCCTGCTCATCTTCTGCGGGGCGGCAGGAAAGTCCGGCCAGGTTCCGCTCCATGTCTGGCTGCCCGACGCCATGGAAGGGCCCACTCCGGTCAGCGCCCTGATCCACGCGGCCACCATGGTCGCCGCCGGCGTCTTCCTGATCGCGCGGGTCTATCCGCTCATGAGCGCCCAAGTCGGCGACCTCCTCACCCCTACCGTCGCCCTCCAGGTCATCACCTGGATTGGAGCCATCACCGCCCTCTTCGGCTCGCTCGTTGCCGTCGCGCAGTTCGACATCAAGCGCATCCTCGCCTACTCCACCGTCTCGCAGCTCGGCTACATGATGATGGGCCTCGGGGTCGGCGGTGTCCCGGTCGGCATGTTCCACCTCATCACCCACGCCTTCTTCAAGTCGCTGCTGTTCCTCGGCGCGGGTTCCGTCATTCACGGGTCAAACGGAGAACAAGACATTCGCAAGATGGGCGGCCTGCGCAAGTTCATGCCCGTCACCTTCGCCACCTACGGCATCGGCATGCTGGCGCTCAGCGGCTTTCCACTCTTCTTCTCCGGCTTCTGGAGCAAGGATGAAATTTTGCACGCCGCCTTCTCGTGGAGCGTCTCCCGCACACCGTTCTACATGGGAGCCTTCGGCGCGCTGCTCACCGCGTTTTACATGACGCGCCAGCTCTGCTACGTCTTCGCCGCCGCCTCGCGCAGGCCCATCGTCCACCATCCGCACGACGCCGACGATACCGCGGCAGCCCATCACGACGGCCCCCCGCACGAGAGCCCGCACATCATGACCGTGCCGCTGATCCTGCTCGCTGCCTGCGCCATGCTGCTTGGCCTCATCGGCGACCCGGCGTGGCCATGGTTCCAGGACTTCCTCGAAGACAAGACCGTCACCTTTGCCGTTTCCTCGGGTTTCAGCAACGGCGTCATTCCGCTGATGCTCTCGTCATCCGTGCTGGTCTTCATCGGCCTCTTCCTCGGCTGGAAGATCTACGGCCGCAAGATCACCCACGCCGAACAGACCGATCCGCTCCGCCAGCTCCAACCCCACATCTTCTCCGCGTTCGCACACGCCTTCTACATCGATGTCCTCTACGCCGCGACCATCGTGCGTCTGAACACCGCGCTCGCCCACCTTAGCGCCTGGTTCGATCGCTGGATCTGGAACGGCGCGGTACAGATTGTTTCGTACGTCGTCCTCGGCGCGGCTTACGTCGACAGCTTCATCGACAACTGCGCCATCAACGCTGCCTTCGACGAAGGTTGCACCACCGTCTCACGCGGAGGTCGCGCCCTCTCGCTGCTTCAGGCCGGGCGAATCCAGGGCTATCTGCGCCTGCTCGGCCTCGGCTTCATCGTGCTGGTCGTCATCCTGCTCTGGGGGATAAGACACTAATGCCTGTCCCCTGGCTTACGATCCTCACCCTTCTTCCCGTCGCCGGCGCGGTCATCGTCCGCCTCACTGGCCGCAACGGGCGCACCACTCGCGCCGTCGCCCTCGCGTTCAGCCTTGCCGCTCTGCTGCTGACCCTCTTCCTTGCGGGCCACTTCGACAAGACCACCGCAGCGCTTCAGTTCCCCGAGCGCCACGCCTGGATTCCCGCCCTCAACATCGACTACCGTCTCGGCGTCGACGGCCTCGGCCTGCTGATGCTCCTGCTCTCAGCCATCGTCGTTCCCATCGCCATGGCCGCCTCGTGGAAGATCGAATCGCGCACCCGGCTCTACTTCGCACTTATCCTTCTGCTGCAATCCTGCTTATTTGGAACATTTACCGCGCTGAACTTCGTCCACTGGTTCACCTTCTGGGAACTCAGCCTCATCCCGGCCTTCTTCCTCATCAAGCTCTGGGGAGGCCCGAAGCGCAGCCCCGCCGCCACGCAGTTCCTCGTCTACACCATGGTCGGCAGCGTGGCTATGCTGCTCTCGTTCCTCGCGATCTTCCTTGCAACCCACAACTTTGACTTCATAGAACTCGCCCAGCTCGCACAAACCAATACTCTTATGCCAGTGGTGATTTCGACCCTCGGCGGCTACCACTTCCTTCCGCACAACCTCGCTCTCTTCATTTTTCTCGGCGCGTTGCTGGGCTTCGCTGTCAAAGTCCCGCTGATCCCGTTCCACACCTGGCTCCCTGCCGCGTACACCGAAGCCCCCACCGGCGCGACCATTCTGCTGACCGGAGCGATGTCGAAGATGGGCCTCTACGGCTTTCTCCGCATCCTGCTCCCCATCTTTTTTCCACAGATGCAGGCCGTCCTCACGCCGCTGCTCTGGCTCGCCGTCGCCACGGTCGTGCTTTCGGCCTACGCCGCTCTCGCGCAACGAGACCTAAAGCGCATCTTCGCCTACTCCTCGATCAACCACCTCGGCTATTGCCTGCTCGCCATCTTCGCCGTAGCCAAATTCACCGGCGGAGACCCCGGCCTCACCACGCAGAAGTTCGCCGCCATGAACGGCATCATGCTCCAGATGTTCAACCACGGCCTGACCGCCGCGGCGATCTTCTGGTTCATCGCTCTGATCGAACAACGCAGCAACGGTCTTCGCACCCTCGATGACTTCGGGGGCCTGCGCAAAGTCGCGCCCGTATTCTCCGGCCTGATGGGCATTGCCCTCTTTTCCTCCCTCGGCCTTCCGGGGCTCAACGGTTTCATCAGCGAGTTCCTGATCTTCAAGGGTTCGTTTCCGCTCGTCACCTGGGCCACCTCCATCTCCGTCCTCGGCCTGATGCTCACCGCCGTCGTCATCCTCGGAGTCATCCAGAACGTCTTCTCCGGCCCGCTCGACAGCCGGTGGTTCACCTTCCCCGATCTCACCACCGGCGAGCGCCTTGCCCTCGCCCCGATCATCGCCCTCATGTTCGCCCTCGGACTTTATCCACAACTCATCCTCAGCTTCATCAACAGCACTTCCACAAGCCTCATCCAGCACCTTAGCTTTTAGGCTCGAAACTTATGCTTGCGTGGACGATCTACATCTCGTTTCTAGGAGCGCTCATCCTCCTCCTGCTGCCCAAAAGCAGCACCACGCTCGCCCGTGTCGTCGCGCTCGTCTTCGCCGTCGCTGGCTCGGCAATCGCCATCACCACCTTCTTCCAGTACCGCACCGGAGAGCTATTCACAATCGTCCGCGTACCCTGGGTACCCACGCTCGGCATCGAGTACCTTCTGGCCGCCGACGGCATCAGCCTCACCCTCGTGCTGCTTACCGGGATCGTCGCCATCACCGGCATCCTTTTCTCGTGGAACATCGAGCACCGCACTAAAGAATTCTTCGCCTTCTACCTGCTGCTCATTGGCTCGGTCTACGGCGTCTTTCTCAGCTTCGATCTCTTCCTGCTCTTCGTCTTCTACGAGATCGTCATCATCCCCAAGTACTTCCTGATCGCCATCTGGGGCTCGACGCGCAAAGAGTACGGTGCCATGAAGCTGGCCCTCTACTCTTTCATCGGCAGCGCCATGGTGCTGGTCGGCCTCATCGCCACCTACGTGGCTTCCGGCCTGCACACGCTCTCGCTACCCGAGCTGGTCGCGAACGCGCACTTCTCTCCGCAATTCCAGATGTGGGCGTTCCCGCTGGTCTTTGTCGGTTTCGCGATCCTCGCCGGCCTGTGGCCGTTCCACACCTGGGCGCCCACCGGTCATGTCGCCGCTCCCACCGCCGCCTCCATGCTGCTTGCCGGAGTCGTCATGAAGCTCGGGGCCTACGGCTGCCTGCGCGTGGCGATGACCCTCTTTCCTCTCGGCCTCGCTCCGTGGAGCCACCACTTCCTCTTCCTTAGCTCCTGGCGCGACGTGTTTGCGCTGCTCGCCGTGATCGGCATTGTTTACGGCGCGATGGTGGCGCTGGTCCAAAGCGACTTCAAGTTCGTCATCGGCTATTCGAGCGTCTCGCACATGGGCTTCATCCTGCTCGGCCTGATGACGCTCAACCAGATCGGCATCTCCGGCGCGGTCATCCAGATGTTCTCGCACGGCATCCTCGCCAGTCTGCTCTTCGCTGTCGTCGGCCGCATGGTGTACGACCGGACCCACACCCGCGATCTACCCACCCTCGGGCCGATGAACCTGAACAAGGTCATCCCCTTCGCCGCGGCCACCTTCGTCGTCGCGGGCATGGCCGGCATGGGACTCCCCGGCTTCAGCGGCTTCGTCGCCGAGCTGATGATCCTCATCGGAGCCTGGCGCGCCTTCCCTGGCCTGGCCCTGTGTGTGGGCTTCGGCATCATCGTGGGCATCGTCTACGTCTGGCGCGCGATGCAGAAGGCCTTCTTCGCAGGCGACGACTTGAAGCCGAGCCCTGAAGGGGACAGCGCTCAGCCTCGCTTTGAAGGGGACGGGCTTGAGCCCGTCCATCCGACCCCGGCAACAAATCGGGCTTTAGCCCCTGAGGGACACTGCCCGCCCATCTCGTCGCCCGAACGCCTCGGCGCAATCATCCTCATCTGCACTAGCATCGCCATCGGTCTCTACCCCCAGATGCTCCTGAAGGTCATCACCCCAGCCCTCAACTCGCCGCTATTCACAGGTCTGCGCGGAGGTGCATGGTGATCTCTTACACCGGCCTGCTCCAACTTGCGCTCCCTGAAGCGATCGTCGTTCTGACGTCGATCCTGGTCATCGCCGTCGACCTCCTCGCCCTGCGTCGCAGCTCCATCAAGACCCGCTTCCTTACGGCCAGCCTTCTCGGCGCCGCCGGTTGCGCAGTCGCCATCGCCGACCTTATCCTCGCTCCCCAGCGGGCAAACGTACTCCATGGAGTCTTCCTCTCCAACCCACTAACGCAGTTTGTCCAGATAGCCTTACTCGTCCTCAGCATCTTCACGCTCCTCCTCACCGCCGACTCGGACTTCACCACTCACGTCGGTGAATTCGTCCTTCTCATCCTGCTGGCGACCGTCGGCATGATGTTCCTCGTCGCGACCTTAGACCTGCTCGTCATCTTCATCTCGCTGGAACTCCTGAGCCTCTCGCTCTACATCCTCAGCGCCTTCGACAAACGGAGCGCACGCTCCTCCGAAGCAGCGCTCAAGTACTTCCTCTTCGGAGGAATGTCCGCCGCCTTCTTGCTTTTCGGCTTCAGCCTCTTCTACGGCATCGCAAACTCCACAAGCCTGTTCTATACCGCCAGCGAGATCCACGGTCCAACCCCGCTCCTGGCCATTGCGATCATCATGATCACCGTCGGCTTCGGCTTCAAAATTGCCGCCGTCCCATTCCATTTCTGGGCTCCAGACGTCTACGAAGCTGCCCCAACTCCTGCCGCCGCTTTCATCGCCTCCAGCTCCAAAGTCGCCAGCTTCTTTGTCTTCTTCGAAGTCATATCCGGCATCGGCTGCGGCGGCCCACCCGACGTTACCGTCTGGCGGCACTTCACCTATGGCTGGACGTCCGTGCTCGCGTTCGTCGCCGCACTTTCGATGATCCTTGGAAACCTCGTTGCCATTCGCCAAACCAGCCTCCGCCGCCTGATCGCATACTCCGCCATTGCCCACTCCGGCTATATGCTGCTCCCGTTCGTCAGCACCGCTGGCTACATACGAATCGTGCCTTTCACCAACATCAGTCAAAGCACCACCGCTCTGCTCTACTACGTAATAACCTACGGGCTTGGAACCATCGGCATCTTCGCCATCATCGGTGTCGTTGAAAAGCACACCGGGAGCGACCACCTCTCCAGCTTCGACGGCCTCAGCCGCCGTTCTCCCGTACTCGCCGGAGGCCTCTTCATCTTTCTGCTCTCACTCGCCGGGATTCCACCACTCTCCGGCTTCTTTGCGAAGTTCTATCTCTTCCTGGCGACCCTCGCCGCAACGCCCAACGTTAAAGACCTGCTCTGGCTCGTGATTCTCGCCATCGCGATGAGCGCCGTTTCGCTTTACTACTACCTCAAAGTGCTGAAGCGGGTTTACGTCACCGCTCCTACGCCGGATGCTGACCCCATCCGCGCGCCATTCCTGACGCAACTGGTCATCATCGTGCTGGCGGCCACCGTCGTCCTCCTCGGCTGCTTCCCTCACCTGCTGCTGCGCTGGATTGAACGCGGTATCGCCTAAGTCGAAGCTCGAAGCTCGCGGCTCCTAGCTCGTGGCTGGAAAATCACCCCCACTGCCGCCCGGATGGATGGCGCTCGATGACGGAAGGCAATTCTGTCGCTTCGGCTGCGCCTGCGCTCCGGCCTGCGGCAGCAAGGAAGCGTCTTCGACGCGGCTGTTTTATGGCCGGGTTGGAAACCCGGCCCTTCCGAAGGGTGGTGATCGTCCGTGGGAGTTTCGTGGATTGCTGCGGCCCTGGTTGGAAACCCGGGCCCTTCCGTAGATCGGTGGTCGTCCGTGGAAATTCAAAGGACGGGCTGTGGCCGTTTTCTACACCACCGCCAGGACCGCTCCCCACGTCAGCCCCACCCCAAACGCACAAAACATCATCGGCGCGCCCACTTCCGCGCTGCGGTGCCACTCCGCCGCCGCAATCAGCATGGAAGCCGAGCTTGTGTTACCGAACCGCTCGATATTCGCGTAAAACCGCTCTGCCGGCGCCTTCACCGTCTGCGCAATGCGTGTAATCAGGTTCTTGTTTGCCTGATGCAGCAGAAACACCCCAATATCCTCCGCCGCAACACTGTTCCTCACCAGCAGCTCCGTCATCGCCTCGGGCATGCGCCGCGACGCGTGACGAATCACCACCGCGCCATCCATCGCAATGCGGCCATCCTCGATCTTCAGCGCCTCGGCGGAATTGCCGTCGGTATGCAGGCAGCTATCCAGCACCCGCGCAAAGCCCGACTCCGGAGAAATCAGCACCGCACCCGCCCCGTCGCCAAACAGAATCGCCGTGTTCTTGCCTTCGGGCGTCAGTTCGATGCGCCGCGACATGATCTCGGTCCCGATCACCAACACATTCCCAAACGACTCGGCCAGCCTCGACCCCATCGCCATCCCCGCGAGCGATCCCACGCTTGGCATCGGCAGATCCATCGCGGGAGTGGCCGTCAAGCCCAGCAGCGCCGCAATCGAGCTTGCCGGTCCGGGAGCGAACCTCTCCGCCGAGCCGCAAGCCACCAAAATCAACCCCAACGAAGCAGCGTCAACCCCGGTCCGTGTAAGGCAGTCCACCGCCGCGCGATGTCCCAGCGAAACGACCGTCTCATCCGCCGCCGCCCACCGACGCTCGCGCACACCCGACTGCGAAACGATCCACTCTGCCTCAACGCCAAGCAGCGGCGCCAGTTCGTCGTTTCCGACGATCCGCTCTGGCACGTATGACCCGAACCCGCGTAAAAATGCCACTAGATTCCCTTGGCATCCAGGTACAGTTCCACCTTTTCCACCGTGTCGAACTTCCGCGCCGAAAAGTCCGCATCGGGAATCGTCACCCCAAACTCCCCTTCCAAACCGGAGATAAAATCCGTCAGCGCAAACGAGTCCAGCATCCCTGACGTAAACAAGCTCTCATCGGGAGCGGGGTCGAGCGGTTGACCGGCAACAGCCTGCAATACCTTGATAATCCCGGGTCTCTTATCCATCAAACATTCTCTTTCTCAAAGCAGGTTGTGCAGATTTATTGTGCCGGAGCCGGCTGTGGAGAACCCACGCCAGCGGTTGCCAGATAGTTGTTATACGCCGTCATCAGGTCGCGGTATAGTGCATTCGCGAGTACCCTGTACCCGGTCCCTGTCAAATGCGTGTGGTCGAACTGCGCCAGGCCATCCGGAACCCAGCGCTGCATCGTCCCCGGCCCGCCCATGCGCGCGCGCTGGTCGTAAAACGCGCAGCCGTCGACCCGGCAAGCCTCTTTCTGGTCCGCAATAATGCGGTCGATCGCCGCCTGCGTCTGCCACGACGCATGACGCCCGCGCCCAACCTTCAGCGCGCGATCGTACGGCCCCAGCAGCAGGATCGACGCCCCGGGCACAATCCGGTGCAGATTCTGCAGAACCTCATGCAGTTCCAACACGTACTCCTCATTGTGGCTCGCCGACTGCGCCGCCTCGTTGGTCCCGTACGCCAGCACAATTAGATTGGGGTTCCGCTCACCCAGATACTCCGCAAACATCTGCTGGTTCCACTTCAACATCAGCGGCGCAACCGCCCCGTTGATTCCCAGGCACTCGTATGTGACGCCGGACTGCTCCGTCACCAGACCCAGAAGGCGAACCGGCGCGCTATCCAGCGTAATCAACTGGAACTCATGCTGACCGGGAGTACACGAGTACGTAAACGTCCCCGCCCCCCGCGACGAGCTGTCTCCGGCCGCATCGGCGCCGTCTGCCGTCCCGGTCCTGATCTCCGCAACCGGCTGCCCGTTGTCGCTGAAGTCCAGCGCTCCTCCTCCCGGCTGGCGCAGATACTGCACCTGCAGCGTCTCGCAGGTCGTCGTCAGAAACACCGACTCGCCCGGCCTGCGCGTCGAAATAGCAATCCCGCCCAGCCCCGTGTCGCCGTCGCCAAGATCCGTGAACCGGTTGCCCTGCGTCACCCATCCCGAGGTCTGCGACCGCGACGACCCCAGCAGCCGGTACCCCGCGAACGGATGCCCGGGATACTGAAACCCCAGCCCGCCGTTCCCGAACTTCGCCTGCATCAGGGCCCGCATCTGTCCGGTAAAAATGTCCGCCGCCGTATGCGAGTCGCCGAACTGCATGATCCTCACAATCGAACCCGTACCCGCCACATCCACTACGCCTGCGGCTTTCGAAGCCTGCTCCGCCGTCAGGGCCTTGAAGAACGAGTCCAGAGCATGCGGATACCGGAACGGCTGCTTCTGCGCGGGTGGCAGCACCGAGTCCGCATACAGCGATTCATCCGCCGGAGTTGTCTCCTGCGCCGCCACTCCAGGCGCATCTGCCTCTGGAATCGGTGTCGTCGGAACCTGCGTGTCTGGCGCCTGCGTATTTGGCACCCGCGTTGCCGGAACTTGTTGCGGAAACCGAGCTACAGGAACCTGCGCCGTCTCCTGTACCGGACGTGCAGCTCCATATCGCGACCGGATCACAGGCGCAGGCGCGACATACCGCGAACTCCCCCGCTTTCCGCGTCCCCCAGAAACGACTGCACGCCCCCTCGATCCGCTGGTAGACCGGCCAGCAGGACGGCTGGCAACCGCATGCCCACCCGTGCGTGCCGGAGCTTTCGCCGTCCCCGGCTTGCTCCCACTCTTCTTCGAGTGCGGGGAAGCAACAGCATGCGCTGCCCCTGACCTCTTCTTCGACTTCTGGCCGACCATCAACCCCGGCACAATCAGCAAAACGGCCAACATCCACCACACGCGGCGACGAGCAAACATTCTCCTCGTCACCCCGTTCTCGAACTGCAATTCAATCATTCTTCAATAACTTTCCGGGCTGCGAGGTTGCGGTTGCGGAGGTTGCGGTTGTGGCGTCGGCGGTCCCGGGGGAATTACCGGTGGAGCAGTCTGCGCCGGCGGCGTTTCCGGCTTCGGAGCATCGGGCGTCGCGGGAACCGTAACCGGTGCCAGCGGCTCTCCCATCGCCGACGGTTTCGGCTTGCCCGACGGCGCCGCCGTCAGACTCGGCTTCACCACCGGCGTTGCCGCAGGCACTACAGGTTGGACGGTTGGAGCGACAACTTCGTGCTTGCCCTCCAGATGTTGCCGCACCAGATACTGGTCATACCCCGTCATCAGGTCCTTCACCAGCAGTTGCGCGACCATCGCCGCTCCCTGCGGTGTCGGGTGAATCAAATCGCCGGCCACCAGCCGAGGGTGCCCCGTGTACCAGCGGGCCATCGTGCCGTCTCCGCCCATAGCATCAAAGGTATCGAAAAACGCGCATCCCTGCTCTGCCGCGACCCGCCGCTGGATTGCCACAATCCGCGGAATCGTGTCGTAGGTATGAATCTCGTCTACCCCGGACCGCAACCCTCGGTCCATCGGGCTCATCACCAGGATCGGCGTTCCCGGCAGAGCCATCTTGATCCGCTTGATGGCCGTGCGCAGGCTGGGCTCGTAGTACTTGTCCACGTACGATCCGAACCCGCTCTCGTTGGTCCCGTAATTAATAATCACCAGCGCCGGCCGCTCATGCTGCAGCTCCGCCGTCCACGCCGTCGCGTTGAAGCCGTTCGACAGCACCGTCGTCGACGCTCCATTTAACCCCAGCGAGTCATAGACGACACCCCGTCCGCTGGTTCGAAATGTCTCGCCAAACAGCCGCACCGCTCCCGATACCGGCTTCAGATCCACCGACTTGGTTCCCTCGGGAAGCGGCACGGTATGCCACTCCGGCTCGACACTCTCCGCCGCCGTCGAAAACGTCCCGACCTCGACGCCGTTCGCCGCGACCGAAACTGTCCCGCCCCCGGGCCGCCCCAGGTATGCCACCTCCATTGTCCGCTGATCCGAATCCTTCAGCGTGATATGGCTGGACGCTCCGGACGTCCCCTCAAAACTCGCGCCGCCGACACCGTACGTATCGTCATGCATCTTCCCGACCGCGGTCGCAGCCGTCCATCCCTTGTCCGAAATATCCACGCCCCGGTGCTGGTACCAGGCCCATGGCTTCGCGATCAGCAAAAACCCGTGCCCGCCGTCGCCAAACTTTTTCTGCAACATCGACCGCACGTCGCCGGTAATCAGATCCGCCGTCGTTGGAGAGTCCCCGTAATGCAGCACCGTCACCACCTGCGGCGGGCCATTCCCCGCAGGCATCTCCAGGCGGTGTAACGCAGCAAAGAAGCTGTCCATCGCGCCCGAGTCATCGACAAAATAATCTGAAACCGCTACCCGTGCCCCGGGCTTCGGCTTCACCGGAACCACAGCCACCGGCGGGGCTGGAGGATGCCGGAAAAGCACCACCTTCGCCGCCTCGCTGAAAATCCCGGGCGCAATCCCCTTGGCCGGATCAACAAACAACCTGAACACCACCAGCACCGCCACCGCAGTGGCGACGGCCAAGACCGTTTTCGGCACGGCATTCTTCGCAGGAGCCATCACTAAAAGCTCCCGTAAATGAACGTCGCGCTACCCCGCCCCGACAAGCTTTGAATCGCCAGCACCAGCCCGGCCAGCGCCAATCCCTGCACCCAGAACGGCATGCGCCCCAGAAGGTCCGCGCTGCCGTCCAGCCACTTCACCGGCAGACACGCCAGCACCCCGGCCGCCCCCATCACGCCCAGGATCGGCAGCGTCAGGTTGTCATGCCCCCAGGTCATCGACCCCATCCGCCCGAGCACCTCAAACGCATTCTGCATGGAGGAGGCGTGGAAGAAAATCCACGTAAAGCAAACAAAATGGAACGTCACCACCCGCGCGGCCAGCGTTCCCGCCGCACCGGGCTTATGGCCTCGCGGCCGTTTCCGCCACTGTATCCAGATCCGCACCGTCGCCAGCGCAAACCCGTGCAGCAGGCCCCAGGTGAGGAACGTCCAACCGATCCCGTGCCACAAACCGCCCAGCAGGAACGTCAGAATCACGCTGTAGCAATACGACAGCAGCGGATGCGTTCGACGGCGCTGCGGCAGCCGTTCCTGGATATAGTCGCGCAGCCAGAATGAAAAACTGATGTGCCAGCGCCGCCAGAAATCCATCAGGTTCGTGGCGGTGTACGGCCGATTGAAATTCTCCGGCAATTTCAGCCCCAGCAGCAGCCCGACGCCCAGCGCGATATCGGTGTATCCGGAGAAATCGAAAAAGAGCTGCAGCGCGAACCCGTAAACCGCCGCTAAAACCTCCAGCCCGCTATAGAGCGTCGGCGTGTCGAACACCCGGGTCACCAGGTTCTCGGCCAGGAAGTCCGCGATCAGCAGCTTCTTCACCAGCCCAATCCCGATCAGCAGCAACGCCCGTCCGGCCATCTCCCGGGTCAGCACCGGTTTGCGGAAAAGCTGCTTCAAAAACTCATGCAACCGCAGGATCGGACCGGCGACCATAACCGGAAAAAACATCGCCGCGCCCATGTACTCCAGCCAGTTCCGCGTCGCCTCCGCGCCGTCCTCCCGTCGGTAAAGATCGACGGTGTAGGTCAGCGCCTGGAAGCAATAAAAAGAAAGCGAAAGAGTTAACAGCCAGGAGTACCTGTCGGCGGTCGCTACCGAAAGTATTTTTGTCCCTGCAAGCAGCCCCACATTCAGCACCAGGGACACAGCCAGCAGCAACCGCCGTGCGCCCTTGCCCTCCCCCAGCCTGTCCGTGCGGGCCAACCCCAGACCCACCAGGAAGTCGATGGTGGCTGCTACGGGCATCAAAAGATACAACAGGCCGAACTTGCTCAAAAAAAACAGGTTAGCTGCAAGCAGTACAAAAAGACGCCCCGCCCGGCTGCGGGCAAGCAACCAGTACAGAAGCCAGACGCTCAAATAAAAGACAAAGAAAGGTGCCGTACTCAGAAGCATCAGGGGGCTCGCGCGGAGCGAAGATTGGAAGGTCCGCCACCCCTAGCGTATGCGGCTTTTGAGTTGTTGGCGAGTTGACGGTTTAGATGCTCTTGTGGCAGGCGGTCGGGCCAGCAAACATGGGTTTTTCGGCCTATTTCCAGTAAACTTGTAGATGGTCGGAAGCAAGTTTTCAAACGTTCCGGCCCGGAGATTGTTTGCCTAAATATCTAAAATTTGACCTCATCGCCACGTCCCTCGCGGTAACAGTACTCGCAGCCGCATCGGCCACCTTCTTCTTCATCGTACCCACCCTCACCACACCGGTCATGGCAGACGCTTCGCTGGTCATGGCGCCGCTGACGGTTCCCACGCTGCCGGCACTCACGCCGTCCAAGCGGAAAATCCTCTGGACGACTCCCCTCTTCGGCCTCGCCTCCTGGTACGGATCCGTCCTCGAGGGCCACCACACCGCCAGCGGCGAGCGTTTCCATAAAGAAGAGCTGACGGCCGCCCACCGCACCCTGCCTTTCGGCACCATGGTTCGCGTGGTGGACGTCAACACGGGCAAGTCGGTAGTCGTTCGTATCAACGATCGCGGCGTCCTGTTCGCGGACCGCGTCATCGACCTCTCCTCGGCCGCCGCCAACAGCCTCGGCATCCTGCGTTCGGGAGTCGCTAAGGTCCGCCTTGAAGTTCTGAAGAACACACCGCCGGCCGACCCGAAAGCTGTTCCGGCCGAGCCAAATCCCCTCTAAGCTACTGCTTCGCCAGTTTGGTCAGCACCTTCTGACTACGCGGCACAACCGCACCCGGCGCCACGGCCGGAAGCAGCGCCAGACCCTCTTTCGCCACCGCAATCGACTTCGCCTTCTGCCCGTCCGCCTGATACGCCTCCGCCAGCGTGATGAGGTACCCTGCCTTCTTCCGCTGTGTCAGTGCGACCATGTGTTCCGCGTCGCGCACATTCAGCGCGGTGTCCTGCAGGGACTTCGGCAGCACGTTCATCCTGGCCGCCGTCGCCAGATCCAGCGTATGAGGCGAGACATCCGGCGTTGTGGTCATTTCCCGCAACGCAGCAATCCCCGCCGCGGACAATGACGCCCCGGCTGGATCTCCATCCGCGACTTCCAGGGTGCCCAACTCTGCCCGTTCATACGCCAGCTGCGCTCCCCAGTTCTCATTACCCTTATCCACCTTCACCAGCTTTTCGCGGATCGCCACCACCTGCTTCAGCAACTCGATCGCCCGGCGGCGGTTCATCTTCTCCTGCTCGGGATGCGGATACAAACTCATATCCAGCATGTCCACATAGGTAAACGCTTCATTTGAAATCGCCGCAGCGAGATCCACCTGCGCGCGCGTATCGTCCGGATCGGCGGCGGCGTAGACACCGTCAATCTGCCTGACTTTTTCGTACGTCGCGATTGCCGATTTCTCATCCAGCACTTCGCTATACGCGGTCGCCAGCTTGTTATAGGCAGCACCGATGAAGCGCCGCACCGTAGCCGCCTCCTTTTCCGACTCGGGCAGCGCGTCCCACGCGGCCAGCGCTTCGCGATAGTCCACTATCGCTTGTGCCGGGTCGTCATCTGCACTGGTATTCGCGATCTTGTAGTGGCCAATCGCCACCGCCCGTCGCGAACGCAGAAAGTTAGGGTCCAGCGCCAGCGACCGCTCCGAAAGCGCCAAAGCCCTGCGATACGCCGTCAGCGCCAGGTGCTGATCTCCGAGACTCGGAACTCCGCTCTGCCCCAACTGATCGCCCAGGCCTCCGACCGCCGTTGCGGCTTCCGCAAACTCCAGCGCTGTCGCCCCCGGCTGCGCGACTCGTGCCTCAAATGTCGCCGCTGCAGCCCGTGCCGACACAATCGACTCTTCGGTCCGTCCCAATCCGAACAGCACCTCTCCCCGGGACTGCTCCACCAGCGCCAGGGCCCCCAACACCTCGGAATCCTTCGGCCACTTCGCCTGCATTCCCTGCGCAATGGTCAGCGCCTTCCCCAAACTCACCAGCGCGCCTTGAGGGTCGCCGATGTTCTGATCGTAGGGATTCCCCTGCAAATTCCCGAGGTGCGTGTACGCATCAACCAGATCGAGTTGCGTCTGACGGTCGCCACCCTCGTCCTTCGACATCCGATCGAGATGCTCCAGCACCCGCCCTACCAGCAAGCGCTGCACTGGCGTCGAACCCGGCAATTGCTTCACCGCCTCATCGATTTCCGACAGCAGACTCACACTCAACTGCCGCAAGTCCTGCGATCGCGCCTCCGCCCTTCGCCGCTGCAGGTTTGCCGACCGCGACTGCCACAGCACTCCGGCAATCCCCGCCATCAGCGTAACCAGCAACAGCGCCGCACCGGCAATCGCCAGCCGGTTCCGCCGCACAAACTTTCCCGCCCGATAGCGCAGAGTCCCCCGCCGCGCCAGCACGGGCCGCCCGTCCAGATAAGCCTGAATATCTCCGGCAAACTGGTCGACCGTCAGATACCGCTCCTGCGGCTCTTTCCGGAGGGCCTTCATCACGATCGCGTCTATGTCCGCATCAAGACGTGAACCCGCATCCAGGCCCGTCGCCACCGAACTCGGCTTTGGCGGGACCTCGTTGCAGATCACCCGCAGCATCTCCGCGGTTGTAAACTCCTTCAGTTCGTACGGAGGCCGCCCCGCCAGCAGGAGATACAGCAGCACGCCCAACGAATACGTATCCGTCGCCGTGGTAATCGACTCGCCCAGCACCTGCTCCGGGCTGGCGTACTGCGGCGTAAACGACTGCAAACCATTCCGCGTAAACCCCGACACCGCGTCCGCATCCGGCCCCAGCAGCTTCGCCGTCCCAAAATCCAGCAGCCGGGGGCTTCCATCCGCGACCACCAGGATGTTGTCCGGCTTCAGGTCGCGATGCACCACCAGGTTCTGGTGGGCAAACTGCACGGCCCCACACACCTTCGCAAACAGCTCGAGTCTCGCCCTGAGGGACAGGCCATTCCGCTCGCAAAACTTGGCAATCGAGACCCCGTCCACATATTCCATGGCGAGGTACAGCTCGCCACTCTCGCTTACTCCACCATCGAACAGCCGCGCGATAAACGGGTGGTTCAGTCCGGCGAGGATCTGCCGCTCCATCCGGAACCGCTCGCGAAACAGCTCCGTCGCCAGCGGCAGGTCGATGACCTTGACCGCCACCTGCTGCTCAAAGTGTCCATCCGCGCGTTGCGCCAGGTAGACGGCGCCCATCCCGCCACGGCCCAACAAACGTTCGATCCGGTACGGCCCGACCCACCGCCCACCCGCGGCAGAGACACGGCTGGCGTCCGCCCGCACCGTCCCGACTAGCTCCTCCTCTTCGCAGGCCGCCAGCAGCGACCGCAGTTCTGCCATCAGCAGGGTGTCGCCGGCGCAGCCTTCCTCGAGCACGGCCTCGCGCTCTTCCTCCGCCGCATCCAGCACCGCATGAAAAATCGCTTCGGTACGATGCAGCCATTGGGCGTCTATTTGTTCGCTGTCGTCAGTCATCGCCGCCAAACTCTAACTTCCATCTATCTAGACAGCGTAAAAACGCCTCAATCTGCCTCAGAGACTTTCTTGCCCGGCTCAATCCGCCGATACAGCCAGGCCCGCGCAAACTTCAGATCCCGGTCCACCGTGGCCTTGGAAACCTGCATCAGCGCGGCCGTCTCCTCCGCCGTGCAGCCGAGAAAGTACCGCAGCTCCACCATCTGCACCTTCTCCGGATCGACCTGCGCCAGCGCGTCCAGCGCCCGGTTCAGCTCGATCATCTCGACGCTCCCCAGCCCCACCCACGCCATATCTTCATTCAGCGGGACATGTTCGGCGGTGCCGCCGCGGCGCTGCGCCTGCGTCCCCCGCGCATGGTCGATCAGGATCATCCGCATCACCTTCGCGGAAAATGTATAGAAATGCGAGCGGTCTTCCCACTCTGTCTTCCTCTGCCCCAGCAGCCGCAGATAGAGCTCATGCACCAGAGACGTCGCCTGCATCACCCCTGGGTTCTTTTCCCGCCGGATGTACGCTGCCGCCACTTCCCTCAGGTGCGGATACACCAGCGGGACCAGATGGTCGAAGGCCCCGGGTTCGCCATCCTTCCACTTTGCCAGCAGTAATGTGATCTCGCCCTGTTCCGTATCCAAGGGGCCTCCGCACAAAAAACGTGCGCTTCGTAGCTTTTAGCCTAGCATCCGAATGCACGGAGACACTCCCCAAATTTATGCAACCTCGTCCTCTTCCACCAGCGCAAAATACAGCAACTCTTCCAGAGACATCGCGTCCAAATTCATTCCATCTACCCCCGCACTTGAACTCAGGTCTTCAACCCTGGCTTGGTCTACGAAATCGAGATTCACTTCGTTCCCTCCTCGGCAGCCGCCCGCGCTGGCCCACAACCCCACCGTCCCCGCATCCCCGACCGGAACTTCTCGCGTTCCTCAGGACTCATGTGCCCCCAGCGTTCTTCCATATGCCGCTTCCATGCACCACGGTCGCCCCATCGTCCGCCGCCGTGCCCGTGTTTGTGGAATCCGCCCAACAGTATCTTGCTCAACAGCAGCAGCCCGATCGCCTGCCAATAGGTAATCGGCTTCAGCCCAAACACCTCCGGCATCAGCCAGTTCCACAGGTGCATCACGACAAATCCAACCACCGTCGCAATCACAATCACCATCACTACGATCTTCAAAACCTTCCCGGCTCTCATCGACATCTCCTTACTTCGTTCCAAACTCGTCCTTCAATTCCTGTAATCGGTCCCTCAGGGCCAGCACGGCATACCGCTTCCGCGACAGCAGCGTATTCACGCTGACGCCGGTCTCTTCCGAAAGCTCTTTGAAACTCCGCCCCAAAACCTCGTGCGCCACAAACACTTCACGCTGCTCTTCGGGCAATTCCTCCAGCGCTTCTTCCAGCGCTTCGATCAACACCGTTCGCGCATACAGCGCCTCCGGCCCCGCATCGGGAGAAGGCAGCAAGTCTTCCAGCGTCAATGCACCTTCGTGCTCACTCACGGCATCGTTCAGCGACACCGCCTTCTTCCGCCGAAACAGGTCCGTCACCCGGTTCCGGGCCACGCGAAATAGCCACGCCGTTACCTGCTCCGCCGGCTTCATCATGCGATACGCCGAGATCAGCTCATAAAACACATCCTGCAAAACATCTTCGGCGTCGCTGGTATCGAGCACACGGCGGCGAATGAACTTGCGCAGCCGCGGTTCGTCCCGCTCAAACGCCTCGGCGATGAACTGGTCCTGCTGGTCAACCGTCCATTCCTCGCCGGGCATCGTTTTCCTTCGCCTCAACCTGCCGCTCTGCCGGCCATGCATGTGTTAACGGACGAGAACGCCAAATATTGCACGAAGTCCTAATTTCTTTTCCTAACGTATCGTAAGAGCAGGACATCTCCGGCCTGCAACCGGAAAAGCAGCTCAAGGAGAACGCGGTTGAAGATTTTTGGCCTGCACCGGCTTGATAGCCGATCCGACCGCCTCACGATCAACCTGCTTGCGATCGT
>Ga0070679_100001621_pt1 | contig 20252 bp, 15 predicted proteins | sample KBSC63BmetaG_FD_65652 | JGI IMG/M metagenome (GOLD analysis project Ga0070679, IMG submission 65652) | Corn rhizosphere microbial communities from Kellogg Biological Station, Michigan, USA - KBS C6-3B metaG | ecosystem: Host-associated > Plants > Roots > Rhizosphere | place: USA: Michigan... | reverse complement strand
GGTGGTGGCCCCCTGGGGCCTGGTCGACGCGCACGCGCGCCGGCCCTTCCTGCTGGCCGGCGGTCTGACGCCCGAGAACGTCGCGGCCGCCGTGCGCGCCACGCGGCCCGACGGCGTCGACGTGGCCAGCGGTGTCGAGCACGCGCCCGGGCGCAAAGATCCGGCGCGCGTCGCGGCGTTCATCCGCGCCGCCCGTGAGGCCGCGGCGACGTTGTCGATGCAATCGCGTCGGATATAGTTCCACCCCCATGTCGGTCACGCCCACGAACACCGTCGGTCGCTTCGGACAATTCGGCGGCCGCTACGTCTCCGAGACGTTGCTGCCCTCGCTGGACGAGCTGACCGCAGCCTGGGAAGACGCGCAGAAGGACCCCCAGTTCGGCGCCGAGCTGGATCGCCTGCTGCGCGACTACGTGGGGCGCCCCACGCCGCTCGGCTATGCGGCCCGCCTGTCGGCCGAGCTGGGCCGCGGCGCGCGGGTCTACATGAAGCGCGAGGACCTGTGCCACACGGGCGCGCACAAGATCAACAACTCGATCGGCCAGGTGCTGCTGGCCCGGCGCATGGGCAAGTCGCGCATCATCGCCGAGACCGGCGCCGGCCAGCACGGGGTCGCGACGGCCACGGCCTGCGCGCTGTTCGGCATCGCCTGCGAGATCTACATGGGCGCCGTCGACGTCGAGCGCCAGGCGCTGAACGTCTTCCGCATGAAGCTGCTGGGCGCGAAGGTTCATCCGGTCAGCGCCGGCACCGCGACCTTGAAGGACGCCATGAACGAGGCCCTGCGCGACTGGGTCACCAACGTGCGCAGCACCCACTACGTGATCGGCTCGGTGGCCGGCCCGCACCCGTACCCCAGCCTGGTGCGCGAGCTGCAGGCGGTGATCGGGCGCGAGGCGCGCGCGCAGATGCTGCAGGTCGAGGGGCGCCTGCCCGACGCCTGTGTGGCCTGCGTGGGCGGCGGATCGAACGCCATGGGGCTATTTCACGCCTTCGTGGGTGACCCTGGCGTGAAGCTGTTCGGCGTCGAGGCGGCAGGGGAGGGGCTGGACACCAAGCAGCACGCCGCCACGCTGACCCTGGGCCGGGTCGGCGTGCTGCACGGCGCCCGCTCGTACCTGCTGTGCGACGAGGAGGGGCAGATCCTGCCCGCGCACTCGATCTCGGCGGGCCTCGACTATCCGGGCGTCGGACCCGAGCACAGCGCCATGAAGGACAGCGGGCGCGCGCAGTACTTCGCCGTCACCGATCGTGACGCGCTGGAGGGCTTCAAGCTGCTGGCGCGCAGCGAAGGGATCTTGCCGGCGCTGGAGAGCTCTCACGCCATCGCCGGCCTGCACCGCGTGGTGGCTGAGCTGCCCGAGAAGTCTCTGGTCATCGTCAGCGTCTCGGGCCGCGGCGACAAGGACATGGGCACCATCGCCCGGGAGCTGGGAGTGGCGCTGTGAACCGTCTGGAGAAGATCTTCGCCCGCTGCCGCGCCGAGAACCGCAAGGCGCTGGTGGTGTACCTGACGGCCGTCGATCCCGACTTCGAGACCAGCCTCCGCCTGATCCTGGCGGCGGCCGCCGCGGGCGCCGACGTCATCGAGGTGGGCGTCCCGTGGAGCGATCCCTCCGCCGATGGCGCGGCCATCCAGGCGGCCATGCAGCGCGCGCTGGCCGCGGGTGGCGGCCTGGGACGCGCGATGGCGCTGTGCCGCGCCGTCCGCGCGGAGAACGCCGACGTCGGCCTGGTGCTGTTCGGCTACGCCAATCCGATCGTCATCACCGGCCCCGAGACCTTCGCGCGCCAGGCCCACGAGGCGGGCGTCGACGCCGTGCTGTGCGTCGACTGGCCGCCGGACGAGGCGCCCGAGTTGCTGGCGGCGCTGGCCAAGAACGACGTGGGCTTCATCCCGCTGCTGGCCCCCACCTCGACGCCGTCGCGCGCCATGCTGGCCGGTCAGACGGCGAAGGGGTTCATCTATTACGTGTCGATGACGGGCATCACCGGGGTCAAGCTGGCCGATCTGGAAAGCCCGCGGCAGCAGATCGCCGCCATCCGCGCCGCCACCGGCGACCGGCAGCCCATCGTGGTCGGGTTCGGTATCACCAACGCGACCGATGCCCGCGCCATCGGCGCCTTCGCCGACGGCGTGGTGGTGGGCAGCGCGGCGGTGCGGATCATCGAGAAGGCCGTGGCCGAGAAGGCCGATCCCACGCCGGCGCTGGCGACGTTCGTGAAGGGCCTGGCCGAGGCCCTTCACCGACTCTAGCGCTACAGCTTCAGGCGCGCGTCGGCGTGCACGGGCTTTTCACCCACGACCAGGCGCTCCGTCCTGGTGACGCCGGCGCCTTTGCCGTCGACAGGCTCATGCCAGTACTCGATGGTGTACTCGCCGGGTGGGACGGCCGGCAGGCTGAAGCGCCCGTGTTCGTCGGTGACCGCGAACATCGAGGCGGGCTCGCCCAGCACGTACACCCAGGCGTTCATCCACGTGTGGCCTGCGTCGCACTGCAGGCGAACCGGGCCGGGACGCGTCAGCTTCGTCGGCAGTCGCTGGCCCTTGATCGGCATCGCCACGTTGAACACGGTCACGCCCGCCAGGTTCGCGTGCACGTTGTGCAGGACACGGTCGCTGTTCACCAGCGTCAGCTCGCTGCCGACGGTGACCGCCTGGACGTGCGGCTTGTACATGCAGCCGACCTGATCGACGACGGCCTTGCCGGGCACGGGCGGGGTGACCGGCGAAGAAGGGGGAGGGGCCTTCACCGCGTGCAGCGACACCACCACGTTGCGCAGGCCGCCGTCGGGCCCTGCGCTGGCCGCTTCGCTGGCCTGTTCGGCGCCGCAGACGGTGGCGTCCTTGGCCACCTTGACGGCCGCCAACTTGGGGCAGGGGCCCTCCACGCGCACGGTGCCGTCCACCGTCGCCGCGGCGCGCGCCACGCCCGGCGTCGCCAGCGCCAGAAAGCCGCCCACACCCAGCAAACAAACGATCAGGAAGCTGCGATCGATCTTCATCGTCCTTCTCTCGTATCTGTGCTTTCGTTGGTTGCCTGTCACTCAGGCGGGCCGCCCCGGCGTCCCGACGGCCCCGACCCGGGTGCGAATCTCCTTCACCACCCCCGGCCCCAGGATGGCCGCCATGCGGGCGAGCAACTCGACCCGCAGCAACACGATCTCGTGCGCCAGCGCCGAGCTGCCGGTGCGCACGAACAGCGTCCCTTCGCGGAACGAATCGGGCGTGGTGCGGCTGGCGAACACCTCGCCAGCGGCGCGCGCATACGCGTCGAAGACCCGGTATTCGAGCGCCCGGCCCGTGCCCCCCAACCGGCTCAGCAACCCCGAGATCAGATCGCCCGCCGTCTCGGGCTCTTCCTGGACCCGACGTGGGCGGCGCGGCTTCATCACCCGACCAACATATCGCAGCCCGGCGCTATGATGCGGCGATGTCCATCGAAAACATCTCCACCCCCGACGCCCCCCGCGCCATCGGCCCCTACAGCCAGGCCATCAAGGTGACCGGCCCGGCGAAGATGGTCTTCTGCTCGGGCCAGATCCCCCTCGACGCCAAGTCGGGCGAGTTCGTCGGCGCCGGCGACGTCCGCATCCAGACGGCGACCGTGATGAAGAACCTGAACGCCGTCCTGACCGCCGCCGGCGCATCCTTCGCCGACGTCGTCAAGACGACCATCTTCCTCACCGACCTGTCCGACTTCGCCGCCGTCAACGAAATCTACGGCCGCCACTTCCCAACCCGCCCCCCAGCCCGCGCCACCGTCCAGGTAGCCGCTCTTCCCAAAGGCGCCCTGGTCGAAATCGAAGCGATCGCGGTCATCGAAGCCTGAGCCCATTCCGCTCCGGCGCAGGCCGCCCGTCCGCTGCGACATCAGAGCGCGCGACCGCGCGCGAGTCGAAACGCGTTGACGAAGCTCGGCCTGCCGCGCCGGGATGGGTACCTGACAGGGGGCTCGGACGGGGGACGCAGTGGTCTTTTCCTGGCGCCCCCGCGCCTGCGCTCTGCAGTCCCCCTGGGGGCTTTACGCCTTGCTTACCGCGCCCGTACGCAGGCAGCGCGAGCAGACGCGAACGTGCGTCGAGGTCCCGCCGACCTTCACGTGAACGCGGCGCAGGTTGGGACGCTGAATGCTCTTGGTCTTGATGTTCGAGTGGCTGACGTTGTTGGCGACCCGCCGCTGCTTGCCGCAAACTGAACACATAGCTGGCATGACTTCCTCCGGAAAAGGGGCCCAGCTCTAGCATCCCGCGATGAGTTTTGCAAGCTATCCCGCGCTCTTGCGCTCGAAGGACCCTGCAAACGCCGGCCTGCTGCCTGCCCTGATCCTGGCGCTGGCCGCTGCGGCTTGCGCGCGCGGCGGTGATAAGGCGGCCGCCGACGGCGGAACCGGGGTCGTCGAGGGGACGGTTCTCGACCCCGCTGGCCGGCCGCTCGCCGACGTCCCGGTCGAGCTGGGCGCCCAGCCCGCTGACGGTCGCGTCCCCACCGCGACGACGCGCACCACCCAGAGCGGCACGTTCCACATGGACCGGATCCCCGCCGGCCGCTATCTGGTGCGCGCCCGGCCCCGCACGTTCGCCATCGCAACGGCCGCGGTGGCCGCCCAGGCGGGGACGACGTCGCGCACGACGCTGCGCCTGCAGGCGCTGGTCGCGCTGGACGGCCGTATCCAGGACGGTCACGGGACGGCCGTGCCGATGGCTCACGTGCTGGCGTTCGCGGTGGCCGAAGCGTCCGCGCCCACGTTTCACGAGGCGCGCGCCGACGCCGCCGGCCACTTCTCGCTGCGGGACCTGACGGCCGGCACGTATCGACTGCTGATCGACGCCCCCGGCCTGGGCACCGCCTCGGCCGGTCCGGTGGTCGCGCCCGATCCCGATGTCGTCATCATCCTGCCCGGCGAGAGCCGATCCGTCACCGGCCTGGTGACGCACCAGGGCCGGCCCGTGCCGCGCGTGCGCGTGCACCTGGGAGGCGATGCCGTGTTCGAACCGCGCGTGACGGAGACCGACGGCGCCGGGCGATTCGCGTTCCCCGGTCTGGGCCCGGGCACGTACGGCCTGCGTGCCGAGTCGGGCGAGCTGGTGTCGCCCGTGGTGTCCGACGTGGCCGTGGGCGCCGCGTCCCAGCTTCGACAGGTCGATCTGGCGCTGGCGCCCGCGCGCAGCATCCAGGGTCGCGTCGTCGACGATCGCGGCGCCGCGCTGTCAGACGCGACGGTGCGGATCGATTTGATCCCCGCCACCGGACTGTGGCCGCCGCTGGAGACGGACGGGGCGGGGGCCTGGACGTCGCCACCGCTCCCGCCCGGGAAGTACCTGCTGCGCGCCCGCCGCGCGGGCTTCACCGCGCGGCGGACGTCCATCGTCGAGATCACGTCCGACATGCCCCCGGGCGGTCCCCCGGATGCGACCACGCTGGTGCTGCTGCGGACGGGACAGATCAGCGGCCGGGTCGTGACCGACGACGGCGCGCCCGTCGCGGGCGCTCGCGTGCACGATCGCTCCGCGGTGGTCGAGGAACTGGGCGTGCTGGCGTCCGCCCTGCCGCCCGCCGCCACCGCCGCCGCGCTGCCCTCCGGGGCGCGCGCCACCGGAGGGGGCCGCTCCGGGACACGACAGGCAACGACGGGCGCGGACGGACGCTTCGTCCTGGCCGACGTGCCGCCAGGACGCCTTCGCCTGGAGATCCTGCAGCCGTCTATGGTGCCTTTTCGGGGCAAACCGCTCGTGCTACCGCCCGAGGGGAACCTGGACCTGGGCGCGCTCACGCTGTCGCGCGCGGCGCTGGTGGCGGGACGGGTCACCGACGCCGATGGAACCCCGCTGGGCGGCGCCCGCGTGAGGGTACGCGCGGGCGATGGCGCCGGCGCCGCCCTGTACGCCATCACGGGCGGCGAAGGCGACTTCGCGCTGCCGCTCCCCCCTGGCGATCACACGCTGCTCGCCTCGCATGAAGGTCGGCCCGACGTGACCGCCCTGGTGCACGTGGTCCCCGGTGGCACGCCCGAGCCCGTCACGCTGCGATTCGCGCGCCCCGGCACGCGCGTGGTGACCGGCGTGGTCAAGGACAGCGACGGCCGCCCCCTGGCCGCCGCGCGCGTCGTGGCGCTGCAACGATCATCGGCTGAGGGCGCGAGCGCGCCGGCCGACGCCACGACCCTGGCCACCGCGACCACGGATCCGGGAGGACGCTTCAGGTTGACTGGCCTTCCCGACGCGCCGTTGCGGCTGGAGGTGGAACATCCGCGCTACGCGCCCCACCACGCCTCTGTCGCCGAGGCCCGCCCGGGCGCGGGGACGCCGCCCGAGGTGACCATCCGCGTGCCGGTTCCAGGCGGCATCACCGGCGAGGTCCACGAGCGCATCACCGGCGGCCCCGTGCCGGGTTTCCAGGTGGAAGCGCAGGGCCCGGACGGCGCCATCGTCCATTTTCCGCAGCCCGGGAAGCGCCTCGGCCGTCGCAATGGGCCGTTTCGCTTCGCGCTGGGTCCGCTGGCGCCGGGGGCGTGGCGGCTGCACGTTCGCGCCGCCGGCTACCAGCCCGTCGAGCGCCAGCTCACCGTGCCCGGGGCCGGTATGCCCGGCGAGCCCTCGGTGCGCGATCTGCGCCTCGAGCTCGCCCGCGCCCCGTGATTAGCGGCGGCGCCGCGCCGCGATCAACGCGCCCAGCCCCAGCGCCCCACCGAGGATGGCGAACCAGCGCACGACGCGCCCGCCACGCGTCGTCGCCGGGGTGGGATCCGCGGCGGCCACCGCGCAGCCCCCCGAGGACGAGCCGATGCCGCCGCAGGACATGGGATTGGTCCCCACCATGTAGATCGCGCACAGGCCGCCGCGATCGTCGTCGGAAAGCGTCCGCTTCGAGACGTCGCCCGCCTCGGAGGACGGGAACATCGTCGCCTCCATCTCGGCGGGCGTCGCGTCGTTGCAGTTGGGCACCGGATTGCCCAGGTTGTCGACCTCGCCCGCGGCAGCCCCCGGCGCCAGCTCGCACGTGTGATCCAGGCCGATGAAGTGGCCCATCTCGTGCGTCAGCGCGTTCTGCAGATCGTGGTAGCCGCCATTGGTGGTGGTCACGTCCAGATCGGCCCACATGAAGGCGGAGGCGGTCGAGGCGTCGGCGTTCACCTCGACGTCGGCCTCGACGATCTCGCCGCAGGCGCGCGACCAGACCGTGGTCAGCGCCAGTTCGCCCGGCTGATGACAGACGGTGGTGCCGTCCTTCATCTTCGTGCAGATGTCGGTCCACACGCCGTCGCGCAGCGCGATGGTGTTGACGTTGTCGTGGTCGGCGGCGGGCGGGAGTGCTTCGACCGGCTGCAGGGTCACCGACAGGTCCAGGAAGCTGCAAGTCCCGTTCGCCGGATCTTCCTTGCTCCACGCGGCGACGGCGGCCGTCATGGCGGCGCCGATCTGATCGACCGGCATGGTGGGGATCCCGTGCGTGTACCCCAGGATCGCGATCGAGGAGCGGCCCCAGGCGTACGGCGCGCCCAGCCCGCCGCCGAGCGGCGCCGCCGCCCGGTAGCGTACATAGGCGGACGCGGGGGGCGCGTAGGCCAGCACCAGGCTCGCCATCGACATCGATAGCACCACACCGGCACGAAGAGGCGCCCGGCGATCTCGCGACGCGCGCATCATGGGGTGGCGACTCCCATCAGGGACTTCACCTCGGCGCGCATCTCATCCAGGCCACGGTCGCGCGTGCTGTCGGCAGCCGGCGTCACGCCGCCCGTCGACGACGAGTTGCCCACCGTCCCGGTGGACTGCTTCAGATTCGTCGGGCTCACGCTGGGCGCCGTCGCGCCGGAGTGGTCGGCGCGAGGCTTCACCAGGGTGGCCTCGCGCATGGTCGGCCGCGACACCATCCACTTCCCGGAGGTGGACTCCTGGCGCATGGGCCGCTTGCCCTGGCCCAGCCCCAGCACCCGGGCGTTGTTGGCGGTGCCCCGCAGGAACACCAGGGCGCGCTCGCCTGGCGAGAAGGTCGACAACCCCGTCACGGTCATCGTCAGATCTCCCACCGTCCCGCCCGGCTGAACGATGCGCAGGTGATCCTCCGCGCCGGCGACCGGCGCGCCCTTCCAGCGCTCGACAACCTTCAGCTCGACCGTGGTGAAGATGCGCTCGTGCTTGGCGTCCCAGTCCGCGCTGGTCGACACCACGTCGACCACCGCGATGTGATCCGCCTGCTTGACCAGCGCCGGCAGGTCCATGGCCACCACGATCGACGCGGCGGCGGGACGGGATGGAAGCAGGGCGGGCAGCGCCAGCAAAGCGCCAATCACCACCACCAGTGATCTGATCCGAGGGGAGCTCATCGGGCGACCATTATACCCTCGAATGTCACCTGACTCGACGGTGGTGTGACATCGCGACCTCGCGCCGGTGCCGGGTGAGGCCTGCGACCCTCACGCCGCGGGGCTGGCGGCCCTCAGGCGGCCGGGGCGGGCGGCGACTGGGCCGACGCGCCGGTGGCCGACTGGCCCGGCCCGCGCGTCACGCCGGGCGCCGTGGTGCGGACCACGAAACCTCCCGTCGCCGGCCCCGCGATGCCCGGCCCCGCCTGCGCCTTCTCGCGCGCCAGCTCCATGAAGCGAACTTGACTGCGCACCGGGGGCATCCGTTCTTCCGCGGTCAGGCGGTGGTAGCTGCCGTCCGGGCCCAGCCGCCGCGCCTTCACGTTGTCCGCCAGCGAGATGCCCAGGATCTCCCTGATCAGCCGCTCGCGCAGCACGGGATCCTCGATGGGGAACATCACCTCGACCCGGCGCAGGAAGTTGCGCGGCATCCAGTCGGCGGACGACAGGTAGACCTCGTCCTTCCCGCCGTTCCCGAAGTGGAAGACGCGCGCGTGTTCCAGAAAGCGATCGACGATGCTGATGACACGGATGTTGTCGCTGGTACCGGGAACGCCCGGACGCAGGCAGCAGATGCCGCGCACGATCAGGTCGATGGACACGCCCGCCTGCGAGGCGCGGTAGAGCGCCTTGATCACGGCCGCGTCGACCAGCGAGTTCATCTTGGCGACGATGCGCCCGCGGGCGCCGAAGCTGGTCTCGCGCTCGATCAGGCCCAGGATCTTGTCGTGCAGCCCCACCGGCGCCACGTCGAAGCGCTTCCAGGACGGCGGCGACGAGTAGCCGGTCAGCAGGTTGAACAGCGCCCCCGCGTCGTCCGCGAACGCGTCGCGCGCCGTGAAGTAAGACACATCGGCGTAGATGCGGGCGGTGTTCGGGTTGTAATTGCCGGTCGAGAGGTGGACGTAGCGCTTGATGTGACCACCCTCGCGCCGGACCACCAGCGCGACCTTGCAGTGGGTCTTCAGGCCCAGCAGGCCGTAGACGACGTGCACGCCGGCGTCCTCCAGCGTACGGGCCCACTGGATGTTGGGCGCCTCGTCGAAGCGCGCCTTCAGCTCGACCACCGCCGTCACCTGCTTGCCGTTCTCGGCGGCGCGGATCAGCGCGCGGACGATGGGGGAATCGGCGCTGGTCCGGTACAGCGTCTGCTTGATGGCCAGCACGTTCGGATCGTCGGCCGCCTCGGACACGAACTCGACGACGTCCTCGAACGATTCGTAGGGGTGCTGCAGCAGGATGTCCTTGTTGGCGATCACCTGGAAGATGTCGTCGTACTCCTGCAGCGGCGGCACGATCTGCGGCGAGAACGGCTCGTCTTTCCATTCGCGTAGATCTTCGCGCGACGCGATGGGCGCCAGGTCCGCCAGGTGCAGGGGGCCGTCGACCAGGTAGACGTCGTCAGGCTCGAGGCGCAGGGCCGTGCGCAGGAAAGTCACCACGTCGGAGGGGGTCTCGTGCGCGATCTCCAGGCGAACGGCGTTGCCACGCTCGCGGCGCCGCAGCTCCTTCTGGATCGTCTTCAACAGATCGTCGGCCTCGTCCTCGTCGATGCTGAGGTCGAAGTTCCGGGTGACGCGGAAGGCGTTGCAGCCCACCACCCGAAAACCCGGGAACAGATCGCCCACGTGCATCGCGATCGCGTCCTCCAGCAGGATGAACGAGACGGTCGAGCGGGGAGGGTGCGCCTCGCCCGATTCCGCCTGGGGCAGGGGCTCCTCCGGGGCGCGCGGCAGCTCGAACAGCCGGGGCAGCACCGCCGGGACCTGAACCACGGCGACCATGTTCTGCTTCGGGCCGACCTTGCCCTTCTCGCGTTGCAACGAGATGGCCAGGTTCAGGCTGCGGTTGCGCAGGGTGGGGAAGGGGTGTCCCGGATCGACCGCCAGCGGCGTCAGCACCGGCCACACCTCGCGCGAGAACGTGGCCAGGATGAGGGCGCGTTGCTCCAGCGACAGGCTGCCTGGGCGCAGCAACCGCACGCCGGCGGTGTCTGACAACCGGGGACCGACCTCCTCCCGCCAGACCCGGTATTGCTCGGCGACCATGGCATGGGTGCGCTGGCTGATGGCGGCCAGCTGCTCGGCGGCCGTCAGCCCGTCCGGCGGCGTCTCCGAAACGTTCCCGGACAGTTGTTGCTTCAGGCCGGCGACGCGAACCATGAAGAATTCGTCCAGGTTCGAGGCGACGATCGCCAGGAACTTCAGCCGCTCGACCAGCGGCACCGACGGGTCCCGCGCCTCTTCGAGGACGCGCCCGTTGAACTCCAGCCAGGATAGCTCTCGATTGAGGAAGAGCCGCGCGCTCTCGCGGTCATGCGGGACGACGCGGACCGGGGCGGGAACCTTGCGCGAGCGACGAGCCATGCCCGGCAAGCCTACAGTCTCGGCCTGGGCGCCGCGACAATTCCCGACGGCAGCCCGGCGGGTTCACGCGTTTGTAACACGTCTGTCACATTTGCCAGGCGCGGCCGGGGGCCGGGCGGCGTGGTGGAAACGAGGGCGGGACCGGTTCGGGAACTCCGGCTCTAGTGCGCCTCGAACTGGAAGCCAGCACGGCGCTCGGGGCCTTCGAAACCCAGCCGCACGCCGCGGCGATCGCGACGGTGTCCATGAGCGCGCAGCCGGGCCCCCCGCAGGATCTCCTCCACCAGATCGTCGAACGACATCCCGGCGGCATGAGCGATCTTCGGCAGGAGGCTGGTGGGGGCCATGGCGGGCAGCGTGTTCACCTCCAGCACGACCTCGTTGCCGCGATCGCTGACGATCAGATCGACCCGCGACGCACCCTCGCAGCCCAGCGCCTCGTGCGCCATGACGGCCATGCGCAGCGCCGAGCGGTAACGCTCGGGCGATAGGCGCGCGGGCAGGTGGTAGTCCGAACGTCCCGCGCTGTGCTTGCTGCGAAAGTCGTAGAAGGGCTGGCGCGAGACGATCTCGACAGCGCCCAGCGCCTGGCCGTCCAGCACCCCCACCGAGATCTCCTTGCCTTCGATGAAGCGCTCCACCAGCACCTGATCGTCGAAGCGCAGCGCCTCCTCGACAGCCGCCTCCAGCTCCAGCTCGTCGCGGGCCAGGCTGACGCCCAGCGAAGAACCCTCGCCGGCCGGCTTGACGATGACGGGGAACCCGAACGAGCCGTGCTCGGCCACGATGGCGGAGGGAGCGTGCCCGCTGGCTTCGCCGCCCGCTCGGTCGGCGGTCCCGTCGAACACGTAGCCGGGCGCGGTGGGCAGGTTGTGCAGGCGGAACAGCTCCTTCGCCTTGGCCTTGTTCATGGCCAGGCCGGAGGCCAGCACCCCCGACCCCGTATAAGGAATGCCCAGCAGCTCGAGCAGCCCCTGGATGCAACCGTCCTCGCCGTAGCGTCCGGAAAGGGCGAGAAAAGCCACGTCGATCTGCTTCTGCCGCAGGATCAAATCGACGTCGCGATCCACGAAGATCGACGTCGCGTCATACCCGCGATCGGTGAGCGCGCGCAGGATCGCCTCTCCTGATCGTTGCGAGATCTCGCGTTCGGCCGACAGTCCCCCGAGGAGCACACCGATCTTCGAGTTCCGGTTGATCACATCATCACGGGTAATCCTCTCCGATCACGCCGTCAAAATTTTGTGGTAAAGACGGCGGCCATGACTTTCCTAGAGGCAGCGCTCGACATCCTCAAGCGCGAGGGACGGCCTCTCCATTTCAAAGAGCTGACCGAACGGGCGATGACGAAGAAGCTTTTGACCTTCGTCGGACGGACCCCCGAGGTCACCATGCAGACGCAGCTCACCACCGCGGTGAAGAAGGCGCCTGGAAACCCGTTCGTGCGCGTGAAGCCGGGTGTATTCGGCCTGCTTCGCTATCCCGAGCTGACGGCGGAGGAGAAAGCGGCCGCCGCCGCGGAGGAGAAGCCCGTCGCCGGCACCGCCCGACCCGCGAAGAAGGAGCGTGACGACGCCGCGGAGGGCGAGGGGCAGGACCGCTCCGGCCGTCGCCGCCGCCGCCGTGGGGGGCGCTCGCGGAGCGGCAAGGCCGAGGAGGCCGCGTCCCCCGAGACGAAGGAGCTGGCGACCGAGGACACCGGGGCGGATGATGCCATCGAGGAGCCGAACGCTGGCGGGCTGTCGGCCGCGGCGCGCGCGGCGGCCCTGGCCGAGACCGGCGTCCTGGAAGGCGACGACGAGAGCGACGAAGGGGAGGCCGAGGACGAGCACGACGCGCTGTCGGCCGACGACGAGTCGGCGCCCGTCGAGTCGTCGTCCGAAGGCGGCGATCTGGGGCACGGCGCTCCGAGCGAAGGCCCGAGCGAGGGCGACGGCGAGGGGGAAGGCGACGACGACGACGCCGAAGGCGAAGGTGGCGAGGGCGGCGAGGAGACGGTGGCTTCCGGCGCGCCTGCCGAAGGGGGCGACGAGGGGGGCCGCCGGCGACGGCGCCGCCGCAGGCGCCGCCGCGGGGGCGAAGAGGAGGGCGCCCGCCTGAACGATGCGACCGGCGCGGCCGGCGATCGGCAGCCGGGCGCCAGCGACCGCGCGTCGTTCGGCGATCCGCAGAATGGTCAGGCCAGCGAGGGAGGCGAATCCGCCGCCCCCGCCGGCGGGGAAGCGGGCGGTCAGGCCGCCTCCGGTGGCCCCGGCGAGGGAGCCACGGGAGAAGGCCAGCCCTCACGCAAGATCATGACGCCGGTGGACGCGGCGATCGAGATCCTGCGCGGCCAGCCACCCGGCCGCGGCGTGCATGTGCGGCAGCTGGCCGACAGCGCGATCCGGCGCCGGCTGATTCATGGCGAGCCGAACGAGGCCTGGCGCGTGATTCGCACGGCGCTGGCCAGCGAGCCGAAGGACCGCCTGCGCAACGGGCTTCGCCCGCGGGTGAGGGCCGCGGGCAGCGGTCTGTACGCCCTGGCCCGCCGCACGCCCGACACTGACCTCGAGAAGGCCGAGCAGGTGTTCGGCGACGCCCGCCGCGCCTTGCGCGAGCGCACCATGGCCGCCATCGAGCGGCGCCTGGCCGATCTGGCGCCGGGCGCCTTCGAGGCGGTGGCGCGTGTGCTGTTGCAGCGCGAGGGGTTCGGCCCCACGACGTTCGTCAAGCGGGTCGAGGGGACGATCTATGTCGAGGCGCTGCGCGGCCGCGGGTCGCGGCCGTCCAAATGCCTGATCGCGCTGCGCCCCGGCGGCAGCGTGGCCGGGCGTCGGGCCATCGGCGAGCTGCGGGCCGGCATCCGCGCCCGCAACCACGACGAGGGCGTGCTGATGCTCGCCGGCCGTCTGGGTGACGACGCGATCGCAGAGTGGAAGCAGGCGGGCCCGCCGCTGGAGATCGCCGACGGCTCGGCGATGGCCGAGACCTGCGTCCGCAACGGCGTCGGTGTCGTCAGCGCCAGCGTCAGCGTCGACTTCGTGGACGCCGACTTCTTCGCCGAGCTGACCGAAGGGTAAAGGGCAGGGGAACCCGACCCCGCCCGCGACGCGACCAGCTCATAACGCCTCTCCCGTTTGCGGGAGAGGCCGGCCCGGCGACCCCGGGTGGGGGCCGCGCCGGCGCTTCCGTTGCCCTCGTCGCGCTTGAACGGTTCGTTTATGGTCGTGGCCTGATGTCTGCGCAATCAAAGGCGGTCTGGCGGTGGCTGGGACGGGTGAGCTTCGCCGAGACGGTCGCGCTGCAAGAGCAACTTCGTCGCGACGTGATCGCCGGCGGCCCCGAGACGCTGCTGCTGCTCGAGCACGACGCCGTCATCACGCTGGGCCGCAGCGCCGTCGCCGCGAACGTGCTCGTCGACGACGGGGAGCTCGGGCGCCGCGGGGTCGCGCTTCACCGCGCCTCGCGCGGGGGCGACGTCACCTACCACGGCCCCGGCCAGCTGGTCGGCTATCCCATCGTGCGCCTGCGGATGGGGGTGCGGGCGCATGTCGAGGCGATGGCGCTGGCGATCGCGGACGTGCTGCGCTCGCTGGGCATCGAGGCCGTGTATCGCCCGTCCGCCCCCGGCCTGTGGGTGGGCGACGCGAAGATCTGTGCGTTCGGCATCAACGTGCACCGGCGGGTGACCATGCACGGCTTCGCGCTGAACCTGGCGACCGATCTGGATGCGTTCCAGCTGATCGTGCCTTGCGGGATCTCGGGCTGCGCCGTCAGCTCGGTGCAGGCCCTGGCAGGCGAATCGCCCACGCCACGCGAGCTGGCCCCCCGGATCGCGGCCGCGCTGAGCGATCGGTTCGGCGTCACGTTCGAAGCCGAGCCTCCCGCGGTGGCCGTTTCAATTGCAATGCCCTTCGGCGCCACTAGAATGGACGGCGCGTGACGGGATCAGGTCAGCCGCGAGTCGTCGTCATCTACAATCGTGACTTCGAAGGCGCCGAAGCCGATCCCGAGAACCGCGCCCGCGAGGACGTCGAGAACGTCGCCACGCACCTGATGCGCGTTCTGGCCACGCACGACTGCGTGCCGTCGGCGCTGGGGGTGCACGACGACGTGTTCGAGGTGATCGACGAGCTTCGCCGGCGCGCGCCCGACGTCGTCTTCAACCTGTGCGAGTCGATCTCCGGCGACAGCCGCTTCGAGCCCTTGCTGCCGCTGCTGCTGGAGAAGGAAGGCATCGCCTACACCGGGTCGGGTCCGCTGGCCCTGTCGCTGGCGCTGCACAAGCACAAGGCGAAGGAGCTGCTGCGCGCGCGCGGCGTGCCCACCCCCGAGGCCGTCTACGTGACCCAGCCCGGGCAGGTGGTGTCGATCCCGTTCCCGGCCATCGTGAAGCCGGCCCGCGAAGACGCGTCGGTGGGCATCTACAGCGATTCGGTGGTGGCCGATGCCGCCGCCATGCAATCGCGGGTGGCGCACGTCATCGCGACGTACCGGCAACCGGCCCTGGTCGAGCGCTACATCGAGGGACGAGAGGTCTACGTATCGTTGCTGGGCCGTGCCAGCGGCCCGCCCGAGGTGCTGCCGTTCTACGAGATCGACTTCTCCACGCTTCCCCCCGACCGGCCACGCATCGTCACCTTCGAGGGCAAGTGGATGGAATCCTCGGTGGAGTACGAGGGGACCAAGCCGGTGCCGTGCCGCCTGGACGCGACACAGGCCGCCGCCGTCACGGCCGCGGCGCGGGGCGCCTGGGACGCGCTGGAGCTGCGTGACTACGGGCGGGTGGACATCCGCCTGGCCGCCGATGGCACGCCCTACGTCATCGACGTGAACCCCAACTGCGACCTGTCGCACGAGGCGGGCGGCTTCTCGCGGGCGGCGCGCGCGGGTGGGCTCGCGTATGATGAAGTCGTCTCGCGCATTCTAGAGCTGGCGCTGGCGAGACGGCACGATGCGGACAGCACTCCGTTGGAGATTCGATCGCGAGGGCCGCGGCCTGCGGTCACCCCGGCCGACCAGACGGCCGTGGCGGTCGATCCGACCTCCGGAGACGACAGCGTCCCTCGCCGGCCCGCCGTCTGAAGGATTGCGGCGCCACGCGCGCGCCACGGCGGCGCTGCTGGCGCTGGTCGTTGTCCTGGCGTCCGCGTGCCGGCGGAAGAACGCCGCCGGCGGCCCGGAGGCGACGCCGCTCCGCCTGGGAGAGGTGACCGTGCGAAGCGAAGGCGGCGACGCCGCGATCGACGAGACCGCGCTGGCACGACAACTGCGCACCCGGCTGGCCGGGTCGGGCCTGATCACCACCGCCGACGCGGGAGACAACCTCCCGGTGGTGCGGGTCGCGGGTCGGGTGGCGACCGAGACGGTCGAGGCGGGCGGCAAGGGTCTGTGCCGGGCCGCCGTGAGCCTGTCCATCACCACGCGCCCGAACGACGCCCCGGGCGCGCTGAACGAAGAGATCTCGGCTGGCGGCGAAGAGAAGTTCGCGGTCACCCCGTCAACGGACCGCGGGGCGGTCGCGGCGAGCCTGGCGGAACGAACGGCGGGCGATCTCCTCGCCAACTTCATTCAGAGGACCCGCCTGCGCACCGCGACCCCCGCCGAGATTCATGCCGCGCTGATCAGCGACGCGGGCACGCCGCTGCGCGAGGAGGCGATCCGACAGGCAGGCGCGCGCCACCTGGCCGACGAGGCCCCGCGCTTGCTGGTCCTGCTGGACGATCCGGATGAGGCGACCCGGGACGCCGCGCTGGGGGCGCTGATCGCGCTTCGGGACACGCGCGCGGTCGCGAAGCTGACCCGGGATCGTTCCCTGGCCGATCGCCATGAAATGCTGAAGATCCTGGACGCCATCGCGCTCATCGGGGGCGATGAGGCGGCCGACTATCTGTCCTTCGTGGCAGACAGTCACGACGACCCGGACATCCGGCAGGCGGCGCGCGAGGCCCGCGACCGGATGCAAAAGCACGCCAGCGCGGCCGGTCGCTGACCGGCCCCCCCGCGGCGGTCTTCCGGGCGGGCACGCGCTACCGAAGCGATCGCCAACCATATCGATAGCCGGCCTATTTCGCCGTAATTCTGCTATCATGAGACAAATGCTCGCCGCCAATCAAGTTGGCGCTACGACAGTTCCTGGTGGGCGTTCGCTCGCCAGTCGCTACGAACTGGCAGAGCGCCTTGGCGGGGGAGGCGAGGGGGACACGTTCGTCGCCATCGATCGGACGAATGGCGAGCGGGTGGCCGTGAAGCTCTTTCACGCGGCGCCGGCTGCCGTCGAGCGCCGCGTGCGTTACGAGTTCGAGCGCCTGGCCGGCCTGAACCACCCGGGCCTCGTGCGCGTGCGCGACGCCGGACGGGACGACGGGCAGCTGTTCCTGGTGACCGAGCTGATCACGGGCGAACCGCTGGCGCGCATCGCCGACACGACCGACGCGGTGGCGCGCCGGGCGCGCTTCGAGCGGACCGCCCTGGCGCTCGTGGACGCGGTGGCCTACCTGCACGGGAAGGGCGTCGTTCACGGCGACCTGTCCCCCGCGAACGTGCGCCTGTCCGATGACGGCCAACCGGTGCTCTTCGATCTCGCTTTCACGGCCTTCGAGCGCAGTGGGGCAGCGGTGGGGACGCTGGGGTTCGCCGCGCCGGAGGCGATGATCGGCCACGTCTCGGCGGCAGCGGACCTGTTCAGCCTGGGCGCCACGCTGTTCGCCGCCTGGACGGGGGCCGGTCCCTTCGGGCAAGGCGCCCAGGCCGCCGCCCGGCTGCTCTCCGCGCCAGCCCCGCGCCTGTCGACCGTCCGCGACGGGCTGGGGCCGGAGTGGGACGACCTGCTCGCGGAGTTGCTGCGCGTGCGCGCTGGCGAAAGGCCGTCGTCGGCCCGCCGGGTGCTGCTTCGTCTCGGCCGGCTGGTCGACGGCGATGCCGGGTCACGGAGCGCGCTGTTGCCGCCCCACCCAGGCGGCGATCCGGTGGCGGGAATCTTCGTCGGCAGGACCGACCTGCTCGAGACGCTGGCGGACGCCCTGGTGCGCCTGGGCGAGGGCGCCGCCACGACAGCGGTCATCGCCCTTCATGGCGCCGAGGGCGCGGGGCGGCGACAGCTGATCGCGCAGGCGCAGCAACGGCATGCCCTCGCCGTCGTGGCTGGACGCGCCGAGCCCGTCACGGTCGTCCGCGGGTCCCTGGCCACCCTCGAGCGCTGGCTGCCGGCGAGCGACGCAGGGCCAGCGGCGCGCGGGGCCGAGGAGCCCGCTCCCCTGGATCCCGAGTGGGTCAGCCAGCGCCGATTCGCGCGGCTGGCGAGCGCGCTCGAGGCGCGCGCCCAGGACAAGCCGCTGCTGGCCGTGCTCGACCCTGGCGCCGTCGAAGGTCGCTTCGCGGCCTTCCTGGCGGGCGCGCCCGCCATGGGGCGGGTCACGGTCATGGTGCCGGTCGCCGCGCCGCTCGGGCGCATCGCCGCGCTGGACATCGCGGTCGGCCCTTTGTCCCCGGCCGACGTCGGCGCGCTGGCGACCCGGGCGACGGACGGCGAGGTGGGGCCCGCGGTGCTGCAGCGGATCTACGCGGCCACGCGCGGACACGCGGCGACGACGGCCCACGTCGTTCGCGAGCTGGTCGCGGCGGTTCGCGAGGGCAGAGGAGACCGATTCTCGCCGGACCGGGCCGACGGGCTGGCGCCCCGTCTGGCGGCCGCCTTCGCGACGCTGTCGGTGGCCGCGCGCGGCGCGCTGGCCCGCGTGGCGCTGGGCCTCGAGCCTCCGGCCCAGGACGCCGCCGCCGCGCGCGCCGCGACGACCGCGGAGGACGAGGCGCGCGGCGCGGGCTGGCTCGCTGGTTCCCCGACGTCGCCGCTGCTGGCGAGCGACGCGCACCTGGCGGCCGTCATGGGCGCGCTCGGGGATACGGATCTGCGCCCGCTGGCGGAAGAAGCGCTGGCGCGGCTGCCCCCGACCGACGGGCGCCGCGGGTGGTGCCACGAAGCGCTGGGACGGCTGTCCGACGCGGCCGCGACGTACCGGGCGGCGGGGCAGGCGTCCCGATCGGCCGGCGACACCACCCGGGCCGACCGCTGGTTCGAGCGTGCGTTCGCCCTCGCGCCCGACACGCTCGACGCTGGCGAGCGCATTCAGCTGGCCGACCAGCTGGCGCTCGAGGGACGAGCCGTTCACGCCGCGCAGGTGCTGGCCGGCCCCGGGCCGCCCGGTGACCGGGCGGCCGAGCTGCGGCTGGCCGAGCGGCGCGCCTGGCTAGCCGCGCGCGCCGGCGAGCTGGAAACGGCGCGACAGGGCTTGCTCGCGGCGCTGGCTGCCCCGATCCCATCGGCCGCCCTGGGCGCCGCGGCGCTGGCCCGCGCACGACTGGCCCGGGTGCTGGTCGCCGCGCGCCGGTTCCCAGAGGCCGTCGCGGCGGCCGAGACCGTTGCTGGCGATTCGCTCGCCGAGGCCGTGGCGACCGAGGCGCTGCTGCTGGCGCACGCTTATCGGGGCGACCTGCCGGCGGCGCAGTCCCTGCTGGGCGCGCCGCGCGCCCGCGCCCTGGCGGCGCCGCGCGCGCTCTATCTCACCGCCTTTCTCGACCAGCTGGCCGGCCGGGTGGACAGCGCCGTGGCGGCCTATCGCACGGCGCTGGACCGGGCGGACGCCGCAGGAGACATCCATACCGCGGCCGCGATCGCCCTGAACCTGGGGGCCCTGGCGGCCGAGGCGGGGAGATACGGGGATGCGCTGGCCGCGCAAGATCGCGCCGTCCGCGAGCTGGGCCGGCTGGGCGCGCCCGAGCTGGCCATGGCGCTGTTCAACGGCGCCATGTTGCTGTGCGAGCTGGACGAGCAGCCGGGGGCACGCCGGCTGGTGGCGCGCCTGCGTGGCGAGCTGGCAGAGGTCGCCGACGCGCGCGCGGCCGCGGCCTACCTGGATGCCGAGCTGGCGGCCCGGAGCGGGGACGACGTTGCGGCCGAAGGCGGGTTCGCGCGGCTATCCACGCTGGCGGGCGCGCCGTTCCACCTGGTCCAGGCGGCGGTCCTGGCGCGCGCCGAGGCCCTGGGACGACAAGGCCGCAGCGACCAGGCCTTGGCTCTTCTGGCTGGCGGCGGGGACGAGCCCGGGCCAGCCGGGGCCCCCGCGCGTTCCACCCGAGCCCGCGTCTTCCTGGCCGCGAAGATCTGGGACGCCGACGCGGTGGCGCGGCTGGCGGATCAGCTGACCGACGACGCCCGCGCCGCGGTGATCAGCGGACGGCGCACCGCCGCCTGGCGCACCATGGCCCTGGTGGCGCGTCTCGCGCACCGCCTGGGTCAGGTCTCGCGCGCCGCCGAGGCGCTGTCGGAAGCGCGCCGTTCATTTCAGGAGGTCCGCATGTCCACCCCCGTCGACCACCGCCCCGGTCTCGAGCACGATCCGGACGCGCGCTTCTTCGCCGAGCTGGGACGCCTGGCGGGCGGCGGCGACAGCGAAGCGCTGTCCCGCGCCGCGCGCACCGAGTCCCGCCTGCGGCGGCTGCTGCGCATCAACAAGCGGCTGAACAGCGAGCTGCGCCTGCCGCG
>Ga0070679_100001620_pt1 | contig 20259 bp, 15 predicted proteins | sample KBSC63BmetaG_FD_65652 | JGI IMG/M metagenome (GOLD analysis project Ga0070679, IMG submission 65652) | Corn rhizosphere microbial communities from Kellogg Biological Station, Michigan, USA - KBS C6-3B metaG | ecosystem: Host-associated > Plants > Roots > Rhizosphere | place: USA: Michigan... | reverse complement strand
ACTTCACTCACGCAGCTCGAGCGCGGTGTGGACAGCGTTCTGAATGACATTGCCGCGCATCCACCGACGGCGCGCGACATTCGCGATTACTCGAATCGCCTCGCTGACAGCACAGTGGTCGGTCTCGAGGCCGAATCAGAGCGCGCCGACATGATGGCGATGGGCGAGCAGTTCGCGCACGATCCTGTGGATTATCAGCGACAGCTCGCCGCGCGCGAGCGGCTCACGCCGGCGGATCTCCTGCGCGCGGCCGCGCGCTACCTGCAAGCGCCTCGCATGGTGATGAGCATGGTGCCCGCGGGTAAGCTCGACGAAATCAGCAAGCCCGATCTGCCGTTCGTGGACGTCACCTCGCGCACGAGCACCGTCGGAGGCGCGCAGTGAGCCGCGCGACGGCAGTGAGCTGCTGCCTCGCGACGTTCTTGATCGCGTCAGCGGCGAGCGCGCAGTCCCCGACGCTCGCGCCGCGCCCGGCGGAAGCCGCTCCCGCGCCATTCCGCTTTCCTGCTGTCACGACGCGCACGCTGCCCAACGGCCTGCGCCTTGTCGTCTCCGAGAATCACGCGGTCCCGGTCGTAGCGGTTCGTCTGGAAACAGGCGCCGATTCGACGCTCGATCCAGTGGGCCAACACGGCCTCGCCGATGTAGTCGCGCAGGCGCTCGGCCAGGCCTCCACGCACTTCTCGCCGGAAGCGCTGTCCGACACGCTCGCCGCGCTCGGCGTCGTTTTCAGGGACACGCTCTTCACCACACGCACGGCCAACTTCAGGTCCGTGCTCGGCATCATGGCCGACCTGGTGATGCATCCGGTGTTCGCCGATGCATCCGTCCAGTCCGCGAAGGCCGCCGTGACGCAGGCGCGTCGGGCCATCGACAACTCGACCATCCCGCGCGCGCGCGAGGTCATGTATGACGCGCTCTTCGGCGCCGCGCAGCACCTGAACAACCGGCCGAGCGCCGCGAGCATCGCGTCCATCACGACCGCCGACGTCGCAGGCTTTCATTCAGCGTGGTACAGGCCGAGCAGGATGACTCTCATTCTAGTGGGAGACATCACGCCGGCGGAGGCTGAGCGCGAGGCGACGCTGGCATTCGGGGCCTGGCGCCCCGCGGGCGCGGCGGGGACCACGGCCGCGGTGGCGGACACGGAGCGCGGGACGCAGCATCCGACGACCATTTACCTCGTGGACAGGCCGGGAGCGAAGCAGAGCACCATCGTCTTCGGCGGCGTCGGGCCGGCGCTCACAGCCTCGGACTACGCCCCAGTCGCCGCGCTGGATGCGACCTTCGGCGCGACTGCCTCTTCGCGTCTGACGCAGGCGTTGCGGCAGCAGCACGCGTGGGCGTACACGGCGGCGAGCCATATGGATCTCCACCGGGCGAACGAGCCGATGGTCCTGTGGGCTGCCACGGATGTCGCGCCCGCCGCGACAGACAGCTCGATCGTCGCGGCGCTGGCCACGCTGCGCGCTTCCGGATCGGCGATTGTTTACGATGAGGCAACTCTGCGCTCGGCCAACGCAATCGTCGTCGGCAGCGTGCAACGCCTCATCGCGACTGACGACGCGCTCGCCGCACGGCTCAAGGGGCTCGTGGAAGCCGGTCTTCCGATGGATTATTACGTGACTGTCGCCGGACAGATGGACCGTCTGACGCCGGCGCGCATCGTCGAGGCGGCAGAGCGATACGACAATCCTGATCGTCTTGTGATTGTCGTCGTCGGTGACAGGGCAACCATCGAAGCCCCGGTGAGGGCCCTGGGCTTTCCCGTCACCCTCGTTCCGCGGACGGGACCGTAAGGCGCCGACCTCGTCCCTTTCGGGGCAGATCGGTAGATTGAAAGGGACGAAAACCATCGAACTCTGGGGCGCGCCGGATCGACTGATCTGGCGCGCCGTTCCGTCGAAACCGCAGTAGGCCGAACAGGTAGATCGCATGGCCGCCAAGCCAACTATCGAGTCCATTTCACGCGCCGGGGGGGTGAGCCGCGAGCAGCGGCCGACGCTCGTCACGAGCGTGCCGTCCGAGCACGGCAACCGGGCCATGCCCACGGGCGAGCTCGCTCGGAACCCGGGCATGCCGCTCGACCTCGACGTCGTGCGCAGCGTGCGCGTCAACCGCAGCGCGGTCGAGCGGCGCGCGGCAACGATGGGGACGCGCCGGACAGTGAAAAAGGAGTGGCAGGCTGCATGGCTGCTTCGCGCGATCACGTTGATGGATCTCACGACGCTGTCGGGCGATGACACGCCTGGAACCGTGCGCCGTCTCTGCGCCAAGGCACGTCATCCATTGCGCGACGAGCTCGCGCGCGCACTCGGCGCCACGGACCTGAACATCACTGTCGGCGCCGTGTGCGTGTATCACGCCATGGTCCCAACCGCCGTCGAAGCGCTCGCCGGCTCCGGCATTCCGGTCGCCGCCGTGTCCACGGGTTTCCCCGCGGGCCTGAGCCCCATCGAGCAACGCATCGAGGAAATTCTCGCGAGCGTCGAAGCCGGCGCGAGCGAGATCGACATAGTCATCACGCGCGCCCACGTGCTCACGGGCAACTGGGACGCGCTCTACGACGAAGTGCGCCGCTTTCGCGAGGCCTGCGGCGACGCGCACATGAAGGCGATTCTCGCCACCGGCGAGCTCGCGACGCTTGGCAACGTGGGGCGCGCGAGCATGGTGGCGATGCAGGCGGGCGCTGACTTCATCAAGACGTCCACCGGCAAGGAAGGCGTGAACGCCACGCTCCCCTTTGGCGTGGTGATGTGTCGCATGATCCGCGAGTACTACGAGCAGACAGGCTACGCCGTGGGATTCAAGCCCGCCGGCGGCATTCGCACAGCGAAGACGGCGCTCGAATACCTCTACCTGATGAAGGAAGAGCTGGGCGACCGCTGGCTGCGCCCCGATCTGTTCCGCTACGGAGCGAGCGGGCTGCTCACCGACATCGAACGCCAGCTCGAGCATTTCGTGACAGGCCGCTATTCCGCGGCGTACCGCCAACCGATGCCCTGACATGGCCAGCGTCGCAGAAATCTTCCAGACCATGGAATACGGTCCGGCCCCCGAGAGCGACAAGAACGCGCTCGCCTGGCTGGAACAGCACGGCCGGACCTTCGGCCACTTCATCGGCGGCGAATGGACGACGCCTTCCGAGACGTTCGATGTGATCGATCCGTCCACGGGCAAGACCATCGCCGCCGTCGCGGAAGGCTCCGCCAGTGACGTGGATGGCGCCGTCGCGGCGGCGCGCGCGGCACTGCCCGCCTGGAAAGGTTTGTCGGGACATGCGCGCGCGCGCTACATGTACGCGCTCGCCCGCGCGGTGCAGAAGCATTCCCGGCTGCTCGCCGTGCTCGAGAGCATGGACAACGGAAAGTCCATTCGCGAAACGCGCGACATAGACGTGCCGCTCGTCGCACGCCACTTCTACTATCACGCAGGCTGGGCGCAGCTCCTGGAGAGCGAGTTCCCCGGTTACGAAGCCGTGGGCGTCGTCGGACAGATCATCCCCTGGAACTTCCCGCTGCTCATGCTCGCGTGGAAGATCGGACCGGCGCTCGCCGCGGGAAACACGGTCGTGCTCAAGCCGGCCGAGTTCACGCCGCTCACGGCGCTTTGCTTCGCGGAGATCGCGCACGAGGCCGGCTTGCCGGCCGGCGTGATCAACATCGTGAACGGTCATGGAGCGACGGGCGCCGCGATCGTCGAGCATCCCGACGTGGACAAGATCGCGTTCACCGGGTCGACCGAAGTCGGACGCATCATCCGGAAGGCGACGGCCGGCTCCGGTAAGAAGTTGAGCTTGGAGCTGGGCGGCAAGAGCCCGTTCATCGTTTACGAGGACGCGGACCTGGACAGCGTCGTCGAAGGCGTGGTGGACGCGATCTGGTTCAATCAGGGACAGGTCTGCTGCGCCGGCTCGCGGCTGCTCGTACAGGAAGGCATTGCCGACAAGCTGATCGCCAAGCTGCGCGCGCGCATGGAAAAACTCCGACTGGGCGCGCCGCTCGACAAAGCCGTGGACATGGGCGCGATCGTGGCCCCCGTGCAGCTCGAGCGGATTCGCGAGCTCGTGAATCAGGGAGTCGCCGAGGGCGCCACCATGTGGCAACCGACGTGGGCGTGCCCGACGGAAGGCTGCTTCTATCCTCCGACGCTGTTCACTGAAGTCACTCCGTCTTCGACCATCGCGCAGGTGGAAATCTTCGGGCCCGTTCTCGTGACGATGACCTTCCGGACGCCCGAAGAATCAGTCGCCATCGCGAACAACACGCCGTACGGCCTCGCCGCGAGCGTGTGGACGGAGAGCATCAACCTCGCGCTCGACATAGCGCCCAAGATCAAGGCGGGCGTCGTCTGGGTGAATTCCACGAATCTCTTCGATGCGGCCGCCGGCTTCGGTGGCTATCGCGAGAGCGGGTTCGGCCGAGAAGGCGGACGTGAGGGGATGTGGGAGTACCTCAAGCGCAGCGGTGCGCACGACGCCGACGGCGTGGGCATCAGCGCGCGAGGCAAGGGTAATGGACGCGTGGTGGGGGCGATCGCGGCAAAGGAGCAGCGAACGTCTGGTCCGAAGAAGCGGCCGGCGTCGCCCCGCGTTGGAACGCCCGCGATTGACAGAACTCCAAAGCTCTTCATCGGCGGCAAGCAGGCCCGCCCCGATGGCGCATACACCCGTCGCATCGTGTCGCCGAGCGGCGAGGTGGTGGGCGAGGCGCCCGAAGGCAACCGCAAGGATCTCAGAAACGCTGTCGAAGCGGCGCACGCGGCGTACGGCGGCTGGAGCCGCGCCACGGGCCACAACCGGGCGCAGATTCTCTATTACATCGCCGAGAATCTCTCGGCGCGCGCCGGAGAATTCGCCGAACGGATCGACGCGATGACCGACGTCGGCGCGAAGCGCGCCGGCGCGGAAGTGGACGCGGCGATTTCGCGCCTGTTCACCTACGGCGCGTGGGCCGACAAGTACGACGGCGCCGTGCACAGCGTGCCCATTCGCGGCGTGTCCATCGCGATGAACGAGCCGATCGGCGTGATCGGCATCGCGTGTCCTGACGAGCATCCCCTGCTCGGCATGGTGTCGCTACTCGCACCCGCGATCGCCACTGGCAACACGACGATCGTGATCCCGTCGGAGACGGCGCCGCTGGCGGCGACGGATTTCTACGGCGTCCTCGAGACGTCGGACCTGCCGGCTGGGGTGATCAACATCGTCACGGGCGAGCGCGATGCGCTCGCGAAGGTGCTCGCGGAGCACGACGACGTCGAGGCGATGTGGTACTTCGGTCCGCGCGACGGCGTGAAGGCGGTCGAGTATGCGTCGGCGTCGAACATGAAGCGCACGTGGGCGACCTGGCACGCGCGCGATTGGATGGACGCCGAGGAGGGCGAGGGCCGGGAGTTTCTGCGCGCCGCGACGCAGGTCAAGAACGTCTGGGTGCCGTACGGGGAGTAACCTCTCCGTTCAGCCGCCGGCGATCGCTCCAACCACGAGGAACGGCTCCTTCCCGTTCACGACCGCGTCGGGCAGGGGCGCGTCGGGCGACTCGTGTGACAGATCTTCCTCGCACGCGAAGAAACGCACGAGGGGCCGGCGCTTTTTCGTGGTTTGATCGCGCAGCGTTCCGCGCAATGTGGGATACCGCTGCTCGAGCGCGTCGAGCACGGTCCGCTGGGTGACGGGCGACGCGACGTCGAGTCGCAGCTCGTCGTCGCCCACCTTCGCCAGCGCGCGCAACGGACCGGGGATCTGGACGCGGATCACGAGAGCGTCTGCACCTCGACGGAGAGCACCGCCGGCAGATCGCGGACGATCGCGTTCCAACTGTCGCCGCCGTCGGACGAACCGTACACCTGGCCGCCCGTGGTGCCGAAGTACACGCCGCAGTCATCCATCGAATCCACCGCCATCGCGTCGCGCAGCACGTCCACGTAGCAGTCCTGCTGCGGCAGCCCCTTGGTGAGCGCATCCCACTCGTTGCCGCCTGACTTGCTGCGGTACACGCGCAGCTTGCCTTCGGGCACGAAGTGCTCGGAGTCGCTCTTGATCGGCACCACGTACACAGTGTCAGGCTCGTGCGCGTGCACGTCGATGCAGAACCCGAAGTCGGTGGGGAGGTTGCCGCTCACTTCGTACCACGTGTCGCCCGCGTTGTCGCTGCGCATCACGTCCCAGTGCTTCTGCATGAAGAGCGTTTCAGGACGCGAACGATGCTGCGCGATGCGGTGGACGCAGTGGCCCACTTCCGCGTCGGGATCGGGGACGTACTGCGACCTGAGTCCCTTGTTGATGGGCTTCCAGGTCTTGCCACCATCGTCCGTCCGGAAAGCGCCGGCCGCCGAGATCGCGATGAAGATGCGATCGGGGTTGCTGGGGTCGAGCAGGATGGTGTGCAGGCATAACCCACCCGCGCCCGGCTGCCACTTGGGACCCGTGCCATGCTCGCGCAGGCCCTGCAGCTCGCTCCAATTGGCACCGCCATCAGTGGACTTGAACAGCGCCGCGTCCTCGACGCCCGCGTAAACTGTGTTCGCATCGCGGAGACAGGGCTCCAGGTGCCACACGCGCTTGAATTCCCACGGGTGGGGCGTGCCGTCATACCACTGGTGCGTGCCGGGAACCGTCGCGTAGTTGAACGCATTGCCGGCGGGCGACCACGTCTTGCCGCCGTCGTCCGACCGCTGGAGCACCTGGCCGAACCAGCCGCTGCTCTGCGAGGCGTAGATGCGATCGGGGTCCACCGGCGAGCCCTTCACGTGGTAGATCTCCCAACCCGGAAAGTGCGGGCCGGTGACGTCCCATTTCTTCCGCTTGCCGTCGGAGGTGAGGATGAACGCGCCTTTGCGCGTGCCGACGAGAACGCGAACTCCACTCATGGATGTGCTCCGGTGCGGGGCCATGTGTTATCCGACGGGTCGTGATCTGGAAAACGCGCGTGCGGGTCGAAGGTCACGCGCTCGATGTGCCGCCCGCCAAAGTTGAGCGTTGCCTTGAACGTCCGGTTTCCACCGAACCACACATCCACGGGATACGTCACTTCGGCCGTTACGCTGTCCATCATGCGCGCGTTGGCCATGTGTCTGATCGTCGGCCCCTTGGGCGCGAATTCAAACCGAAGCACCACGGGCGAGGGCATCGCCCCGTCTTCGCGGACCGTCACGACAGTCTGGCCGTTGTGCGTGGCGACGTTCTGAATCGAGCCGTCCACCGACTCGGTGGTGAACAGCCAGTAGTACCAGAACCAGCCAAGATCCTTGCCGAGTGCGTGGTTCATGAAGAACGCGTAGTCCCACGGCGAGGGATGCTTGAATCGCCACGCGTGGGCGTACTCGCTCATGGCGTGCCACACAGCGCTGTCGCCCACCACGCCACCCAGCATGGACAGCATCAAGGGCGCCTTGGAATACGCCTGGAAGCTGTACATCGGACCACCGTAGTTCGCGTCCCACATCAGCGGCGCTTCGCGCTCGTTGCCGCTCGTGCGGCCGTAGCGCTGGCCGAGCGAGTCGAGCATGGGCGGCTGACCGCGACGGTCGGCGGCCGACAGGATGTTCATGTACTGATTGAAGCCTTCATCCATGAACCCGTACCACGTCTCGTTCGTGTTGACCATCATCGGCCACCACTGATGCCCCGTCTCGTGATCCGACGCGCCGGCGCTCGACATGATGAAGCCCGGGTATTCCATGCCGCCTTCCGGCCCATCCACCATCGTGAGGCCCGGGAACGTGTAGGGCATCCACAGATGTGAATAGAACTGGAGCGCGTGGCGCGCGATCGGGCCGCCCTGCGCGTACTGCTGCATGTGGCCCGGCAGATACATGATGTTGATCGGAATCAGGCCCTTGCCGGGGATCGTCGCGCGCGACGCGTCCCACACGTACTGGTTGGAGGTGCCCCAGGCCATGTCGCCGACCGTGTCCGCCACGAAGTGCCACACGAGTCTGCCGCCGGGTGAGCCGGCCGTCGAGACGCCGGCGCCACGCTCGTCGGGGCCGACGATGCGGATCGTCGTGTCGGCGTCGAGGGCGTGTGACAGCCGCTCGCGCTCGCGCGGCGTGAGCACTTCATCCGGATTCTGGAGCACGCCGCTGGATCCGACGATCCAGCCGGCGGGCATGTCCAGCTTCACGTCGAAATGTCCAAGGTTGTTATAGAACTCGGATGGTCCGAGGTAGGGGTCCGTGTCCCAGCCCCCCTCGCGGAGGTCGTCGTACACGGCCACGCGCGGGTACCACTGGCCCACCTGGTACAGGGTGTCGCCCCAGCGGCCCATGCGGATGCCGCGCACGTTGTCGGCGCGAGGCACGCGGAAGTGCCAGTCGGCTTCGAGCGTCGCGGAGCCGTGCGCGGGCACGGGATCGGGGAGCGTGATGCGCGCGGAGGTGAGGTCCATCCCTGTAGCGGCGAGGCGAACCGGCGGGGCCGGCTGGCCTCTCACGCGACGCACGGGCGCCGGATGCAGATCCACTGTCTGTCCGTTGACCGTGAGCCGCGTGACCTGCATGCCGTCGGTGATCTCGGTCACCTGCTCCGCGCGGGGGACGTTCGGCGCGAAGAGATTCTGATCCAGGCGCAGCACGATCGAGTGCATGGCCGAATCGCTGTTGTTGTGGATGACCGCCGTTTCGGTGCCTGTCACGCTGGCTGTCGCCGAGTCGAACCGGGCGGCGATCCGATAGTCCATCCAGATCTGCCAGTATCTGGATCCCGGCGTGCCGAGCGAGTCGCGCGTGCCAGCGGCGAACGCCCGGCGGATCATGTCGGTGAGCGGGATGTCGCGGCGGACGGCTCTGGGCGGCTGCGTTTCTGCCCGCGTCGGCGCTGCCTGCGCCTCCAGGCGGGCGATCGGAAGACACGCTCCGAGAGCGGCCACGACCATGGCGAACGTGCGAAGGATTCGGCTCATCCTGTGGAACCCGATCGAAAGGGGGGCGGAGCTCGGCAAAACTGGGGGTCAACGAACCTCTTAAGAACCGGCCGGGCGCGCAACCCGGCGCAACCCCGGGTGTACCAATGGATGAGGCGTTTTCCGAGGCTTACCTCGACGGGGAGGTACGTATGTCGAAATTCCGCTTTTCGGTGAGCAACGTTGAGATGCGGCAGGAAGGGGTGATCGAGAGCCCCGATTTCATGGCCGCCGTTGGGGCGCTCGGGAAGAAAGTCGAAGTCCGCTCGGGTGACACGCTCGAGATCGGAGTGCTCGGATTCCCGCCCGCTCGCTTTGCCTGCATGGGCCGGCTGTCGCCGGACGAGCCGTTCTGGGTTCCCGTGGCCGCGTGACGTCAGGCCCCGTGATCGTGTAGCAGCGCTCCCATCTCGAGCGCGTTGGTCACGCCGTAGTTCGCGTAGCAGTTGTTGAAGACCACGTGCACACGCTCGGCGTTTTCGGCGAGCTCCAGAATGGCGGGAATCCATTCTGTGAGCTCGCCTTCGTCGTAGAGGTACCTGTACTTCTCGAGAACGCCGGCGCCCTTGGCGCCCCACAGCTCGGCGACGCGTCCGTGCATGCGGACGATCGAAAGGCGCTGTGTGGTGATCGCCGGGACCGCGGGGACGCTGGAGCTGGTTCCCTGCGGCTCGTCCACCACGACGTAGGTCATGTCCAGATCGCGGAGGAGCGACCAGACGCGCTCGCGGATTCTGGGCGCGAGCCAGCTCGGGTGCCTGAACTCGACCGCAATGGGAAGATCCCCGAGCCGTTCGCGCGCGCGGCGCAGTATTGCGGGCGTGCGCTCGGATGGTTGGAGCGTGGGCGGGTACTGTAGCAGAATCGCGCCGAGCTTGCCTGCGTCGTGGAGCGGTTGCATGGCCGCGGCGAACAGGCGCCATACCTCGCCGCGCAACTCGGGCGAGATCTCCGCGGGAACGAGATGCGCTTTCGAGGCCAGGTGCGCCGGCAGGGCTTCGCGAATGAGCGGCGGCAGGCGGCGCGCGTCGGTGCCGTGACCGGTCATGAGCGCGTGCGCCTTGACGTTGAAGGTGAAGTCGGGCGGCGTGCGCGCGGCCCAGTTGGCCGCCATGTCCGGGTCGGGGATGGCGTAGTAGGCCATGTCCACTTCGACCAGCGGGAAGCGCGACGCGTAGTAGCGAAGCCGGCCCTCCGGCGACCCCGAACCCCGTGGATAGAAGACGCCCTTGGCCGTGAGAGTCTTGTCGGTCCATCCGGCGGTGCCGAGCAGGATTTCGTGGCCGTGGTGCCGCAGGCGGGTGCCGACGCCCTCGAGGGACGTGAGGCGCTCGACGGCGGCTGGGGCTCCAGGGTCGTGGGACATCTGGACGAAACAAACCTTCTGGCGGAAGATGGTGTCTAGCCTAAGAACCTTAGGATTGGACCGCCATGGCCGACCTGGATCTCGTTCGCGGCACGCTCGATCTGCTCATCCTCAAGACCCTGTCGTGGGGGCCGATGCACGGGCTTGCCGTGCTTCGGTGGATCGAGCAGACGACGCGCGACCAGCTACAGATAGAAGAGGGCGCCCTGTACCCGGCGCTCCACCGCATGGAGCAGAAGGACTGGCTCGAGGCTGAGTGGGGCTACACGGATCAGGGGCGCAAGGCAAAGTTCTACCGCCTCACGCCCGCGGGGCGACGGCATCTGACCGCCGAGCTCTCGCGCTGGGCGCGGTATACGAGCGCGATCGGCCTCGTGATCACGGCGCGGCAGGGCCCCGCCGGAGCGACTGGCTGATGTCGCATGCGGGGTCGGATCGCGACGCCCGGGCCAGCGGCGGAGGGCGATGGGCCGGATTCCGGCGCGTCTTCCGCCTGCCGGTCACGCGCGCCCGCCTGAGCGCGGAGCTCGAAGATGAATTCCGCTTTCATCTGGAAGGTCGCATCGAGGATCTGATGCGACGAGAAAGCCTGACACGTTCAGCCGCGGAGCACGAAGCGCGACGCCGCTTTGGGGACCTCTCCGACTATCGCCAGCAAGTCAGCGTCATCGACGACACAACGTTCAGCCGGAGAGCACGCATGGAACTGTTCGATGTCATCCGCCGCGAAGTGGGACAGGCTCTGCGCACGCTGTGGCGTACGCCGGCGTTCACGGCGATCGCTTTCGTGACGCTGGCGCTGGGGATCGGCGCGACGGCGGCGATCTTCACCGTCCTCGACTCGGTGGTACTGCAGCCGCTGCCCTACAAGAATGCCGATCGTCTCGTGGCGATCGTGCATCCGGCGAACGTGCCGGGGACCGGCGAGAGCAAGTGGGGGATGTCGGCGGGCGGGTACTTCGCGTTCCTCAAGGGAAATCGAACCCTCGACGACCTCGGCGGCTTCACGACTGACGCGATGACACTCACGGGTCAGGCCGGAGACGCCGAGCAGGTACAGGTCGGCGCGGTGACGGCGTCCGTCTTCTCCGCGATCGGCGCGCGAGCGGCTCGCGGGCGGCTGATCACCGCGGCCGATGATCGGCCCGGATCGCCGCAGACAGTCGTGCTCTCATACGAGTTGTGGCAGCGGCGCTTCTCGGGTGACGCCAGCATCGTCGGGTCGGTGATCCAGACGAGCCAGGGCCCGCGGCAGGTGATCGGCATCGCGGAACCAGGGCTCGGCTTGCCGATGCCGGGACCCTTCGCCTCGCGGGAAGACCTGGCCGCTTTCGCGGTGGACGTCTGGGAGCCGCTCAAGCTGAATCCCGCCGGGCCATTCTACAACTCGCATCAATACACTGGTATCGCGCGGTTGAAACCCGGCATGACAGCCGAGGCCGCGCAGGCGGATCTCTCACGGATCATGGCGGGATTTCCCGCGGCCATGCCGACGGTCTACAGCACGGATTTCATGAAGAGCTTCCACTTCCGGGTGGCCGTCACGCCGCTCAAGGAAGCGGTGCTCGGGCCGGCGGTCGCGCGCTCGTTGTGGATCATGTTCGCGGCGGTTGGGCTGGTGCTGCTCATCGCCTGCGCCAACGTCGCGAATCTGTTTCTGGTCCGCCTCGAATCGCGGCGTCGCGAATCGGCGATCCGCGGCGCGCTCGGCGCCGGCAAGGCGCAGATGGCGCTGCACTACCTCGCGGAGAGTCTCACGCTTTCCCTGGTGGCTGGCGTCGCGGGATTGATCATCGCGCGGTGGGCGGTGCCGGCGATCATGGCTGTCGCTCCGCGGAGTCTTCCGCGCTTCTCGAGCATCCACTTCGGTTGGGCCGCGGCCGTGCTTGGCATCGGCATCGCCGTTCTGGCAGGGCTCGTCTTCGGGTTGCTGCCCGCCTTCCGTGCGTCGGTGGATGTGGAAGCGCTCCGAGACGGCGGACGCGGGCAGACCGGGTCGCGGGGGCAGCGGGTCACCCGCGACGTGCTCGTGGTCGCGCAGGTGTCGCTCGCTGTCGTGTTGCTCGCAGGCGCTGGCCTGCTGCTGCGGAGCTTCGAGCGCCTCCGGAGCGTTCAGCCCGGGTTGGATCCGAACGGCGTGCTCACGTTTCAGGTGAATCTGCCGTTCGAGCGCTACGGCCAGGAGACTGTCTCGGAGGACTTCCATCGCCAGCTCTCGGCGCGCATCGCGGCGCTGCCTGGCGTGACCGCCGTCGGCGCGGACGACGCGCTGCCGCTGCGCGATCTCGCGGGTGGCTGCACGGCCGTATGGCCACCGCGCGAACCAGGGCAGGGCGGAAAAGGCGCGTGTGTCGCGACGCCGATCTTCTTGCCGGACTTCTTCAAGGCCATGGGCATTCAGGTGCGGGGACGTGTCCCGACCTGGAGTGACGTGAACGGCCGGACCCAGGCGTCCGTCATCACGAAGTCGCTCGGCGAGCGGCTCTGGCCGGGGCAGGATCCGATCGGCAAGGAGATCAACATCGGCGACCGGATCGTGAAGGGAAAAGCGTACAAGATTGTGGGTGTGATCCCGGAGCTCCGTGCATCGGGGCTGGATCAACCGCCGACGGAGGCGATTTTCTCGCCCGTGACGTCGCTCGACACGCTGCCCAGGCGCACGGGCTCAATGTTGTCGCTCGTCTATACGATTCGCACGACGCGCGCGGATCCCGTATCGCTCGTGCCTACGATTCGGCAGATCCTTTCGTCCATGGACCGGCAGGTTCCGCTGGTGAACCCGATGCCCATGTCCACGGTGGTCGCGCGGTCCATGGCTCGGACTTCGTTCATCATGGTGCTGCTGATTCTCGCGTCGGTCATGGCGTTGCTGCTCAGCGCCGTCGGGATGTACGGGGTGATTTCATACGTCGTGACGCAGCAGCGGCCGGAGATCGGGATTCGGATGGCGCTTGGAGCGCAGGTCACCGAGGTCGGCAAGATGGTCATGGCGCGGTCGGTGAAGCTCGCCGTCGCGGGCGCGCTACTCGGCGTGCTGTTCGCCGTGCTCACCACGCGGCTGATGGTCTCGCTGCTCTACGACGTGAGTCCGAACGATCCCGTCGTGCTCGTGCTCGTGCCGCTGGTGCTGATCGCGGTGGCCGTGGTGGCGAGTCTGGCGCCCGCGTGGCGCGCGGCGAAGATCGACCCGGTGGAGGCGATGCGGGTCTGACCCCCCGTTTGGGGTCAGGCACCGGATTGGGGTCAGGCACCGGATTGGGGTCAGGCACCGGATTGGGGTCAGGCACCAAAACGGGGTCAGGCACCAAAATGGTGCCTGACCCCGAAAACGGCCCGCCAAAATGGTGCCCGTGATCAAAGGGTCAGAGCACTTGAAACAAGTTTCAAGTGGCTCTGACCCTTTGATCAAGATGCTCTGACCCTTTGATCTAGAACTTCCGCAGGTCGATGCTGCCGCTGCCTGTCACCAGGCGAAGGAGCGGGCCGCCGTTGCCGATCGTGCCGCGGATGTGCTGCGGGTTCAGCCGGCCGGTCACCTTGATCGGGAAATCCGAGTGCAGCGAGCCGCTGCCCGACACCATGTCCACTTCGCCGTTGTATTCGGCGGGAAGGGTGATGGTGATCGAGCCGGATCCGCTGGTGAACGACATGTTGCCGCCGTCCGAGAGCTGCTTCATTGTCACGTCGATCGGCCCGTTGCCGGTGCTCGCCGAAACCGGTCCTGAGCTCGTGGCCACGTGCACGCGTCCGTTCCCCGTTGTCACCTTGACGGGGCCGCCCGCCTGATCCACGCGGACGTCGCCGTTGCCCGTCGCCGCCGTCACAGTGCCTGTCGTCTGACCGATAGTGACGTCGCCGTTCCCGGTGGCCGCCGACACGGAAGCGCCGGCGCGGTCCACAGCTACATCGCCGTTCCCCGTGGCGACATGCACCCGCAGGTTGGCGGGAATGAGCACGGTGAAATCGATTCGCGGGGTGCGACCGCCGTAGTTGCTGCGATCATTGTCGTGGCACGGGTGCCTGCCGGCGTCTTCGAGATCGCGACGATACACGGTGCAGATGGCGACGTCGCTCCCCGACGTGTCAACCGCGATCGTGATGCGCGAGTCGTTCGATTCGCCAGATCTGTATGTCGCCCGCACCTCGGCGCGGTCGCCCGTGGCCTGATGCACCTCGATGCGGCCATTGAAGTCGGCGACGCTGAGCGATGCGCCAGCGGTCATCGCGCGGGACCACGTGAAGTCACCGCCGCTCGTGGTCTGAGCGGCCGCCGGAGCGGCAAACGTCGCGGTACAAATGGCCAGCCCGGCCAGCGTCAGTGCGCGTGTCATTGAAATCACGGAGAAAGTAGCCTTCAGCGGGTGCGTGCGCAGCCATTGTGGCCGGCCTCGACCCTCCCTCGGCTTCATCCACTTGGACAGCGGCTTCCCCTCGGCAGTTTGAACCGCTAGAACCGGGCGCGCAGCGCGGTCATGAACGTGCGTCCCGGCAGGACGGTCACGTTGTCGGGCTCGCCTGTCTGATTGCCGAACAGGTTGTCGCCTGTGATCTCGAGCGCCAGACCACCACGCAGCTGGCGCGAGATCATCGCTCGCACGCGCGTCACGCCGCCATACTCGATCCAGTACGAACGCAGCGCCGCACCGACCAGATCGCGGCCTGGCTGCTTGTCGAGCGCGTACGCGCGCGAGAGCGCGAGACGATCGTAGTTGAACCAGTTGAATGCGCGGCTCGCACCGCCCGACAACGTCCATTTGTCCAGGTGCCAGCCGGCGCGAATGTTCGCCGTGACGGCGGGCACGCCGAGCATTCCGTCGCCCGGCTGGAGGTCGCCTGTGTAGCCCGTCGCGAGGTGAAGCACGTGGCTATCCACCGTGGACAGCGCAGCGCCGAGCGTGAGGCGGGACATACGTGTGCTGCCCTCGAGCTCCCAGCCGCTGTTCGAGATCTCGCCAACATTCTCGAGCGCGAACAGTATGCGAGATTCGTGACGGCTCGTGTCACCCGCCAGGGCGACCTGCTGAATCAATCCCGTGGCGTGCTGGTCGAAGCGCGTGATCTGAAGCTGAAACCGATCCCTGAACGCCAGGTCCACTCCGAATTCGATGCCCGACTGCTCCTCGGGCGTGAGTGCCGGAATGGAGTTCGCCGCTCCGGTTCCGTCGTTGCGCTCTGACGCCTGCCACTCGAGCGAATGCGAGGTGCTCGAGGCTGGACGGATGCCCTTGCCGTACGCCGCGCGAAATTTGAGCGTCAGGCCGCCGTGCTCGCGTACGAGCGCGCCGCCGAGCATCGGCAGCAGTGCGACCTGCCGCGTGTTCGTGAAGCCATCATCCCGCTCGGCGCGCAATCCGCCTGTGACGTAGAAGGTGTTCCGGAACGCCATGTTCGCCTGAGCTGTGAGCCCCGACGTTGACTCCCAGTCAACCAGCAGTGGACCTGTGGTGCCAACCGGCGGTTGTGTGGCGGCGTCGTCGGAACCCTTCGAGCCGCCTGATTGCTGGCGGCGCGGCAACGGTCCCACGGTCGCCTGCCTGAGGAGCGCCTGCTCCGCGGAGAACGTGAGCGTCGCGCCATTGGCCTCGTCGCCGAGCCGTGCTACGCTCGACGCGCGAACTGTGAGCCTGTCGGCGCCGCCCTGCGCCGCGCGCAGTGCCGAGTCGGCCTCAGTCGGAATGGGCGTCTGGTCGGTGGCGACGTTGTGCAGCCTGTATCCGTCCACGCCGGCGGTGAGCGCGTGCGTCCAGCGATCGCTCGCCATGAACGACGCCGTGCCGCCGAGCGTGTATTCGCGCACAGTCTGGTTGGGCTGATTCACGAGCAGCGGCGCGAGCGGCGTGTCGTTCGAGCTTCCGGGTCCGCTGTTCGAACCGGGCGGGCGAGTTATCACAGTTCGCGCATCGAGCAGCACCGGACTTACTGGCGCGCCGGCGTTCTCGCCGAAAAAGCGCGCGATCCCGGTCACGATGGATCGAGCGCCTATGACGCGGCCGTTTGCAATGGCGAGCAGGTCGCCGGCGTGGCCACGTGGGATGAAGTCGCCGATCGAGCCACCGGAAACAGTGAAATTCGCCGAGCGCGTGTTCGTCCCCGTGCGCAGGCTGAACGACTGCCTTTGTGTGAATGCATTGGCCGCGTAGTCGCTCGCCGATTCGCCGAAGCCCGAACGGATCGCGATCCTGCCATTCTCCGAATCCGGAGCCTGATGCAGGCTGAGGATGTTCACCACGCCGCTGATCGCATCGCTCCCGTAGAGCGCCGAACCCTGTGGTCCGCGGATGACCTCCACATGATCCACGGCCTCGGGGCTGAACGTCGAGACGAGCAACGGGTTGGCCACCTCGATCCCATCTATATAGATCTTGGGATAGCTCACCCCGAACGAGCTGGCCCCGCGCACGCTCCCATAGGATGTGAGCAGGCTCGCCGGGGACTGCGGCCACGCCCACATGCCGGGAACGGAGCTGTCGAAGGCATCGCCGAGGCTCGAGGCGCGCCGCTCGTCGAGCGATTTGCCTGACAGCACGTCGAGCGCGACCGTGAGGGATCGCTGTGGGGCGCCGATGGCGCTGCCTGTGACGACGACGCGCTGGAGGACGGGGACGGGCGCCGCCGACGCATGCGAAGATGAATCGCCAGCGCGCCGGGTGAGCACCACGAGGTCGCCGCCCGGCGACACAGGACCGAAGTCGGTGTCGTGCAGCAGCGACGCCAGCACGGCGCCGAGGGCTGTGTGATCGAAGGTCACGCATTCAGCGCGATCGAGCGGCAACAGGTCCGCACTGTACGACAAGCGAACGCCAGCGGACGCGGCCGATCTATCGAGAGCTTCACGGAGCGAGACGCCGCTCGCATGGAGGGTGACGGCGCGATCGAGCGGCGCCGACCATGATTGCGCTCCTGCGTCTGCCGAATCGCCTTGACGCGGCGTGCAACGCTGGGCAGTTGCGCGCGCCGAAACCAGGGTCGCGAGTGCGACAGCAAGGGCCAGGGATCTCATTCGGCCGCGATGCCGGCGCGTGTCAATGCGTCGAATTTGGACGCAGCGAAAACACACCCGCGCTGCTGTCGACATGCGCGTCGACCGCGAGCGCCATTGTGGACAGCACGCGCTCCAGCGGGTCCGCGCCGTTGAAGCTGCCCGTCAGGCGTCGGCGCGCGAGGATCGGATCGTCAACGCGGAGCTTGACCCGATACCACTGTGACAGATCGACCATCGCTGTAGAGAGTGGCGTGTCTTCGAAGACTATATCGCCATGCGTCCAAGAGGTGTCAGCCGCGGTGATCGGGCCAGAGAGGCGCTCCGCCGGGCTGTTCCACATCTTCGACCCTCGCTCGCCGGCGCGAAGCTCGACCGGCGGCGTCTTCGTCCTGTCGTTCGACGATAATCGAACCTTGCCCTGGGTCACGGAAACGACGACATGGATGTCGGTCCAGGCGGTGTCATGCGCCGTGATTGGGCGCAGCGCGTTAAAGGAGCGAACCACGAAAATCGTACCGACGTCCGTGATCGTTGCGGGGCCAACATCGACGATGAAAGGGACGTGCGCATTGTGGTGCACGTCGAATCGTACGAGACCAGACGCTTGGATCCTGCGGTTGCCCTTGTTGTAGTCTCCCGCCACGTCGAGGGTACTGTAAGGCGCCATGAGAGCAACAGTACCATCCGCAAGCCGAACTGTCTGCATGTGGCCAGCGGAGTTGTACATGTGAGAAAAGTTGGGCCGTCCGCCTGGGATCATGGGCCGCCAATTGGCGAGCTCGGGACGCATCAGATACCCGCCCGCGCCGAGCACGATTCCCGCCGCGGCCGCGAGACCCGCGTACACGCGCCACTTGGGCCGGCGCACGGCCGCAGATATCGGCCGAACCCGATCGTCGGCCGCGATCCTTGCATGCAGCTTCGCGAGCGCCGCGTCGACGTCCACATCCGCGGCAGGCGCGGACCGCGCGAGCGCGGCGACAGCGGACTCCAGCACCTGAACCGATCGCGCCTGCTCTGGATTCTGTCCGAGCCACGCACGGACCGCGGCCATCTCGTCAGGCGCGGATTCGCCGGCCAGATAGCGCGCCAGGATTTCGGCGGAAGGGCCGTCGGCATCGGTCTGGCGAGGCACGTCGCTGTCGGGCATACTCTCAGGACACGCGAGCAGGCCGGCACCCTGACGGGCGCCGCCGTATGAACCGACAGCCGCCCAAACGGGTACTCTCCGCGTCACCTGGTCCCACGTTCCACGACTCCATGGATGATCGAGGGCTGGTCGAGCGCGTCAGAGCCGGTGATTCCGCTGCATTCGACGCGGTCTTTCGCCAATACTACGCGCACCTCGTCGGGTACGTCCAGTCGCTGACTCGCGATCAGGGTGCTGCGGAAGAAATCGTCCAGGACATCATGTTGGAGCTGTGGCGGCGCCGGGAATCCCTGCCGGCCGACACAGCCTTCAAGGCGTATTTGTTCCAATCGGCGCGCAACCGCGCCTTCAATCATTCGAGGCACCTGCGGGTCGTGCGCGAGAGCGAGCCGCTGCTGATTTATGAGGCGCCGAGCGCGCCCATGGCTGACGCTGAAGTGGGAGGCGACGAGCTCGCCGTGGCGATTCGCGACGCGGTCCAGGGCCTGCCGCCGCGCTGCCGGGAAATCTTCGAGCTGAGCCGCGTGGAGGGTCTGCGCTACGCGGAGATCGCCACAGCGCTCGGCATATCCATTAAGACTGTGGAGACGCAGATGGGAAAGGCCCTGTCAGTGCTGCGGTCGCGGCTGGCTGTCTGGCTGCCGGAACCCGAGCGCAACTAGCCGCGGTGACGCCGCGCGGTCGGCCCGGGTCAGGGTCGGACGGGGCGCGCGTGTCTCCTGCTCAGACGCGCCTGTGGCGAGTGCGGCGCGCGGACCAGGACGACATCAACCGAAAGGAGTCAACCGCATGAGAGACTACCCAATCCGGCTTGCCGCCGCGGCCAGTGTGATCGCACTGCTCGCGGCATGCAGTGGCGACGCGACCGCGCCTTCGAGCGCCGCCTCGGCTTCGCTCGCGACATCCTTCAGTGCGACGCCGGCTGGCTTCGCGCAGCTCACGAGCAGCTTCGCCGCCGACTCGACCGAGAGCGCGTTCGAGCCCCAGTTCCATGATGAACACGGGCCGGACGACCACGACGGTCACGGCAAGCACGACGGCTTCGGCGGTCCTGGCGGTGACGACGGTCCGAGGGGCCCGCACGACGGCCTGATCGGGCTGATGGGTGGCGGTTTGGGCGGCCCGTTCCTGGGCGACGGTCTGGATGTCGGTTTCGGCCACGGACCCTTCGAGCACGGCCAGCTTCCGAGCAACTGCACGTTCGCGAGCAGCACCGGCGTGGTCACATGCCCGCCGAAGACGCGGGACGGTCTCACGATCACGCGAACCGCGACGTACACGGATCTCGCGGGCGCGGCTCAGGCGAAGGTGGATAGCTCCACGAACACCGTGGCCACGACGACGCACGTGACGGGCACCGTGACGCGCCGCGACAGCAGCACAAGCAGTGTGGATGAGTCCAGCGCGCTGACGGTCACCGGCCTCGCGGCGGGTAGCCCGCAGCGGACCGTGAACGGCACGAGCGGTGGCACCGAAACGACGACCGGCACCTCTGATGATGGTGCGTTCACGGCGACGCGCGTCGTGGGCGATACGGTCAAGGACGTGGTGATTCCGCAGGGCCCCGGCCGGCCGCAGCCGCCGTCCAGCGGCACGGTGATCCGCTCGTTCAGCGTGACGGCGACTGTCGCTGGTGCGACGACGACGTCGGTTCGCCGGGAAGTCATCACGTTCAACGGCACTGCGCCGGCGACTGTGGTGATCACGAAGGATGGCGTGACGAAGAACTGCACGCTCGCCATGCCGCACGGCAAGCTGTCCTGCCAGTAAGCCAGAAAGGGTGAGAAACGGGGTCAGGCACCGATTTGGTGCCTGACCCCGTTTTGGTGCCTGACCCCAATCCGGTGCCTGACCCCAA
>Ga0070679_100001616_pt1 | contig 20275 bp, 12 predicted proteins | sample KBSC63BmetaG_FD_65652 | JGI IMG/M metagenome (GOLD analysis project Ga0070679, IMG submission 65652) | Corn rhizosphere microbial communities from Kellogg Biological Station, Michigan, USA - KBS C6-3B metaG | ecosystem: Host-associated > Plants > Roots > Rhizosphere | place: USA: Michigan... | reverse complement strand
TCTGAAAAGATATCATCAAGGCTTTCTTCCTCATCATAAAAAAAAGCACGCACGCCCCAGCTAAGGCTAAGCTGGTTAATAAGGCTTTTTTCTTTGCTAAAAATGTATAGCATTGATTTTGGGCGGTAGCTGCTTAACATAAACCCTGTATAACCGCTTTGCGTCATACCTATCAATACGTTTGCCTGAACATCTGCGGCAAGCTTGCAGGCGCTATAGCACAATGCATCGCTAAGGAAAGATGGTGAATGCGGTTGCGGAGCCAAAATATCGTCCCTATTATAGTCGTAAGCAGTTTTTTCTACTTCACGAATAATTTTGCTCATGGTTTCGATTACAAGAGTAGGATATTGACCGGTAGCGGTTTCAGCACTAAGCATCAACGCATCTGCACCTTCAATCACTGCATTTGCAACGTCAGTAATTTCGCTCCTGTTTGGCTTGACCCTGTCTATCATGCTTTCCATCATTTGCGTAGCTACGATTACAGGCTTGCCGCGGTGCATGCATTTGCGAATAATTTCTTTTTGTATTAATGGAACTTTTTCAATAGGCAATTCTACGCCGAGGTCTCCTCTGGCTATCATAATACCATCGCTTTCTAAAATAATATCACGGATGTTATTAATAGCTTCAGGTTTTTCTATTTTGGAAATGACTTTTGCCTTACTCTTTCTTTCTTTCAGAATATTTTTCAAGCCAATAATATCCTGTACTTCTCTTACAAATGAAAGAGCAATCCAATCTACATTCTGAGTAAGCACAAAATCAAGATCAATGAGGTCTTTTTCTGTAAGCGCCGGCAGGGAAATTTTTGTATCAGGAAGGTTAAGGCCTTTTTTGGAGGAAAGAATTCCGCCCACCACTACTTCCACTCTTACATCGAAATTTGGTAAAACTTTTTTCACTTTCACTTCAATTTTACCGTCATCTATCATTATTGTATTTCCGGGAAGCACGTCACTGTGCAGGTTGGGATAGCTCACATATATTTTTTCCCGGGTTCCTATACATTTAGTATTGGTAAAAGTGAGTATATCTCCCGGCTGAAGTTCAAGTGCGTTATTTTCAATTTCGCCCACTCTCAATTTTGGCCCTTGCAGGTCCGCAAGGATGGCAATATTATAAGGAAGCGTTTCATTTATTTTATGGATTATTTCAATAATCGATGCTTTATTCTCGTGAGTTCCATGAGAAAAGTTAAGTCTGAAAATATTGACTCCGGCTTTTACAAGGTCAACCATCTTTTCATAAGTGTCGCAGGCCGGGCCAACAGTAGCTACGATTTTTGTACGCTTTGTAAGGTGGTCCATACCTGCCTTTTTATCCATATCTGGGTGTGCGTATTTTTTAATATTCTTAGACATTTATTTTTTTTAGTTTATTGGTTGAGGAGTTTAGAAGGTTTTAGAAGTTAAGATTTAAATACGTATATCAAACATCGCACATTTTTTACGATGAAAGAATCTTTACAATTTTCATCCAATCCTCGCCTATTTTTTGTTTTTTCTTTACAGCTTCATTAAGAGGTATATAATGCATTTTATTGTTTACAATACCAATAAAAAGGTTGAAGCGTCCTTCCATCAGACATTCCACTGCTGAATAGCCCATCCGGCTGGCAATAAGCCTGTCGAAGCAGGTGGGAGCGCCGCCGCGTTGTATATGGCCAAGTATGCACACTCGTATTTCCTGTTGCGGCATCCTCTCGGTCATTATTTTTGCAAGTTCCGTTGCCCCGAATTCTTCACCTTCCGCAACGACAATAATGTTTACTAATTTTTTACGGCCATGTTTTTCGGCAAGAGCTTTTAAGATATCTTCTATATCCGTTCTTCTTTCTGGGATTAAGATGTTTTCTGCGCCCGTAGCAATACCGCTGTGCAACGCAATGTAACCGGAATCCCTGCCCATTACTTCAATTATAAAAAGCCTGTCGTGGGCATCAGCTGTATCTCTTACCTTATCAATGGCTTCTACCGCAGTATTTACAGCGGTATCAAAACCAATTGTAAAATCTGTACCCGCAATATCTTTGTCAATAGTGCCCGGTAATCCAATACAGGGAATGTCAAATTCATTACTGAATATTTGCGCACCCCTGAAGGAGCCATCCCCACCTATAATAACGAGCCCCTCTATGCCAATGCGTTTTAAGTTCTGATATGCTTTTTCTCTTCCTTCGTAAGTAAAAAATTCTTTGCAACGTGCAGTTTTTAAAATAGTGCCGCCGCGTTGTATAATATTCGCAACGCTCTTACTTTCCATTTTAAATATATCGCCATCTATCATTCCTGAATAGCCTCTTATAATTCCATATACGTCTATGCCATTATAAATGCCTGTACGCACTACCGCTCTTATTGCCGCATTCATTCCAGGAGCATCTCCGCCGGAAGTCAACACACCAATTTTGGTTACTTTTTTATCTGCCATATATAAAAATTCCTTTGTCTTTTGGGTAATTACTTTTTTAAAGGGGTCAAAAATACATATTTACCATGTATCATTAATAAATCAGATAAATTCAATTTATTTGCTTCAGATTTTATAGCCGATTTAATGTATGCAAACGATGTTATTAGTGAGCTTAATTTCCTGTTACTGAATAGCGCCATTGCATCTAGCAAATTCCTTAGTAATTTTTGTACTAATCGGATTAAAGCTAATTCGTCATTGTAAGAATTATAACCTGGTAATAAGTATTAATAAATGCTCTAAAAATTTTCTTAAAATTCCTGAAACTTTTCACTGATTTTTGCAAACCAATATGGATTAAAGGAATAACAGATAAAAGTATATATGAAAAGTTATAAACACAGAGCGGAAAAAATAGAAGACAGGATAGAACAATTAGCATCATATAGCGATGAGGAAGAAGGCCTGACCAGGCTATTTGGCACAAAAGCATTTACACAAGCCCGTGATACAATAAAATTATGGATGGAAGAAGCCGGCCTGCAAACATCGATTGATAATATTGGAAACGTAAGGGGAAGATTAGTTTGCAAAAAAACTGATCCGAAAATTTTTGTTATAGGCTCGCATTACGATACGGTCGTCAATGCAGGCAAGTACGATGGTGTTATGGGATTGTTAGCTGGATTAGATATTATCGAGCATCTTATTGAAGCTGGCCGAAAAATCCCTTTTAATATAGAACTTATTGCTTTTAGCGATAGAGAAGGCTTGCGTTTTCATTCATCATATTTAGGAAGCAAAGTTATTGCAGGGAGATTTGATATAAATAGTTTGGACGATACAGATAATGATGGAATAACGTTACAGCAAGCAATTTCCGGTTTAGAGTATGACGGTACCCGGCTTTTATACGATGCTATTCCCGCTGAAAAGTGGCTGGGTTATTTTGAAATACACGTTGAGCAAGGTCCGGTACTTTATAAAAAAGATATTCCCGCCGCGATAGTTACCGGAATAGCCGGAAGAAAAAAGATAAGTATAGAATTCAACGGGGTTTCGGGTTATGCGGGCACCGTTCCGATGAACATCCGCAAAGATGCTCTATGTGCCGCGGCTGAATTTATCGTTGCGGCTGAAAGATTAGCCGCTGCTAAGAAGAGCAACCTTATTGCTACGATAGGTAAATTAGAAGTTGATAAGGCTGCCAGCAACGTCATTCCTTCCAAAGTCCTATGTACGTTGGATTTAAGGAGTGGTAATAAGAAAAAATTTACAAGAGCTTACGAAGAACTAAATGAGCTTTGCGAAGAAATTTGTAATAACAGGAAAATTTATTTTGAATGGAAGCTATTAAATGAAACGAACCCTATTGATTGCGATGAATATCTAAAGAAGCTTTTGAAAAAGGCAATAAAAGAAAGAGAAATGGAAGTGTTTGAGATGTTGAGTGGATCAGGCCACGATGCTACAGTTATTTCGGAGGTAGCTCCTGTTGCAATGCTTTTTGTTAAGTCCTTCAAAGGTATAAGCCATGATCCATTGGAAAAAGTGGAAATAAAAGATCTAGCTATTGCATTAGAAATATCTGATAACTTTATAGAAGAGCTGATTGAGCAGCCTGTAGCTTTAGATAAATAATTCTGTGAATATTTTTAGAATCGGGATTAGCTTCATTTTTCAGCTAATTTTAATTAAAATAATCAATGACCATAGCGGATTTTGATCATCTTGCCGAATTTGAAAAAAAAGTATTGTTGCAAAAGTGTTGCGGATCTTCTGGATGGGTAAGCAAAATGCTGCGTATTTTTCCTGTCAACGATCTGATAGATTTGCTTGAGTATGCAGATGATTCATGGGAAGAATGTGAAAAAGATGATTGGATAGAGGCATTCTGGAATGACCCTATAACACCAGATACGCAATCACTAACGGAGAAATATGCCCCTAATGAACATTCAGGTACAAATCCGGTTTCTTTCCAGGTGCAGAAATCTTTAGTTGAATCAAGTAAACTGTACTCTCAAAAATTCGGGTATCCTTTTATTGTATTCTCTTTTCAAAAATCTGAAGGCGAAATGCTTGCATTATTGTTACGCAGATTAAGCAATACTCCTGAATCGGAACTAAAAATTGCGGCAGCAGAACAGGTTCAAATTATAAAAAGCAGACTAAAAGAAATATTTGCATAATAGGTGATATTCTGTTAAGATGGAAACAATTTTTCTTTAAGTAAATTCGTCTGTTCGTTACTGTTATATATTTATTTAAGAATAAAAGACAATAAAGAAATTATTTTTAGAAAAATTAGCTTTAAAATTATACACTAATGGAAATATCAGTAAATGAATCTTACGAGGCAATGTCAAAAAAGTGTGTTCATGATTTACTTGAATTCGTAACGCCTTTAAAAACTCCCTTGATTTGTACGGCATCCGGTGATACGCCCAAAGGAATGTATAAAGAATTAATAAAACAGATTAAAGAAAAAGGGATTGACATTTCCGGCTGGCAATTTATTAGCCTTGATGAATGGGTGGGAATGAATGGAACTGATGAAGGGAGTTGTAGAAATCATTTGAATAACGATTTGTTTCTTCCATTAAATGTTCAGGAAAATAAAATTATTTTTTTTGATGGAAAGGCTAAAAACCTACAGGCGCAGTGCGATGGCCTTGAAGAACACATATTGCAAATGGGTGGTATTGATGTGGCTATTGTGGGGCTTGGAATGAATGGGCATGTTGGTATGAATGAACCGGGAACTTCGCCTTTGCTTTATTCACACATAGCAGATATTGATGATACGACCCAGCAAGTGGGTCAGAAATATTTTAAAACTGAGCAACAACTTACTAAAGGTTTAACATTAGGGCTGGCCTCTTTGCAGGAAACATCTTTTTTAATGTTACTTGCAAATGGAATTAAGAAATCCGGTATTGTTAGAAAAATATTTGAATTTGATAATTCTCCGCAATTGCCCGCAACCTTATTGCTCGATCATAAGAATATCTGTATTTATCTTGATGAAGAAGCAGCCTCACTTATTACACGAAACACAAATGAATAAGAGTAATGTTATAGGCATCGATATGGGCGGCACTAACCTGAGGGCCGGCGTTGTAAGTGAAAATAGATTAGGCGGAATTATGTCTAATCCGATTAGCTCACGGGGCAGCGTAAACGAAGTTTTGGCACAGGTATTTTCAATTACTGATGCCTTAATTACTCCTGATATTGCAGCCATAGGAATCGGAGTGCCTGGGCTTGTAATTAATGAAGAGCGCATGGTATTTGATGTTATGAATATTCCCTCCTGGAAAGAAGTGCCTTTACAAACATGGATGGAAGATCGTTATCATATCCCTGTACATATTGAAAACGACGCGAATTGTTTTGCGTTGGGAGAATTTTATTTTGGAAAAGGAAGGGGCTGTAATTCAATGATAGGCTTAACTATTGGGACGGGATTAGGCTCCGGAATAATTATCAATACAAAATTACATGCGGGTAAAAATGGTGGTGCAGGCGAATTTGGAGTAATTGAATATTTGGACAAAACTTGTGAGTACTATGCAAGCGGGCAGTTTTTTGAAAATGTTTATAATATAAACGGAGGAGAAGTTTTTAAAAATGCACAATTGGGGGATGCGAAAGCTTTGAAGATGTACGAAGAAATGGGAACGCATCTTGGCAACACTATTAAGATAATATTATATGCCATAGACGTTGAATTGATTATTTTTGGGGGCTCTGTCCGACACGCATTTCCATATTTTCAGAGAACTATGTGGCAGCAAATCAGAACGCTTGTTTTTAGAAAGGCTGTTGAGAATTTAATTATTGAAGTTTCCGAACTAGAAAACAGCGGTATATTAGGAGCCGCAGCATTATGTTATAATTATTGAAGTAATTTTTGGCCGGGAGATGAATACCGGTTATCTCCGGCAATCGTATATTTTATCAAATTATTTATTATAGTCATGCCAATAGCTTACGCTTACGCATAAAAGCAATTACAAATGCGATGCCGCTGAATGCCAGTGCTTCAAAAACACTCGTCACTTCATTGCCTTTATCAACATACGGATCCATAATGGCACGTGGTATATGAAGAATCACAAACCAGATGAAAAGCATAATACCAAGCAGTATGCCTATCAGCCGTAATTTTATTTTTAAAATAATACAGACTCCTGCTCCTGCAAGAGCAATGCCTGCAAAGTAAGTCCAGAAAATGTGCCATGGAATCCAGTTAGGAACCAACGTCGCCACAAAGGGTGTATAAATAAAATGATCGATTCCAAAAACAATCATTGTTATAGAAAAGAAAATACTTCCCCATGGAATAAATAATTTCATAAATTTTTCAAAAGCTGAATCTCGAGTTGGATTCAAACCTTCTTCATTATAGGAATCCGCAATAACAAAGGCTCCGCCTGATAAAGCCAATTCTTTTAAAGGATCTGTCCATGCACCTATGTGAAAATCATTTGGGCTGATGAATAACTGGTACGGAATCTGGACTCCGATAAATAATAAAAGAAAAGCCAAACCTAAATCAAGTGTTGTTGTTTTTGCCTTCTTACTGAAAGTAATAATAGCCCCTGCAACAACAAGGCAAATCCCTGAAATATAAGCCCACACAGCAACACCAGAAAATGATGCCGGCCAATCGGGTAAAATAACAGGGCGAAATTCTCCGTAAATAAATTGCTGAATACCGATACCTGCTATACCAATTCCATAAAAAGCACGACCTGCCTTAATAAGATTTTTCATAAAAAACAGTTTTATAATTTAGAGAATTTTAATTGTAAAGCATCAATCGTTTCCCAAAAGTAATTGAGTTTTCGGCTATAAGCGTAAAGCGTTCGGAGTATAAGGTTTTGTGGCCTGAAGTTAGAAATTATCGGCAATCACTTTAGTCATTAAATGCTTATACCAGATTCCTTTAATTGTTTCAATATTTGATTCATGATTTCCAAAGTATGATCGCTTTTAACCTTAATTTGTATATTGGTGTTCTTAAGGGCGTATTTATCTGTTTGGTCATAATAGGTAAGTACGTTTTCAATAAAGGCTTCATAATTTTCTGCATTAAGAAATATTTCGCACTTATTCATAACGTTAGCGGATAAACGTTTTTTCAATTTATACAACGAATTCATGAAGCCGTCTTTTCCCGCATTTTTATATTGACGTAGGATATTACTGATCCTCGTTTTTTTTTCAACGTCTAAGAATATAAAAATTCCTTGCCCCATTTTTTTATAAACCCAGTCGGGTATTTTTCTTTTACCTAATGAAACGGATTTGTTCTCTATAAAAATATAGGCCGACCGATTAAACTTTGAAAAGGATTTTTCAATTTCATTATTAAAATGTTGCTGTGAAGGTTGTGAGTCTAATAATAATCCGCCGAACGCCGAGCCGCGATGAGAAGCAATTTTTTCTAAATCAATGACGGGATAGCCGCATAGCTCAAATTGACGTAATACCTGTGTTTTACCCGATCCGGTTTTACCACAGAGAACAATAAAAATTGGAAGATCAGGAACGTCCATAAATAAAAAACACCTTTTAAGAAGAAATATGTTCCATAACTCACGTTCGGTTTCTAAGAAAATTCCGTGAACATAAGACAGGTAATTAACCGCAAATGAAGCACAGTCAAATCAAAGATTCCTACAAGCTAACATACGAAGAGACTCATTATTCAACTTTATTAAGGTGGTAATATTCTCTTTTCGGACCAAACCCGATACCGCACATGCGATTGAATATTTACAATACCAAGATAGATATTTTTTTTAAAGAATACAACTATGAAAAACACTTTTTTCAGAGAAATGAGAAAATCTCTAATACTTAAAATACTTTTACCTTATTAATAAACTGCTGCCTTTTCCATCATAAATTTTATCATCAGCGCCTATTCCCTCTGCGATCCAAACGACCACCTGCGATAATTGAGGCAGTCCTTTAAATGTTCCATCCCATCCAGAGCCAATCGAAGATGTTTCAAATAATTGCTGCCCCTGCCTGTTAAATATTTTGAAGTAGCGCAGCTGTTTAATCCCAAAAAGTACAGGACGCAAAACTTCGTTTAGGCCGTCACCGTTAGGCGTAAACGCAGTTGGTACTAATATATCAACTTTCGCAACTATTTTTACCTGTTGGGTATCTACAGTTAAGCATCCTCCTGCAGTTGTAATTGATATTGTGTAAAGCTGGTCAGCACTACCATTAAAAACAGGCGTATAACTTTCGGGTGTGTTTAACCAGGTTCCTGGGTTCCAAAATGCGGTCTCCCCGAATTTCCTTGCCTTTAAATCAAGTGGTAAATTAATCACTGCATATTGCAATGGATACCGGATGCCTGCCGATGGGTCATCAATAATAATATTCTGGCTCCTGGTTGTTATGCTACAACCGTCATTATTAATGAGCAGCGCATGATAAGAACCAGTTTCAGTAGCTCTGTACTTTAAAAGCATAGCTCCGTTAATAAAATCATTATCCTTAAACCATTGTATACTTTTTGTCGGGTTTACGTATAGCACGGCGCTGTCATTAGTATCAGAGCAATACTTTGCATCTCCCAACAAATGCAGAGAACTATCAATTACTGAAGCGGTTACTACTACTGTATCTTTATTCACGCATCCACCTCCATCATGATTCGTGGTAAGAATATAACTGGTTGTTTTACCGGGTGAAGCTAAAGGATTTGAAATTTTTGGATTCGATAATCCTGAAGCGGGCTGCCATGTGTAAATTAAGCCTGGCTTGGAATTGCCACCAATTGGCACCGGATTCATATTACATGAAAGCGTGTCCCGTCCTGCATATGAATTTACGGTGAGTGAATTTTCCAGCTTCGCATATAATGTATCCACACATCCATAGCCATTATATGGAACTACAGTTACAGCAAACGTAGTACCTGCAGGTGGAGGTGGTTGAAATGAAACGGTTTGCTGTGTGCCCAGCACTTTTGTAAAAGTATTGTTGTACCAGGTATAATTTTGATAGCCGAATGGAGCCGTTAAATTCACAACTGTATCATCGGGACAGTACTCTGCGCCTACGAACTCACTTGAACATTCTGAATTAACATCAATATACGCATAGCCAAAATGTTTTTTGAAGGTACAGTCAGCCGTTTTAAAAAAAAGCTTTATTCTTTTGCCCGCATTTCCATCAAGATTGATGGATACTGCAGACCAGTCTTTGCACCAAACGGGCGTATCGCCGCCTGGATTGGGTGATTCAAAAAAACCGGGCAGCAAAGAACCATAAGGTATAAAAGTGAATGAAGAACAGCTTATTAATTTATTGTCAGTAACATTGGTTATTTCAATTACTAACCGGGGCTGCTGATATTCTTTATGATTGGGATCCTGAAACACAACAGCATAATGGTAGATAAGCGAGTAAACATCCTGGTCTGCCGGAATTGTAAACTCATAAGAAACCCCTTCAGCCTCTGTTCCCGCCGTATTGTTTCCTAGCCTTATAGAATGGCTGCTTCCATTAGGGCAATTTACAGGGAAACCACCGTAAGGATCAAAGCCATCTCCTGAATTTGCAGTATACATAGTCTGGCGTGTTGCCACAGGCCCGGGTACAGGAGATAAACTAATAACATTCGTCTCATCAACGGTATCTACTCTTCCAATATAACATTGCCATCCTTTAAAAGTGCCGGTTTCAAAATCAATATTAGGCGGGCAGCTTTGGGCATTAGCTGTAAAATATCCGAAACACATCACCAGGCATAATAATAGCAGTTGAAGTTGAAAATAATAAATCCGCATAATAATTTTATAACGGCTTTAAAAAAATAAGGTTGCCCTGTTCACTGATATGAAGTTAAAAATTTTATTGTTGTGATTGATGAGGAAATTTTTTAAAGACGGTTCAGGGAATTTTTTATAATTAAAGCATATTTATAAAATCTATTCATGTGAAACTTTATTATCGTTTTTAAATTTTTGTATTTTCTTGCCAGGAAGAAGATTAAGCCTCAGTACCATAGAGTTTTTTTCTTAACTTAACTGGCAAAGCTTAATTAGTTAAGTTCCTCCATACTATTTTTCACATCGCTTCGTTTATTCTATTTAGATATGTTACCGGGTACCGATCAGGCGAATCGACAAGAATTGTTTTTCAATCGTTTTGCTGCGTTCATAACTTACCTGTAATGTTTTATTTATCAAAATATAAAGTTTTAAAAAAACCTGAATCCAATTTGAAACCACAATTTCTCATTCATTAAACTTTTTATTATAGATCTATCATGTCACTTGCCTTAAATAAGCCTAAATATTTAGCGTCAGTACTGACAAGGCCATTTGCCGTTAAAAAGGCTTCTATCGCCAATTCATTAACTGATAAAATAAATATTTTTTTAACGGTTGATCAGTCCACTATATCTGAGCATTTTAATCTCAATGATCCGGCTCCGCTTTACAAAAGGCAACTGAGCCACCAGTTTCAGCAATATATAATGACGTCAATAGAAGCTGCGAAAAGATATTCAGTGTTTTACTATAAAATTAATTGTAAAACAGCTATGGATAAGCAATATGTGGATGCATTTGTGTATGCTATAAGAAGGCATTTTTCAAATAAAAAATTAATTAAGATAGCTCAGTTTGAAAAGTTTAAAAAGCGTAGCTATATGCTGCTTTTTGCTAGTCTTACTGTAGTTATGATATGCCATGGAATAGTGCCTATGATTTTATCAGAGGATGTTGGTTTTAGTTCCGCGGTTCGAAACGGGCTCGATATTTTTAGCTGGGTAATTTTATGGCAGCCTATTGACAAGCTTGTTTTTTACTGGAACCCCCATCTGAAAGAAATTTCCATTATGGACAGGCTTGCCAATGCAGAAATAATAATAACAGAAAATGCGTAGCAGTATCATAATTATATTATCTGTGTTAATGTACAACAGTGCCAGATCTCAGGAAAAAGGTGGCCTGGAGCAGTATTATTATGCGGGTGTTGGTAATTCTTCTGTTGTTCCTAAAATGTATTACCAAAGCACTAACAACTGGCATGGAGAGATACGTTACAATTATGAAGAATTGCAAAGCATATCTTTTAATGCCGGGAAGGAATTTTCGTTATATAAACGTTTAGGCTTAACCGTTACACCTATGGGGGGTATTGTGCTGGGTAAATTAAATGGGGGAAGTATTGGTTCCAACATAAATCTTGATTATAAAAGGGTTTTTGTGTCATTAGAATCTCAATTGACATTTTCTATAGAAAAGAAATCGCGAAATTTCTTTTTTAACTGGTCGGAATCAGGTTATCAATTTTCGGATTTCGTATATGCCGGTATTGCTTTGCAGGTAGCATATCCTTCCGAAATAAAAAATAGCTGGCAGCCGGGCTTGATGGTTGGGTTCTGCTATAAAAGCTGGACTTTTCCTTTATATGCTTTTGATCCTGTAAATAACGGGAGAAACTATGTAGTGGGAATTAACTGGGAGTGGGCAAAAGAAAAATCTGCGGGCAAAAATTTGTAAGGGATTTTTCAACAATAGAGTAATAAATATTTTTTAAAAATTATAAGTATGATCTTTTTTGGGATTACCGGCGTAGTACTGGCTTTTATTATTTACAAATATATCGTTGCAGCATTCAACGAAATAAAGCTTAAAAATAACGAGCTTATGCAGCAGGTAGAGGCATTAAATGAACAATTGGATATTGTGTCTGAAAAAGAACTTAAGATGAGAAGGGATGCCGACATTGCCATACTCGGAAAAGAAAAATTGATGTCTTCGCTAAGCCATGAAATCCGTACTCCGATGAATGGAATTTATGGCATGTCAACCTTACTTGCCTCAACCGAATTAGATAATGAACAACGGGAATATATAGACGCAGTTATTGATTGCAGCAAAGCCATGCTTCACAACGTGAATGAAATCCTCATCAATGATATGCTGAGTTTCTCCAAACTTGAAACGGAAAATTCAGCCGTTAAAAATAAAAGTTTCAGAATCAGGATTTGTGTGGAAGAAGTGATAGATATGTTTGCAGGAAGGGCATCCGAGGCCGGTATTGAATTGCTGTACGAAATTGATGATGCTGTTCCTTTGGAAATAGAAGGTAATTATAAAAAATTGCAGCAGGTATTAATAAATCTTGTTGAAAATGCTTTTAAATTTACTTTACAGGGAGAAGTTTTTATATCAGTTAAAATTAATGGTGAATTGTCCGACGGGCTTCTAAACATTGGTTTTGCCATCTCAGATACCGGAAAAGGCTTTGTTCAAGATAAATTGGAAAATCTTTTCCAAGTGCCACTACCTGAAAATTACTCAACAAAAAGCAAACAAATACAAAGTGGTTTTGGGTTAGTAATATGTAAAAGGCTTATTGAAGAAATGAGTGGTAAAATTGAGGTAAAAAATAATGCCGGCGCAGGTTGCATGGTTAGTTTTAATATTTTGGTGAGTTCTTTAAAACAACAGCCGGTAGCCTTTACAAATAATGCTATGCAGGCGTTTGAAGGAAAGCAGGTACTGATAGTAGATGATAATGAGAGAAGTTTATCGATCCTTGCCAGGCAAATAGAAAAGTTTAAGCTTTCGCCGGTCACTGCTGCTTCCGGTAAGCAGGCATTGGAAATGATGTCACAATTTTCGGTTGATATGGTAATTACTGATTTATTAATGCATGATATGGATGGAATTGAACTTTGCAAAATAATTTCATCAAAATATCCGCAAGTGCCGGCTATTTTATTAAATGATTTAAAAGATGACAGGTATAAAGAATTTCCTGAAATTTTTACATCAATAATAAATAAGCCAGTACGGGCAAAAGCTCTTGCAGATTCTATTGTTACCTGCTTCAAGCACGGAGATACATCGTCTGTTTCGGATACCCCAAGGATGGACACGGATTTTTCAAAAAAATACCCTTTACATATTTTGGTAGCCGAAGATAATCCGGTAAATCAAAAATGGGTAAAAAAGATTTTATCTAAAACCGGCTATGAAATTGATATTGCAGAAAATGGCAAAGTTGTAATGGAAAAAGTGAGCAATGAACAATATGATTTGATACTAATGGATGTTCAGATGCCCGAAATGGATGGCCTTGAAGCTACAAGAATGATAAGGCTTTGTTTAGACAGGCAACCGGTTATTATTGCTATGACGGCAAACGCTATGCAGGGCGACAGAGATGAATGTATACAAAGCGGCATGAACGACTATATAAGTAAGCCGGTAGAGTTAAATATTCTTCTCGCTATGCTCGAAAAATGGGCATTGATAATAAAAGAAAAAAAGCAGGTACATGTTTAAAAACGACGCCCTTAGCTTTTAAATTCTTTCACTCAAAAAGTTATTAACATCTACAATATGCTGGGGTGAATGCCGTTTATTATTGGTTTGGTATTAACTAACTAATACCCAAATTCAAAAAAACCAATAATCTTATTCATGAAGAATCTAATCTTATCCGCATTCATCGTACTGCTAAACCTTACAGTATGTACGCAGGCTTTTTCTCAAAATGTTTCAATAAGTGCTACCGGTGCAACAGCCGATACAAGTGCTATACTTGATGTAAGCAGTACTACCAAAGGCTTTTTGTTGCCAAGAATGACCAGTGTTGACAGAGATGCTATTGTATTACCCGCTACCGGGCTTACAATTTTCAATACAACACTTACGGCCTACCAGTACAATACAGGTACTCCTTTGTTACCAGTCTGGACAACTCTAAGTTCAGCTTCCGGTTCTGTAAGTTCGGTTTCAGTAAACTCTGCAAACGGGTTCGCTGCAACAGTTACAAACCCAACAACTACACCGGCAATTACTTTGAAGACAACAGTATCAGGCATGGTAAAAGGAAATGGTACTGCACTATCAGCAGCGACTTCTGGTGTCGATTATGCCCCCGGAACCGCAGGTAATGCTACCGGAATAGTGAAATCCATTACCGGCACAGGAGCTTTGGTTACCGCAGTAGCAGCAGACTTTCCTACACTGAACCAAAGCACAACAGGAAACGCGGCAACTGTAACTACTAATGCCAATTTAACCGGCCCGGTTACAAGTGTTGGTAATGCAACAAGTATAACAAATGCTGCAGTAACAAACGCGAAGCTGGCGAATATGGCTGCGAACACAATTAAAGGTAATAATACTGGAAGCAGCGCTGTCCCACTTGATCTTACAGCAACACAGGTAACGGCCATGTTGAACCCCTTTTCCGCAACTTTAAAAGGTTTAGTGCCTTTAAGCGGAGGTGGAACAACTAACTTTTTAAGAGCTGACGGTACATGGGCAGCTCCTGCCGGCGGAACAGTAACCAGTGTTGGAACAGGATATGGCTTGTCAGGAGGGCCAATAACTTCTACAGGAACTATCGTTGTAGACAGCGCCGCATTAAGTCTTAAATATCTTAGAATAGCAGATAGCACAACAGCTTATACTACGCCTTATAAAAATTCATTGAAACAAAATCAGCTTAATGGAACAGGCTTTGTAAAAGCATCAGGCACCACAATTACTTATGATAATTCTACGTATTTAACTTCTGTTGATACTACTAATATTGCAAATTTTTCGACCAAAGTACGCAGTTTGTTTTCTTCAACCGCACCTGTTACTTATAGCAATGGCCTTATCGGAATAACTCAAGCATCTGCTTCCACAGACGGATATTTAAGTAGCACTGACTGGAATACGTTTAATAATAAAGCTGGTGCGGACGACAGCTGGGCGCTTGGTGGTAACACTGTATCTTCAGCTCAAACGATTGGTACAAAGTCAAATTACGACCTACCTTTTATTACCAACAATACTGAAAGAATGCGTATTGATGGTAATGGAAATGTAGGAATAGGTACATCATTGCCAACCGCTCCACTTAATATAGTAAAAAATAAATCAGGCAGTGGGTTAGTTGTCTTTCAAAACACCAGTTCATCCGGTTACAGCAGCGCTGATTTTCTCAATAGCAGCGGTACGCTTGCAGGTACATTTGGGTTTGGAAACGCTGGCACAACAGCAATCTTTGCAGGTAGAAATTATTTTAACAGTTATGGAAATGATTTCACTATTGTAAATGGCAGCACTTCAACTGTTTTTGTAAAAGCCAGTAATAATTATGTAGGTATTGGTAACACTGCTCCTACGGAGAGATTAGATGTAACAGGTAACGCAAAATTCTCCGGCGCCTTAATGCCAGGGGGATCAGCGGGTACGGCAGGCAATATTCTTGTTTCTGCAGGAACAGGTGCAGCGCCGGTTTGGACTAACATTGGTGCAACCGCACCCATAACTTTTTCCGGTAATACAATTACCATTACCAAGGCATCTGCTACCACAGACGGATATTTAAGTAGTACTGACTGGAATACTTTCAATAGTAAGGCCGGGGCAATTACAAGCGGTAATTTAACTGAAACAGGTTCATCAATACTTAGCATATCAGGAGGTACGAATGCAGTATTGGGAAGTGGCACAACCATCCAGGTAAACCAGGCAAATGCCGTCCAAAGCGGGTTTTTATCAAACACTGATTGGTCGACTTTTAATAATAAGGTCTCAACGACACGTTCTATAAGCACTACTTTTCCCTTACAGGGAGGAGGTACTCTTGCTGCTAATAGAACGCTAACTATTGCAGACGCTGTGGCAGACGGAACTACCAAGGGCGCCGCCACATTTAATCCATCTGATTTTAATTCGGGCTCCGGATTAATAAGCATTGATTATTTAAACGGGCAAACAGCTTCATCAGGGAATAATGGATTTTTATCTTCTGCTGACTGGACTACTTTTAATAATAAATTATCATCAATTGATACAACAAATATTGCCAATTTTAGCACAAAGGTCCGCAGTCTTTTTTCGGCTACAGCACCGATTACTTATAATAATGGCGCAATTGGTATTACACAGGCAGGAGCCACTTCAAACGGTTATTTAAGCAGCACAGATTGGAATACCTTTAATAATAAAGCCGATGCTAACAGTGGATGGTTTCTGACAGGTAATACTGCTACTACAGGTAATAATTTTGTAGGTACAAGTGATAATCATAGTTTAAGATTCCGTACTAACAATACACAACGAATGAAAATTGATAGTACAGGCAATGTGGCAATAGGACAAAATACTTTTGATGCAATAAATCCAGAAAGACTTATCGTCAATTCAGGAGTTACTGGCTCAGTGAACGCAATGGTTGTAAAAGGAAGCATCGATAATTATCTACAGTTTAATATCAAGAATGAATCAACCGGCTCCAGCGCAACATCAGATATAGTTGCTACAGCTGATAACGGTACTGAAACATCTAATTATGTTGATTTGGGAATAAACGGTTCTAATTATTCAGGCAGCGCTATTGAAACTGGTGTAGCAAATGATGGATATTTAATTTCTGCTGCAAATGATTTTTATATGGTTAATAGCTCTGAAAATAAAAGCATGTTGTTTCTTACCGGTGGTACCGGTGTGGCCAACGAACGTATGCGCATATTGGCAAACGGACGAGTGGGTATGGGTGTTCAGGATCCTACAGCTCCATTTGTAGTGAAAGATACTATGGAAATTCGCCGGGTAGGTCCATTATCGCAACTGCTGTTTACCAAGACATCAGGTAGCGGTGATTTCAGGATCGGCGGCGATGGTGGCGATATCTTCTGGCAGGGTGGTGGTGGCCGTGGTCTCCAGATGGGTTCGTTCTGGACTACTATTTTAACAGGTGACAGGCAAACCAGTACATATCCTGCTTTTGTAAATACGCCAGCCGGAACTGGAATTTTAGTACTTGGCCAGCGTGATGCCAGCGTGCCTTTAGGTGTACAGGCAAATTCTGCGACCCAAACCGCTAACCTTACAGAATGGCGTAATTCCACAGGAACTTCATTAGCTGCAATTGATAAAAGCGGAAACCTGGGTTTAGGAAATTCTTCTCCTTCTCAAAGATTAGACGTTACTGGTAATGTAGGTTTCAGCGGCGCCTTAATGCCAAATAATAATGCAGGTACTTCAGGTTATGTGCTCACGTCTCAAGGTGCTGGTGTGGCTCCGGTTTGGGCAGCTGCGGGTAGCCCAACCATTACGTTTTCACCAACTGGCGATGTTACCGGAACTGCAACAGGCTCTACTACTTTGTCGCCGGTATTATCAATTGGTGCAGGTAAGGTAACCAATACAATGCTTGCAGGGTCGATCACCGCTTCAAAATTGGTAGGAACCGATATTAATACAGTTGGAACAATCACTACAGGAACCTGGAATGGAACTAAAATTGGTGTTACAAATGGAGGAACCGGATTAACAGGAGTCGCACAGGGAGATATTCTTTATGGAACCGCTATCAATACTTTGGCAACGTTGCCAAAAAATACCATAGGTACTAAATATCTATCTAACACCGGAACCAACAACAACCCTTTATGGGCTCAAATAGACTTAGCAAGTGGTGTTACAGGCAATCTTCCTGTAACTAATTTAAACAGTGGAACCGGCGCATCTTCATCCACCTTCTGGAGAGGGGACGGAACATGGGCGTCTGTGTCTTCAAACGGATGGTCATTAACCGGGAACACAGGAACTAACCCTGCAACTAATTTTATTGGAACAACCGATGCACAAGACGTCGTATTTAAAACCAACAACACAGAAAGATTAAGAATTGTTAATGGAGTTAGCGCCAGTACCGGCACTGCAGGCGACGTTACCCTGGGCGATGCAAGCTCAGGAACTGTGCGGTCCAATAAAGAAATGGTGATGAGAGAAGATGGGGATCTTTATGGATCTTCTACATTAAGGCTTAGAAACAGGACTGGTGAAAATGGAGCCATATTTGAAACGATTGGCGCTTCTGCCGCTCTTGTTGACTTTTTGTTTAAGACAGGAACAACCGCAGCTACGCTGGTGAGTAATATTCGTTTTGAAACAAGGAGTACTTCTATGTTCGTAAGCGGTAACAGTACCGAATGGCAGATAGGACAGGCAGCTAATCCTACTCTTGTGGTAAGCGCCGCTTCCACTGGTAATTCAATATTACGTTATGGCAATTTTGGCATTGGAAATACAAACCCCACGGAAAAACTTGATGTTACTGGTAATATTAAATTTAGCGGAGCTTTGATGCCTAATAATCTTCCTGGTACTGCAGGTTACCTTCTCACTTCGGCGGGTGCAGGCAGTGCTCCTACATGGGGGAAAGTAAATTTAGCAACCGCAGTTACCGGCAATCTTCCGATAGCAAATTTAAATGGTGGCACCGGGGCATCCGCATCTACTTTCTGGAGAGGTGATGGAACCTGGGCTAACCCTGCATCATCGGCCTGGTCTTTAACAGGCAATGCTTCTACCACTTCATCTAATTTTATAGGAACCACGGATGCCAATAGCCTATATTTCAGAACTAACAATACTCAGGCTATGGTGGTTGATAATAATGGTAATGTGGGTATTGGTGCTTCGCCAACGTTTAAAACAGGGACGGATGCAGAAAAATTACTGATTGATGCGGGCACCACGTCTTCAAACACAGTTTTAAATGCAGTAGGTTCTATTAATGACTTTTTACAACTGAATGTACAAAATAACAATAATGGCACATCTGCAAGTACTGATATAGTAGCAACTGCTAACAATGGTACCGATACCAAATCTTATATAGATATGGGGATTAACAGCCAGGGATATAACACAGGAACCAGTGCTTTACTTAATGGTTCTAATACGGCTTATCTCTATGCAACGGGAAGGGATTTTTATATAGGCAATGGTGCTACCGGCAGAAACTTAATTTTCTTCACTAATAATACAGGCACCACGGCTGGTGATGGTGACGAAGCCATGCGTATTGCCGCAAATGGTAATATTGGCATAAATACCACATCTACCAGCACTTATAGGTTAAATGTAAGCGGAAGCATTGGTGCAAGTGGTTATTATATATCATCGGACAGGCGGTTAAAAACGAACATTAAAAATCTGGGTTATGGCCTGAAAGATGTATTGTCATTGCAACCTGTTAGTTACAATTGGAAAGATACTTCTCAGAAAGGCACACAGTTAGGGTTAATTGCCCAGGATGTAAAAAAAGTAATACCGGAGATTGTCGCAGGTGATGAAAACACTGAAACACTAAAAATGAATTACACTTCCTTAGTGCCTGTATTGATCAATGCAATTAAAGAGCAGCAAAAGCAGATTGATGATTTGAAAAAAGATATCGAAGTGCTGAAATCGAAAAAATAATATTCAACCAATCTTTTGAAGCACTTTATTTTATTAAAATGATATATTCTTTGTTTATAAAATTGAAACCAAAACAGGTAATAGCACTGTTATTTCTATTGCCTGTAGCTTACGGTTCATTGGGGCAGGCAAAATTGAAAGTTTCCGGTGCAGTAATGAATGTTAATAATTCATCTTTTGTATCCACAAAGGATGTGATAGTTAATAACGGCGGACAACTTAATGTTACGAAGTCAACGCTGGAAGTAAAAGATAGTATTACCAGTGCTAATAATATTAATTTAAGATACGGCAACCTGGAAATGAGCGGAGGCAACAGTCAGGTTATTCCATTAGGTTCTTTTAAAAATAATGCGGTCAATAATTTTATGGTAAATAATTCAAGCGCAGCAGGGGTAGCGCTTGGGGGTCCTGTGGATATTTATAATTCGTTGACCTATCTTAGTACAGGCCAAAAATTATCGACCAATGATAATTTGACTATAAAATCAACGGCAGAAAACACAGCATGGGTAGGCGATATGACGGGGAATTTTATAACAGGACAGGCTACTGTTGAAAGATATATTTCAGCCCGCAAAGCA
>Ga0070679_100001608_pt1 | contig 20295 bp, 16 predicted proteins | sample KBSC63BmetaG_FD_65652 | JGI IMG/M metagenome (GOLD analysis project Ga0070679, IMG submission 65652) | Corn rhizosphere microbial communities from Kellogg Biological Station, Michigan, USA - KBS C6-3B metaG | ecosystem: Host-associated > Plants > Roots > Rhizosphere | place: USA: Michigan... | reverse complement strand
CACCCCGGCGCGGGCCAGGCTCGGGATCACGTCGTACGTCGGTGTGCCCATCCACGACGGCCAGGGCCGGGTGATCGGGACGCTGTGCGGTGTCGACCGGCACAGCGTCGCCGTGAGCGACGAGGCGCAGGCGATCCTTGCCGGTCTCGCGCGTGCGATCGAGGCACACGTCGACGACGACGCGCGGATGGTGCTGCGCCGGACTGAGAGCGGCTGGCGGGTCGGCACCGACACCGAGGACGACGTGACCGCAGCCATGGTGCTTGCCGATCTCGTCGCCGGCGAGACCGCGCCCGCGCGGCGCCCGCCGCGCGTCGAGGAGGGCGTCGACGAGGTCGAGCGGCTGCGCGTGGCGGTCTCACAGCTCGAGCACGCGCTGTCGGCACGGGTCGTCGTCGAGCAAGCCATCGGCATCTTGGCCGAGCGGCATCACGTCGCGCCGCGGGCCGCGTTCGAGCGGCTGCGCAAGGCCGCGCGCTCACGCGGACGGAAGGTGCACGACCTCGCGCGCGAGGTCGTCGCGTCGGCGTCGTCGCCCGGCGTGCCGTTGCCGCCCGAGCTCGCGGGCCGCCGCTGACCCCGGGCGACGCGGCCCCGCAGCCGCGGGCCGTCACACCTGTTGCGCTGGCCGCGCTCGTGGCCGAGCGGGTCGTCGAGCTCGACCTGACCCACCCGGCGCGCGTAGGCATCGACCGCCCGCCGTTCGCGCGACTCGACCTTGCCCCGCTCGTCGCGGACGCGTTGCAAAGGTGGTCGCGGCCGGCCGTCGTCGTCCGCGTTGCCGACTTCCTGCGACCCGCGTCGGTCCGGCTGGAGCGCGGCCGCGACGACCCGGACGCCTACTACGAGGACTGGATCGACACCGGCGCGCTACGACGGGAGGTGCTCGAACCGGCCGGGCCGCAAGGCTCCGGCGAGCTGCTGCCGACGTTGTGGGACGCCGAGCGCGACCGCGCGACGCGCGCCGACTATGTGCCGTTGGCGGAGCGCACCGTCGTCCTCGTCGACGGCTGGTTCCTGCTGCGCGACCACCCACCGTTCGACCTGACCGTGCACGTCTCCGTGTCACCGGCCGCCCGACGTCGTCAGGTCGCGGCCGAAGACGCAGCCCGGATGCTGCCTGCATTCGAGCGCTACGACGCCGAGGTCGCGCCGGCCACGATCGCGGACGTCGTCGTTCGCGCCGACGACGCCCGGCATCCCGCGGTCGTCGAGAAGTGACCAGGCGGCGAGCGTTGATACGGTCGCCGCCATGCCGCCGGATCTGAGCGCGTTGCTCGCCGACCTCCAGGCCGAACACGCCGACCTCGACACCCTGGTCGCGGGCGCGGACCTGTCGCGACCGTCGGCCGCCGCGGGCTGGACGATCGGCGACTGCCTGGGCCATCTGTGGTTCTTCGACCGCGAGGCGACGACGGCGCTGCGTGACCCGGACGCGTTCAACGCGGGGCTGGCAAGGATCGCGGCAGACCCTGACGGCTACATGGCCTCGACCCTCGACGAGGCGCGGGCGCTGGGCGACAAGCTGTCGGAGCACGCACGTGAGCAGCGCGGAGAGCTGCTCGACGCGTTGCGCGCTGCGGACCCTTCCGCGAAGGTGCCGTGGTACGGCCCGCCGATGTCGCCGGCGTCGTTCGCGACGGCCCGGCTCATGGAGTACTGGGCGCACGGCCAGGACATCGCCGACGGCCTCGGCGTCAGCCGAACGCCGACCGCGCGGCTCAAGCACATCTGCCATCTCGGCGTACGGACCCGAGGGTTCTCCTTCGCCGCGCACGGACTGCCGGCGCCGGAGGCGGACGTCTACGTCTCGTTGTCCGCGCCCGACGGCGACACGTGGACGTGGGGCGACCCGTCATCGGCCGACCACGTCGAGGGTCGAGCGCTCGACTTCTGCCTCGTCGTCACCCAACGACGGCTCGTCGGCGACACCGGCCTCTCTGTCACCGGCGAAGTTGCCCAGGAGTGGATGCGGATCGCGCAGGCGTTCGCCGGCGGCGGCACGACGACCGACGAGTCACGCCGCGGCCTCCCCATCTGACCCTCCCCGCCCACTTCGGATGTCGTGCGACCACGACACGCCGAGCGAAGGGCCGGAAAGTGGTCGCACGACATCCGAAGTGGAGGTCTGGGGTCAGGTGATGGTGACTTCGGTCGTGTAGATGTTCGTTCCGGCGACCGCGGCCTGCGGTGACTCTTGCTGATACGCGTTCGACGGTCCTAGCAGCACACTGACGTGCAGCCTGCGGTCGGCCCCGGCGACCAGGTGCACAATTCGCGTGCCGGTCGCGCCGGAGATGCGTACGGCGTAGCGATGCCGCGCCAGGAACGTCGGCGGGGTCACGACCGACGCCGACCCGCTGCCGGAAAGCTGGAAGCTGCGCGGGCCCGCGGTGGTCAAGGTCGAGAACTCGCGGGCGGTGCGACGTGTCGACACCTGCCAGCCGTAGACGGCGTAGGCGTTGTCCGCGCTGGTGAAGGTGAACGACGCCGGCGTCGGCGTGGGATGCGCGAAGTCGAACATGATCGGGTCGATCGACTGGGCTAGGTCGCGCGTCCAGTAGGGCCACGCGTGCGTGCCGGCGCCGTAGGAGTCGAAGTACGCCGGGATGTGCAGCGCGTTCAGTCGCGACTGGAAGTCGTTGTTGCTGTTCCAGACGAGGAACTCGATGCTTCCGCCGCCGTACGACGCCGGCGTCGTGTCGTACGGGCCGGGTGTGCCGTTGCCCCAATACATCGCCATGCGCGTCCAGCGCAGGTTCTCGGCGAGCGTCGCCGGGTCGTGTGCCGCCCAGTTGATGCCGTCGGTCGCGGGGTTGCCGAAGAACGTGTCCGGCGGCTCCTGGTCGAGGCCCATCTCGGTCGCGTTGATGACCGCCATCGCACCGATGCGGTCACGAGTGTCGTAGTAGATGTCCGGAGCACCGGAGTAGGCGAGCGCCGTGGCGAACATGTCGGGGTGCCGCGCGGCGTAGCTCATCGAGCAGAAGCCGCCCTGCGACAAGCCGGCGATCGCGCGCTGCGAACGGGTGGGGATCGTGCGCAGGTTGGCGTCCACCCAAGGCACCAGCTGCTTGATGTGGAACGTCTCCCACAGCTGCGTGCCGTCCGGCCAGTCGGTGCACCAGCCGCCGCCGCCGTCGTCGAGGGCGATGTCGGGCATCACCGTGATGAGCTGCCGGTTGCCGATGACCTTCTGCGCGTTGCCTTGCACTGTCCAGTCGGAGGCGGTGCCGCTGGTGCCGTGCAGCAGGTAGAAGACGGGGTAGCGGCGGTGCTTCTGCGCGGAGTAGCCCGGGGGCAGGAGGATGTAGATGTTGGCCGGACGTGGCAGCGCCTTCGTCGTCACAACGACGGCCAGCAGCCGCGGGTTGAGCTCCTTGACGGAGGTCACGTGCAGACCGGCGGCGTCATGCAGGCCCGGGCCCGTCGTCGTTGCCCGCGAGCCTGCGAGCGCGGGGGCCGCGCCGAGCATCGTCATGGCCGAGAAGGCCGCGATCCACCGCTTGATCCGCATGGTGAAGCCTTCGGCGTGACCGCGCCTAGTCCTGCCGCTGGCGCGACAACCATGTGGTGATGAGCCAGTGCGCGATCGACGCCGGCGGCGGCAGCAGCGGCCGACCGTTGTCGAGGTCGTCACGGCTGAACCACCGCGCGTCCTCGAGCTCGTCGTCGCCGGTGTCGACCTCGCCGCCGACCGCACGCGCCTCGAAGCCGAGCATCAGCGAGGCCGGGAACGGCCAGGGCTGACTGCCGCGATAGGTGATGTCGTCGACGACGACACCGGACTCCTCGAGGATTTCCCGCGCGACCGCCTGTTCCAGTGACTCGCCGGGCTCGACGAAACCGGCGAGCGTCGAGTAACGGCCGGGCGGCCACGTCGGCTGCCGGCCGAGCAGACAGCGGTCGCCGCCGTCGTGGACCAGCATGATGACGGCGGGGTCCGTGCGTGGGAAGTGCTCGCTGCCGTCGGCATCGCAGCGACGCACCCAGCCCCCCTGCACCGGACGGGTCGGCTCGCCGCAACGCGGACAGCGGACGTGCGTCCGATGCCAGTTGGCCAGCGCGACGGTGCTGACGAGCAGGCCCGCATCACGGTCGGACAACAGTGCGCCGACGTCACGCAGTGACGCCGGCCGCGCCCCGAGCTTGCGTGGCGGAGTGCCGACCGCCCCGAAGTACGGGATGTCGTCGTCATCGACCCCGAGGAAGTAGCTCTCGCCGTCGTGCGACGCGGCATCGACGAACAACAGCCCGTCGTCGCCCGCTGTCGTCCGGTGTTCCTCGTCGACGACCAGCAGCAGGCCGCGGGCACGCGCGTCGGACATCCACTGCTCGTCCTTGCGCCGGTGGGCGGCCCGATCCACACCGGCGCGGGACAGCGCCGGGACACCACCCATGGAGGCGACCCTAGCCGGGTAGGGCGGACACCGTGCGGGTCGCGTCGTTCAACATCCTCCACGGCCGGTCGACGCTCGACGGCATCGTCGACGCCGACCGGCTGCGCGAAGCGGTGCACAAGCTCGATGCGGACGTCCTCGGACTGCAGGAGGTCGATCGCGCCCAGCCACGGTCGCATGGCCTCGACCTGACCGCGATCGCCGCCGAGGCGATGGGCGCGGTCGACGCACGCTTCGTGCCCGCGTTAGTCGGTACGCCGGGCGAAGGCTGGCGTCCCGCGCGTCGCGACGAGGACCTGACGGCACCGGCGTACGGGATCGCGCTGTTGAGCCGCCGACCCGTGCAGTCGTGGGTGACGACGCGACTGCCGGCATTGCCGTTACGCCGCCCACGGGACGAGCCACGCGTCGCCGTCGGTGCGGCGATCGGCGGCGTGACCATCTTCAACACGCACCTGTCGTTCCTGCCGCCATGGAACCGCGTGCAGCTGCTAAGCCTGCTGCGGACGTTGCGCGGTCTGCACGGGCCGCAGGTGCTCACCGGCGACCTCAACATCGGCGGCCGGCTGCCGCGCATGCTGCGCGAGTGGACGCCGACCTTCGAAGCGCTGACGTTTCCGGCCGAGGCGCCGCGGCGGCAGCTCGACCATGTCCTCGTCCGTCGCTGTACGCCGACGGTGCGCGCGGTCGAGGTGCTCGAGCTCGCGTTGTCGGACCATCGCGCCGTCGTGGTGGACCTCGACCTGGGCGACTAGAGCAGCTCCGCTAGCTCCTCGCGCGACAGCAGGCGGTCCGGGCGCTTCACCGTGCCCGTGCGGACATAGAGGAAGCCGGCGTCGACCTCCTCCGGATCCGCACCGGCAAGGTCGGCCCAGGCCAACCGGTAGACCGACAGCTGCAACGAAGCCGCAGCGAAGTCGGTGGGCACGGATCCGGTCTTGAAGTCGATGACGTCGAACCCGCCGTCCTCGCGCGGATAGACCGCGTCGATCCGGCCACGCACCAGGCGGCGACCGACGACGAGCTCGAACGGCTGCTCCACGGCGACCGGTCGCCGGTCCCCCCAGCCGTCCGCGAGGAAGCGGTCCTGCAACCGGGTCAGCTCCTCGTCCGACAGGTCGGCGTCACCCGCGCCGGGCAGGTCGTCGGGCTCCAGCAGCGGCACGGCGCCGTAGAGCTGTTCGACCCAGGCGTGGAAGCGGGAGCCCCGTCGCGCCTGCGGCTCCGGCCGAACCGGCACCGGACGCGCGAGCGACTGTGCGAGCGCAGATGGGTCACGGGCGAGCGCGACGACCTGGCTGGCAGTCAGCCGTCGCGGCAGCGGCACCTCGCGCACGGCGACGCGCTGCCGGCGCAGCTCGTCGAGCAGCAGGTCGGACTCGTCGTCCCAACGAGCGACCGTCGCTGCCTCTCGCGGCGACAGCCCGCCGACGTCGGAGGTAGCCGGAGCGACCGCCATCGCAGCCGCCACCAGGTCGGCAGCATGCACCCGCTGCCCGAGGGCGTCGGCGTCGTACGACGGCGGCCACGCGACGTCGTCGGCAGTCAGCTGGGCCATCGGGTTGCTGTCGTCGTCGACCGCATCCACCCACCCGTCGACGAAACCGAGACCGGAGTCGGCGAGGTCGCGCAGCTGCACCAGCAGCTCCGACGGCCCCATCGGCTTCTGCCGCGTCGCACCCCACCAGTAGCCGCTGGCCAGCACCCGTTTCGCGGCGCGGGTCACCGCGACGTAGCCGAGCCGGCGCTCCTCGTCCGCGTCGTCGGAGGTGCATGCCGACTTGAACTCCTCGAGCCCCTTGGTCGTGAGCGCCGGTGCCGGCGGGAGGTCGGCTGCGTCACCGCGAATCGCGTACGGCAGCACCTGCGCGTTGCTGGTCCAGCGCTGCCTCGGCCGCGTGCTCGGGAAGACGGTCGCCGTAAGCCCGGGGATCGCGACGACGTCCCACTCGAGGCCCTTGGCCTTGTGCACCGTGAGCAGCTTCACCGTGTCAGCGTCGGATACGCCGCCCACGTCGAGGCCCGACTCGGCGGCGACCGCGGCGTCGAGCCAGCCGAGGAACGACGCGAGATCGCTCTCACCCTCGATCCCCGCAAACTGCGCGGCGTGGTCGAGGAACGCTGCCAGGTTCGCGACTCGGGCCGCGGCGACGCGCGTCATCTCCGTCTCGAGCTCGACGTCGAGACCGATCCGTCGGACCACCTCCGCCGCCACCTCGACGATCGGCTGCCCGACGAGTGCGCGCAGCGCATCGAGCTCCGACCGCAACGCGATCAGCCGCTCGATGGCCTCAGGCGACAGGTCCTCGTCACTGGGCTTCACGAGGTCGACGACGTCGAGCAGCGACGCCACGTCGACCGCGTCGACGCCTTCCGTCGCCTTCCGCAGAGCCGCATCGACGTCTGTGTCGTCCGCCTGCGCCGCCGCCGAACGCGGCGACGCGAGGTAGGTCGCGCGACGCCCCAACGCGGCCAGGTCGCGGGGCCCGATCCGCCATCGGGGACCGGTGAGGATGCGCAGCATCGCGGGGTTGGCGGTCGGTTCGACGAGCACGCGCAGCACGGCGACGAGGTCGGCCACCTCAGGCATCTCGAGCAACCCGCCGAGACCGACGACCTCGACCGGAACGTCACGTCGTACCAACGCCCGGTGCAGCAGCGGGAAGTCGGTGCGCCGGCGGCACAACACCGCAACCTTGCCGGCGTCGACCTCCTCTTCGTGCACCGCGCGTGCGATCTGGGCGGCGACCCACTCTGCCTCGGTGTCGACACGGTCGAGCAGCGCGACCACGATGTCGCCCTCGTCGTCACGTCCGGGCGCTGCGGACAGCCCCGGCACGTCGACCACCGGCCGGCGCTGCGCACCTTGCGACCCTGTCAGCGGAGCGGCGATCGTGTTGGCGGCGGTCAGGATGCGACCACCACAACGGAAGCTGGTCATCAACGGCCGTACGTCGTCGGTGCCGCCGAAGTGGTCACGGAACCGCAGGAGGTTTCCGACCGACGCCCCGCGCCAGCCGTAGATGCCCTGGTTGGGGTCGCCTACCGCGGTCACCGCGTGACCGCCGCCGAACAGGCGCGACAACAGCAGGCGCTGCGCTATCCCGGTGTCCTGATATTCATCGAGCAGCACGAGCCGGAAGCGATCGCGCTCGATCGCGCACACCTCGTCGGAGGCCATGGCGATCTCCGCCGCCAGCGCCACCTGGTCGCCGTAGTCGATGAGCTCGAGACGTTGCTTCTCCGCGCGGTAGTCCTCGACGAGTCCGAGCAGCTCGTCCCGCGCACGGGCCGAGTCGGCACAGCCGCGGATCTCCTTGGTCGGCGAGGCGAGAGCGTCGACCTGCGCGATGAAGTCGGCGTCGGCACGGCGGACGTCATCGGGCGTCGCGAGATGTTCGGCCATCTCGCCGTCGAGCGCGATGAGGTAGGCCGCGACCGTCGCCGGCTGCCAGGTGACATGACGGAACGGGCCCTTCGCCTTGCGGACCACGCGCATGGCCAGTTGCCACCGGCCGGCCTCGGTCATCAGCGTCGTCACCGGCTCGCGGCCGATCCGCAGTGCATGGTCGCGCACGATCCCTGCGGCATAGGAGTGGTACGTCGCGACCGTGGGCGTCTCGTCGACGAGCGTCCCGGGAGCGAGCCGGCGCAGCGCCTTGCGCACCGACTCGGCGAGCTGACCGGCCGCCTTGTTGGTGAAGGTGAGACCGAGGATCGCCGAGGGTGACACGCCATGGAAGGCGACTGCGTGTACGACGCGCGCCGCCATCACTGTCGTCTTGCCGGAGCCTGCGCCGGCCACGACGAGCTGGGGCGACAGCGGCGCCGTCGCCGCTGCGAGCTGCTCGTCGGTGAACGGCTTGCCGAGGAGGTCGCGCAGGTAGCCGCCGCCGGCCGTGGGCAGGGCCATCGCGATCGTCATCGCACGACCTGCTCTCCCGCGTCCTGCGCCGGGCACACGGCCTGGAACGCGCAGCTTCCGCAGCTGTCGTTGATGCGCGCGCACAGCTGTTCGGCGCGGATCCCCGCGGCCGTTCGGTCGACGAGCTCGTCGGCCCAGGTCGGCGACTCAGCCGGCAGCGACGGCTGGTCGCGCACGATCGGCAGGCCGCTGGCGAGCTCGGTGCGGAGGTAGACGAGCTCGGCGCCGCCAAGAGAAGTGTCCGCGGCCACGTGTCGGTCGAACGCACCTTCGCGAACCGCCAGCTGGTAGACGCCGAGCTGCGGATCTGCGGCGACCACCGCCTTGCCTTTCGCGGCGCGACCGGTCTTGAAGTCGACGACGTGCACCCGGCCATCGGCGTCGATCTCGAGCCGGTCGACCGCGCCACGCAGCACGACATCGCGGATCGACACCTCGAAGTCCGCCTCGCTCGCGACACCCTCACGGTCGCAGGCATCGAGCCAGCGGACGAACCGCTGCAGCGACCGTCGCGCCTCCTCGCGTTCACGGTCGGCCTGCCAGGCTGCTTCGAACCCGAGCGCGGACCAGACGTTCTCCAACCGCTCGACGAGCGCGTCAGCGTCCGGCTCGAGAACGCCGTCGGCGACGAGCTTCGCGAGTGCGTGGATGACCGTTCCGAACCCCTGCGCGGCGCTCGCCGCGCCGCCCGCGTTGACCTCGCGTTCCAGGAACCAGCGCAACGGACACATCTCGTAGGACGCCACCGCCGAGCCGGACAGCCGCAGCGGCTTGGCCAGGTCGCGGATCGAACGCACGCCAGGAGTCCAGTCACGCACCCCCCACCACGACTGCGGATCCGCAACAGGAACAAGCGGTGAACCGTCGTCGGCCCTCGCGGCAGCGAGCCGGGCCAGCCGCGCGGCAGCCGCAGTGCGCAGAGGCTCCGAACTGGCGGCGTCCTGGAGCACCCGACGCAACCGCGCGACCAGCGACGCGGGCGAGAGCAGGTCGACGCCGGCGAGCCGAGTGGCGGGTAGCCCGTCGACGACCTCGTCGAGGAACCGCGACGGCCGGGCGCCGGCCTCGTCGATCGCGTTGACGGCGGTGACGATGCAACGCCGCCGCGCGCGGGTCAGCGCGACGTAGAACAACCGGCGCTCGTCGACGAGCAGCTGCTGCGTCGTGGGGGCGGGTCGCACGTCGTCGACGTCGACCTCGTCGGCGTCGAGCAACGATCCGCGGCGGCGCAGGTCGGGCCAGATGTCCTCCTGCACGTCGGCGACGATCACGACGTCCCACTCGAGGCCCTTCGACCGGTGCGCGGTCAGCAGCCGCACCGCCCCGCTGGTCGCCACTCGTTCTTCCTGCGGCGAGGCGGGGATCTCCTGCATGCCGAGCTCGTCGAGCAACGTCCCGACCCCCGCGCGTGGCTCACGCTCTTCGAGCCGGGCCGACGCCTCGAACAGCGCGACGACCGCGTCGAGGTCACGGTCGGCGTTCCGCGCCGAAGCGCCGACACCTGCCGCCTCCGTCGACAGCCGGCGAGCCCATCCGCTGTCGTGCCACAGCACCCACAGGGCCTCCTCGGGAGTGCCGCCACCGCGCAGCACCTCGGCGGCCTTCGACAACAGCTCGTGCAGGCGCAGCACGGGCGCCGCCATCCACTCGTCGACGGCAACGAGGTCGCGCGGATCGGCAACGACGTCGCGCAACAACACCGACGAGGCGGTCGGCACGACGGAGCCTGAGTCACGATCGAGGGCACGCAGTCGCCGGCCGAGGGCACGAAGGGTGCTCGGCCGCGCGCGACCGAGCGGCGAGAGCAGCAGCAACCGCGCGTCGTCGGGGGTCAGGACAGCGAAGCCGCCCTCATCGGCGATGCGCAGCCCGATCAGCAGCGGCGCCACCGCTGGGTCGCGCGCCACCGGGACGTCGTCGGCGGCCACCGAGACCGGCACACCGGCGGCGACCAGCGCGCGACGCAGCACCGGCAGGCTGCGGACCCCCGACCGGACCAGCACCGCGATCTCGTCCCACGGCACGCCGTCCTGCAGGTGCGCGCGCCGGACCAGGTCGGCGATGGCCGCGACCTGCTCGGACTCGCTCGGGAAGAGGTGCACAGCCGGCGCATCGCCGTCAGGTCCACGAGGCTCGAGTGCGCGGTGCGCTCGCAGCCGCTCGGTGGACAGCCCCGGCGCGGTGATGCGAGCCGCGACTCGCCGCGTCGCGCTCAGCAGCGCGGCGCCGGCACGACGGGAGACACCGAGGGTCAGCACCGGCGCGGGATTGCCGGCGGCCGTCGGGAACCGGTCGGGAAACCGCAGGAGGTTGCCGACGTCGGCGCCGCGGAAGGCGTAGATCGCCTGGTCCGGATCGCCGACGACGACCAGGTCACGTCCGCCGCCGACCAGCATCTGGAGCAGCCGCTCCTGGGACGGGTCGGTGTCCTGGAACTCATCGACGAAGACTGCTCGGTAGCGCTCCCGGATCGTGGTGGCGACGTCGGGCCGGTCGAGCAGGTCGGTGGCCGCCGCGACGAGGCCGGCGTAGTCGACCTCGCCGCGGGCGTCGAGCACGTCGAGGTACTCGTCGAGGAACGTCCCCGCCGCGACCCAGGCCACGCGTGACTGCTGCTCGCCGAGCTTGCGCAACGCCGCGCCGTCGAGGCCTCGCTCCCGCGCGCGGTCGAACAACGCCGCGACCTCGCGGGCGAAGCCGCGGGTGAGCAGAGCCGGGCGCAGCTCGACCGGCCACTGCACCGTGCCGGCACCCTCCGCGTGACCCGCGAGCAGCTCACGGATGCGCACGTCACGCTCGGGTTGCGACAGCAGTCTCGGCAGCCGCCCCGGCTCGGCGTAGGCACGGACGAGCGCGAAGCACCAGGAGTGGAACGTGTAGGCCGCCGGCTCGGCGACGGTGCGCCCGAGCCGGGTGGCGATCCGCTCGCGCAGCTCGTCGGCGGCCTTGCGGCTGAAGGTCAGGACGAGGATCTGGTCCGGCGCCGCGCCGCGCTCGACCCGGTCGACGACGGCCTCGACGAGGGTCGTCGTCTTGCCGGTGCCCGGCCCGGCGAGCACGAGCAGCGGGCCGCCCGCGTGCTCGACGGCCGCGCGCTGCGAGGGGTCGAGGTCAGGCGCGACCGGCGGCTCGACCGCAGGGCGGACGAGCCGGTACGCCGGCGCCGAGGGGGGCATGTGTCGATGACACCACGCCAGGGCGACACTTCCCCGCTGTCACGCGCGTCGAGCGGTCACTCGACGCCGATGCACTGCCAGGTCTGGGTGCTGACGAGCGGGCAGACCCGGCCGCCGTTCGAGACGTAGACACCGACGACGCCCACGGCGACGGTCGTGCCGTTGCTGTCGCGGCGGACGGTGATCGGCAGCGACTGACGCGTGCGCGGGCTGACGATGGTGACCGGCGGCGTGCAGAAGGGGATGTCCTCGCCGAGACCTGCGCACGCCTGCCCATTGCGCACCGCGGCGCCGCCGCCCGGCTCGCCGTTGACGGTGAAGCCGACCGAGACCCCGTTGTCGGTGCTTGTCTGCACGCCTATCGGAAACGACTGGGCGAACGACGGCGCGACGACACCGACTACAGCAGCAGCGGTGACGCCGAGGACGACGAGACGACGGTTCACTGGCGAGATCCCTCCCGGGCGATGCCGGTCGGACGACCGGGTGCGCCGCCACTTCGACACCGCCCGGCCGGTTCCTGCTCCGGGAGAGCCGGATGGATCAGCGGCCGTCCCAGCGTGCCTTGCGCATGTCGACGCGGTCGCCGTTGACGGGCACGCCTTCAGCCCGGAGCAGGTCGAGCTGGCGGTCGCCCTTGTGCGTCGCACACGTGCCGTCAGCGTGCAGCACGCGGTGCCACGGCACCTCGCTGCCGTGCCGGGACATCACCATGCCGACCGCGCGCGCGGAGCCGGCGCCGACGAAGTCGGCGACGTCGCCGTACGCCATGACCTTCCCGGCCGGGATGCGGTCGACGGCATCGAGCACCCGGCGGACGAACGGCGTCACGGTCACCGACGCTAACGTGCCAGATAGCGTGCACAGTCATGCGCATCCTCGTCATCGGTGGGTCGTCGTTCGTCGGTCGCGGCATCGTGCAGGCAGCCATCGACGAGGGTCACGACGTCACGCTGTTCAACCGCGGCAAGACCGACCCCGGCGCGTTCCCGGAGGCCGAGCACTTGACCGGAGACCGCAACAGCGACCTTTCGGCGCTCGACGGACGCGAGTGGGACGCCACGGTCGACGTCTGCGCCTATGTGCCGGCGCAGGTGCGCTCGTTGCTGGCGCGACTCGGCGATCGCTCCGGCCACTACACCTTCGTGTCGACCATCAGCGTCTACGGGCAGGACGTGCCGGACCAGGGGTTCACCGAGGACGCGCCGCTGCTCGAACCCGCGTGGGACGACGAGCTGGTGATGGAGAAGTACGGCGAGCTCAAGGTCGCCTGCGAGCAAGTCGCCCAGGAGCTGGCGGGTGACCGGCTGCTCGTCATCCGCCCCGGCTACGTCCTCGGGCCGCACGACCCGACGCACCGCTTCACCTACTGGGTCGAGCGAGTCGCCGATGCCCGGTCTCCGATGGCCGGGCCGGACGCGGACCAGCCGCTGCAGGGGGTGGACGCGCGCGACCTCGGCGCGTTCACGGTGTCGCAGCTGTCGAAGCAGGTCGTGGACGCGTTCCATGTCACCGCGCCAGAACCCGCACCGACCTTCGCGGAAGTGCTGCAGACGATTGCCGGTGCCATCGACGTGCAGCTGCCCGAGGTGCGATGGGTCGGCGCGAAGGAGCAGCTGCCGCTCACCGCGCCGCCGTCGTGGTGGCCGAAGATGCGGGCGTCGCTCGCCAAGGCGCGCGAGGCCGGGTTCACCTGGCGACCACTCGCTGACACCGCGCGCGACACCTACGAGTGGGTGACGGCCGAGCGCGCAGCCGGCCGCTACACACCACGCCCCGGTGTCGGCCCGACGCCGGAACAGGAGCAAGAGCTCCTGGCGACCCGCTCGTGATCATGGCGTTGAGGTAGGCGCAACGCCATGATCACGCGCTGAACTCTGGCGCAACGCCATGATCACGATCGAAGACAATGCGCGAGACGGCGAAGGGATAACTACTGCACGCGTAGGCGCAGGACCGTGTTCGTCGGGGCGCTTGGACTCGTTGCTTCGCCGCCGACCAGCCACGCGGCTCCGTCAGCCACCGCGACTCCCGCGTCGGACTCGGCGCGCGGCAGTGACCCGACCCGGGTTGCGCGCCCGGTTTGCAGGTCGATGCGTTCGATCGCCGCCGTGGCAACCGCGCCATGCCGGCCACCGGCGACGTAGAGCGAACCTCCCAGCGCGAACGCCATCGCGTGCGCGAGCGCTGCCGGCAGCCGACCGATCACGGTCGCTCTTCCTGTCGACAGGTCGACGCGTTGCACGGCGTCGGTCTGCGCACCGGTTGACGTCCCCTCTGTCGTGGCGAGCGCACCACCGACGACATAGACCGCACCACCGACGGCGGCGACGGCCGGATAACGGACGCCGATCGGCAGCCGCGCGACCCGGCGGAACGAGCGACCGTCTGTGGTCGCCAGTACGTCGCGCGTCATCGCACTTCCGCTGAAGCCGCCGACGACATACGCCGTGCCGCCGGTCACCGCCGACGCGCTGTCCGAACGCGGTTGCGGCAACGACGCCACAGCGTGTGACCCGGAGGCGTTCCACTGCTGCACTGTCGCGACGGTGGTCGCCGCGCCGCCGCCGAAGACGTAGGCGCCGCCACCGAGCCCGGCCCCGCTCGCGTCATGCACCGCCGCCGCGAGCGGACGGGCTGCGGTGCTCTTCCGGCCCGTGAGGTCGATACGCCACGCCCGCGCCGTCGTCGTGTCGCCGGGCGCGAGGCCGCCGAGCACGAGCAACGCTGCGCCTTGCGGGACGACGACCGTTCGCGAGACGCCTACAGGCAGCCGCATGAACGTGGACACCGCGAGCTTGTTCGCAGGCTGGTCAGAAGCCGGCTGCGACGCCGACGACGACTGCGTCCCGATCGGCCGCGGTGCGGCCGTGCGGTGCGAGAGCGTCGTCGTCGAGCTGCACGCAGTCGCAGCCACCGCGGCCGACAGCGCCGCGGCGAGCAGACGCCTCACCGGGTGACGCCGGTGTGCCCGAGGCTGTAGCGCCCGGGCTGCGGCCACACGCACAGGCCGTGCGGTTGCAGCCCGACCGCGATCCGCGCGATCAGGTGCCCGTCCTTCGTCGACAGCGCGTAGACCGTGCTGCTGTAGCGACCGGCCAGCCACAGCACCTTGCCGTCGGGCGACACGCCGCCCATGTCAGGAGTGCCACCGCCGGCGATGTGCCACGTCGCGACCTTGCGGTGCGTGGCGAAGTCGATGACGGTGACGCTGCCGGCCCGACGGTTCGTGACGTAGAGCTGCTTCCCGTCGCGACTCGGGTAGAGCCCGTGCGCATCGGCGCCGGTGTGCATGAAGCCGAGCTTCCTGAACCGCGCTCCGTCGATCCGCCAGACGCCGTTGTTGTAACGATCCGCGACGTAGAACACGCGACCCGTCGGGTCGAGCTTCACGTCCTGCGGGCTCGAACCCGGCAGGTGCAGGTAGCCCATGACGTGCATCGTGTGCAGATTGATCTTCACGAGCTGGGCGGAGAACTCGCAGCTCGCGATGAGATAACCACCGTTGGCGCTGAAGTCCATGTGGTCGATGCCCGGACACGGCACGGACAGCCGGTGACGCAACGCGAAAGTGTGCGGGTCACGGAAGTCGAGCCGACGCAGCGCTTCCGAGACGACGATGGCGTAGCGACCGTTGGGCGTGAAGTACATGTTGTACGGGTCGTTCACCGCGATTGTTCTGACCGGCTTGCCCGTGCGCGGGTTGAACGCGGTCAGGCTGTTGCCGATGTCGTTCGTCGCATAAAGCGTCTTCATGTCCCACGACGGCACGATGTGCTGGGGGTTGGTGCCGGTCGCGTAGTGCCCGACGATCTGCATCGTGTTCGGGTTGATGACGTCGACCGATGCGCCGCCGCTGTTCGGAACGTAGATCAGATAGGGATCGCCCTTGACCGCCGCGCTGAGCATGTTCGCGCCCGCGTCGGCGTAGAGGTTGGCGCTGCTCGCAATCGGCGGCATGCCGGGCAACGGCGCGTTCGCGGACAACGACCCGCGCCCGACGCTCTTGTGGCTGGGTGCCGGCATAGCGGGTGTCGACGAGTGCGCTGTCGCGGGCGACTGCTCGGGCACCGCGAGATCGGCGCGGTCGGAACGGTCGTGACCACCACCGCCACAGCCCACGAGCGCGATCGCGAGGAGCGACAGGACGGACGCCGCGGTGAGGCTCAGCCGCTGCCACCGGTTCAGCCGCGTCGTCGTACGACGATGCTGCGGTTCGGTGGAGCCGGGAAGCACGGGACTCCTCAGGGAAGTGTTCGGTTCGCTACTGACGGTATCCGCCTGCAGCGCGTCCAACACCGATGACGTGCCCAAGAAGTGGTGAGGTACCCGCCTCAGCGCACGAGGTCAGTAGACCGGTTGCGACTTGTCCACTTGTGTCGCCCACGCCGTCACGCCACCCTGCACGTGCTTCGCATCGGCGAAGCCGGCCTGTTTCAGCAGCGCCAGCGCCTCGGCGGAGCGTACGCCGGTCTTGCAGTAGGTCACGATCGGCCGGTCCTGCGGCAGCTCCGCGAGCTTCGACGGGAGGTCACCCTTCGGGATCAGCACCGCGCCGGGAATGCGCACGATCTCCCACTCGGCCGGCTCACGCACGTCGACCAGCAGGAAGCTCTCGTCGCGGTCCTGCATCTCCTTCAGCTCGCTCGCGGTGATCGTCGAGCCGGCGGCCGCCTGTTGCGCCTCGTCGGAGACAGTGCCGCAGAACGCTTCGTAGTCGATGAGCTCGGTGATGGTCGGGTTCTTGCCGCACAGCGGGCACTCGGGGTCCTTGCGCACCTTGACCGCGCGATAGGTCATCTCGAGGGCGTCGTAGATCATCAGCCGGCCGACCAGCGGGTCACCCACGCCCGTCAACACCTTGATGGCCTCGGTGACCTGGATCGAGCCCACGCTCGCGCACAGCACACCGAGCACCCCGCCTTCGGCGCACGACGGGACCATGCCGGGCGGCGGCGGCTCGGGGTAGAGGCAGCGGTAGCACGGACCGTGCTCGGCCCAGAAGACGCTCGCCTGGCCGTCGAAGCGGTAGATCGATCCCCAGACGTACGGCTTGTCCAGCAGCACGCACGCGTCGTTGACGAGGTAGCGCGTCGCGAAGTTGTCGGTGCCGTCGACGATGAGGTCGTAGTCGGCGAAGATGCGCATCGCGTTGGAGGAGTCCAGCCGCTCCTGGTGCAGGTTGACCTGCACGAGCGGGTTGATCTCGCGGACGCTGTCACGCGCGCTCTCCGCCTTCGAGCGGCCGACGTCGGACTGGCCGTGGATCACCTGGCGCTGCAGGTTCGACTCGTCGACGACGTCGAAGTCGATGATGCCGAGAGTGCCGACACCGGCCGCGGCGAGGTACATGAGCGCGGGCGATCCCAGACCGCCGGCGCCGACGCAGAGCACCTTCGCGTTTTTCAGCCGCTTCTGCCCGTCCATGGCGACGTCGGGGATGATCAGGTGCCGCGAGTAGCGCCGGATCTCATCCGGCGTCAGCGACTCGGCGGGCTCGACGAGCGCGGGCAGTGACACAGCGAAATCTCCTCGACGTCACGATTTCTTGCGGACACAAGTGTCCCACGGACTCAAACCATCCGTCGGGTGAGGTTCTTCCCGAGCACCACGGGAATCACAGGGGTATCACCACCACCCCAGTAGGAGCACAGTCGAGGAGTGATGCAACCGTGGGCGCGACGGACAAGCTGAAGAACAAGGCTCAGTCGCTCGAGGGCGAAGGCAAGAAGAAGCTCGGCGACGCGATGGACAACGAGCAGATGCAGGCCGAGGGCAAGGCCGACCAGATGAAGGGCGACCTCAAGCAGGCCGGCGAGAAGGTGAAGGACGCCTTCTAAGCCGGACCACTAGACCTCAGAACCCCGTCAGTCGCCGGGCCGCCACCACGGGCGGCGCCGGCGATCGGCGTCTTCCGGGACGATGTCCCTCTGGCCCGCTCCCGGCGGCGTCTGCCACGGCGCCGCATCGGAGTCGCCGTCATCCGCCGGTTCGTCGTTCGGCGCCGCGTCCAGCGGCGCGTCGTCCGCGGTCGTCTCATCTGCCGGCGCCTCGTCCAGCCGCAGCTCAGTCACGGCGGGCTCCGGGCCGCTCGCGCGAACCGTCGCGCCGGGGCGCGTCGTACGCCGGCGCAGCAGCGCCTCGGCCAGGGCGAGCACCGCCTCGTCGATGTGCGCCGACAGCCGCCCCTCCGCGGCCGAGACCGCCCGCTCCACCGCCGTCCCCACTCGCGCGTCGACGTCGTCGGTCGCAGCGGCTTCGACCTTCGCTGCCAGGCCCCCGTCGCCGAACAGGGCCTCCCACAGCTCTCCGAGCTCGACCAGGACCGGATCGTCGGCCGGCTCCGCCGGCACGGCAGGTGCCGGTTCCTCCTCCTCGGTGATCGCGGCCAGCAGCTCGTTCAGCCGGTCCTCGAGGGCGCTCACCCGCTCCTGCGTCGCGTGCGCGCTCGCTTGCAGCGCCGAGGCCAGCTCTTCCATCCGGTCCGGCTCGTCCCCAGCCTCCTCGACCGGCTCGTCCTGGCGCTCGTTGAGGGCGGACACCGAGGCCGACAGCTGGGACAACGCCGCCTCGAGCCGGCCGAGCCGCTGGCTCACATCTGCCAGCGGCTGCGCGCTTCTCGCCGCTGCTGCGTCGACGGCTCCGCCGACGTCGGCCCGGCCGGGCAGCTCGGCGATCCGCGCACCGATGCCGGCGAAGGCCGAGCGCAGCTCGCGCAGCTCCTGCGCCATGTGCTCGACGCGCTGGTTCAGCACCCCGGCGGTGCCGTTCATCTCGTCGAGTGCCGACAGCCGCCCGTGCAAGTCGGCGAGGTTGTCCTGCAGCCCGCCGATGCGCTCACCGAACGCCGGCAGCGCGGCCAGACCGGAGGCGACGCCGGCGAGCGCTTCCCCCTGCCCCCGCACGGTCGCCTGCAGCTCACCCGTGGCCGCGCGAAGCTCGGCCAGATCGTGCCCTCGCTGCTGGACCAGCCGTGCGACGCCGTCGAGCCGCTCACCGAGCAGCCGCACGGCTTCCCGCACGTCGGCGGAGACCGAGGCGAGCATCGCTTCGGAGACGTCGACGGAGCCGCCCGACGCCGGAGCACCGCGCAGCTCCGCGACGTCGTTCGCGATCCGCTGCAGCTGCGCGCGCAGGTCGGCAAGAACGCCGGCGAGCTGGCGCTGCTCGGAGAGCTGGTCCTCGACCGCCCGCGACAGCAGCGACTGCATGCGTTCGGACATCGGGGTGCCGGGTGCCCCCGGGTCCACCGTCATCGGTTGCTCCCCTCGTCCGCCTCGAGGCGGTCGCGGGAAGTATGGCGGGTTTCCGCCGACGGAGTGCGATTCTCGGCCGTGTCACGGGCCCGAGCATCGGTCAGGGAAGCAGTGGCTCGAGGCGCCGGTTCACGGCGTCGAGCGCGGCGCGGATCGCCGCCTGACGCACGTCCTCACGTACGACGGCCGAGCCGGTCAGGCGCTCGGTGCCGGTGGCGCTCACCATCGTGACGCCGACGAGCACGGTGCGGTCCCGGCCGGTAGGCGTGACCTCGACGTGGTCGACCTCGAACCGCGCCTTGTTGCCGATCAGGTGCTCGATGGCGTGCAGAGCGGCGGTGGCCACGGCCCGGTGGACACCGGTCTGCGTCGCCGTGCCGGTCGCCTCGCCGCGCACGTGCTGGTCCTTGTAGATCAGCTGGACGGTCGCGGTGACCTCGAGGCCCGACGACACCAGCTGCATCCGGGCGATCACCGGCCGGCGCCCGTGTGGCTGGTCGGGCACGTCGACGGACTCGGCGTCCTCGATCAGCTGCACCTGGTCGGCGTCGACACCGAGACCGAACTTCTCGCGCAGCAGGCGGCCGACGCTGGTCGCGACCTGCACCTCGTCGACGCCCGGCGCAAGACCGAGGCGCAGAAGACCGAGCCCACCGCCGTCGGCGTCGGGCTCGACATCGGCGTCCGCCACTCCGGGCACAGCCCGCAGCGCGGCGACGATCTCCGAGTACTCGGTCACGGTCAACGTGTTCTCCACTCACCAGTGGCGCGGGCGCGCCACTCCCCCATCAGGTGTCGTCGGGAGCCACGTCTCGCCGCTTGAGCGGCGCTCGGCGGCGGCGCGTCTGACTCACGCAGACTTGCGCGTATTTGCCCGTTTCGATGCTGTCTTCTTGGCCGATGACCCGCTGCTCCGTTTGGCCGCACCACTGGCGGCCTTCTTGGCCGGCGCCTTCTTCGCCCCCGCTCTCGATGCTGCTGCCTTCTTCGCCGGGGCAGCACGCTTCTTCGGACCAGCGGCCTTCGTCGGCTCGGCGCTCCCGCGACCCTGACGGGCCGCTTCCACGCTGGCGCGCAAGGCGGCCATGAGGTCGACCACCGTGCCCGACTCGGCGGCGGGTTCAGCCGGTGCGACGACCTCGCGACCGGCGACCTTCGCCTCGATGAGGGTCTGCAGCGCCTCGCGGTAGTTGTCGGAGTACTGCTCGGGCTGGAAGTCCCCGGCCATCGTCTCGATCAACGACTGCGCCATCTGCAGCTCCTGCGGGCGCACGTCGATGTCGTCGTCGAGGAACCCGAACGCCGGTTCGCGGATCTCGTCCGGCCACAGCATCATCTCGAGCACGAACACGCCTTCGCGCACCCGCAACGTCGCGAGCGTCTCGCGCTGGCGCAGCGCCACCTTGACCAGCGCAACCCGGCCCGAGTCCTCGAGCGCTTCGCGGAGAAGCACGTAGGGCTTCGCTCCCTGCGCGTCCGGCTCGAGGTAGTAGGACTTCGCGAAGTAGATCGGGTCGACCTGCTCCAGCGGCACGAAC